>Ga0315278_10000007_pt1 | contig 315963 bp, 252 predicted proteins | sample YL17G06_0_MG_FD_203880 | JGI IMG/M metagenome (GOLD analysis project Ga0315278, IMG submission 203880) | Sediment microbial communities from Yellowstone Lake, YNP, Wyoming, USA - YL17G06_0 | ecosystem: Environmental > Aquatic > Freshwater > Lake > Sediment | place: USA: Wyoming | collected... | reverse complement strand
TCGTCGTCGATGGCTCGGGTAACGCTACGGCCACCTTCGACGTCCGTGGCGTCGCCGTCACCTACAAGGTCACGGCCGACTTCAGCTACTACGCCGAGAACCAGAGTTACCTCTGGCTCGACGTCCATACCGATACGGGCACGGTTGACGGGTACTACGAGATCTACCCCGACGACAACTGGCTCGTTGTGTCGGTCGACGCGGTCAACGGAACGATGACCCTGAGCAACGATGGCTCTCCGGCGAGCTACATCTTCATAGACAACCCGGATCTTGTCGTCTACGAGGACGGCTCCGCCGGTAAGACCTACATCGGCTTGGCTGGCCTGAAGGTCGGCGACTGGGTCTACTACGACACCGACAACGAAGAGCCGGTGTTCGAGCTCAACGACGGGCCGCCGGTCTAACTCGGCTCCGCATGAGCGTGTGGTCAAGGGCTCAGGGAGGGGGCGCCTCGCGGCGCCCCCTCCTTCCCAACCAGGGCCGCCCCTTTGCCGGGAGGTATGGATGGCCCCCGCGCCGAAGTGCGACGCCGCTGCCGCGAGCAACGTGCCGGCGCTAGGGGCTGAGGCTCAGTGACCTCCGAACGCACCTTGGGCTTAAGACGCTTTCGCACCGCGCTGGGTGTGTCTCTCGCTCTTCTCTCCTTGTGGGCCTCGGTCTGGGGTGGGCTCTACCTGGACACGGCCCAGTACGTGGCCGTCTGGTTGGCGACCGTTATCCTCGCCGGAGTCCTCGGGCTGGGCCTTGCCGAGCGACGGCCTCTGGCCTCCAGCCCAATGCGTCTGGCCGTCCTGGCCCTCTGGCTGGCCTACGTCGCCGCCCTTTTTGTGGCCGTGACGCCAAGGCTTGGTCTTCAGGAGGTTGTCAGGTTCGGGCTCTTTGCCATTGTCTTCCTGGCGGCCTCGGAGCTAACCCGCTCGGCGCGGGCCGGAGATGGGTCGGCGGACGGCGTCGCGTCGGGGGGCCCGGCCGCCCTCCTCTGGGCGGCGGTGAGCCTGTTCAGCCTGGCCAGTCTGGTGGCGGCCTGCGCTGGTCTTTCTGAGGTGGTCAACGGGGGTCGCCTCTACTCCTTGATGGGTTACCCCAACGCGGCGGGGGTTTTCGCCGGGGCGGGCTTTCTGCTTGGTCTTGGCCTGGCGCGGCGCGTAGCATCGCCGCCGGCGGCGGCGACGGGGCCGGCTTTCGGAATCCAGGCCGCCGGCCAGTGGGCCAACCTCATGGTCGTCATTCTGAGTCTCTCCCGGGGGACGTGGCTGGTCATGCCCCTGGCCGGAGTTGTGGTTCTGGCCGGCTGGCCGAGGGGTGGGCGGCTGGCCTTGGTCGTGGAGACGGGTCTTCTGGGGCTCGCGGTCCTTGTTTCGGCCGTGGTTTTCCCCTTGGTTTACGGCCGGCTCGTTCCGGGACTCGGCCTGATCGTCGCCGGGCTTGGCCTGGCCGTCGGCGCCCGGTGGCTGGCCGGTCGCCTGGCGAGCGGGCCAGGTAGGCGGCAGGCGATCCTTCTCTTCGCGACCATCGTCCTTGGCCTGGTCTTTGTCTTGGGTCTCCTTCGCCTGGGCATCGTGCCCCAGGCCATGGTCGACCGCCTGACCAGTGTCGGCCTGTCGAACCGGTCGGCCGTCGAACGCCTGCTCTGGAGCCGCGACGCTCTGGGGGTTGTCCGGGACTACCCGATCCTTGGGGTTGGGGGCGGGGGCTGGGCCACGGTCTACTCTCAGTACCAGAGCTACTCCTACTTTACCCGTGAAATCCACAACGACTTTCTGGAGATCTGGGTCGAGACGGGGACGATAGGCTTTGCCGCCTGGCTGGCTCTTCTGGCCGCCTCGGGCTGGGCCGTCTACCGCCTGTCCAGGCGGGAGCGACGCCCGCTGGTGGCCGGCCTGGCCGGCGCGGTGGCCGCTCTCGTCTTTCACTGCGGGATCGACTTCAACCTGGCCTTAGGGGCTACGGGTATCGCTCTCTGGGCCTTCCTCGGGATCCTTGACGGGCTGGATCCGGCCGCGCGCCCTCCGCGCTCGCGGGCGATGAAGAGACCGGCGCGGACCGCCGCCGCTCCACCACCGACGGTCGGGCCTCGGCTGGCCATTCTCGTGGTCACTCTGCTTCTGTCCCTGATCTCCTTGAGCCTCTTCCTGGGAACCCGTCTGGAAACCCAGGCCACCCGCCTGCTGGCTGCCGGCGACGCCCGGTCGGCCTATCAGGCTTTCGAGAGAGCCGCTGTCTTCGACCCCTGGTCGGTGTCCCTGAGGATGAACCAGACCCTTGCCTGCGAGCGCCTCTACCTCGAAACGAAGGAGTCCCGCTACCTTGAGGAGTTTCGGACCCACGCCGACCAGGTGCTGGCCCTGGACCGTCTCTCCGCCAGCGCCCAGGCCTTCTACGGGACCTTGGCCTTCCGGCACGGGTCGGCCGACCTGGGCCTGGCTCGGGCCGAGGAGGCTCTCAGGCTGGCGCCCTACGAGCCCAGACGCTACGCCGACCTGGCCGCGATGCGGGTTCGCGCCGGACAGGACCACCTGAGGCGGGGCGACCGCGAGCGGGCCCGTCAGGAGTTTGAGAAGGCCTCGTCCCTGGTCGGAGAGGCGGCCGCCCAGGCCGGAAAGGTGTCTCCCTACGCCCCGGCGGATAGTTTCTTTGAGGCTTTGACGCCAAATCTGGCCCTTTACACCGGACAGGCCGAGCTTCTCCTTGGACGGCCGGATGAGGCCCTGCGGCTTCTCGAGGTGGCCTATAGCTCCGAGACTCCGGGCCACGACGAGGACGCGGTCCAGGTGGCCGAAAGGAGGGCCAAGGCGGCTCTCTGGCTTTCGGCCCGGGCTGTGCGGCGGGGCGAGAACCAGGCGGCGGCGACCTACCTCGAGTTTGCCCGCGGCCTCGCGCCCGACGCCGAGGCCGGCCGGGCGGACATTCTGAACCTGCTCAGTCAGATCTGACCCAACCGCTTAATGCTCGCTAATGAGCCGTTTAGCTAAGTACCGCAGCAGTCTGGCCACTCCGCTACACAGGAAGACACTCATCAGTCTACAATATCCCAAGCAAACCGAACCCTGTTGCCCACACCGCCCCCACCCATGGGCTGGACGCCAATCGCAAGGACAGCACAATTTCCTAAAACAGGAGGAAAAACAACGTGAAGAAGCTTCTCGTCTTTGCTCTAGTAGCGGTAATGGGGATTGGCCTCGGGGCCACCGCCTTCGCCGCCGCGGGCGACATCGCTCCGCCCGCCTTTTCCGACATCGCCGGCCATGAAGCCGAGGGGGCCCTGACCATCCTCGCGGCTCTCGGCATCTATAGCGGCGACACGGGCCTCGGCGGTGCGGTGAGGCCCGACGATCCCATCACCCGGGCTCAGTTCTGCAAGGTCGTGGTCGTGGCCGCCGGTCGGGCCACCACCGCGGCCGGCCTGGCCGGCCTGCAGCCCACCTTCACTGACGGCGCCTCCATCCCGTCCTGGGCCTGGGGCTACGTCAACGTCGCGGTCTATATGGGGATTATAAAAGGCTACCAAGACGGTTCCTTCAAGCCGAACAACCCGGTGACCTACGCCGAGTCCGTGACCATGCTCATCCGGTCGGTCCCCGGGCACACCGCTCAGGTTGGCCCGGGCGTGTGGCCGTACAACTTCCTCTTCTACGGGGTTGACAGCGGCTTCACCGGCGGCGTGGACGTTGGCTTCGCCAACCTGCCCGCCACTCGCGGCGACATCGCCCAGATGCTCCTGGCGACGATGAAAGTCGACAAGCTCAACGCCAAGGGCGAGGTCATCGCCCGCTCGGCCGCTCTGGCCGATCGGCTCTTCACCGGCACCTTCAGCTACTCCGGCGCCGAGGTCGCCCTCCTTGGGCAGTTCACCGATCCGGACGGCCACGACGTTGATCGCGTCTACGCCACGATGGACGATCCCGTCTACGTCGTGGGGGCTAAGACCCTCGACTCCCTGCTCACCCTCCCGGTGACGGCGGTTCTCGAGAAGCCCTACGACTGGAACGCCGAAGACGGCACGGCTGCGGTCTTGCTCGTGGCCGAAGACACCAACGTTGTGACCGGCGTCTTCGACAGCATGGCTGACAGGGATCTGTCCTGCGGCTGCGCCGACACGATCGTCCTCGAGGACGGCACCGAGATCCCGTTTGTCCAGCACACCACCGTGCCGACGGTCATCAACCGCCGGATGGAGAGCCAGTGGAGCCTGAGCCAGGGTGACGAACTGGTCATGACCCTGGGTGACGAAGGCACGGTCGTCAACATCGCGGCCACCCGGTTCTCCGGCCTCGACTTCATCACCCACTTCGAGGCCTCCGAGACCACCCCGGTCAAGGTCGACACCTACATCGAGACCTGGGCCGGCAGCAACACCTCCATTCCCGCGGGCAGCGCCGTGATCATCAACGGCGCCACGGCCGGCCGGGATAGCCTCAAGGTCGACGACGTTGTCCAGGTCGCCTGGGATTGGAACACGGGCGATCCCTACATCATCCGCGTTCACCGCGAGGCGGTTGAGGGTACCGTAGGCGGGACGTCAACGAGTTGGCCGGGTCCGGTCAGTCGGGTCACCATCGGCCTCAAGGCCGGCGGATCCAAGACCTACGTCTTGAACGACGACGGGCCCGTTGGCCTGCCGTCCAAGGGCGACATGGTCAAGTACGGTCTCGACTTCGACGGGCAGATCTTTGTCCCGATCGGTTACGAGACCCTGACCCCCTACGTGGTCTGCACGTCCTATATGGTCGACGGTTCCGGTAACGCTACGGCCACCTTCGACGTCCGGGGCGCCTCCGTGACCTACAAGGTCACCGGCGACTTCAGCCACTACGCCGAGGACCAGCACTACCTCTGGATCCAGGTCGACACCGGCACGGGCACGGTCACCGGCTGGGAAACGATCTACCCCGATGACTACTGGAAGATCGTGGCCGTCGACGCCGCCAACGGAACGGCGACCCTGAGCGACAACGGGTCTCCGGCCGGCTACATCTTCATCGACGACGCAGATCTGGTCGTCTACGACGATACCACCGGCGGCAAGGTCTACATCGGCCTGGCTGGTCTGGCGGTCGGCGACTGGGTCCGCTACGACACCGACAACGATTACCCGGTGTTCGAGCTGACCGGCGCGCCGCCGAGCTAAGCGGCCCAACGGATAGACCAGAGCGGGTCCGCCCGCCTGGAGGGCTAAGCGTGCACGGAGCGTGGAAGGGCGTCGGGCGTGGAAGGGGGCGTCGCAAGTCGCCCCCTTCCACGCCCACCCCAGGCCTCCCCGCCGGACGCGACGGCCCAGCCCTGGCGGCCTCCCCACCGGGCGCGACGGCCGGCCCTGGCGGCCTCGACAGGAAGCACCCACCTCGCGGCGAAGTCGTCGGACGGTTAGGCAGACATCTTGCCCCTGCTAGGAGGCCCTTCCGGAGGTGTCCGCACTGCGCGCCGCAATCATCCGAGCCGACCGTCTCCGCCTCGCGGTAGCGCTGGTTGTCACTCTGCTTTTAGTCTGGCCGGTGTTCGCCCGAGGTCTCTACTCCCACTCCGTCCAGTACTGGGCCTTCTGGAACGCGACCATTGCTCTGGCCGGCGTCTGTGCCCTGGGCCGCCTTGAACGCAGACCCTTTACGGTCACTCCCGTTCGCCTGGCGGCGGTGGGTTTCTGGGTGGCCTACGTCTTGTCCCTCACCGTGGCCGTGGCTCCCCGCGAAGCCGTCCAGGAAGTGATGAAGTACGGGCTCTACCTGATGGTCCTGCTCTCCGTGTCGGAGATCGTCCACTCCGGGAAGGTCCGGGAGGGGCGGGCCGGGGTCGCCGCCGGGCAAACGCGGGTTGACGGTCCGGCCGGATTAGCCAGGGTGGTCTGGGGTTCCGTGGTCGTTCTGGGCCTAATCAGCCTGCTGGGGGCGGTTGGCCTCTTGCCCTTCGAGGCCGCTCGGGACGGGCGCCTCTTCACCCTTCTCGGTTACCCCAACTCGGCCGGTTCTCTCGCCGGAGCGGCCCTCTTGCTCGGTCTGGGCCTGCGTCCGGCCCCGGCCGCTCGGGAACGGCCTTGGCGCCTCGCCCTCCACTCCGCCGGCCAATGGGTTTTGGCGACCACCTTTCTTCTGACGATGTCCCGCGGGGCCTGGCTCGTGGCCCCCGTCGCTTTGGTGGTGACCCTGGCTCTTTGGACGCCGGGCCGGCGCCTGACCGTCCTCGGTGATGTGGCCCTCACCTGTCTGGGCGCGGTCCTGGTGGCGCCCTTTCTGGGGGCGGCCTTCGGGCAGCCCGCTCTGGGCCTGGTCCTGCTCCTGGCCGGCGCCGGCGTCGGGCTTGGGACCTCGTGGGTCTACGCCCGGTTCGCCGTCCTACCCTGCAGGGCTCAGGCCACGCTGGCCGGGGTGATCGTCCTGGCCGCGGTCCTGGCTCTGGGGGGTCTCCTGGTCGCCAAGGCCTTGCCCGCGGGCCTCGCCCAGCGGCTGACGACCATCAGCCTTTCCGAGCGTTCGGCCTGGGAGCGTGTCGCCTGGACCCAAGACGCCTTCTCCATGGTCAAGGACCGGCCGGTCCTGGGAGCGGGTGGAGGCGGCTGGGCCAGTCTCTACTTCCAGTACCAGAGCTACGACTACGCTACTGGCGAGGTCCACAACGACTTCCTGGAGATCTGGGTCGAGACGGGCACGGTCGGTATTCTGGCTTTTCTGGCCCTTCTCGCGGCAACCGCCTGGGCTCTGGTCCGCCTTGGTCGGGGTGGGTTCATCGCTTCCCTGGCCGGGGCGGCCGTTCTACTTGTCTTGCACAGTGCTCTTGACTTCGACATGGCTCTGGGTTACGTCGGGATCATCCTTTGGAGCCTGTTTGGGATCATAGACGGTCTGGGGGCGGCCTCCCGGCGACCGGCTTCGCTCGCGGTGAGGGCGGCCCAGCCCGCCCGGGTCGTCGCGGCCCAGCCCGCCCGGGTCGGCGCGGCCCAGCCCGTCTGGGTCGTCGCGGCCCTCCTGACCCCCGCTTTCATCCTCTCCCTGGTGGCTCTCTGTTTCGCCGCCGGGACCAGCGTGGGTCGCCAGGCCGGACGTCTTTTCGGGAGCGCCGTTCGACCGGATCAACTCTCCATCTTCGACCGGGCCTCGGCCCTCGACCCGCTCTCGCCGGCCTTGCGGCTCAACGCCGGCCGGGCCTACGGCGCGATCTACCAGTTAACGGGGCAGGCCGAGTTCCTGGACAAGGCCCTGGCGGCTTACGAAAAGGCTGTCGCTCTCGACCCCTTCTACCCTTACCATCATTCGGCCCTGGCCGGGTTCGAACTCGAAATCGGACGTTGGGAAGCGGCGGCGGCGGAGTTTGAAAAGGCCCTGGAGCTGCAGCCCTGGAAGGCTCAACGCTACGCGGAAGTCGCCCAAGCCCGGCTCCTCCATGGATTGGATCTCCTGCGGCGGGGAGACACGGCCACGGCCCTCGGTGAACTCGAAGAGACCGTAGCCGTTTTTGACCTTCTTCGGAGGCAGGCGGCCAAGTTGCCGCCAGGCCTCGATCCGTCCCTGGGCCTACCGCCTCTTGTCCCGTCCCTGGCCCTCTACGCCGGCGAGGCTTCGACCCTCCTGGGTCGCTACGACCAGGCTGCGGTCTTCCTTCTGACGGCCCGCGAGACGGCCTTGACAACGTCGGCCGGCGAGACACCGGCGTCGGCGGCTGATCGCCAGGTTCAGGCCGCCCTCTGGCTATCGGTGGTCGAGTCGGCTCTCGGCCACGAGGCGGCGGCCCGGGCCTACCTCGACGAGGCTCGTCCCGGTTTCCCGCGGGCCGACGAGATCCGCCTGGAGCTAATCTCGCTTCTCGGAGGGCCCTGACCATGTCGCCAAAGCCGGCCGTGCTTCTGGTTGTTCTCAACCGCAACTTTGGCGGGGCCGAGAGGCATGTCCTCGATCTCGCCGGTGAACTCGTCCGCCGCGGCCATCGCGTAGGCTGTGTCTTTACCGTGGCCAGCTACGTGGGTGGGAACCTGGGGCCGGCGGCGGTCAGGTTCCCGGTCCCCGGCCGATCTCCGTGGCTTGTCGCCCGATCTCTGCTTTCGGCCGTGTCTAGCTTCGAGCCGGATATCGTTCACCTTCACAGTCCCAGAGCCAGCCTCTTGGGCCGCCTGATCCTGGCCACCACCCGGGGCCGCCGCCGTGGTGGCCCGCCGGCCGTGGTCTCGACGGCTCACGGCTGGATCCCCCAGCGCTTGGCCCTGAGGCGCCTGTTCGCCGCCATCTACCTCGTCAGCGCCCGCCTTGAGGATGGTATCCTGGCCGTCAGTTGTCATACGGCCGCGCGGCTCGGACGCTGGGGCCGCGATCCGAGGGTGGTGTCAAACGGCATCGAGAGAGGTCGAAGCCTTCCACCAATCCCGCGGGGGCGGGAGGGTGTGGCCAGGATCGGTTTCCTGGGGCGGCTGACCCAAGAGAAGGGTTTCGCCCTGGCCCTGGCTGCTTGCGAGGAGGCCCAGCGCCGCCTAGCGGGGGTGTCTCTCACGTTCCACGTCTACGGTGACGGGCCGCTCCTTTCGCAGTACCGGCGGGCGGCGGAGGGCGGACAGCTCGCGGTCCGGTTCCACGGTTGGGTGCAGCCGTCCGAGGTCGTCCGGACCCTGTCGGGGCTGGATATCCTCCTGGTGACCTCGCGTGAGGAGGGCTGCCCCTACGTGATCCTCGAGGCCATGGCCGCCGGCTGCCCGGTTATCGCCACCGATGTGGGCGGCATTCCCGACCTCATTACCTCGGGGAAGACCGGGTTCCTCGTGCCGGGGGCCGACGCCCGGGGCAAACCCAGTCCGGCCAAAGCCCGTCCGGCGGCCGATGCCATCGTGACCCTCGTGCAGGACCCCGCCCTGCGCGCCCGCATCCGCGAGGCGGCCTGGGAAGAGGTCGGGGCCCACTCGCTAGGGACCATGGTCGACGGGGTGGAAAGGGTCTATCAAGCGGCCCTGGGGCGGAGGCGACGTCGTGGCGCGGACTAGAGGGGAGCGGCGGACGGCCAGACTCGGCCTTCTGGGGCTTGGAGTGGCCGTCGTGGATCTGGCCCTGGTCCACGCCGGGTTCCTCACGGCTTTCGCCTTGCGCTTCGGCGGCGTCATTCCCGAGACCAACTTTCGAGCCTACCTTCACGCCGCGCCGGGCTTGAGTCTTCTGGCTCTGCTCCTCTTCGTGGTCTACGGCCTATACGATCTTCGGCCGCAATCGTGGCGGACGGCGGCCGCCGGCCTCGTTGCCGCCCTGGTTCTTCTGGCCGGCCTGGGCATGGCCCTGAGCTTCGGCGTCCGGGCATTCGCTCTGCCCCGGACGGTCTTCGTCCTGGCCTGGATCTCCCAACTGTTCTACCTTCTTGTCTGGCGCAACGTGGTCTGGAAAGTGGCTCGAAGACTGTGGGGGACGGAGCGGGTCGTGGTGGCCGGGTCGGCTGAGGAGGCCACGATCCACGCGGCCAGGGTCGCCGCCGGGTCGGGGTGCCTGGTCTCGACCGCGGCCGTGGACTCTCTGCCCGCTCTTCTGGCCAGTGAGACCGACCAGCCGGATGTGCTTGTCCTCACGCCGTCGCTGCCGGTGGAGGAGAAGGCCCGCCTGGTGGTCGAGGCCGCCCTGGCCGGAGTGCGGGTGCTGATCATTCCGAGTCATCATGACCTTCTGGTCCTCGACTCCCGGATGGCCCCACTCGACGACACCCTGGCCTTCGAAGCCGGACCGGGCGGGATACCCCCGGGGGCGGTCTGGGCCAAGCGCCTTCTTGATCTGGGGTTGTCCGCCGCCGGACTCATCGCCGGCCTGCCCCTCTACCCGTTCATCGCCCTGGCGGTCAGGCTTTCCTCCCCGGGGCCGGTGTTCTACAGCCAGCTTCGGGTCGGGCAAGGCGGTCGGCTCTACCGGCTCTGGAAGTTCAGGACCATGAGCCGGGACGCCGAGGCCGCCACCGGACCGGTCCTGTCGGAGCGAGACGACCCCAGGGTGACGGGCGTGGGAAAGGTGCTGCGTCGCTACCGTCTTGATGAACTCCCTCAACTGTGGAACGTGCTTTTCGGGGCCATGTCCCTGGTTGGGCCGAGACCCGAGCGGCCCGAGTTCGTGCGGGACTTCGCCCGGACCGTGCCCTACTACGAGTACAGGCACCTGATCAAACCCGGGATCACGGGCCTGGCTCAACTCACCGCGAGGTACGACACGCCGGCCGAGGAGAAGCTTCGCCACGACCTCCTCTACGCCAAGCGCTACTCCTTGCTGCTCGATCTAAAGATCCTCTTTCTGACGGCCAAGGTGGCCCTGAGAGGAGAGGACGCCCAATGGCGCCCAAGCGGCTAGAGGAGATCGCTTCCGGGGCCCGCGCCGTCGTGACCGGGGGTCATGGGTTCATCGGTTCCCACATCGTCTCCCGGCTCCTGGACGAGGGTCTGGAGGTTCTGGTTCTGGACCTCCGGGCCGAGCCGCCGGCCTGGCTATCCGGCCGGGAACGCGGTTGGAGGATCCAGGCTCTGGACATCACCACCGAGGAGGCCCAGCGGGCCGTGATCGACTACCGACCGGACCTGGTTGTCCACGCGGCCGGCCAGGTGCGAGTGGGCCAGAGCCTGGTCGACCCCATCGGGGGGGCCGGGGCGAACGTCATCGGGACCCTGCGGATGCTTGAAGCCGCCCGAGCGGCCGGGGCTAGTGGTCTTGTCTTCTTCTCCTCGGCCGCGGTTTACGGCGAGCCCCTCGAACTCCCGACCCCGGAGTCGCACCCGACCCGGCCCCTGAGCCCCTACGGGGTGTCCAAACTGGCGGCCATGAGCTATGTCGAGTACTACCGCCGGGCCGGACTCCTGCCGGCGGCCACCCTCATTCCGGCCAATGTCTACGGCCCGGGCCAGGAAGCGGGGACGGAAGGTAGCGTGGTCGCGGCCTTCATGGAGGCGGCCGTTGCCGGTAGCCCCCTCCACCTCGAAGGAGACGGCCGCCAGACACGGGACTTCGTCTACGTCGGCGATGTGGTCGAGGCCGTCTGGCTCACCTGGCGGCATCTGGCGACGGCGGGCGGGGTCTGGTCCGAGGGCGCGGCTGATGCCCGGCGCGAGGCGGCCGCTACCGCCGATCACGGGCGGGTCCTGGCGCACACCTCTCCCGCGCCCGGCCTTCCCGCGCCCGGCCTTCCCGCGCCCGGCCGCGAGGCGACCTTCAACGTGGGTACCGGTGTGGAGACCAGCGTGGCCGACCTCGGGGACCTGATCGAGAGGGTCTCGGGACGCGGTCTCGGTAGAATCACCCATCCCGCTCGGGCCGGCGACATCTCCCGCAGCTCCCTTCTGCCGCGTCTCGCCCAGACCACCCTCGGCTGGCGGCCGAGAGTAAACCTGCCGGAAGGCCTGGCCCTCACTCTGGCCTGGCTCGGCCGTCGGCCGCGCTAGGGGACGGGTGGCCCAAAGCATCTCACGCAGGACAAGACCGACCCAGACAAGAATACTCCCCGCCTGGGGCCCGGAGTTCGGCTAGCCCGGCGGGCCCCAAGTCGAAGGAGGGGGAGTATGTTTAAGAAGATCGTAATCATGGTTCTCGCGGTAGCCCTCAGCCTCGGTGTCAGCGTCCCCGCCCTGGCTGCTGACAGCGTGGTGGCCGGCCCAGCCTTTTCGGACATCGCCGGGGACCCGGCCGAGTACGAACTCAGCGTTATGTGCGCCCTGGGGATCATGACCGGAGACATCGGCCCCGGCGGCCCGGTCCGGCCTAGCGCCACGGTCACCCGCTGCGAGTACGCCAAGATCCTCGTCGGGGCCCTCGGCTACGCCGGAATGGCCAACATGATGGCTGGGCTTCAGCCCACATTCAAGGATGGCAAGGACATCCCGGCCTGGGCCTGGGGTTTCGTCAACGTCGCCCAGCAGTTGGGCCTCATCGGAGGCTATCCCGACGGAACCTTCAAGCCCAACAATCCCGTGAAGTACAGCGAAGGTGTGGCCATGCTCATTCGCTGCGTCTTCGGGCATGAGCAGCAGGTCAAGAAATCGATGATGCCCTGGCCGATGAACTATATCGGCTATGCGGTCATGTGGGGCTTCACCGGTGATGTCACCCCCTTCGGGGAACTGCCGGCCATCCGCGGCGACATCGCCAAGATGATCTACGCTACGATGCAGGTGAACCAGGTCACGGCCGAGGGAGTCGAGAAGGCCAACACGTCCCTCCTCAAGGGCCGGATCATCGATGGGGTCCTGAACTCCTTCACCGGAACCACGGCCTCGATCGGCACGACCGACAAGTCCTTGGCCGCCACTTACTACCTGCTCGGGGCCACGAACCTGACCCAGTGCCAGTACGTCGAGGTTCGGGGCATTCTGGACAAGGCCACGACCGGCAAGTGGGTCCTGCTCCGGAAGACCGGGGCCAGCAGTTCCAGCGGAGGTCTGACCTTCTCCAGCCGGGATACGAGCGGCTCGACCTACTACCTCGTTTTCCAGGGCGGCACGAAGATCCCTTACCGCGGAAACGTCCCGACGACCCTGAACAACAAGACGGGTCTGACCCAGATCGACCTCGTGGCCGGCGACCAGTGCCAGGTCACTAAGGGATCCGACGACTACGCCATATCCGTCGTCGCCTCCCGCTGGGACGTGGGGGAGGACTACATCAACGACGTCGACGCCTCCCACGGCTCGACGGACACGCTTGTCACCCTGGCTAACGCGGCGAGCTACAGCATCCCGACCACCTGCCAGGTGCAGATCAACGGCGCCAACGCCGGCCGCGACACCCTGGCCGTGTACGACGTGGTCAGGATGATGACCTTCGGGGCCGAGGGCACGACGCCGATCAGGGTCGACGCCACCCGTCGGACGGTTGAGGGCACAGTGGCCGATGTCACGACCACCTACCCGGGTCCGGTCTATCGGGTGAAGATCAACCGGACCACCGGCGGCCAGGGGACCTACGGCATGGACGGACCTTACGTCGGGCTGCCGCCGGCCGTGGGCGCCCACGTGAAGTACGGCCTGGACGTGGACCAGAACCTCTACGTCCCCATCGCCTTCGTCGCGCAGACTCCTTACGTCCTGATCAAGGGCACGGAGATCTCGGGGCTGATCTTCAAGGTCACCGTTGACTACCGCAAGAACCTCCAGACCTATGGTTCGACCGTCGACCTCCACGAGCAGATCGGCCAGTTCGGCCTTCTGACCATCAGCGGGTCGACCGGGCAGGTGACGGCCTTCACGCCCATGGCCATCGTCGACCCCGAGTACAAGGTTATGTCGGCGAGCTCCTCGAACGCGACGGTGGAGCTGGTCGCCGGCGGGGGCACACAGTTCATCAATAACAGCACCGCCTATGTCTATAGCCGGACGGGCACCGATCCCGCGAGCTACGCCTACATCTTCATCGGGACCGTCGATCTTGACGTGGGCGATCATCTCTACGCGGACGGTAGCCGGACCTTCTGGGTCTACGACCTGACCAACCCATAAGGGTTCCGCGGCTGGACGGACGCGAGACGGTCGACCCGCAAGGGCGGCTCTCCCGCGACACGGATGCGGGCACGGAAAAGGATGAGGGTACGGAAAACGGATGAGGATACGGGTACGGGAAGCAGGAAGAGGGGGCGCCGCGAGGCGCCCCCTCTCCCTGCTCGAGGCGCCCCCAGCCGCCTGGGCTCGCCGGTAGATCTTACCATAGGCAGGAAGAAGCATGGCGAGGCATGAATGAACATCTTCGAGCACGGAGGTCCATTCCCCTGAATGGCCCAGTCCGACGACAACACCCCGGGCCTCCGTGCTCACCAGCGCAACTCATCGTAACCGATGCGCGGGGTAACTCCCCTAGGGCGCCTACGGGCGCCCTCCTTTCTTGGAGGCCGAGCGCGGCGGGCCTCCGCCGCAGCCGGGCAGGATGGACCTGGTAGACGCAGAAGATGTGCCGGACGGACCCCAGCGGGGTGTGAAGGACCGCGGGACACAAGGGGATGAAGCTCTTGTCACGACCCTCTGGCGGAAAGAAAATCCCGCGGGCGGTCCTTCTGATCATCGTTCTGAGCGGTCTCGTCCTTGGAGGCCTCCTGCCGGCCTTCGGCCCGCTGACGGCCAGGGCCCAGGAAGGCAGCGCCGCCGGCGTCCCAGGAGACCTGAGCCTCGACTCGACCCCGCTGATCCTTGAGGTCTACAGCCTTCTCCGCTACAACAGCGCCAAGGAACCGGAGCCGATGAAGCTGGCCGAAAACGCCATTCAGGGCATGATCACGGGCCTCCGCGACTACTGGGCCGCCTACTACACCCCGGAAGACATGACCGCTTTCACCTCGTCCGTCAAGGGCGCCTTCGGGGGTATAGGGGTCCGCATCAGCGAGGAACCGGACGGCTACCTACTCATAGCCGACGTCATCAAGGGCTGTCCGGCCGAGAAGGCCGGCATTCTGGCCGGGGACGTCATCATCGCCGTCGACGGGGTCGACATCAAAGGACGAGGGCTTCCGGCGGCCGACAGCATCCGGGGCGAGCCCGGGACCAAGGTTGCCATCACCGTGAAGCGCCCGGGCGTGGCCGACCCACTCACCTTCGAGCTGATTCGAGAGACAATCAACGTCACGTCGGTTGAGTCGCGCCTGCTCGACAGCCAGGTGGGCTACATCGCCGTCTCCGGCTTCGACCAGGACACCGACAAGGAGTTCGACCAGGCTCTCCAGAGTCTGGTCCAGGGTGGCGCCAGGGGTGTCATTATCGACCTCCGGGGAAACCCCGGCGGGATCCTGCAAGTTTGCGAGCGGATGGTCGACCGGTTCCTGCCCGAGCGCTACCCCTACCTCCGCCTCCGCTGGACCTGGCGGACCGACATAGTCAGGTCTCGGATGGGTGATGACTACACCCCGCTCGAGGGCATCGAGTACCGCTCCGACGGCCGGTTCCCCTACCCCGTGGCCATTCTGGTCAACGGCTACTCCGCCAGCGCTTCGGAGATCTTCGCCGTCTCCTTGCAGGAATGGGGGGCGGCCAGGCTCTTCGGGTCCACGACCTACGGTAAGAGTTGCGTGCAGAGCATCTACTCGCTTTCGAGCGGTGGAGGGGTCAAGATCACAACCGCCACCTGGACGACCGGTCTCGGCCGTCAGATCGACGGCCTGGGTGTCGTGCCCGATGAGATCATCGACGACCCGGGGACGCCGTCGCCGCCCGAGCCGGGTTTCATCCCCGTGCCGAGCGCGTGGGTCTTTCGTCGCGGGGCCTCGGGTAGCGACGTGGTCAACCTCCAGATGCGGCTGAACCAACTGGGCTACGCCGCGGGTTCGGCCGACGGGGTCTTCGCCTCCCAGACCGAAGAGGCCCTCAAGCGCTTCCAGGCCGCGGTGGGACTTCCCCAGACCGGGGTAACCGACGCCGTGACCGTGACCGCCCTCAACTCGGCCCGCCTGGCCGAACATCCGGCTGGGCGGAAGCCAGGGACGGGTCAGGCGGGTTCGGGTCAGCCCGGCGGCGGACAGTCTTCGCTCCCTCCGGCGCCCAGGGTCACCGGTGACAAGGTCATCGATCGGGCCATCCAGTGGTTGGGCCCGCAAATGACGCTGTCCGCGACGAATGGGAAGTAATTCCCACCAGATCGAGTAAGCAAATACAAAACTGGTAGACAAATCCTCATTGGCCTGCTATCATTCTTCGGTACCCTTGACGCGGATACGGGTGCCGTGATGGGCGGGCTCGCCCGAGATGAAAGTTCTGTTTCTCTCGTCAGTCGTATGGAACGCGGCCTATCGGGGCCGCTACTATCATTTCTTTCGCCATCTTGTCGCCCACGGGCATTCCGTTGTCGTCCTCGCGCCGCGACCGTCCCCCAGTTCGGATCCGGAGGGAGATGGCGACCCTCGCTCGATTAGACCCGTGCGGGTGCTCGACTCCTGGGTAGGGGCCGTCGAGGTCGCCCAGACCTTTGCCCCTGACGTCGTGGTGGCCTCGTCCCCGCCCCGGCTGCTCTCCTCGCTCACTTCACACGCCTGGCTGTCGAGGCGGCGGTCGGCTGTCACGCAAAGCAGGTCTGGAAAGACCCAGAAACCCGGCGCCTTCGCTGTTCAGCGTCCGTTTCTCGTTTTTGACTACAGTGACGAGGGCTACTTGGCCGATCTTGAGACCTGCCTCGGTCACGCCGGCTACCTGGGCCAGACCCTGAGACGCAAAGCCTTGGCTTGCCTGGCCTCTCGCTCCGACCTGGTCATCGCGGCCTCCGAAGCTCTAAGGCGGGAATTGTCGTCCGAGGCCTTGGTTCTGACGAATCCGCCCGGGGCGCAGCGGAGGCCCAGCCTGGTCTCGGCGGAGACGTTGGACGGCCAACCCTCCGCGCCCGCTTCGCTCAGGCTGGCTCATCATCATGCATCTCGCTGCCTGGCCGTGGCTGTCCTCGGTCCCTTCGACAGCGCGACCCTGGCGGCCATTCTCACTCTGGCTACCACACGTCCCGACCTGGACTTCACTCTGCTGGCCCCGACCGCGTCCCCCCTCACGTCGGGCCTGGCGCCGGCCGTTCGCTGGCCCTCAAACGTCAAGGCGGCCACCTCCTCCACCAATGGTCGTCTGGCATCCCGCCTTGGCCACGCGGATGTGGCCGTTCTTCTCCCGGCGGCGGCGGGGTGCGCCGGCGGCCTGTCCGCGCCACAGGATGCCGATCGTTCCGACCACGCCGACCGGCTCCTGGCGGCCTTGACGGCCGGGTGCCCGGTCCTGGCCGCGGCTGGGCTCAAAGGGGCGCTTGGGCCCCCAATCCACGCGGCAGACTTAAACTCGTCGGATCTGGCCTTCTTCGCTTCCATGGAGGATTTGGGTGAGATGCTCCTGCGCTTCAGTCTCACGGCCGACCCGGGACGCTCCAGGAGCTTGAAGGCAAAGGCCGACAGGCTGCGCTGGGCGCCCGCGGTCGAAGGGTTTGAGCGGGCCCTCACCAGTCTCCTCGATCCGGCGCGATCGGGTCTGGCCCGCGGCTAGGCCGGTATCCACCTTTTGTTCAGTCCTGCGCCAAAGGACTTCCTTATAGACACGCCGAACAAACGGCCCATGTCAAAGCCGACTCGCCGTGCCTGGGCCGCTATCTGCGTCACCGTCGTCCTGGTTCTCTCGGTGATGGCCTCCTCCGGGTGCCTGATCCACCTCACCCGCCCGGGAGTGACCCTCGTCCTCTGGGACGGACCTCGCTGGGCCGACGAGTCCGGCAATCGCTATCACTGGGTTCAGAAGAAGATCGCGGAGTTTGAGGCCTCCCACCCGTTTGTTGAGGTTGTCCTCGTCCCGGTCGAATGGACCAATCTGCGGGCCATGCTCGACGTGGCTAAGGAGGCGGGTCGGCCTCCCGACGTGGCCTCGCTCGATCTCAGTTCCGGTGGGGTGACCCTGGAGGAAGTCAGGGCCGGGCTGATCGAGCCGGTCGACAACTACGTCGCGTCGTCGAAGAACCTGTCGCCCGAGGCGCTGGCGGCCTACACTTACGACGGCCAGCTCTGGGGCTTCCCGTCGACGATGACCGGGCACGCTCTGCTCCTCAATCTCGACCTCTTCGCCGAGCGCGGCGTCCAGCCGCCGGTGGAGGGGAAGTGGACCTGGGACGAGTTCGCCTCGGCCTGCCGCGAGTTGACCTTCGACCGTGACGGCGACGGCAAGACCGACGTCTGGGGCTTCTCGACCTACGTCTTGCCGGGCTACTACGAGGTTTGGCCCTTCCTGTACGCCGACGGGGCCCGCCCGCTCTCCGATGACCTGGCGACCTACGCCTTCAACTCCGAAGCGGGCGTGTCGGCTCTCAAGCGCCTGACCGACCTCCTCTACGTGGACAAGGCCGCCCACCCCATGACCGGAAGCGCGTCCGTTCGCAGTGTTTTCGAGCTTTTCTCCGAGAAGGGTAAGCAAGAAGTGGCTATTGAACCCTGGTCGGCCTGGGCCATCGACTACCTCCAGACCCAGGACAAGGCCATCAAGAACTTCGCGGTGGCCGAGTATCCGGCCGGCACGACCGGCGTCTCGGTGACCGTCGGCGGAACGGGTGGTTTTGTTGTCTTTCGTCAGGACGACTCTTACCGCCGCGGCCAGGCCATGGCTCTGGCCAACTACCTCACCAGCGCCGCCTCGCAGTACGAACTGGCCAAGGGCTATAGCGCCTTCCCCGCTCGTCAGAAGACTCTGGATCTGGATCCGTTCGCCGGCGATCCAGCCTACGCGAAGGCCGCGGAGATCTCTTTCCACGCCGTGAGCCTGCCCAAACACCCACGCTGGCCGGAGATTGAACGGGTCATCCAGCGCGAAGTCCAGATGGCTCTTCTGGGCATCAAGAGCCCCCAGGAGGCCCTAGATGACGCCGGAGTCGTGATCACCGCCCTCCTGGCCGAGCCCAGCCAGCCTCCGGGCGCGGCCCCCGGCGCTTCCCCCGGCGGCTAGAGAGGCTAGAGAGGTTCGCCTCCTAGCGCCGCCTGGATGGGCGCTCCCGCTCCTCCCACATCGCCTCCAGCCCAACCGCCCCCGCCTCGCCCACCGCTTCGGCCGCCACCGCCTTGAGCCGCTCCAACTCCTCCCCGGTCGTGGCCTCGCAGCGCACGACCAGAGCCGGCTGGGTGTTCGAGGCCCTGACCAGGATCCAGCCTCCACCGGGGAAGATAACCCTGGCCCCGTCAACGTCGATGACCTCGCGACCTTCCCGGACGAAGCGACGGCGCACCTTCTCGACCACGCTGAACTTGATTTCGTCGCCACACTCCAAACGTGTCTCCGGCGTGGCGAAGTAGCGAGGGCGATCCGAGAGGAGGGCCGACAAGGGCCGCTCCGTTCCCGCCAGGATACGCAGCAGGCGAGCCGCCGCGTAGACGGCGTCGTCAAAACCGTAGTACTCATCGGCGAAGAACATGTGCCCGGACATCTCGCCGGCGAAGGGCGCCCCGATCTCGCGCATCCTGGCCTTAATTAGCGAGTGGCCTGTCCGGCAGAAGCGCGGCTCGCCCCCGAGGCGTAGGACCTCGTCCACCAAGGCCTGCGAGCACTTTACCTCCACGAGAACTTTGGCCCCGGGCCGGCGGGCAAGGATTTCCCGCCAGAAGAGGATCATGATCACGTCGCCCCAGAGGATCTCACCCTGGTCGTCCACAACCCCCAAGCGGTCGCCGTCGCCGTCGAAGGCGACCCCCAGGTCGGCCCGTTCGCGCACAACCAGATCCTGAAGCTCGACGAGATTCTCCGGCTGGACCGGATCGGGCCAGTGTCCGGGAAAGGCGCCGTCGAGGTCACAGTAGATGGGGAGCACCTCGCAGCCAAGCTCGCGGAAGAGGGTGGGGGCCACAAGGGATGCTGTCCCGCTGCCGCAGTCGACCGCGACTCGAAGGCGCCTGCCACCCTCCGGCAGCCGAATCCTCCCCCGGAGGTCCGAGAGGTAGGCGGCCAGGGGGTTGGCCCCAACCGAGCCCGCGCCCGGTCGTTCGGGCGTCCCCGGGCCGGCCGCCACCGCGGCGCGCCCAGCCGCCCCCGTGAGGTGGGCCGTCTCCGGCTTCTCGGCCAGGCGGCGAGCCCGCCTGCCCACGTCCCGGATATCCTCGCCATAGATGGTTCCCGGTCCCGCCGCCAGCTTGAAGCCGTTGAACCGGGCCTCGTTGTGGCTCCCCGTCACCATCACTCCGGCGTCGATCCCGTAACGCTGCCGGGCCCAGTAGAGAACGGGAGTCGGCACGACTCCCAGATCCTCGACTCTCCAGCCGGCTTCGCCAAACCCCCGCGTCACTCCGCCGGCCAGGCCGGGCGAGGACAGGCGGTTGTCGCGCCCAAGAACGGCGACCGGCGACACGCCCCCACGTTCCTGGAGCCATTCGACAAAGGCCAAAGCCAGCAGGCGTCCGGTTTCCGGGGTCAGTTCCTCTCCGGAGAGGCCGCGGATGTCATACTCTCTGAAAATCGTGGGCGAGATACTTCTTATCAGCCGGCGCCACCCCCCAGAGCCTCATGGATCATGGTCAGAGCCCGGGCGCGGGTCAGACCGCCACCGATCCCCGTCCCGGCTTCCGCCCCCGCCGTCTCGATCTTCGCGACCTCGACTCCCGCGTTCCCCATAACCTCGCGGAACTCGTCCAGGCCAACGGGGTCCCGCAGACCAAAGACCCGGCTACCGCGCGCTCCCGGGTCGGCCGGCCGGGACAACCCCTTTCCGCCAAGCCCCCGCCAGAACCCCCGCCGGGCCGCCTCCTCGACGTGCCAGCGATAAGGATGCCCGACCGGGACATCCGCGTAAACGGCCGTCTCCCCACCGGCATGGCCCGGTTCGACGGTGCCCAGCGACCAGACCGCGAGGTCGCCCCTCTCCACCGGGGCGTCGGGTCGGACCTCGTTGTCGCGGCAGGCAACCCAGAAGCCGCGACGGAGTAGGTCTGTCACCGCGGCGAAGGCCGGATGACCCGCTCCCAAGTCCGCGAACGGGGCTCTGGCCAGGAGGGCCGAGACCGTGACCGCCCGGTAGCCGTAGTTGCGGAAGAGCTGCATCACGCGAGGCAGGGTCGTGACAACCGGGCTCTGCCCCGACAGGTCGTAGCCGTCTTTGTAGGAGATGATCCATCCGGAAAGAGCCCGCGCGTCCTTCTCGAGGGTCCGCTGTAGGCCCAGGACCATTCTCTCCACGTCATTGTCGTAGCTGCCGGACGAGGCTTGCCGGCCGCCGCCGTCGCACCCCATCCCGACGTAGTTGTAGCCCAGGGTCCGGTAAAGGTCGAAAGCCGGTCCGTCGACCAGATGGGGCGGGCGCCCGAGGCGCATTTCGACGCCGAAGCTCTCTCTCACATAGTTGTGCAGGGCCAGAAGATCGTCTAGGGCCGAGTCCGCGTCGAGGTGATGAACCCTCCGGCGCTGTCCTCCGGGTTGGGGGCCGAAGGGGATGTGCCGGTAGGAGTGGTTACACAACTCGTGGCCGTCGGCCAGCAGGCGCCGCACCGTCTCGCCCTGGCTGACCACACCACCCAGGGCGTCCCGCTCGTACTCCGGATAGTGATCGTAGGCCAGGCCGCCGCTCTGCCCGGATCCGGCGGGGCCGGGCTCATCGGGGTAGTTGGACGCCGTCGAACCGATGACGGCGAAGGTGGCCGACGCTCCGTAGGCGGCCAAAATGTCCAGAATGATGTCCGTAATGCCGGCGTCGCTCGGCGACTTTCGCCGCCCGTCCGGACCGTTGCCCCGCCAACGCGTCCCACTCGACCCGGGGCGGGGCGGCGCCGCCGCCGGACCGTCCTCGAAGACCAGGGACACGACTCGATCCGGCTCGGGAGCGGCCAATCTCTCAATTCGCCGGACGGGGCAGAGATAGCGGAAAGGCCTCCCCGGCGCACCGGGGCTCGGGGCCGGGCCACGCCGCTGCCTCGACACATCCGCAATACGAACCATTTCGGTTCCTCCTTCCCCTGGTAGACGCACACGCCAGGGCCTACGCTCTAGAGGGGAATTCGCCACCGACCCCGCTAGGACTCCTGCCGGGCGCGATTCTCCGTTCCCGCCTGGTATAATGAGGAAGGGTTCCTGACTGAGGCTCTCTGAGGAGGATGGGTCGATGACGACCGCCGGAGACTTCCGAAGTCCCGCTCTCGCGCCCGAGGGAGAGAGACGCATCGCCTGGGCTTGGGCCGATATGCCCGTGCTGGCTTCTATCCGCCACTCCTGGACCTCGACTCGCCCGCTCCAGGGCCTGCGCGTCGCGGCCTGCCTGCACGTCACCACCGAGACGGCCAACCTGGCCCTGACCCTCAAAGACGGCGGGGCCGAGGTGGTCCTGTGCGCCTCCAATCCCCTGAGCACTCAGGACGACGTGGCCGCCGCCCTGTCTGTCACCTACGGCATACCAACCTTCGCCATCCGCGGGGAGGATAAGGACACTTACTACCAGCACATTAACGCCGTCCTGGACAGCACTCCGGGCATCACCATGGACGACGGGGCCGACCTTGTCTCCGCCCTGCACCAGAGCCGCCCGGACCTGATCTCCGGCGTCCGGGCCGGGACGGAGGAGACCACCACCGGCGTGATCCGCCTGCGGGCCATGGCCGCCGACGGGGTCCTGCGCTACCCCATCGTGGCCATCAACGACGCCCGGACCAAGCACTGGTTTGATAACCGCTACGGCACGGGGCAGTCGGCCATCGACGGCCTGCTCCGGGCCACCAATCGACTCCTGGCCGGTTCGGTCTTCGTGGTCGTCGGCTACGGGTGGGTCGGCCGGGGCATCGCCGCTCGGGCCGCGGGCATGGGGGCCAGGGTCGTCAGCGTCGAGGCTGATCCTCTTCGCGCTCTGGAGGCGGCCATGGACGGGTTCTATGTGACCGACATGGACGATGCCGCCACCCTTGGCGATCTCTTCGTTACCGCCACCGGCAACCTGAACGTCATCGACCGCTCTCATCTGGAGCGCATGAAGGACGGCGCCATCCTGGCCAACGCCGGTCACTTCAACGTGGAGATCAACATTCCGGCTCTGACCCGCCTGGCCACGTCCACCCGCGAGGCCCGCGACAACGTCCGCGAGTACACCCTGGCCGACGGGCGCCGCCTCTACCTTGTAGCCGAAGGCCGCCTGGTGAACCTGGCCGCGGCCGAGGGTCACCCCGCCGCTGTCATGGACATGAGTTTCGCCAACCAGGCTCTGGTCCTGGAGTGGCTGGCAACCGAGGCCGGCCCGCTCGCCCCCGGAGTCTATCCCGTACCCGAGGCCATCGACCAGCGTGTGGCCGAACTTAAACTTAAGAGTTTCGGGATGAAGATACAATACCTCAGCCCTGAACAGAGAAACTACCTGGAGAGCTGGAAGGCCGGAACGGAGTAGAATCGCGGATGCCGTCTCAACCCTGGGCTCACATCCTTCTCGTCGCCGCCTTGCCCGTGGTCGAGTTGAGAGGCGCCATCCCCTTCGGCGTCCACCTGGGCGTGCCCGTGCTGGAGGCCACTCTCCTGGCCATCCTGGGCAACATGGCGCCGATCCCCGTCCTCTACTACATCCTCCTGCCGGCGGTCCGCTACTTCAAACGGACCCGTCTCTTCCGGCAAGTTGTTGAGCGCATCGTGGCCCGGTCGGAGCGGAAGGCCGAGAGGATTCGCCGTTTTGGGTTCTGGGGTCTGGCCGTCTTCGTCGCCATACCCCTGCCGGGAACCGGCGCCTGGACGGGTTGCCTCATCGCTCTCCTCCTGGGCTACTCCCTGCGCCTTACCTTTCTTTCGCTGGCCCTGGGCACCGTCGGCGCCGGGATCATCGTCGGTCTCCTGACCGCTCTGGCAGTGGCCTAGCGGGGTGGCGGCATCTCCGGGATCGCGGAGGAGTTGCCGGCCGGGGAAAGAAGAGAGCACGCCCGGAGGTCGGTCCATCTGGCGCCGAAAACTTCATTTCCCACGCCGCTTCGTAAGCCCGCGAAACCGGCCACCACGGTGGCCGGACGCTTGGCGCTGAGCGTTATCGTCGTGGTTTTGGCCGCAGCGCTGATCTTCGTTCTCACCTATGGCGTGCGGGGCTGCGAACCCGCCGCGGAGAGCGAGCCCGAGGACTTCACCTACGTTCCACCCGGCAGCGGCGGCTCACCGACAACGTTCTCCGGCGGGCGGACTTCGGAAGCGGCCTTCCTGGACATTGCGGTCGTCATGACCGGCCGGGTCTGCCACGACGCCCTCGACGGGATCATTACCGCGGCCCTCTCCCCGGACGGGACCTCCTACCTGGTTGGCCCCATCCTCCAGCGGGGCAGCCGCAAGTACCAGGGGTTCAAGGTTTTCGACACCGAGGGCCAGCCGCTCTGGGAGCACATGTTCTCCAACGCCAACTACCGTTCGTCGCGGGCCATCTATCTCGCCGGCGGCAAGTTCATCGGCGCCGTCGCTCTCGACTACGACGAAGAAGGCGAGTTCCATCTGCTCGACTCCCGCGGCCGCTACGCCCTGAATCGGCCGGTCACGGGGTGGGTCCAGCCGGCTCTCTCCGACGATGGCGCCTGGCTGGCCCTCTTCGACGAGAGACGCCGGATCCTTGACGTCTTCGGACCGCCGGGCCTCAGCCCGACCTGGAGCCTCGCCTTCAAACCCGGGGCCAGCGGGTTCTTCATTGGCAACGGGCCCGAGTTCCTTCTCTCGGAGGCCGGGATGGCTCGTCTCCTGGACGGCGGCGGCAGAGTGATCTGGGCGGCGGAGATCCCCGACGGGAGTCACTGGAACGTAGCCCTGTCCCCGGACTCGCGATACCTGGCGGCTACGACCCAGGACCCTGACAGCACTCTCTACCTATACTCCGCGGCTGACGGGTCGCTCAGGTGGAGTCAGTTCCTGGTGACCGGAGGCAAGAAGCGGGTCACCTTCTCGCCGGATGGCTCGTCTATCGTGGTCTACGATGTGGGCAGGTACGGCGATGTCTACGCTCTGAGCACGGCCACGGGCGAGATCACCTGGCGCTTCCGTCTGCAGGGCCGTGAAGACTCGCTCCTGACCTTCGAAGATCTGGATTTCACGCCCTCCGGCCAACACATGGTGGCCGACGTGGTCGAGTCGACCCGGACCGCGGACGCCCACTCCTTCTACCACTACCTTCTGCTGATGACCCCCGACGGCCGGGCCCTTTGGGTCTCGCCTCTCGGAGCGGAAGTTGACGTCGATCTTGTCGTGTCGTCCGGGCTGGCCCTGGTCACCACGAACTACACGTTCGAGGTGGGCGGCAGCGTGACCAACTCTCTGACCCTGATCTCCTTTGCCGCCGAGCCGAAGCCGAACCCGGGAACCCAGGGCGGCGCCGGTAGTGGGGGAGGGTAAGTGTCGGCGTCGTCGAACTGTCGAACATGACCGCTTTTCGGGAACGGGGTCCCATTCTCCCCCCAGGCACCGTCCTCCAAAGCCGCTACCGCATTCTTCGCCTCCATGATCAGGGCGGCTCGGCCACGGTGTACTTGGCTGAGCGCCTAGGTGTCGACGAGCGGGTGCCTCTGGCGGTTAAGGAATTGAACCCGGGGACCTTCGGCCTGGCCGAGTTCAAGAACGAGGTCAATGTCCTCTACTCCTTGAACCACCCCAATCTGCCCAAGGTCTACGACTTCTTTGAACAGGGCGGCAAGCACTACCTGGTGATGGACTTTGTCCAGGGCCAGACCTTGAAGCACCGGGTCCTGGAGTCGGGCGCCCTGTCCGAAGACCAGGCCCTGGACTACGGGCTGCAGGTCGCCAACATTCTCGGCTATCTTCATGGGCGTGCCGAACGCAAGATAATCCACCGCGACCTCAAACCCTCCAACCTGATGCTGACCGGGACCGGACAGATCAAGCTCCTGGACTTCGGCATCGCCCGAGCGCCGCACTCGCGGCTTCCCGGAAACCACCTCCACGCCTACACTGAGGACTACGCCTCTCCCGAGCAGAAGGCCAATCGGCCGACCGACCAGAGAAGCGACATCTATAGCTTCGGAGTGACTCTCCACTTTCTCCTGACGGGCGCCGCTCTCGGCGGGCCGTCGACCGTCGCCCTCCTGAGCGCGGAGGACACGGCCCCGGCCCTCTCGGCTCGCCGGCCGCCGGCCCCCGCGGCCCCGGCCGCCCCGGCGCCCCCCGTAGCGAGCGATACCACCGCCCCCGTTCCCTCGGCGACGGACCGTTCCGGCTCGATCCCAGAGGCCGCGACCAAGGTAGGCTCGGCCGCGATGGTCCGCGGTCGCGGACCCAGACTCTCTCGGGATGTCCGGCGCATTATCGGCCGCTGCCTGAAACCGAACCCCGGCGAACGATACCAGAGCTTCGCCGAGCTGGCTCGAGACATCGAGGCTTATCGCCGGGCTAAACGGACCCGGGTTATGCGAGTCTTGTGGGTGGCGGCGGCGGTCGTCGCTCTCGTGGCCCTGGCCTTGGCCGGCAAGCTCATTTTCCGGCCGTCGCTCTATCCCGTGATCGGGCCAAACCGGCTTGAGGCCGGGAGCAGCATCACTCTTCAGGTGGGTCTTCCGGCCGCCTGGAGCGCGAGCCTGGACAGCATTGTCTGGCAGGTGGAAGACACCCAGATTCTCGGCCGGCAGACCGAGGCCCAGAAAGGACGATACTTCTCCTTCAGTTCGAGCGACCTGGGTCTGTTCCAGGTTCAAGCCTACCTTGAGACCGAGGGGCGGAGGCGTCCGCTGTCCGAGGTCAAGCGGATCGAAGTCTATCCCGCCCTGAACGTCCCCGCCCAGGTCCTAGGCGGTCAGCTCCTGACCCTTCGCTCGCCCGGCGCCACCACGGCCGGCGGGCGTCAATACTCCTTCTCCTGGACGGTGAATGGACCGGCGTCGACGGGCGGCGACCCGGCCGGCCCGAAAGCTGTCCCCGACCAGACCACGGCCGTGCCCACTTGCTCCGTGACCCTTGAGGTGGTCGGAACCTACACGGCTCGGGTCACCGTGGCCGTGAAGCCGGAGCACGGGTTGGAGGTCACCGTCGCGGGCGATCCGGTGACTTTCCTTTGCGTGAACGCGGTGGTCGTGGACCCGGCCAAAATCGTAAATGGCAACCCCGGTTTCGAGGAGCAGTACGGGCAGGGACCGGTGGACTGGACCCTGATCTACCCCAAGAACCTGGTCTACGACAAGGAGCGGGGGCGGACCGGTTCCCGCAGCCTGCGCTTCCTGCCCTGGACGGCTTCTCCGGCCTCCTACGCCGTCCAACTCGTTCCCCTGGAGGCTGGACGGAACTACCGCCTCACAGTTTGGGCCAGGGGCGATGCCCTGGACGACGGCTCGAAGATCACGGTCGAGGCCTGCTTTCGGTCCTCGGTCAACGAGACTTACGTCCTGCCGACCGAGAGCGTCACCCTCGGTTGGACCGGCGGCTTCGACTGGCGCCAGATCATGCTCCAGTTCTCGATCCCGCCGGGTGATCCGGTCAACCTCGAGGTCTACTTGAAGTACACCGGAACCGGGACCCTCTGGTTTGACGACTGCGCCGTGGAGCGTCAATAGCTCTCACCGTACGTCCCGCCTCGACAAAGGAGCGTCTCCCATGGTGGAGAAGGCTTCCCGCAGCGACAGCGATGCTCAGACCCCTGGAGGACGCGGCAGATTGAGTCCCTACCCGGCTAGGCGACGCAGGCCTTCCAGACTCATCACCGCCCTGACCCTGGTGGCGGTCATGGCCGTCGCCGCGTGGCCGGTCTCTCTTCAATCATCCCAGGCCAGGGCCGCCTCGCCCGGGTCCGGTTCCCCCGTCGGGGAGACGGCTCTCGCGACCACCCCCTTCAGCGATATCTCCGATCATTGGGCGAGGTCCGAGATCGAGGCCCTCTGGGCTCGGGGGGCCGTGGGAAGCGGCGGCGCCGGCCGGGCCGGACCCGACGGCGGTCTGGTCAGCGGGCCGTTCCGCCCGAATGATCCCGTCACTCGGGGCGAGTTCGTCATCATTCTGGCCCTAGCCCTCGGCTACGGCGATGAAGCGGCTTCCCTGGCCGGAGTTCAGCCTGTCTTTAGCGACATCAAGCCCGGGGTCGGCGACCTGACCGGGTCCGTTAACGTCGCCGCCGAGTATGGCCTCGTCCGGGGGTATCCCGACGGCGCCTTCGGTCCCGAGCGACCCATTACGCGAGCCGAGATCTCCGCGCTTCTCGTGCGTCTCTTGGGGCTCGAACCCTCCGCGCCGGATGCCGCCGGACTGCCTTTCGACGATCGAGCCGACGTGCCGGCCTGGGCGGCCGGCTACGTCGGGGTGGCTTTCGAGCGAAACCTGGTTCGGGGGTATCCCGATCGCACCTTCCGTCCATTGGGCGGGGCCACGCGGTCCGAGGCGGCTTGTCTTGTCGAGCGGGCCACGCGGGCCAGCGGACAACTCTTCGACCTCAGCGGCATCGTCCGCGGCGTCTCCGCGTCCGGCGACATCCTGGCCGTGGACGCCTGGCCGGCGGGTCGGCCGGAGGCGGCCATGGGCGGTGACGGCACGGCCACCTTCACTTCCCCGAACCGGCTTGGTCCGGCCGGTCCGGGGCCGACCATTTTCCTGAAGATACCGGGCCCGGCCATCGTCTACCGCAACGGGATGGTGGCTGACCGCGCCGGCATCCAGCCGCTGGACGAGGTCTCCCTCATTTTTGGGGCGGACGGGGGTGTGGCCTACGCCCGCTCCACGCTCACCGACGGTCTCGGACGCATCGTCTCGATCGACCCGACCGGGGCCTCCCTGACGGTCGAACCCCTGGACGGGACCCTCGGGTCCCCGCCGCGGACCGTGCCGCTTCTGTCCTGGGCCCCTGTCTTCCGCGACGGGCTTGAGGTGGGCACGGCCGGTTCCGCCGCGGGTCCGACCGGACCCCAGCCCGACCTTCTTGGACTTGGGCCCGGCGTCGTGGTCTACTTTCTCCTCGATTCGGAGAGCGGCGCCATCCGGGCTTTGGCCGTGATGGGGGCCGGCGACGAGGCCGGTCCGGCCGGCTCGCCCGTTTCGCGGGAAGTCTCGACGGGTGGCCTGGCGGCCCCGGCGAAGGATACGGCGGCCCCGCCAGTCTCGCTCTTGACCCCGGCGGCGGCCATGGAACTCAATGCCTCAGCCGTGGGGGCCGAAGCCATGAGAACCTCCGGCGCCGACGGCCGCGGCGTGGTCATCGCCATCGTGGATACCGGCGTGGACGTCACTCATCCAGACCTAGCCATGGCCAGCACTCTGGAACGCAAGGTCGTCGACTGGTGCGATTTCACCGGAGAAGGTGACGTCTCCACCACCCGCCTGTCCACTGCCGTCCGGGGGGTTATCACCACCGACCTCGGTCCGGCCGCGGTGGGAGGGATAGTGTCGCGTAGCGGGTTCTACCACTCCGGGGTCTTCTCCGAGACCGAGCTTGACGCCCCGAGCCCGCTCGGTCGGGACATCGACCGGGACGGCTCGACCGGCGACCGTTTCCTGGTCGTAGCCGTAGACCGCCGCTCCTCGGGCATCTACGACACTGTCTACGTTGACACCGATCACGATCTGGATCTCACCGACGAGGCGCCTCTCAAACCCTACCGCGACACCGGGCTCGTAAGCTGGTTTGGCGACCACGCCCTGAACCACTCCAGACTCTGCTCGTTCGTCGTCAGCGACCTCCGGTCGGACGGCAACCGGGTGACTCTCGGCTTTGACGGCAACGGCCACGGAACGCACGTGGCGGCAACGGCCTCGGCTTACGGTTCCTACCGCGGCGGCATGGACGGCATCGCCCCGGGGGCTAAGATCATGGCCCTCAAGGCTCTACGTTCCTCGGGCGACGGCACCTGGGACAATATCCTGCGCGCCGTCACCTACGCCGCCCAGCACGGGGCCCACGTCATCAGTTTGAGCCTGGCCAACCTCTCCGGGGCGGAAGCCATCACCGAGGAGACCGCCGAACTGGCCGCTGTCTCCGATCGTTACGGAGTCCTGATCATCGTGGCCGCCGGCAACGATGGTCCCGGTCTCGGCACGGCCAGCGGTCCCGACGACGGGAGTTTGGTCAGTGTGGGGGCCAGCGTCACCCAGGCCGCCTGGCGATCCTACTATGGTTACGAGGTGCCCGGCGAGACTGTCTGGCCCCTTAGCTCCATCGGGCCACGGGCCGGTGGGGCGGGCGGGCCCGACATCGTCGCGCCGGGGTGTGCCCTGTCAGCGACGCCTTTCTGGCTCGAACCGCCGGGGTACGCGCAGTATGAGGGAACGAGCATGGCCGTTCCGCATGTGGCCGGAGTCGCCGCGCTGCTGTGGCAAGCGGGCTTCTCGGGAGGTCTGCCCGTCTCGGCCGATTTTGTCCGGGACGCGATCCTGGCCACGGCCAGACCCCTGTCCGGCTACTCCTTCGTTGAGCAGGGGCGTGGCTCCGTGGACGCCGCGGCGGCCTGGGAGTGGCTGGCCCGCGAGGCCTCCACCGGACCGGCGGACCGGCCCGAGGTGGGGGCGCCGGATGGGTTCTTCTCCCGCGACAAAGCCGTGGCCCGGGTGCTCTTCGAAGTGACCGGCCCGGGGGGCGGACAGGGCTGGCTCGACATCACCTCCGACTCCTCCTGGCTTCAGCCCCTGAAACGGACCCTGGCCCTGCCCGCCGGGGAACCAAGACCTCTGGCCGCGTCGGTCGAGACCGTTCTTGGCCAGGGCCTTTACTCTGGCCGCCTCAGCGGTCGCGACGGCCAACGCGAGCTTTTCGGTCTTCCGGTCACTATCGTCGTCCCGGCCGAGTTTGAGGCCGCGGCTCATTGGGAGGTCACGGCCCAAGGTTCGCTGGGTCCGGGGCGCCTGGCCAGACACTACTTCCGTGTGCCGCCTGGGACGGCGGCGCTGGAGTTCGCTTGCGGAGTGCCGGCCGGCTCCAAGGGACGCGGTTTTGAGGGACGGATCAAGGGCTATCTCTACGGCCCGGATGGCCGCCTGGCCGCGGCCACGGGTTACGTCGGTCAAGGCGCCGACGACGTCTCGGGCTACGCCTCCGTGCGCGTGGTCGAGCCCGCGGGCGGAGTCTGGGAGGCCGTGATCTTCAGCTCGGCGGCCCTCTCGGCTTTCGATCTGACCACCTCGGACTACTGGATGGAGGGCGGTCTCGAAGGTCTGGCCTACGACTTGCCCGGCCCGGACTGGGATGTCACCGTTCCGGCCCGCGCGTCACACGGCCTCGGGGAGATCTCCTCGCTCGGCGCTCTCTTGAGCCGGTGCTGGAGGCCCGTCTCTTCTCCGGACGGTGATGGCCGTCTCGCGCAAGTCTGGGGTAGCGGGTGGACGCCGGGCGGCGCGTCGGGGACGGGCGGCGCCGGTCTGAGCCAGGACGTGGTTCTTCGGATCAAAGGGGACTTGGGCTGGAGCAACGCCGGCGCCGCCTTCGATGGCCTCGTGCAGGGCTACGGCTTGTGGCGGAGCGGTTGGGACAGCCGTCCCGAGACAGCTAGCCTGGCGCCCGTGGAGACCTTGACGCGGGCCCTGCCGGCTTTGGATGGCTCGGCCGGACTCCTGCGCCTGACCCTGCGCGACCTGGCCGGGGGACCGGGAGAAGGGACCGGCGCTCTCTGGGCGGAAAGCCGCGGGGGCGACCTGGACCTCTACCTCTATCGCCGCGAGGCCGGAGGGTGGCAGGAGTGCGGCGCCTCGGTCATCGAAGGCGTCTCCGACGAGGCCATCGAGATCGAGAATCCCCCGGCCGGCAACTACGCCGTCTCGGTCGTGGCCAGTCCGGAAGGGATGGGTCCCGTTATCTTCGAGCTCCGAAGCCAGTGGCTACCGTCGGCCGGACAAGTCGGCCCGACCGGCCGCAAGCGGTCTCTGGGGTCCGCGGAGACGGGGTCGTTCTCCGTGACGGCAATGGTTCCGGTCGAGGAGGGTGTCTACCGAGGCGCGCTCCGCGTCGCGGACCGCGCCGGTCGTCTGGCCCTGCCCGGTGGGGCGGGAGCGACCGCCAGCCTCCTACCCCTCACCATCCGCCGGATGGGAACCGCGCTCGGACTCTCTCTTTCCCCGGGAGTGGTCTATCCCGGGCGGAATCTTCTGACCTTCCAGGCCCGCGATGACATCGGTCCGGTGGAGCGGTTCTCGCTCGAACTGGATGATGGCGTCTACCAGGCCACCGGGGGGCGGGTGACCGTGCCCCGGGATGTTTCTCGGAACCAGGGCTGGGTGCGGCTTGTCGCCCGCCTGACCCTGCCCGACGGGAGTTCGGCCCTCTGGGTCTTCCATCTTCCAGTGGCGGCCGATTCCGCCTTGAGCGGCGGCGAGGGAACCCCCGGCCGTACCGATTGGCTTCTGAACGAAGGCTACCGCCCAGAGAGTTTGGCAAGCGCGCGAGACGCACTCCGTCGCTTGCTCTGGGGCGGGTAAACGCGGGAGGAGGACGCCCATGGCCCCGGTGCCGCTCGTTACCCATCCGGAACGGATTCTCATCGTCGACGATGAGGCCGGAATGCGGGAGTTGCTCCTAGCGCTCTTCCGCAAGAACGGCTACCAGACCGTGGCCTCCGCCGACGCGGACGCGGCCCTGCCCTTGGCGGCCGAGGTCGACCCGACCGTGGCCATCATCGACTACCGCATCGCCGGCGGCGGCGGCATCAACCTCATCGCCAAACTGCGGGATCACCTTCCCGACGTCAGGTGCATCTTCATGACCGCCTACGATAATCCCGACTACTTTGAGTCGGCTGTGAAGGCCGGGGCTTCCGACACAATCCAGAAGCCCTTCGACATCCTTGAACTTCTGGCCAAAGTTGAGCGCCAGATTGAGCTCAAGAAGCGGGTCGTCCGGGGGGTGATTCGTCTTGGCTAGGTTTCTCGCCGCCGTCTGCCAACTCACTGCCGGGAGCGACCCGCGGGAGGCGGTTCTCAGGGCCGCCAAGCCGGGGGCCAGGCTCGTCGTCCTGCCGGCCTTCGCCCTGGGCGCGTGGGGAGACTGGACCCCCGGGCCGGGCCCTGGGCGAGCCGAGCTTTTGACCCGAGCCATCGCCATTGCTCGCGAAGCCGGCTGCTACCTCATACCAGGCACTGTCCTGGTGACCGAGGACGAGGTCGGGTCGGGGAACGGTCAGCCGGTCGTGCGGCAGGTGGCCTGGCTTCTTGGCCCGGACGGAGAGCTTCTCGGCGAGCAGTGGCAGACCCACACGAGCCAGGCCGAAGAAGACGCCGGCTGGGGGGTCGGGTCTGAAGTGAAGGTGATCCAGGCCCCCGGACTGGGCTGCAGCGTCGGCCTTCTGGTGGGCTCGGACGCCTGGGTTCCTGAGGTCAGCCGTATCCTGGCCCTGGGGGGTGCCGACCTTCTCGTCGCGCCCCTGGCCATGCCCAGGCCTTACTCCGAGGCCTGTCAGTTGGCCGCGCTTTGGCGGGAGGTCCAGCAGAACCAGACCATCGGCATCGAAGCTTGCCTGGTAGGCGAGAGGGGCGGCCGCTCCTGGGCCGGCCGAAGCGCCATCCTAGCCCCGTGCGAGATGACGCCGGACGAGAGCGGCTTCATCGCCAGGGGCGCCACCGCAGCCAGGGGCCTGATCCTGTTCGGGCCGGTGGATCTTGACCAACGGCGGGCCGTGGTCGAGGCCTACGACATCCTGGCCGAGATGAACACCGACATCTATCGCCAGGCCTTTCCCGGAGTCTACTTCGGGGGCGGCCATCCCGCGGTCATTGGCGCCGACCCGGCGCCCGTCCAGACGCCGCCGCCGCCGCGCCTGGCCCTCCGGGAGAGAGCCTTTCGGCGCTACCTGACCCTGGCGTCCCGTCCGGGCGCCATCCGGGCGGCGGTAAGGTCGCTCGGCATCCAGCCGAGAACCGCCGCCGGCGGCTCTCGTGGCCTAGTCCGGGCCGCCGCGCTGCAGCTTGAGTCTTTCTACGCCCGCTCACCCGCCGAGTATGCCCTCAGGCTGGGCGAGCGCTTCGCCGAGGCCGTGAACCAAGGGGCCGAACTGGTGGCCTTCCCTGAATTCACGACCCTTCCCCTCATCGGTCTTCTGCCCGGCGTGGCCGAGATGGCCCGCGGCAAGGCCGCCGCGACCGCGTCCCCGGTCTCCACCGGCCCCGCGACCGCGTCCCCCGCCTCCACCCGCCCCGCGGCCGGCCCCGGCGCCCCTTCTCTCCCGCGCTTGGCCGACATTGTCAGCTTCATGGAACCCGTCCTGCGGAGGGTCTACTTCACCCTGTTTTCGGCTCTGGCGGCCGCGGCCCGGGTCTGGATCATGGCCGGCTCGACCCCCCTCCCGGGTCCGGACGGCAAGGTCTACAACGTCGCCGCCCTCTTCGACCCGGACGGAAACCTGGTCGGGACGCAATCCAAGTTGCACCTTTTCCCCCGCGAGCGGGCCGAGGGCCTCGTGCCCGGGACGCGTTTCGAGGTCTTCGATACCAGCGTCGGCCGCCTGGCTCTCCCCATTTGCATGGACGCCACCTACTTCGAAACCTATCGCCTCGCGGCTCTCCTGGGAGCGCAAATCGTCGCCGCCCCGGTCTCGAACGTGGAACCCTATCATTACTGGAAGCTCCTTCGCGGCGCCTGGCCGCGCGTCCAGGAGACCCCGGTCTACGCAATCCAGTCGACCATCGTGGGGGACTTCCTCGGCGATCCCATGACGGGCAAGGCCTCCATCTACGCCCCGGCCGAACTGACGCCCGCCGGGGACGGCATCCTGGCTCAATGCCCAGCGCCGGTCGGACCCGGGATGGCTGTGGCCGATCTCGATCTCAAGGCCCTGGCCGCTTTCCGGGCCGAGGGTTCCCTTTTGAGCCGGCTCAACCCTGAGATCGTCCGGCGCTACCTACCCGCGATCTACGAGGGCCGCGGCTCGACCCGTGAGGTCCGACCCTGACCTGTTCCGTCGCCCTGGGAGGGATGGCTTTGAAGCGACTGACCACACCCGAGGAAATGAACCTCAAACGCCGCCTTTACCCCACAGGCAACCACTTTGTCTCCTTGCCGGTGATTGCCGAGGCGGACGCCTCGGTTGACCGCGTCGGGGTTCTGCATCAGGGCACGGCCAGCCTCATCGAGTTTGGTGGGCTCCAGGCCGAACTCGGGGCCGAGACACTGCCGGCCATCCAGCCGCTTCTTGTGCCCCTGCTGATGGTGAAGGGGCGGAGGATCAGGCTGGACGGGAGCCTGTCCTGGCGCCGTCTCTGGGACTGGGTGCCCCGTTTCGAATGGACCGACCCCTCGCTTGGCCTCCTGGTGCGGGGGACTATCTTCGCTCCCGTCTTTCGCGACGGCGAGGGGCTCCAGTCCCACAAAGGTTTCGTCTACGTTCTGGAGGTCTCCCTCCCGAAGGGCGCGGCCGGCGACTCCACCCTTCCGGGAGCGGCCGCCGACTCCACCGGGACCGCCCCGGCCGACCTCCGAGTCGGCCTAAGTCTTACCTGGGGCGACCTCATCCAGACGGTCTACACCTCGCGGCGCGTCCCGGCCGAACTCACTGTTCGAAGGGATCGCTGGACCGGAGGGCCGGTTCTGGAGCCCCGCTCAGGCGCCGGCGCCGGGCCGGCGGCCCTGGCCGTCTCCTTCTCGGTCTCGGCCGACAAAGTGGAGTGGTCCCCTGTCACGGACCTAGAGGGCCGGGTGCGCCTGGAGATGACAGCGGACCTCACCGACGGTCTAGCCCTGGGCTTCTACTTCGGCGCCAACCGTGAGGGCGACGGCGCCCGCACGGTGGCCGTCGACCTTTCCCGCCACGGCTGGGAGAAACTTCTCCGCGAGACGGGGGCGGCCCTCGGCCCGCTTCACCGGACAGTAGCCGTCCATCCGCCGAGCGACCGCCCCGCCCCCGCCCTCACCCAGGAGGAGGCCGCCCCCGCCCTCACCCAGGAGGAGGCCGCCGTCATCGAGCGGCGGCTGAACGAGAATCTCTTTTTCAACTACTTCTTTGCCGCCGGGCGAACCATCGACAGCGAGGAACTTGCCCTGGTGACGAGCCGGAGTCCCCTATACTACGTCAGCGCGGCCTTTTGGGCCCGCGACGCCCTGCTCTGGAGCCTCCCCGGCCTGATCCTGACCGACCCCCGTTTGGCCGAGGAAGCCTTGGGCCAGGCCTTCGGCCGCTACTTCCGGCACGCCGGCGTCCACTCGCTCTATCTGGACGGCGGCCTGCTCTACCCGGGCTTCGAACTCGACGAGTTGGCCGCCTACCCCATCGCCCTCCGGCGCTACGTCATCGCGACAGGGGATCGGGGAATCCTGTCCCGTCGCGACCTCGTCGGGGGCCTCCGGCGCATCCTGGCTCTTCTGGAGCAAGAGAGACACCCCGACCCTGGTATCCACCTCTATCGGACCTTCCTTCTCCCCTCGGACGATCCGGCGACCCATCCCTACGTTACCTACGACAACGTCATGGTCTGGCGGGCTCTCCTCGACACGGCCGACCTTCTGGAATGGGCGGGCCAGGGTGATACGGCGGTCGAGACTCCGGCCACCCTCAGGGCGCGGGCCGCCCTGGTCAAGGAGTCCATTTTCCGTCACTGCGTCACTCCCGGGCGATCGGGTCCGATGTTCGCTTGGTCGGTGGACCTGGCAGGAGAAACCGAGGTGGCCGACGAACCACCCGGCAGCCTGGAACTTCTCACCTACTATGGTTTCTGCCCGTCTGACAACGAAGTCTGGCTGAACACGATGGACTGGCTTCACTCGCGGGAGAACCCCTATCGCTACACCGGAGTCTCCTTCCCTGGCCTGGGGTGCCCGCACGCCAAGCATCCCTTTGTCATGAGCCTGTTCAACGCGCTCCTTGGCGGGCTGCCGGGGCGCATTGACGAGGCGAAAGGAGTTCTCGTCCGGGCGCCGCTTGACACCGGGCTGGCCTGCGAGGCTTTCGACCGCGAGACGGGTGAGGCAAAGACGGGCGCCGCCTTTGCTACCTGCGCCGGCTTCCTGGGCTATGCTATAGATCACGTCTTCGGACGATAGGATTTTGTGCCGAAAGATCCACCCGGCGACGGCGTGGCCGGGACACAGGAATGAATTCCGGTGTGTGGAATACCGCGCCTGGGCAGGATAGACCAGCCAGGCCTGAGGAGGCTAAGTTTGAGGCTCTTTCTTGATACCGCCAACATCGAGGAGATCCGCGAGGCGGTCAGTTGGGGAGTCATCTCGGGCGTCACCACCAACCCCACGCTTGTCGCCAAGGAGCAGGGTCGCACTTTCGCCGAGATTCTCAGGGAGATCACCGCGATCGTCCCGGGACCGGTCAGCGCTGAAGCCGTCAGTCTTGACGCCCCGTCGATGATCACGGAGGCTCGCCATTTAGCGGGAACGGCGGACAACGTGGTGGTCAAGATACCCATGACCCCCGAAGGTCTCAAGGCCGTGAAGATCCTGGCCGGCGAAGGCATCCGGACCAACGTCACTCTCATTTTCTCCGCCAACCAGGCGCTTCTCGCCGCGCTGGCCGGGGCCAGCTACGTTAGCCCCTTCGTCGGGCGCATCGACGACGCCGGTCACGATGGTATGCAGGTCGTCCGGGACACGGCCGCGATCTACGAGATCCACGGGTTGGAGTCGGAGATAATCGCCGCCAGCATTCGCCACCCCCTGCATGTGATCGACGCAGCTAAGGCAGGGGCGGATATCGCCACCGTGCCGACCAAAGTCCTAAGGGCCATGGCCAGCCACCCGCTGACAGATCGCGGCATCGAGATGTTCCTCCAAGACTGGAAGAAAGTGAAGACGAGCTAGCCGACTGGAGCGCCTAGGATTGGGATTGGCAGTTATAGGTTCGCGTCTGCCGGACTATGCTAGTGCGGCCGGGTTACCCCGTTGTAACCTTCCGTGAAGCAATCTATGTGTATCCAGCCAAGTCCGACCCCCTGAACTTAAGCCTTTCGCCCTGCGGGCGACGTTAGAGGACGAGGTGAGAGTCGTTGAATATTGCCCAACTGGAGTCCAAGACCCTCAAGGAGCTCTACCAGATCGGCCGAGACCTGGAACTTGTCGGGTACTCGGAGATGAACAAGAAGGAACTGATATTCGAGATCCTCAAGGCCAACATCGAGAAGGAAGGGTCCATCTTCGCCGAGGGCGTGCTGGAGATCATGCCGGAAGGTTTCGGCTTCCTTCGCCCCATCGGCTACCTGCCCAGCCGGCAGGACGTCTACGTCTCCCCCTCCCAGATCCGGCGGTTTGACCTCAAGACCGGCGACTACGTCTCCGGCCAGGTTCGTCCGCCAAAGGAGAGTGAGCGCTACTACGCCCTCCTCCGGGTGGAAGCCATCAACGAGGAGAACCCCGACGTCGCCAAAGACCGCGTGGCTTTCGAGGCCCTGACCCCGATTTTCCCGCTCGAGCGCCTGACCCTGGAGACGACCCGGACGGAAATATCTACAAGACTCATTGACCTCATCGCCCCCATCGGCAAGGGGCAACGTGGCCTCATCGTCTCTCCGCCCAAGGCCGGCAAGACCGTTCTCCTCAAGAAAGTCGCTAACGCCATCATGGCCAACTGCCCGGCCGTGCACCTCATCGTTCTCCTTGTCGACGAACGGCCAGAGGAAGTTACGGACATGGAGCGGTCGGTGACGGGCGAGGTTGTCAGTTCGACCTTCGACGAGGTGCCGGAGAACCACATCAAGGTCGCCGACATGGTCCTGGACCGGGCCAAGCGACTGGTCGAGCACAGGAAGGACGTTGTCATTCTCCTCGACAGCCTGACCCGCCTGACCCGGGCCCACAACCTGGTCGTCCCGCCCAGCGGGCGGACCCTCTCCGGGGGCATCGACCCGGCGGCTCTCCACCGGCCCAGACGCTTTTTCGCCGCCGCCCGGAACATCGAAGAGGGCGGAAGCCTGACCATCATCGCCACCTGCATCGTCGATACCGGCAGCCGCATGGACGACATCATCTACGAGGAGTTTAAGGGCACCGGCAACCTGGAGATCCACCTGGATAGGCAGCTCTCCGAGAAGCGAGTCTTCCCGGCCATCGACGTCAAGCGGTCCGGAACCCGCAAGGAAGAGTTGCTCCTGTCGGCGGAGGAGCTGGAGATGACCTACGCCCTTCGCCGGGCTCTGAATGCTCTTGGAACCCAGGAAGCCACCGAAATGCTCATTGACCGGTTGAAGAAGACTAAGTCCAATGAGGAATTCCTGAAGCTAATTCTCAAGGGTCTGCAGGTGACGTAGGCCGCCGCGCCGTCGCCGGCACAGGATCTGGCGGGGGAACGCCGGTGGTACGGAATGGCTATTCACAGCCAGTTGTGTCACGCTCAGAACCCACTAAACGGATAAAATCCTGAGGGCGCGGACTACAATACCTACTGGACCCCAGCCAGCCGCACAGAGGGGGGAACCCAGTGGGTCTGGGAAAAGCCGGTCGCACGGTCGGTCTTCTGGTTCTGGTGGCTACTCTGACCGCCGCTTCGGCGGGGAGTTGGCCCGTGGGACCGGCGCCTCCCGGCGCCACGTTCTCCGGTAGCCCCCAGGCGGAATTTGACCCGTCCGATCCGGGCGTTTTCGGGCTTTCCGCCTCGACCGCGGCTTCAGACCCGGCCCCACCTCCCGACGACCGCCCGTTCGTCATCGTTCACGTCGTGGCCCGCGGCGAGACCGTCTCGGGCATCGCCAACGGGTACGGAATCACGGCCTCGACGGTAGCCGCCTCGGCTAGACCAGGCGACCCGGATCACATCTACCCCGGAGAGACGCTCGTTTTCCCCTCGGTCGACGGGCTTCTCCACGTGATCAAGCCCGGCGACACCCTGAGCGAGATCGCCCGGACCTACCGGGTGGATGCGGGCCCCATCGGCCAGGCCAACGACATCGAGGACCCGAGAACCCTCGCCGTCGGCCGGACCCTGATCGTGCCGGGGGGCAAGCCTCGCCAAGCGGCCGCGGCCTCCACCGCGAGCGGGGCGGCCGGCGCGGCGGCGTCCGGAAACGTTCTCTCCTGGCCTCTCCGCGGGGCTATCAGCTCGAGCTTCGGACCCCGCTGGGGTCAAGTTCACGCCGGAATCGACATCGTGGCTTCCTACGGCGCCACCATCCGGGCCGCCGGGGCCGGCAAGGTCTCCTTCGTCGGCTGGTACGGACGGTACGGGCGGTGCGTCATCGTCGACCACGGGGGGGGCCTGACCACGCTCTACGGTCACGCCTCGGTCATTTTGGTTTCGGCGGGGGACCGCGTTGCCCGGGGGGATCCCGTCGCCGAGGTCGGCTCAAGCGGCAACTCGACCGGTCCGCACTGCCACTTCGAGGTTCGCCTGGATGGCCGGGCCAGAAACCCGCTGAATTACCTCGGCGGCTAAGTGAGTGACGTTTCTTTGGACAGCCTTGTTTGGCCCGTGCTATAATCAACCTTGCTTTTGCGAACGGTCGCCTAGCTTTGTTTCAGGGTCAATTACCGGCCAAGAAGGTGTGCAGCGGTGAAGGAAAACACCCATCCGAGCTACTACCCAGACGCTAAGATTGTCTGCGCCTGCGGGACTGTCCACGGCATCGGTTCGACCAAGAAGGATATCAGGGTCGAGATTTGCTCCAAGTGCCATCCCTTTTACACCGGCCAGCGCCGGATCGTCGACACAGCCGGGCGGGTCGAACGCTTCGTGAGGAAATACAACTGGGGTCAGCAGCCGACCGAAGACAAAAAAGTACCCAAGGTCAAGAAGGGCGCCGAGGAAGCCCTGAAGATCCTCGAAGAACTCGAAGGCAAGGACGCCAAGTAGAGACTCTATCGAGCGAGGGCGCCTCCCGGGTGGGGTGCCCTCGCTCCTATGTACGACCCCGATCCACCCGTGACCGAGCGGGAGCGGGAGGAATTCCGGGCTGCGGGGCTGAAGTCTCCCGGGACTGTGGCTCTAGACTTGGTCCCTCGGTTCCTAGTGAGGGGTGGAAGCGTCCCGGGCAAGCCGAGGGGACAAACTCTAGGCTCTTTCGGGGAACGGCCACGATCTCCGAATCCTTGTTTTCGGAAGGAGGCAAAGCGTTGTCCAGAAGACACGCGATTTGGATCGCGCTCTTTCTTGCCCTAGTCATGACGGCCTCGGTGTTCGTCGGCGGGTGCAAGCCCAAGAACGCCCTGCAGGCCATCCAGAAGGCCGGCAAGATCATCGTCGGAACGTCCGCGGACTATTCTCCGTTCGAGTACGTCGACGAGACGACCGGCGACTACACCGGCTTCGACGTCGAGCTGATGGCGAAGATAGCCGAGAAGCTGGGCGTCACCGTGGAGTGGAAGGACATGGACTTCAACATCCTTCTCAACTCCCTGCAGTCGGGCCAGCTCGACGCGGTCATCGCCTGCATGACCAGCGACGCCGAGCGTCAGCAGCAGGCTCTCTTCTCCAATGGCTACTGGGTCTCGCCCGACGCGATCCTGGTCAAGAACGACAGCGGCGTGACCATCACCGATCCTATGACCGATTTCCCCGGACTCCGTGTTGGCGTGCAGGCGGGAACGATCCAGGAGGGGTTCTGCAAGGACGAACTCATCACTCCGGGGACGATGCCCGCGGCCAATCTGAGTTCCTACCCCAGGGCTGACCAGGCCGTGACCGACTTGGTCGTCGGTCGCCTCGACGCCGTCTTCATTGACTTCGCCGTGGCCCAGGCTTTCACGGAGATGCAGCCGGTCACCGTGGCCCTGATCTACGATCTGCCCGGCGACCCCGGCATCGCGGTGAAGCTTGGCGAGCAAGAGCTTGTGGACAAGATCAACGAGGCCATCCAGCAGCTCACTGACGACGGCACCATCCAGCAATTGGCCGACAAGTACGAGATCGCGGCCGCCCTGACAGAAGGCTAGAGCCTAGCCGGGTTTAGCGGCGGGGCCGGGACCAGGGTTCTCGTGGCGCCCCGGAAGTCACCGGCCCCGCCGAGCGTCTGAGTCCCGCCCGGGACCACCCATCCGATGGACCCGTCCCTGTTTCTCCGCTCTCTCAAGTTCATAGCCCCGGCGATAAAGGTGACCGTGCTCCTCACCGTCCTGGCCCTGAGCCTGGGCTTGGTCCTCGGTCTCCTTCTCGCTCTCGCCCGAGTCTACGGCGGACGAGTCCCGCGGGCTGTCTCCTCTGCCTACAGCCGCACGGTGCGGAGCCTCCCCACGCTCGTGGTTCTCTTCATTTTCTACAATCTGGCCTGGATGGCGTTCCGTGTCGGCGGCCTCACGGCCGCCATCATCGCTCTGACGGCCTGTACCGCCGCTTACCAGTCGGAGATCTTCCGCGGGGCGATCCAGTCGATCGGGACAGGGCAGATGGCGGCGGCGCGATCCCTGGGGATGACCCGCGGGGTGGCCTTGAGGTCGGTCATCATTCCCCAGGCTCTGCGGCTAGCCATTCCGGCCTGGTCCAATGAGGCGGCCATTGTCCTCAAGGACTCTTCTCTCGCCTCCGCCGTGGGCACGGCCGAGATGTTTCGGAGGGCCCAGCAGTTCGGGGCCGCCACCCATCACTCGCTTCCGGCCTTCCTGGCCTGCGGGCTACTTTACTTTTGCCTGACCTTTATCACCAACCGAGTCCTCGACTACGCCCAGAAGCGCTACGGACTCAAGACCTGACCCTGAGACGGGGGATCGCTCCGATGGCCGAAGCCATCCTGAGGATAGAGAACATCCACAAGGCCTACGGGAAGACCGAGGTCCTTCGCGGCGTCTCGTTCAACGTCGTCGCGGGCGAGGTTGTCGTTATCATCGGCCCGAGCGGCACCGGGAAGAGCACCCTTCTGCGGTGCGTCAACCAGTTGACCGTCCCGGATCAGGGCCGGGTCTGGCTCGAAGACGTCGAACTGACCGACAAGGGCGCCGACATCAACAAGGCCCGCGAGCACATCGGCATGGTCTTCCAGGACTTCAACCTCTTCAGCCACCTCACGGCCTTGCAGAACGTGCTGCTGGCCCTGACCAAGGTCAAGAGAATGAAGCCCGGCGAGGCCAGAGCCAAGGCCGCTCTGGAGCTCGAGAAGGTCGGGCTGGTCGACAAGGCCGGCCTCTACCCGGCCGAGCTATCCGGTGGACAGAAGCAGCGGGTGGCCATCGCCCGTTCCCTGGCCATGGACCCCAAGGTCATGCTCTTCGACGAACCCACCTCGGCCCTCGACCCCGAGCTCATCGGCGAGGTTCTGGAAGTCATGAAGACTCTGGCCGAGGAAGGCATGACCATGTTAGTCGTCAGCCATGAGATGGGCTTTGCCCGCGAGGTCGCCACACGCATCATCTTCATTGAGAACGGCATCGTTTCCGAGGAGGGCCCGCCCGAACAGTTCTTCGAGCACCCCAAGAACGCCCGGACGCGCGAGTTTCTCGGGAAGCTGACCGAAACCCGCGGCGACGGGGCGGCCCGGGGCGGGAGGCGGGCGACATGGACCTGAGCCAGGCCGGCACGCTGCGGTTCATGTGGGGGATTCTACCCGAACTGCTGAAGGGTCTGGAGTTGACTCTCGAGCTCACGGCCCTGTCCCTTGTGGCCGGGCTTATCCTGGCCATTCCGGTGTCGCTGGTGAGGACCTACACCAAGGGCCCCCTGAACTGGCTGGCGACGGCCTACGTCGAACTCTTTCGCGGGACCCCGCTCCTGGTCCAGCTCTTTGTGGTCTATTACGGCCTCGGCGAAACGGGTATCGTTCTGGACCGATTTTTCTCGGCCTGGCTGGCCCTGACCCTGAACTCCGCCGCCTACCAGTCCGAGTACGTCCGCGGCGCCATCCTGGCCGTGAGCGCGGGACAGCTCACCGCGGCCCGGGCCATGGGGATGCGTCCGATGCAGGCCTTCCGCTGGGTGGTCCTGCCGCAAGCCCTGCGCTTGGCCCTGCCGGCCTGGTCCAACGAGGTCGCCTACATGGTCAAGTATGTATCCGTGGTCTACATGATCGCCGTGCAGGAGTTGTTTACGCGCGGGCAGGCCATCATCAGCAAGTACTTCCGTCTCTGGCCGACCCTCATCGAGGTGGGCCTCATTTACTTCGTGGTCGTCTACGTCATCACCCGCGGTATGGACTACGTCGAGCACCGTTTCCGCATCCCCGGCCTGGAGACCCACGCCGACAGACGCGAGATGGGCTAGGACGACTGAGGAGGACAAATCTATGAACCACAGCGGCAGTCCCATCTCCTATGGCGGCCAGGCGGTCATCGAGGGGGTGATGATGCGCGGTCCTAAGGGTTACGCCGTGGCCGTGAGACGCCCGAGCGGTGAGGTTGTCACCCGCTACCGGGAGGCCCCAGTTCCCTCGGCCAGAAGTCGAGTCTGGGGCCTGCCTTTCGTTCGGGGTCTGGCTTCTCTCGTGGACTCCCTCACGATCGGGGTCGAAGCTCTGGTCTACTCGGCGAATGAGGCCATGGGCGACGACGAGAAAATAAGCGGGGCGGAAGGCGGGCTCGCGGTCGTGATCGGCGCCGCCTTGGCCGTGGTTCTGTTCGTCTGGCTACCGACCGTGGTGGCCGGCCCACTTCTGCGGCTGAGCGCCTCGCCGGTGCTGGTGAACCTTGGGGAGGGTCTCTTCCGGCTGGCTGTCCTGGTGGCCTACATCTGGGTCATCGGGCGGATGCCCGACATCGCCCGGGTCTTCCAGTACCACGGAGCCGAGCACAAAGTGATCAACGCTTTCGACGCCGGCGGCCCCTACGACGCGGAGGCCGCCGCCCGCTTCGGGACCGCTCACCCTCGGTGCGGGACGAGCTTTCTCCTCTTCGTGGTCGTCGTCAGCGTGGCCGTGTTCTCTCTGTTCGGTTGGCCGAATATCTGGATCCGCCTGGCGACTCGCCTGGCTTTGCTCCCCGTCGTGGCCGGAGTGGCCTACGAACTGATGAAGCTCGGCGCGCGCTCGCGGTCCGGGCTCCTGGGTTGGCTTGTCGCCCCGGGGATGTGGCTGCAGAGAATGACCACCCGCCAGCCCGACGGTTCGCAGTTGGAGGTGGCGGCCAGGGCTCTGGCCGAGCTTAACCCACCGCCGCCCGGGGCGCCCCGCGGATCTGCCCGGTCTGTTTGAAGGCTCGAATCCGTCCGTGCTATAATCTCGGCGAGCACTCCCGAACAACGCGGGAATCCAGGCGCCCCTTCCGGGGTCGTCAAATGGTGGTAGAGCATGTTCGAGAAGCTGAAAGATATTGAGGCCAAGTACGAGGATCTGACCGCCCGTTTCGCGGACCCGGCCGTCCTGGCCGACCAGAACCAGTGGAAGTCCACGGCCCAGGAGCGGGCGCGGCTTGAGCCGATCGTGATGGTCTACCGCGACTGGCTCAGGGCTGAGGGCGAGATTGTCGGCACGCTCGAGCTTCTAGAGGGCGCGCAGGACCCGGAATTGCACGAGATGGCCGAGACCGAACTCAAGACCCTCAAGGCTCGCAAGCAAGACCTGGAAGAGCGCCTCACCACGCTTCTCCTGCCGCGGGATCCGAACGACGAGAAGAACGTTATCATCGAGATCCGGGGCGGAACCGGGGGTGGGGAGGCGGCTCTCTTCGCCGCCGAGCTCTACCGCGCCTACACCCGCTACGCCGAGCGCCTGAGGTGGAAGACCGAACTGGTCAGTTCGACGCCCACGGATATCGGCGGCTTCAAGGAAGTCATCTTCCTGATCGAGGGTGAGGGCGCCTACAGCCGTCTAAAGTACGAGAGCGGAGTGCACCGCGTCCAGCGCGTCCCGGAGACCGAGTCGAGCAGCCGCATCCACACCTCCACGGCCACCGTGGCCGTTCTCCCGGAGGCCGAGGAGGTCGAGGTTGATATCGGCCCGGGCGACCTTCAGATCGACACCTACTGCGCCGGCGGACCCGGCGGCCAGCACGTGAACAAGACCGAGTCGGCCGTGCGCATCGTCCATATCCCGACGGGGATCATGGCTACCTGCCAGGACGAGAAGTCCCAGCATAAGAACAGGGACAAGGCCATGCGGGTCCTGAGGGCCCGCGTCCTGGCCAAGGCCCAGGAAGAGCAGGATCAGCGGGAGGCCGAGCAGCGACGGTCGCAGGTCGGGACGGGCGATCGCAGCGAACGCATCCGGACCTACAACTTCCCCCAAACTCGAGTAACCGATCACCGCATTGGCTTCACCACCCACCGGCTGGCGCTTATCCTGGACGGGGATCTCGACGAGCTCATCGACACCCTGGCCACCTCGGCTCAGGCCGAGCATCTCCGAAAGGCGGAGTAGGACGGCTTCCATAGGCGCGGCCGGGCATCTCCTGGGGCAGGCCACGGTTAGGCTCCGCCGAGCCGGGTGCGAGACGCCGCGCCTGGACGCCGAGGTTCTCCTGGCCCACGCGAGCGGGTTAACCCGGGAGACCCTCCTGTCCCACCCGGAGACAGTCCCAACTCCCGAGCAGGCCCGCATTTTTGAGGACCTCATTGGTCATCGCCAGCGACGCTGTCCCGTGGCCTATCTTGTGGGGCGACGCGAGTTCATGTCCCTTGGTTTCGAGGTCATGCCGGGCGTACTAGTGCCCAGACCGGAGACCGAACTCCTGGTGGAGGTGGCCGCCCGCCTGGCCCGAGATCTCCAGGAGAGCAGGAGCGACGAGCGGTTGGTCCTGGCCGACGTTGGGACCGGCTGCGGGGTGGTCGCCGTCATCCTCAGCCGTCTTCTGCCCGAGGCCCGCGTCTTCGCCATCGACGTGTCGGAGACGGCCCTCGTCACGGCCGGTCGCAACGCGGAGCGACTGGGTGGCGCGACGGCCCTGGAGCTTCGCCGTGGGGACCTCTTTGAGGCCCTGGCCGGCGATCGGCCGCGCCCCCTTCTCGACGGCGTGGTCGCCAACCTACCCTACGTCCCGAACGCGGCCTGGGCGACTCTTCCGCCGGAAGTTCGCGACTACGAACCACCCGAGAGCCTGCGCGGCGGGCCGGACGGGCTCGACATCTACCGCCGCCTGGCCGCCGAGCTTCCAACCTACCTCGCCCCGGGCGGGTTCGTCTGCCTGGAGATCGGCCCGGGCCAGGGTTCCGCCGCTTCGGCCCTCCTTGCCGCGACCGGGCTCTTTCCCGGCCGGAGGCCAGTCGTTCACCAGGACCTGGCCGGCCGGGAACGAGTTGTCGCCGCGGCGGGGACCGGTGACCGTCTCAAGCCGGATTGAGCCGTTCCTGGAGGACAAGCTAGGTTCTGGCGGAAACTCTATCCAGACTTCTCGCTCGTCGCGCCGACCGAGTCCTCCAGGGGCGCAAAGGTTAGGGAGAGCATGGCTGACAGGGAAACCCCGCACCGGCGAACGAGGGTGGTGACCCTCGACCCGGAGCGCCCGGATCCTTCGGGCGTCCGGGCTGCGGCTCGCTGCCTGGCTCGGGGTGGCCTGGTCGTCTTTCCGACCGAGACCGTCTACGGGCTTGGCGCCGACGCCACCAACGGCCAGGCCGTCGCGCGGGTCTTCGCGGCCAAGGGTCGCCCATCCGATAACCCTCTCATTGTCCACGTCGCCTCACCCTCCGAGGTCCCTTCCCTGGCCCGGGAAGTCGACTCCAGGGCCAGAGCCCTCATGGAGGCATTCTGGCCCGGGCCGCTCAGCCTCGTTTTTCCGAGAACGTCGCGCATCGCGCCCGAGGTCTCCTGCGGCCTCGACACTGTGGCCGTCCGCATGCCCCGCCACGCCGTGGCTCTCGAGCTCATCCGGCAGGCCGGAACGCCCGTGGCGGCGCCGAGTGCCAACATTAGCGGGCGTCCCAGTCCGACCAGAGCCGAGGACGCGCTGGCCGACCTTGCCGGCCTGGTCGACTACATCCTGGACGCTGGGCCGTGCCCGCTCGGGGTCGAGTCGACCGTGCTTGATCTCACCGGAGCGATCCCGGTCGTTTTGCGTCCGGGCGGCGTGACCATCGAGCAACTGCGCGAGGTTGCGGGCGAGGTCCGGCTTCTCGGCCAGGCCGGCGAGGCGGTCGAGCCCCCGGCCGCCCGCTCGCCGGGGCTCCGTCACCGTCACTACGCGCCCCGGGCCAGGCTGATTCTGGTGCTGCCGAATCCAGCCGAACCCGGGGGTCCGATCGGCGCCGCTGTGGCGCCGGATGCAGTTGGCGCCGCCTTGGCCGCGGATGCAGTTGGCGCCGCCGTGGCCCGGAGTGTGGCCGCCGAAGCCGCCGCCGGGCGCAGGGTCGGCGTGGCCTGTAGCGACGAGACGGCCGAGGTTCTGGCGAGGGCCGAGGTCTTCTCCATAGGAAACTGGTCCGCGGATGCGGAGACAGCCGAGACGGCGCCGCCGCCGCCGGTTGGACCCGTGATCGCCTGGGGAAGCCGTGACCGCCCGGAGGAGATAGCCGCCAGGCTCTTCGCCGTCCTGCGCGACCTCGATCAGGCGGGTGTCGACGCCATCGTGGCTGAGGGCATCCGGCCGGAAGGGCTCGGTCTGGCCGTCAACGACCGGTTGAGGCGGGCCGCGGCGGTCGTGAATCACATCGCCCCCAGACCACCCCCGGCCACCGTCCCAGCGGCGGCCACCGCGGAGCCCGAGCTCATTCTCCTGGTCTGCAGCGGAAACACCTGCCGCAGCCCGCTGGGGACGGTTATCCTGCGTAGGGCCTTGGCTCACGGGGGGCTTGACGCGGCCTACGCCGTCGCCTCGGCCGGGACCGTGGCGGTAGATGGTCTGGGGGCCTCGTTCGAGGCCTGTCAGGCGGCGTCCGAACGAGGTCTGGACCTCAGCGGCCATCGCTCGCGCTTCGTGACCGGGGACCTCCTGGCCCGGGCCAAGCTCGTCTTGACCATGACTCGCCAGCATCGGAGAACTCTCCTGGACCTCCACCCCGGCGCGGTGGACCGGCTCTTCACCCTGAAGGGCTACGCGGCTGGGGCCGGGACGAGCGGTGCGATCGCGTCGTTACCCTCCGCCGGCTCGGCCGAGGATATCCCCGACCCCATCGGCCTGGGGATCGAGGCCTACCGCCGGGTCGCCTCGGAGATCGAGAGGGGAGCGGCCGCCGTCGTAGAACGACTCAGAAACTTTCCCGATCTTGAGAGGCCGGTCGGGAACGATCTGGAGGACAGGCCGGATGAGAGTAGCCGTCGGCGCTGATCACGCCGGGTACCAGTTGAAGAACGAGCTTGCCGCTCTCGTTGGAGACCTCGGTCACGAGATCACCGACTTCGGGACGAACTCGCCCGCGTCCGTCGATTATCCAGACATCGCCCTGGCCGTGGCTAGGGCGGTCGCGGACGGCCGGGCCGACCGCGGCCTCCTGGTTTGCGGCACGGGCATCGGCACGTCCATCGTGGCCAACAAGGTCCCGGGTGTGCGAGCGGCTCTCTGCCACGACACCTTTTCCGCCCGGGCCACGCGCGAGCACAACGACAGCAACGTCCTGTGCCTGGGGGCGCGGGTCATCGGCCCGTCCCTGGCCGCCGAGGTCGTCAGGATCTGGTTGGACGCCGGCTTCGCCGGCGGGCGGCATGTGCGCCGGGTGAACCGCATCGCCGAGATCGAGACGGAGCTTGGGACGGTGGCCGCCCGACGGCCGGGCCCGGGGCCTGGGTGACCCCGATGCGGGAGAGACCATCCTGGGACGTCTACTGCCAACGAGCCGTGCTCGATCTGCACGAAACTGCTCATCAGCGCGGGCATCGTCCAGATAGTCTACGAGGCCGCCTACCTCGACCCACTGGCTCGCGAACTTCGCGACGAGGCCGGACTTCCGACCATTCATTTGGACCGGGACGATCTCGACAGACCACGATGAAAGACACTTGGCCACGCTGCAGAACTGCATTTGGTTATCTTTGTACTTACCTACACAACCTGGCTGTGTTTGACAGAGCGTGAACCGAAGGTATAGGATTGGCCGAAGCGAAAACAGAACAGTCGCCCCGCCCAGAACGGCCGGCGCTTGCCACAAGGGGGACTTGAGGTGCCTTTGCCCTTTCTGGCCTTTTTGGTGGCCTTTGCTCTCACCTACTTCCTGACGCCACTTGTGAAACGACTGGCCCTGCGCACGGGGGCGGTCGCCCTGCCAGTCTCGCGCAGCATCCACACCCGTCCCATGCCCTACCTGGGTGGACTGGCTATCTTCGGCTCGTTTGTCCTGACGGTGCTACTCATTCGAGGCATCCCCGACGGCCAGACCGTTCGAGTCCTGGCCTGTGGCCTTCTGGCCATGGCCCTGGGGGCCTTCGATGACCTCCGCGACCTCTCCTCGCGGACCAAGTTTCTCGGTCAGATTCTTGTCGCTTGCCTTCTCGTCGGCCTGGGTGTTCGCATTTTTTTCATCTCTAACCCATTCACCGGCGGGATTATCTACCTGGGCGACTGGAGCTATGTCCTGAGCGTCCTCTGGGTCGTCGCGGTCATGAACGTGGTTAACCTGGCTGACGGCCTCGACGGCCTGGCCGCCGGCATCTGCACCATCGCGGCTCTGGCGGCCCTCTTCGTGGCCATGCGCACGACGGGGCTGGGGCACGTCGCCGTCCTGGCAGCCGCTCTGGCCGGCAGCGCCGCCGGCTTTCTGCCCCACAACTTCAACCCGGCCAAGATCTTCATGGGTGACGCCGGATCCATGTTCCTCGGGTTCACCTTGGCCGCCATCTCCATGCAGGGCGCTCTGAAGCAAACCACCGCCGTCGCTCTTCTCGTGCCCATCGTGGTCCTGGGCCTGCCCATCACCGACACGGCCTTGTCTATCATTCGCCGCCTTCGGGCGGGCCGGTCCATCGGCCAAGCCGACAGAAACCACATCCACCATCGCCTTCTCGACCTGGGTCTTGGGCAGAAGAAGGCCGTGCTTCTCATGTGGGCCGTGACCGCCTGGCTCGGCCTCGGCGCGATCCTTCTCTCCGAGGTGCACCAGGGTCTCGGCTTCGCCCTGGTTATCACCCTGGCGGCCCTGGGTCTTCTGACCTTTGTTGGTCTGGTCACCGCCGGGTCTCTGGCCTCCCAGGAGGGTAAGAACCTGCCCAAATGAGCGACCGCCCCCTGAAGGTCATGCTTGTCTTCGGCACCAGGCCGGAGGCCATCAAGATGGCCCCGGTTGTCCTTGCCCTCCGATCCGATCCGGCCCACTTCGACGTCAGGGTGACGGTTACGGCCCAGCATCGCGAGATGCTCGATCAGGTGCTCGACCACTTCGCTCTTGAGCCCGACCACGACCTCAACGTCATGTCCCCTCGCCAGTCGCTCACGCGGCTGACCACGGCCATGCTCGAGGGTCTGGAGCGTGTCCTCGCCTCTGATCGTCCGGACATCCTCCTGGTCCACGGCGACGCCACGACCACTCTCGCCGCCAGCTTGGCCGCCTTCTACGCCAGAGTCGTCTTGGGGCACGTGGAGGCCGGCCTCCGAACCTACGAGAAGTACTCGCCCTGGCCGGAGGAGATGAACCGCCATCTGACCGGGGTCCTGGCCGACATTCACTTCGCTCCGACGGCTTGGGCCAGGGGCAACCTCATCCGAGAAGGTGTCCCGGAGAAGGCGATCTACCGGACCGGGAACACGGCCATCGACGCTCTCTTCCTGACCGTGCGGGACGACTATCGCTTCTCCGACCCGGTCCTGGCCCGCGAGCTAAACGGTGGACCGGAGACCCCATTGGGGATCGGCCGGCGCCTGATTCTGGTCGAGTGCCACCGCCGCGAAAACTGGGGCGAGCCGATGATCCGCATCCATCGGGCCCTTCGCCGCCTGGCCCAGGCCCATCCCGAGGTTTCTCTTCTGGTCTCGGCTCATCTTAATCCGGAGGCCGGGGAGGTGGCCAGACGGGAGCTAGCCGGCCTCGACAACGTCGTTCTTTTCCGCCCGGTGGCCTATCCCGACTGGGTCAATCTCCTGGCTCGCTGTTATCTTGTCCTGACCGATTCGGGGGGACTCCAGGAGGAGGCGCCCTCGGTCGGACGCCCCCTCGTTCTGACGCGGGAGAACACGGAGCGGCCCGAGGCTATCGAGGCCGGCACGGTCCGCCTCGTCGGCACAGCCGAGGAGACCATCCTGGAGACTCTTGAGGAGCTTCTGGCTGACAGGTCCAGCTACCGCCGCATGTCCGAGGCCAGCAATCCCTTCGGTGACGGGCGGGCCAGCCAACGCGTCGCCCAGGCTCTCCTCCACCACTTCGGTCTCCGGCCGTCAAGGCCCGAGGAGTTTGGGACGGTCGAGCCGGTGCCGGTGGGCATGCTATAGGTCGTGTTCGAGCATCTCATTAGGTCTTTGGGGAGTCTCCTTGGCATGAAGTTCATCGTCAGAGGCAGGCGCCCGCTCGTCGGGCGGATCAAGGTCCACGGGGCGAAGAACGCCGTCTTGCCCATCATCGCCGCGTCGCTTCTTTCCCGCCAGGAGTCGGTCATCACCCAGGTTCCTCACCTGGAAGACGTTTTCACCGCCATCGAGGTCATGGCCTCTCTCGGAGTGGACGCTCGCCTCCGCGGCGCCACCCTAACCCTGCGCCCCGCCGGATTGTCGAGCATGGAGGCGCCCTACGACCTGGTGCGGAGAATGAGGGCCTCGTTTCTTATCACTGGACCGCTTGTGGCCCGGCTGGGCCACGCCCGCATCTCCCTGCCCGGCGGTTGCGCCATAGGAACACGCCCCATTGACCTTCATCTCAAGGGTCTCGTGGCCCTGGGAGCCAGAGTCCGCTGCGGCCACGGATACGTCGAGGCCAGCGCGGAAAGGCTCGTTGGCAGCCGCGTCTACCTCGACTACCCGAGCGTGGGGGCCACTGAACATCTCATGCTCACCGCCGCCCTGGCCGAGGGGACGACAGTCATCGAGAATGCGGCTGAAGAGCCCGAGATCGTGGACTTGGCCAACTACCTCAAGGCCTCGGGGGCCTCGGTCCACGGCGCCGGGACGAAGGTCGTCCGGATCGAGGGCGTGTCCGAGCTACACGGGGCCCGCCACCAGGTTATTCCCGATCGGATCGAGGCCGGGACCTACATGGTCACGGCGGCCATTACCGGGGGACGAGTGGAGGTCGACGGCGTCGTCCCCGACCACGTCAAGGCCGTGACGGCCAAGCTCAGGGAGATGGGCGTCGACGTCGAGGAGGCCGAGAACGCCATTCTGGTCGATGCCACCAACCGCCGGCCCAAGGCCGTGAACATCAAGACCATGCCCTATCCCGGTTTCCCTACCGACATGCAGGCCCCGTTCATGGCTCTTCTCGCCGTCGCCGAGGGCACCGGGGTCGTGACCGAGACCGTCTTCGAAAATCGTTTCATTCACGTCGGCGAGCTGAAGCGGATGGGCGCCGAGATCCAGGTGGACGGACGGACGGCCATGGTCCAGGGCAAGCGTTTGCTCTACGGCGCTCCGGTGACGGCCACCGATCTTAGGGGCGGGGCCGCCCTGGTCCTGGCGGGCCTGGCCGCGGCGGGAGTCACCGAGGTTCGCGGCGTGGAGCACATCGACCGCGGCTACGAAGCTTTGGACGCCAACCTCCGGCGGTTGGGGGCCGGCATCCGCCGCATGCGCCCGGCCTTTGTCGCGGAACAGGCCATTGCCGGCCTTGGCGGGGGTCCCGCCGGCGCCTCGGAGTGACCATTCGGCATGACCCAGTTCTCCCCGGCATAAGGATTGGAGGCCAGCCGGGGAGAGGGGAGCCTTGCGCCGCGTAGCCGCTGTCACGTTTCTAGCCCTGCTCTTCGTCCTGGTCGTCCTGCCGGCCGTCATCGTCAAGAGCTGCCGCTACCCGGACACGTCCGAGGCGGGCGACGGAGCGACCGAGTCCCCAAGTGTTCGCGTCTACGTCCACACCACGGGTCAGATCGTCAGCCTCCCCCTTGAGGAGTACGTCGCCGGAGTCGTGGCTGCCGAAATGCCCACATCGTTCGAACTCGCGGCTCTCAAGGCCCAAGCCGTCCTGGCCCGCACCTTCGCCGTGCGAAACATGCGATCGGCCGGCGGCCAGGGCGTGGTCGGCCAACCGGAAGCGGACGTGACCACCGACATCTGGGGCGGTGGTCAGGCCTGGCTCAGCCGGGACGAAGCCCGACGGCAGTGGGGAGTCTTCAGTTTCTACAGCCGGTGGCAGAAGGTCGACGAGGCCGTTTCCGGCACGGCCGGTCTGATTCTCACCTACCAGGGCTTAGCCATTGAGGTCGCCTACCATTCCACTTGCGGCGGGGCCACGGAGAACAGCGAGGACGTCTGGTCCTCGGCCGTTCCTTATCTGCGTGGCGTGACCGATCCCTGGTGCGCCGGATCGCCCTGGACGCGGGGCGAAACGGACATCGCCGTGAGTACGCTGGAGAGGGCCTTTGGCCTCGACGCGGGAGTTTTGGCCGCCGCGGCCGGCCAGGGTCGCCCCTACCTGCGGGTCCTCGACAAGACTCCTTCCGGACGGGCGAAGAAGGTCAGAATAGGGGAGAAGGAGGTCGGGCCTTCCGAGTTCCGGAAGGCGCTCGGGCTCCCATCGGCGCGCTTCACCTACACGATCTCTGGCGCTACACTGCATTTTGTCACCCAAGGCTATGGGCACGGGGTCGGGCTCTGTCAATACGGGGCCGAGGGCATGGCCCAAGCCGGCAAGGACTACCGCGAGATACTGGCCTTCTACTACAGCGGGACCGAGGTTGGGCCCTACCGGACGGGGTTCTAGGGATGGCCCGTCGCCTCGGCCACGGCGCGGCGCGCCCGTCCCCGCCGGGACCCGGGTCCAGCATCACAGGCTCTTCGCTGGTATATGCTGGCACCTCCCGGAGAGACTAGGACCGGGAGGGGTTCCAGTGGACAACTCTGAGCGTTCCCCCGAAGGTCCTCATCCTCGTCAGGGACGGCGAACTCGCGGCGCCGGTGCCTCGCCTACGGCCGGCGGCTCGCGCACCGGCGGCTCGCGAACGGGCGGCGCCTCGCGAACGGCCGGCGCGCTTCCGCCCCGGCGAACCAGACGGTCCGGAGGCAAGCAGGCCTCGTCGGGCCTCCCGCGGTCTTCCCTTCTGTCCGACCTGGTTCGAGTCGTGGCGGCCAGATTCGTGACTCGCGCCCCGCGGCGGCGGGGCAGGAGACGGCGACGGCAGTCGACAGCCAGCGTCGCTGTCGCCCTGGTCCGGAAGTACTCCAGCCAGGTAGCCGCCCTAGTGGGCGTCATCATCGTCCTTCTCTCCGTCTACCTGATCAGGCAGGGGATCATGGCTCCGGCCGGGGCGCCCTACGGCGCGGACGTGTCGTCCACGCCTGAGGACGCCTCACCTTCCGACTCCCAGACCACCGGGGCCAGTGGGACGCCGGGCGAAAACAGCGCCGACCAACCGGTTTTGGCTCCGTCGTCTCCCCCGTCTGATTCCGTCCAGCCTGCTTCAGAGGAGGAGGAGAGCGCATCGGCGAGCCCGGCGGAAGTGGTCCCGACCACGGTGGGCCAAGTTCTCGCCAGCCTGGCCGCCCCCGCCGCGGGGGAAGTGATTCGCCCGTTCGGGTTCTACCAGTCGGTGATCTTTCAGGACTGGCGCTACCACTCCGGGGTCGACATCGCTCTGACCACGGGGGATCAGGTCCGGGCGGCCGCGTCCGGGACCGTGACCCGGGTCGAAGGGACCCGGCTTGAGGGCTGGCGCGTTGTCATCAGTCACGGACTGGGGGTTACCACGATCTATGGCCAGATGACCGCGACAACCGTTAGCGAGGGCGAGAGCGTCTCGGATGGCGAGCCGATCGGCCTGGCGGGAGCGCCGGGATCCCTTGAAGCCGACCTCGGTCCGCACCTTCACTACGAGATCCGCGTGCAAGACCTGGCCATTGATCCGACACGCTATCTGGGTCCCTGAGACCCGAGAAGGCCCATTCTTAGGGTCCCCCGGGCGGCATATAGATTCAGCAGCCGCCGAGGGGGGGCCTACCAGGTTGAAGGACTACATCCGTAGCCGCGTCCTGGAGACTGCCGACTACATTCTGAGCACGGACGCCACGGTCAGGGGCGCCGCCGACCGCTTCAACGTCAGCAAGAGCACGGTCCACAAGGACGTCACGGAGCGACTTCTCGAAGTCAGTCCCTCGCTGGCCCAGCGCGTGAAGCAGGTCCTCCAGAAGAACAAGGCCGAGCGCCACATCCGGGGCGGCCTGGCTACGCGCCTGAAATACCGGTCGGTGGGCTCTTAGGACGACGCCGGCTCTGGGTCAGGCCGAAGGAAACGGCCAGGGTCTCCCGAATACATCGCAGGCAAGTCGTCCTTGGTTGGCTGGTTGCTGGAGGTTTCTTCATGTTTGGCTTGGTCAACGACATCGGTATCGACCTCGGCACCGCTACCTGCCTCGTCTACGTCAAAGGCAAGGGTATCGTCCTCAACGAACCGTCCGTCGTGGCTGTCGAACAGGAGACAGGACGGATCGTGGCCATCGGGGAAGAGGCCCACCGCATGTTGGGCCGGACTCCCGGCAACATCTACGCCACCAAGCCCCTCCGCGACGGCGTCATCGCCGACTTCGAGCTGACCGAGCAGATGCTCAAGTACTTCATCGCCAAGGTCTGCGGCAAGAGCATGCTCTTCCACCCCCGCATCGCCGTGGGCGTCCCGTCCGGGATCACCTCGGTCGAGCGACGCGCGGTCATCGACGCCTGCGTCCAGGCCGGGGCGCGACGGTGCTACCTCATCGAGGAGCCCCTGGCGGCGGCCATTGGGGCGGACGTCGACTTCAGTCAACCGTCCGGGGCGATGGTCGTCGACATCGGCGGCGGGACTACGGACGTGGCTGTCCTCTCGATGGGTCAGGTCGTCGTCAGCCGGTCGGTGCGCGTGGCTGGGAACGAGTGCGACGAGGCCATCGCTCGGTACATGAGGGTGAAGTTCAACATCGTCATCGGTGAGCGGACGGCCGAGGAAGTCAAGACCGAAGTAGGCACGGCCTGGCCACGCTCGATCAGACGCAGCCTCGAGGTCCGCGGGCGCGACGTGGCCACCGGGCTCCCGAAGACCGTGACCATAACTTCGGGCCAGGCCCACGAGGCCATCGAGGAAACCCTGGCTACCATTGTGTCCGCCATCCGATCCGTCTTGGAGGAGACTCCTCCGGAACTGGCCGCGGACATCATGGACAAGGGGATAGTCCTCACTGGAGGTGGCGCGCTCCTTCACGGCCTGGACCGCTACATCAGCCAGAGTACCGGGGTGGTCGTCAACCTGGTTGAGGAGCCGATCACTTGCGTCGCCCGGGGCACCGGGTTGGCGCTGGAGACCCTCAGTTCGATTGGAAGCCGCGTTTCGCCCTTCTGGTCCGGTAAATCGTCCGTCGGTGGGATGGCCCAGTAGAGCGGCCAGCCGGTTGATGCCTAAGATGCCAGCCATTGCCAAGGCTGACGTACCGTTGACAACGCAGACACGGTATCGTAGACTAAATTCGACTAGACCTGACAACCAAACATCGACTCATCAAGAGCAGGTGGAGGGACGGGCCCGATGAAACCCGGCAACCGGCCCACGGCCACTTAGGCCGTGGGGGCAATGGTGCCAACTCCCGCAGGCGTTCCATGCTGAGAGATGAGCTTTTCGAAGGCCTCATCCCGCAGTGGACGAGGCCTTTAATCTTTTTCGAGCCCGCGGTCGCGGGGCTCGAGCGGATCGAGCGGCTGGTCGACAGGGGGAGGGGTGTGGCGTGGCCGGAGACGATGGCGTGAACGAACGTGAAGCGCCCCGCTTCTTCGCTCCGGGTCTGGCCACCACCGGGGTGGGCAGTCTGCCGCACCTCTCGGTCACCGACGCCCTAGCGGACGTGCTCGCGTTCTGCCCCGACTACCCCTACTGGCCACAGCTACCACGCCTCTCAGGGCGGGAGGACATGTACCGACAGTTCTCGGCCGGGCTTCCCGGCTTGACTCCGGACGGGGACTCCTCCGCGTCCGGCCGCATCGCGTGGCGCCACGACGATGAGGCCCGGCGGGGTCTTGGCGAGGTCTATGAGGATGTCCTGGCCGGGGTGAAGGGGGGAAAATGGGCCGTGCCACGCGAGGACGCCGCAGGCTTGTATGCCCTGGATGAGGCCCTGACCCTGTCCGCCGGCGGGCGGGGTCTCGCCGGGCTCAAGGGCCAGATCACCGGCCCCATCAGCCTGGGTCTCGCGGTCACGGACGAGAACGGCCGGGCCCTCCTCTATCAGGAGGACCTCATGGACGGCGTGGTCCGGGCCCTGGCCCTGCGGGCCCGGTGGCAGGAGGATTTCCTCGCCCACCTGGCCGGACGAGCCACGAGGAGCGGAGAGGCCACCGGCCTGACGCTCATGTCGGTGGACGAACCCTACCTGGGAACGTTCGGCTCGGCCTACTTCCCTTACCGGCCCGAGACCGTGCTCAACTACCTCGAGATCTTCGCCGCGACCCTACGGGGCATCTGGGGCGTCCATTGCTGCGCCAACACCGACTGGGAGTTCATGATGGCGTCGCCGGTGCGGTTTCTGTCCTTCGACGCCTACTCCTACGGGGAAAGGCTGGTCCTGTACCCGGAAGCGGTGAGACGCTTCCTAGATGGCGGGAATGGCCTGGTCTGGGGGATCGTGCCGACCGCGGCCGAGGACCTGGCGGCGGAGGATGGTCCCAGCTTGACCAGACGTCTCGTCGGCTATTTTGAGACCCTCGTCGCGCGGGGGGTCTCCGAAAGAGCACTCGCGCGGCAATCCATGGTAACGCCGGCGTGCGGCTTGGCCGGCCTACCCGTCGAGGGCGCCCGGCGGGCAATGGACCTGGCCGCGGCTGTGTCAGAGGCGGCGAGGCTGGAGTTTCCCGGCCTTGACGACCGGGGGAGGAGACCCAATCGGGAGGGATGGAGATGACCGGGCAGGCTCCGACGGCAAAGGACTTCCTCTTCACTTCGGAGTCAGTGACTGAGGGCCATCCGGATAAGATGGCCGACATGATCTCGGACGCTATCTTAGACGCTCTGATCACGCAGGACCCCTACGCTCGCGTGGCGGTAGAGACCCTTCTCACTCGCGGCCTGGTTCTGGTCGCGGGTGAAGTGACCACGACGGGCTGGGCCGACATCCGACGCCTGATCCGGGAGACCGTTCGCGACATCGGCTACGTCCGGGCCAAGTTCGGGTTCGACGCGGAGACCTGTGGAGTCCTCGTGGCCATCGACGAGCAGTCGCTCGACATCTATGACAGCGTCTACCGCGGCGGCCCCGAGGAAGTGGAGCGCCTAGGCGCCGGCGACCAGGGCATGATGTTCGGCTACGCCTGCCGCGAGACTCCGGTCTTGATGCCCATGCCAATTCACCTGGCCCACGGCCTGGCCAGACGCTTGACGGAGGCCAGGAAGCGGGTGGAGATTCCCTACCTGCGCCCGGACGGCAAGACCCAGGTGACGGTGGAGTACCGGAACGGCGCCCCCCACCGGGTCCACACCATCGTCGTCTCCGCCCAACACCGTGACGGCGTGGCGCGGGAGCTAATGGAGAAGGACATCCTTGAGAAGGTCATCCGGCCGATAGTCCCGGCCTACATGCTCGACGCGGACACGCGTTACCTCATCAACCCGTCGGCCCGCTTTGTCATCGGAGGGCCGCAAGCCGACACCGGACTGACCGGCCGCAAGATCATGGTCGACACCTATGGCGGCTACGCTCGCGCCGGCGGCGGCGCCCTCTCCGGGAAGGATCCGACCAAGGTCGACCGGACCGGCGCCTACGGCGCCCGCTGGATTGCCAAGCACGTCGTCGCCGCCGGATTGGCTGACCGCTGCGAGATCCAGATCGCCTACGCTATCGGCGTGATCGAGCCGGTCTCGGTGGCCATCGACACCGCGGGCACGGCCGCGGTGCCGGAGCCGGTCATCCTGCAAGCCGTCAAGAAGGTTTTTGATTTCCGCCCCGGGGCCCTGATTCGCGATCTCGGCCTGCGGCGCCCCGTCTACAAGCAAGTCGCGGCCTACGGGCACTTCGGACGAGACGACCTCGACCTGTCCTGGGAGAAGACCGACCGGATCGACCAACTCCGGGAGGCTGCCGGTATCTGACCTGAGACCCCACCTCTCTACGGGGCGCATAGGATGGCTCAAAGCGCGCTCGCCGGCTCCGCCCCGGACGGAGAGGAGAGGTCCCTGGTGTCAGCCTGGCCGGTCTGGGTCGTTTGGGTCCTGGCTCTCGCGGGTCTAGGGCTCCTGGCCTATGGCTGCCGGCGACTCCTCGCCGACCTGGCAAGGGACAGGGCCAGGGGATCCCTGATCAGCTTACTGCTGGTCATCAGGAATCGCCAGGACGTGATCGAGGGCGTCGTCCGGGAACTGGCCGCCCGCTACGGGTGGTGGCCCAGCGATGAACCGGATTGCGAGCTCGTGGTCATTGACGACGGCTCGACCGACGACACTCCGGCCATTCTGGAACGTCTCGCCCGGAGCAGCGGGGGCTTCATCAAGGTCATTCAAAACACGGCCGGAGAGACCCGAGCGGACGACCCGCTCAGTCTTGGGTTTCGCGCCTGCCAGGGCCGCACCGTGAGCGTCGTGGACCTTGAGAGCCTGCCGCGGAGGCACAAGGATAAGCGTGACCGGCAGAGAACCTAAGCGGGAACCGGGGCCCCGGGGTTTGGGCGGGAATGTCTAGGTGGTCCACATAGCGTGCCCGCGGCCATTGAGGGGCAATGCGAATGTCGCTGGACAGACCACGCGAGTTCACCGTTCTGAGGTCGGTCTACCCCATCGTAGTCGGTGTGGCTGGTCTGACGGCCATGGTCGTGACCATGCCCCAGACCATCAGGGAAGCCACCGGCCCGGGCCTTCTGGGGTTTCTCGTCTTCCTGGCCATGGGAGTCCTCTCGGAGTGGGCCAATGTCCCCCTGGCCAGGGGAGCGATGTCCCTCTCCTATGCCGTGATCCTGCCAACTTTCATCCTCTATGGCCCCGGCGGCGCGGCCGCGGTCGTGGTGATCGGCTACCTCCTCGGCACTGTCCGAGAGAATCGCGGCTGGCGGGTTAGGCTGTTCAACTCGGGCCAGTACTCCCTGACGGTCTTCGCCGCTTCGCTAGCCTTTCGCCTCGTCGGCGGTGTGCGGACCGTGGAACTCGACGCTTTCGGGCTTCTGGCCTTGGTGGTCTTCACCGCGGTCTACTTTGTGATTAACCACGTTTTCGTCGGCGTCTGGTTCACCATGAACCACCCCGAGGAGAGCGCTCTTGTCATCTGGGGTGAGCCCGCCAAGTGGGAGGGCCTCACCTACCTGATCACCGCCCCTCTCGGGGTAACGGTCATCATGCTCTACTCGGTCGGCGGGCTGATCGGGGCCATCGCTCTCTTTGTGGTCTCTTTCGTGGCGGCTTTCGTCTTTCGGCTCGCCTTCAGACTGGATAACCTCAACCACGAGCTCAGAACTCTCTACGAGGCGGCCCAGGCCTTGGGGCAGGGTCTCGACGTCGATGGCGTCAAGGAGAAGGTCTTTGGTATCCTCAAGCGCCTGGCCCTGTCCGACCTGGTCGCCCTGTTTCTCTGGGACGACGTCGAGCAGGTTCTCCGGGCGGTGGGTGGCTGTTCCGGAGACAGTGGGCTGGAGAGCAAGAGCTTCCGCCTGGGCGAGGGGGTCGTTGGCGAAGCCGCCGAGAGACGGGTAGTTGACGTCGTGCAGGAGGCTTCGGCCGATCCGCGCTTTGAAGCCGAGACCGGTTGGCAGCCTCCGATGTCTCTGGTCATCGCCCCGATGGCCACCGAGGAGAGTCTGATCGGCGTGATCGTCCTGGGTTCAGACCAGGCCGGGACGTACACCGAGGAACACGTTCGCCTGTTGACCATTTTCGCCGGCCAGGCCGGGGCGGCCCTGAGCCGCGCTCTGCGCTATCAGGAGACGCGCCAGATGGCCATCACCGACTCCAAGACCGGAGTCTACAACTACCGGTTTTTCTACGAGCGGCTCATCGACGAGATACGCCGCCACGAGGCCAAGGCCAGGCCATTCTCGCTCATCTTCATAGATGTCGATTACCTCAAAGGCATCAACGATCGTTTCGGCCACCAGGTCGGGGACGAGGTCCTGGTTCAGGTGGCCTCGCTGATCAAGGAGAACGTCCGCGCCTCCGACGAGACGGCCCGCTACGGAGGGGAGGAGTTCGTCGTCCTCCTGCCGGGCGCGACCGGGGAGGAGTCCATGACCGTGGCCGAGAGGGTCCGGTGCGCCGTGGAAACCCACGACTTCGCCTCCCAACGCGACTTTGGGCCGGTCCGAGTCACGGTCACCGCCGGAGTGGCCACCTACCCCGAACACGCTACCCAACCCGACGAGTTGATCTTTCGCGCCGACGAGGCCATGTACTACGGGAAGCATCGCGGACGCAACCGCGTCTCCCTCTACACCGGCATGACTTCCCTTCCGAACTCCGGACCGGCGTAGACGATGCCCTCCACCCCGTCTTCCCCCCTGACCACACTTGAAGGCTGCCTCGAACGCGTCACCTACTACAATGAAGACAGCGGCTACCTGGTCGGACGTCTGCGCCTGGCGCCGCGAGACCCCGCGGGCGCCGTCGCGCCCCGGGTTACCTTTGTCGGAAACTTCCCGGCCCTCAGAGAGGGGGAAGACCTCCGGCTCGAGGGGACATGGGTCGACCATCCGGAGTACGGCCGCCAGTTCAAAGTGGCTTCCTATCAGGTTGTCCTGCCGCACACCGCGGAGGGAGTCGAGAAGTACCTGGCCTCGGGGTTCGTTCGCGGCGTGGGACCGGCCACGGCCAAGAAACTGATCCGACACTTCGGCCAGGACGTGCTGAAGATCCTCGAGGACGAACCCGGCCGGCTCACTGAGGTGGACGGCATCGGTGCCCGACGAGCCCGCGACATTGCCAAAGCCTTCGCCGAGCAGAAAGGCATCAAGGACGTGATGCTCTTCTTGCAGTCAGTCGGGATGGGTCCGGCTCTGGCCGTGCGCATCTTCCGACACTACGGCGGCGGCGCCGCGGCCGCGCTACGGGAGAACCCCTACCGCCTCGCGGACGAGGTCTTCGGTGTCGGCTTCAAGACCGCCGACCGCATCGCCCTATCCATGGGAGTGGCCCAGGACTCGTCCGTTCGACTGCAGGCCGCCCTGCGCTACTTCCTCGGGCAGATGACCCAGGAGGGCCACGTCTTCAGTCCTCGGGAGTTGGCCGAGCATCGGGTGGCCGAGGCTCTGGAGGTCGACCCCGACCTCGTGGCGACCGAAACAGAGAGCCTGGTCCGGGAGGGTTTCCTCCGCCTGGAGAACCTTGACGAGGGGCAGGCCCTCTACCTGGCGCCCCTCTATCACGCCGAGAGGGCCGTGGCCGAGAAGCTCCTGCTCCTGGTCCAGGCCGGCCCGGACGGCGGTCGGGCCCCGGCCGGCGCCGATCGGGTTGCCCCCGCGGTGGACTCCGGCGACTGGGACTGCCCATCTCCCGCGGATATCGCCGCCGCGGCAGACGGCGCCGGCATCGAGCTTTCCCCCGAACAAGCCGTGGCTGTGGGCGAGGCTCTCGGCCACGGGGTTATGATCATCACCGGAGGCCCTGGCACCGGCAAGACGACCATCATCAATTGCCTTCTGCGCCTGTGTCGAAGCCGCGGGCTCACCCCGCTCTTGGCCGCGCCCACCGGACGGGCGGCCAAGCGGATGACCGAGGCCACCGGCTGTGAGGCTAAGACCATCCACAGAACCCTCGAGGTCATCTTCAGTCCGATGGGCGGCCTAGAGTTCCAGCGGAACGAGGACAACCCGTTGGAGGCCGACATTCTCATCGTCGACGAGGCCTCCATGGTGGACCTTCTTCTCATGCACCACCTCCTCAAAGCCATCGAACCGCCCACGCGCCTCGTGCTCGTCGGCGACGTCGACCAGCTTCCGGCGGTAGGACCCGGTTCCGTCCTGAGGGATCTTCTCGCCTCGGGCGTTTTGCCCATGGTTCGTCTGACCCGCATCTTCCGTCAGGCCAGCGAGAGCCTCATCGTGGTCAACGCTCACCGCATGAATCAGGGTCAGATGCCCCTTCTCAACGAAAAGGACCGCGACTTCTTCTTCATTGAGGAAGCCGTTCCGGAGAAGATCCTGGAGACAATCATCTCCCTCTGCGCCAAGCGCTTGCCCGAACGGCTGGAGGAGCTTGGTCTCGGGGGCGACCCATTCGCCGCGATCCAGGTTCTCACGCCCATGCGCCGGACGGTTATCGGGGTCGAAAACCTTAACGGTGAACTCCAGAAGGCTCTGAACCCACCCGGGTGGGGCAAAGCCGAGATCGCGGTAGGGCGCGGATTCTCGTTCCGTACCGGCGACAAGGTCATGCAGATCCGCAACAACTACGGCAAGGAGGTCTACAACGGCGACATCGGCGTGATTCGGGCCATCGACCAGGAGGGCGGTCAGGTGGCCGTGTCCCTGCCGGGCGAGAGCGGACCGCGGAACGTGGTCTACGAACGGGACGAGTTGGACGAGTTGGTCCTTGCCTACGCCACAACGGTCCACAAGAGCCAGGGAAGCGAGTACCCGGCCATTGTCATGCCGGTCTCGACGCAGCACTACCTTATGCTGCAGCGGCACCTCCTCTACACCGCCGTGACCCGGGCCAGGAGGTTGGTGGTCCTGGTCGGGACGAAGAAGGCCTTGGCCATAGCCGTCCACAACAACAAACTTGAAGAGCGTTTCTCCCGCCTGGCCGACAGGCTACAGCGCATGTGAGCGGTCCAGGTCCTCTCGGCCGCCTGGGGCGGACTTTCATCGACCTCATTTTCCCCGAGGGTGGCTGCGTCATCTGCGGTGGTTCGTTGCCGGAGGACTGGCTGCCCGCAATCGGAGAAAGTTCTCCGGCCGTGGTGACGATGGTTGACGGGCCGCCGGAGATCTGTCCGGCCTGCCTGGAGGACATCTTCGCCGGCGGCTCGTCCGGAAGCCGGCCCCCGGAGCGCGCCAGTCGCCCCGAACCATCCCTGTCCTGCCCGACGGCTGCTCTCCTGGACGGCGTGGTTACCGTCGGCGCCTACGGAGGCGCCCTCGAGAAGGCTGTGCTGCGCCTCAAGAGAACCCCCGACCGGCGGCTCCTGCGCTCTCTCGCCCGCCTCATCGCCGAATGCCTGGATGAGCGGATCGGGGTTGCGGCTTTGGGTTGGTCGGCTCTCGTCCCCGTCCCGCTTCACCCGTCACGGCTCCGGGAGAGGGGTTTCAACCAGGCGCTCTTACTCGCGCGGGAGATATCCCTTCTCTTGGACGTTCCTGTCTGGGAGAGGGCCTGCGAGCGCGTGCGCTCAACCCCGTTCCAGAGTTCCCTGTCCCGGGCGGATCGGATCACCAGCGTAGCCGGCGCCTTCCGCCTGACCTCGCTCGGACCCTCCTCCGCCCCGTCCGATTGGCGTCGCCTGCTCATCATCGACGACGTTCTCACGACCGGCGCGACCACGGCCGAAGTCGCGCGGGCCCTCAAGGACGGGGGCGCGCGGGAGGTCTGGTGCGCGACGGTGGCCAGGGCCACCTAACCCCCAGCTAAACGATCAGCGGAAGGTCCCTTCGCCGTCCCGGAGACCGGGCCTAGAGAGGAGTTCGGACGGGACGGACCGAATACTCAAGTCGGTCGATCTTCGGCCGTCCAGGTATGGGTGAGTGGTGCAGCCAGCCAAGCGAGAGCTTGGCTGGCTGCGCTTCAGGGGCCGCGTGACGTCTTCCCGGCCGGCCCGATTCGTCTGGAGGGACTGACGCTTCCGTGAGTTGACAACCCTTCCCACCTGGTGTTATAGTTTGCCTGTCGGCCGACCCGCCGACAAGCACATGAAGTCAGGAGGAATGTGAATAATGCAAGGCAGGGTCAAGTGGTTCAACCCCGAGAAGGGGTACGGGTTCATCGAGCGTGAGGACGGCGGCGGAGACGTCTTCGTCCACTTCTCGGCGATCCAGATGGAAGGTTTCAAGACCCTTAACGAGGGTGAGCAGGTAGAATTCGAAATCGTGGAGGGTGCTCGCGGACCTCAGGCTTCGAACGTTGTCCGGACGGGTTCCGGCTCCACTTTCTGAGTCTACCGCAACCGACTGCCCCCGGCGCGCTTAGCGCGCCGGGGGCTTCTGGTTTTCGCACAGGATTTGGCATCGAGCGGCGGAATACTAGTCTTCGGGCGGGACATTGCCGCAAGGTCCAATTCTGAGAGGAGTGACGTGGTTGAAGATCGATCTGACGGCACTGAACATCGACGTCACCGATGACCTGCGTAACCACGTCGAGAAGAAGCTAGGCAAGATCGAGAAGTACTTCGACCGGAGCGCTTCCGCGCAAGTTGTCCTGAGCAGCCAGAGAGAGCGACAGATCGTGGAGATTACCCTCCCGCTCGACGGTTTTGTCGTGCGGGGCCAGGAAGCCACGAGCGATATCTACGCCTCGGTGAACCTGGCCGTGGACAAGATTGAGCGTCGCATCGAGCGCTACCGGGCTCGCTTCCAGCGGCGCAAGCGAGAAGGTCGGGCTCAGGTGCGCTCGCTGGCTGCCCAGGTCACTCCGGCCGAAACCGGTGGAGAGCCTCGCGTGGTCAAGGTGAAACGGTTCAACATCAAACCCATGAATGTGGACGAGGCCATCATGCAGATGAGCCTTCTCGGTCATGATTTCTTCGTTTTCATGAGTTCGGAAACCGAGCAGGTGAACGTCCTGTACCGGCGGAAAGATGGAGACTATGGCCTTATCGAACCGGAGTAGATCGGGCGGGTAGTCCCATGTCCCGGACGGGTGTTCTCATTTTCGAGGGCGGTCAAAGAACCGGCCCCGCGGGGGAACAAGACCTGGCCGATCCCCGGACCGTTCTGTCCCGGGTCAGGTCTTGGACAACTCTGGACACGGTGGAGAAGTTCCGCGCTTGCCCGGACGTTGACGTCGTCGTAGTGGCAACGGACTCTCCCGATCTCGGCCGGAAGGCGGAGTCGTGCGGGGCTGAGGTTCACCCTACCGACCCCGACTTCCACTTCGGACGGACCCTTCACGCCTTGGTCGCTAAGTACGGCTTGCGAAGAGCGGTTTACCTCGGCGGGGGCGCCGCCCCGCTCCTCCAAGCAGACGAGATCGGCCTGCTCTTCGAGATGGTTGTCGCCGGCGCCCGCGTCTTCGTGGCTAATAACGCCCAGTCTCCGGACCTCGTTGGCTTGGGCTCGACGGAGATCACGGCCGACCTAGCTCACTTGGAGACCGACAACGCCACGCTCTTTGCCCTCACGGACGCCGGCTACGAGCGACGGCTCCTGCCGGAGACCCCCACGGCCACCTTCGACCTCGATACACCGTCGGACGTTCTCTTTCTGGCCCTTGAGGCGGGTCGTCGGCGCAACGCCCTTGGGCGTCACGTCGCTGCCGGGCTCCCCGGCCTGGGGCTGGACACCTCGGTCCTGGAGCGGGCGGCAGGAGTCCTGGCCCGCGAGGACTACCCCTCGGTGACTCTCATCGGACGGGTTTCCGGCTCGACTATGAGTTATCTCAACTCAAGTCTCTTTGTTCGGTTGAGGGTTTTTTCCGAGGAACGGGGGATGAAGGCTCTCGGGCGTGTCGAGCGGGGGCTGGTGCGCTCACTCCTAGGCTCGGTCGCCCGTGATCACGGAATGGAGGACCTGGTCCGGCGGATTACCTCCTTGTCCGACGCCGTCTTCTGGGACAACAGGGTCCTTCTTGCGGCCATGGGTCGCTGGCCGGACGACCGAGACCGCTTCGAGTCTGATCTGGGGCGCTGGGCCAAGGTTCGAGACCCCGAACTACGGCGTCTCTGCCAGGCCACCCAAGAGGCCGACTGCCCCGTGGTCCTAGGTGGGCACTCGGTGGTGGCCGGCGGGCTACGCCTCCTAGCTTGGCGGCTACAGGAGGAGAAGGCGGGGTTGGGTGTCGCCTTTCCAGAAGATGGTGGTCCTACCTCGCCAAAGGCAGGATAATTCGGAGAGGCGCAGAAACCTGTCTAGCCCCGGACGGATCGCCAGCCGGATACCGGCGGGGCTTAGGGAGTTCGGATATGGCCAGAGATGTCGATGCGAGGGACGAACCGGAGGTGAGGGGAGACGCTCGTCGGCTCTTCCCTCGTTCGCCGTGTCGAGGCCGAGGCGGTGGCGCGTTCCGTTCTGGATGCCATGAACCGCCGCTTCACCATGATCATCCGTAAACTCGGTTCCCGGAGCGGTTCTAACGGACAAACGTCCGGGAACAGTCTTGAGAGCTTGGACCCTTTTGCGTCCCAAGTTCGGACCGGCATCAGGCCCAGCCGCAAGCGCGAGCTCGACTCTACCCAAGCACTGGAGCGAAGTCTCAAGAGGAGCGGACAATCCCAGACAAGGTAGGGGAGTTAGTTCCGTCCGGGCACAGCGGATCCGGATAGGTGTTCCACACGATTGGGGGTTGTTCCGTGAACAAGCTGGTGAAGGTCCTCTTCGCCCTCCTCATGCTGCTTCTGGCCGGAGGCGCGAGCGTTCAGTGGAACGGGTAAGACCGAGAGCCTGACCAGGTGATCTCCTGATGCCGGTCCGCCTTTCTCTTTGAGAGGAGCGGTCGTGGTGGGCGGTGCGGAACCCCAGAGGCGCCCCGTTTCCTGGGCGCTGCTTTATGTCTTCGCCGTCATCGGTCTGGGTGCGCTCACCATGTACCGCCTGCGGCCCCATATCACGGGCGGCGAGTGGATAAAGGTTCTGTCTTTCGCTCTGATCATCTTCGTGACCGAGGTCATGCCCGTGGAGCTTCCCCGCGGGAGAGGAACCGTCTCCGTCAGCTACGCCGTGATCTACGCCTCGATTCTGGTTCTCGGGCCGGGGCTGGCGACATGGCTGGCCGCCCTGGCCACGTTACGTCTTGTTGAGCTTACCGGACACGTCTCCTGGAAGGCTGTCCTCTTCAACCGGGCTCAATTGGCCATCTCGGCGGCTTCGGCGGGTCTCGCCTACGTTGCCCTGGGCGGTGTTCCGGGCCAAATTGATATTCTGCGCGATTTTGGGGCCCTCGTGGCCTCGGCGGGCGTTTACTCATTAGTCAACATAACAACGGTCGTCGTCGTCATGTACCTCACCCAGCGGCTGTCGTTCTGGGGCATTTGGGTCAAGGACTTCAAGTGGATGATCCCGCACTACCTCGCTCTCACCCCCTTGGGGGTGCTCATCGGATTGGTCGAGTCCTATGTCGGCCTGGCAGGGGTCTTCCTGCTCTTCGTTCCCCTGGTCATAGCCAGGTACTCGCTGCAACTTTACGCTCAGATGCGTGAGGCCTACCTGGCCACTATCCAGGCCATGGTGGCCGCGATTGAAGCCCGGGACCCTTACACCGCGGGCCACTCGCGCCGGGTGGCTCGCTACACGGTGGCCACGGCTCGAGCCCTCCACCTGCCGGAAGACCAGACGGAGCGGCTGGAGTACGCCGCGTGGCTCCACGACGTTGGCAAGCTGGCCGTGCCCGATCATATCTTACAGAAGACAGGCTCGCTGACCCCTGATGAGTGGGACCAGATGAAGCGACATCCCGAGACCGGCGCCAACATCCTCAAGCAGATTAAGGTTCTCGGCCGCGATGTCGATGTTATCCTCCACCATCACGAGAGGTGGAACGGAGAAGGCTATCCCGACTACATGCAGGGGAGGGCCATTCCGCTCGGGGCGAGGCTGATCGCCATCGCCGACGCCTACGAGGCCATGACCTCCGTGCGGCCCTACCGCGCCCAGCCCATGACCCGCGACGAGGCCGTGGGTGAGCTAGAGAAGTGCGCCTCGTCCCAGTTTGATCCCGAACTGGTCCGGACCTTCGCGATGGCGGTGAAGGCTCTGCCTGAGACCCCGGGGGCCGAGGAAGACGCCGAGCCTGGGGCGCCGTTCCGGCCGGTGGCGGCGTCGAGGCTCAGGGCCGCCTACCAGGAAGCTGCGGCCACGGTCGATGCGGCCGGCCAGGAGCCCCATATCGTCGACCAACTCCAGATGGAAAAACGGAAGAGCGAACCCGCGAGCGGGTCTGGAGTTGATCGCTAGTGTTCATTGCCGCCGTGGCCCTCTCGGTCGCCGTGGCTCTCCTCCGGGGCGGCCGCCCCGAGAGGCTGGCGTCCTTCCCGTTCAGGCACCTGTGGCTGGTGTTTCTAGCTTTCGGAGTGCAGCTAGTGATGCATCTCCCGGTCTTCACCCGCATCGAGTTCGTCCGTCAGACCGGGCCGTACCTCTATCCTTCCGCCTACTGCCTCCTCCTGATCTGCTTTGCCCTGAACTGGCGGTCGCCCGGCGTGGTCTGGCTGGCCGGCGGAACCTTATCAAACCTCGCCGTCATCGTGGCCAACGGCGGGAAGATGCCCGTCGACGGGGTGGCCCTCACGGCCATGGGCTGCCAGGCCTTTCGCGACGCCTTCGCCGCTGGGGGCAGCCTGACCAACACGATCATCGAGTCCACCACCCGGCTGCCCTGGCTGGGCGACGTTCTGGTCGGCTCGCCACCTTTCCACAAGCCCACCCTCTTCAGCGCCGGGGACATCCTCCTGGCCATCGGGGTCTTTATCCTGGTCCAAGGGACGATGGTCGTGGGTCGTCGCGGGAAGGTGGAGAACGCCGGTTTCCGCTGAACCGCGGCGAACGGCGACGTCGGATCGGCTGAGGTCGCGTTGCCCGACCCCACCAAAGATGCTAGAATCCCAGCCAGGGAAAGTCGCTCGTCGGGAGAGGCTGGCTCTATCCGGAGGTCTGCCGTGCTCAAAGGCCTGTCAAAACTCGTCCTGGGCGACTTCAACGCCCGCGAACTGAAGCGCATCGGCCAGATCGTTGTCCAGATCAACGCTCTGGAGCCCGAGGTGTCCAAGCTTGACGACGCCACCCTGGCGGCCCAGACGGGCGAGTTCAAAGGTCGTCTGGAGCGGGGCGCCACCCTCGACGAGATCCTGCCCGCCACCTTCGCCGTGGTCCGCGAAGTAGCCAAGCGGACGGTGGACATGCGCCCCTTTGACGTTCAGCTCGTCGGCGGGGTGGTCCTGCACGAGGGCGACATCGCCGAGATGAAGACCGGCGAAGGCAAGACTCTCGTGGCCACGCTCCCTCTCTACCTGAACGCTCTCACCGGCCGTGGCTGCCAGTTGGTCACGGTCAACGACTACCTGGCCAAGCGCGACTCCGAGTGGATGGGCAAGATCTACCGCTTCCTGGGCCTCAAGATCGGGCTTATCGTCCACGGCCTGGACTTCCCCCAGCGGCGGGAGGCCTACGCCGCCGACATCACCTATGGCACCAACAACGAGATGGGCTTCGACTACCTCCGCGACAACATGGTCGTCTCGCCGGACCACCTGGTTCAGAGAGACCTCAACTACGCCATCGTCGACGAGGTTGACAGCATCTTGATTGACGAGGCCCGGACTCCGCTCATCATCTCCGGCCCGAGCGAAAAGCCGACCGAACTCTACTTCCGCTACGCCGAGGTCGCCCGCCGCCTGAAGCCCGAGCGCGACTACACCATCGACGAGAAGGCCCACAGCGTGGCGCCGACCGAAGAGGGCGTGACCCGGGTCGAGAAGATGACCGGGATCAAGAACCTCTTTGACGACAAGACGATGGAGCACTCGCACTACCTGATCAACGCCCTCAAGGCCCAGGCTCTGATGCGCCGCGACGAGGCTTATGTCGTCAAGGACGGCCAGGTCATCATTGTCGACGAGTTCACCGGCCGTCTTATGTTTGGCCGCCGCTACAGCGACGGGTTGCACCAGGCTATCGAGGCCAAGGAAGGCGTGAGGATCGAGCGCGAGAGCCAGACCTTGGCCACGATCACGATTCAGAACTACTTTCGGATGTACAAGAAGCTGGCCGGCATGACCGGCACGGCCCTCACGGAAGAAGAGGAGTTTCGGAAAATCTACGGGATGGACGTCCTGGCCATTCCGACCAACCGCGAGCTCATTCGCACCGAATTCGCCGACGTAGTCTACACTTCGGAGAAGGCGAAGTTTGACGCCGTGGTCGAGGAGATCGTCGATTGCGACCAGCGTGGCCAGCCGGTGCTGGTAGGCACAGTCTCCATCGAAAAGTCGGAGCGTCTGTCGAGATTGCTCGAGAAACGCGGCATCCCCCACCAGGTTCTCAACGCCAAACACCACGAGCAGGAAGCCCAGATCGTGGCCAAAGCCGGGCAGAAGGGTCAGGTCACGATTGCCACCAACATGGCCGGTCGCGGGACTGACATCGTCCTCGGCGAGGGCGTCACGGACTTGGGGGGCCTGCACATCATCGGCACGGAGCGCCACGAGGCCCGGCGCATCGACAACCAGCTCCGTGGCCGCTCCGGGCGCCAAGGAGACCCGGGCAGTTCGCGGTTTTATGTCTCCTTGCAGGATGAACTGATGCGCCTCTTCGGTTCGGACAACATTACCGGTCTCCTCGAGCGTCTCGGGGTCGACGACACCGTGGCTGTCGAGAACGGGCTGGTGACCAAGGCGATCGAGCGGGCTCAGAAGAGGGTTGAGGCCCACAACTTCGACATCCGCAAGCACGTCCTGGAGTACGACAACGTCATCAACAAGCAGCGCGAGCTCGTCTACACCCAACGACGCGAGGTCTTGCGGGGTGAGGGCCTACGCGAAGAGGTCCTCGACATGCTGTCGAACCTGGTCAAGGGCCTGGTCGACGAGAACTGCCCCGACAGCCTGCACCCCGAGGACTGGAATCTGACGGGCCTGGCCGACAAGGCCGTCTTCTACTTTCTCCCGCCCGGCCACGTTACGGGCGAGGCCCTCGGGAAGGCTGCCTGGGGCGACCGGGAACCCGGTCTCGGCCGCCGGCGCGAGGATGCCCGCGAGGCCCTGGTCCGGGAGCTTGTCTCTCTGGGCGAGGCGACCTACGGCGGGCGAGAGGCCGAACTCGGACCGGAGACCATGCGCGAGTTGGAGAAGCTGGTCATGCTGCGGGTCGTCGACTCGAAGTGGATGGCCCATCTCGACGCGATGGACGATCTCCGTGACGGCATCGGCCTCCGGGCCTACGGTCAGCGTGATCCGTTGACAGAATACAAGCTCGAGGCCTTCTCTATGTTCAATCAGATGGTCGAGTCCATTCAGGAAGACATCGTCCGGATGATCTACAAGGTGCGAGTCGAGCGCCGTATCGAGGCCCCGGCCGAGAGGACGGGCGTGGCTCAGAAGCCCGAGGCCGCGGGGTTGCCGCGCCGGCCCGGGGCGGCGCCGGGTCCGGGTGGCCCGGCGGGTGGCTCGGCGGGTGGCGTCCCGGTGCGCGGTGGGGGGCAGGCCGCCGGCGGGCCGGAACTACCCAAGGGTCGGGGAGCTTTCCCCACCGGAGGAGGCAAGGGTCAACCGGTGGTCAAGAGCGACAAGGTCGGCCGCAACGACCCCTGCCCGTGCGGGAGCGGCAAGAAATACAAGAAGTGCTGCGGAGCCTCGGCTTCGTAGCCGGAAGGACTTGAAGACGGTGACCTACGACCTACTCAAGCAAGAGGCCGGGCGTGTCCGGGTTAGGCTTGTCGAATTGAGGGATTCTCTTTGACGTCCCCCTCCTGGAGCGGGAACGGGCGTCTCTGACCACGGGAATGGCCGTTCCGGATTTCTGGAGCGACCGGAACAAGGCCAAGGCTATCAGCCGCCAGGCCGGCGCAATCGAACGGACTCTTAAGGCTGTCCGGGTCCTCGAGGAGATCGTCGGGAATCTTGAGGCGGCGGTGGAACTGGCGGGTGACGGAGACGGGGACGGCGCCACGGCCGGTCTTGTGGAGGAGGGGCAGGCTCTCCTGCGCCAGGCCGACCAGACCATCGACACTCTCGAGACGACCACTTTCCTCGGCGGACCCTACGATGACCGCAGCGCCATCCTGACCCTGCACGCCGGCGCCGGCGGCACCGAGGCCCAAGATTGGGTCGACATGCTCGGCCGCATGTTCACCCGCTGGGCCGAGGGCCAGGGCTTCACTTACCAGGTTCTCGACCGGCTGGACGGCGAGGAAGCCGGGCTCAAGAGCCTTACTCTTCTCCTGGAAGGTCCCTACGCCTACGGGCTGGCCATGTCGGAGCACGGGGTTCACCGCCTCGTGCGCATCTCGCCTTTTGACGCCTCCGGGCGCCGCCACACTTCCTTCGCCTCGGTGGACGTGATCCCCGACGTCGAGGAGGCCGGGGAGATCGAGATCGACCCGGAGGACTTGCGGGTCGACACCTACCGGGCCAGCGGCGCGGGCGGTCAGCACGTCAACAAGACCGAGTCGGCCATCCGCATCACCCACCTTCCGAGCGGTATCGTTGTCTCCTGTCAGAACGAGCGGTCGCAGCACGCCAACCGCCAGGTGGCCATGCGTGTCCTCCGCTCCAAACTAGCCAAACTGCAGGAGGAGGCTCGCCAGCGCAAACTTGACGCTCTGCGGGGCGTTCAGGGCGAGATCGCCTGGGGCAACCAGATCCGGTCTTATGTCCTTCAGCCCTACACCCTGGCCAAGGATCACCGGACCGACCTGGAGATCGGCGACGTCGGGCGGGTCATGGACGGGTGGCTGGAGCCGTTCATAAAGGCCTACTTGCGGCGGAAGAACGATTTGGCCCGCCTGACTCCCCAGCCGGCCGGCAAAATGACAGGGGAAGGAAACCCCGAGTCAAGGCGAGAATAGCGGCGCGGGGGTGGTCCCATGCTGAAGCGCCTCCTCGTCGTCGCTATCATCCTTGCCATAGGTATTGTAGGCGCGATCGAAATCGCTTTGCCCGGTGTCGTGGCCCGGGAACTATCGTCCGGTCTGAAGGACATGCTTGGAACCGGCGAAGCCATGACTGTCAGGCTGCGGGTCTTTCCGGCGCTACGGATGCTGACGGGCAACTTCGGTCAGATCACCGTCATCTCGTCCAACGTGTCGGCGGGCGGGTTGAACCTCGACACCTTGTCGGTGACGATCGAGGATGTCTCCGTCAACCTGCGGGACCTTCTGGCGCATAAGGGCCTGACCGTGACCCACTCCGGAGCGACGAAAGTTGTCATTACCATCGGTGAGGGCAGTCTGGAGCGGTACCTCCTCGAAGGAGTCGACACCCTCGACGAGCCCCAGGTTCTCATGGGGACCGATGGTATGGACATCTCCGGCGACCTCACCGTGGCGGGGCGGAAGATTCCGATGACCTTCGGCGGGCAGTTCGCCCTGAAGGACGAGCACACGGTGGTCTTCAACATCGTCCGGATCAAGGTGGCGGACGCGGCCGTGCCCGAGGGGTTTGTCGGCCCGTTCCTGGGTCTCCTGGGCTCGCCGGAACTTAGCCTCGATCTGGAGAAGTTCCCCTTGCCTCTACGGGGCACCACGGTCAGGCAGGAGGAAGGCAAGCTGATCATCGAAGCCGAATCGCCGTGAGTGCCGCCGCCCGTTCTCGCGTCCTGTTGGGGCTGGCCGCCCTGGCTCTGGCTCTGGCCTTCTGCGCCGGGCGCTACGCTGTCGCCGCGACGGCCGGGGTTCCGGGCACCGAAACCGATCCGCTGGTCACGCGCAGTTATGTCGACCAGTACACGCAGTGGCAGATAGTGAACTTGAAGGCCGGGCAGAAGGTGGTGGCCACGGCCGGGGTGGAGATCATTCTCCGCGCCGGAAAGGCCACGGCTATCGCCTCCGCCGGCGGCGGGCTGGCCGACGTGACGGCAGGCCGCGATCTGGGGCCGGGCGCCTCACTCGTCGGTAACCACCTGCTCATCGTGCCGAAAACCGACGGGCGGGGAGTCCTGGCCATCTCCGACTGTGTCCTGATGGTGAAAGGGGCCTACGCGGTTCAGTGATGCTGGGTGTAGCGTCTAGGCGGCTCCTGGCGATACTTGTCGCCCTCGGCCTCATCACCTCAGCCTGGGTGCTCTGGACCCGCTCCCGCGTTCCGCAGGGTGGTCCGGAGTCGGAGCTTGTCGTCCGCCTCGAGACAGTCTATGAGTCGGCGCGACTTCACGGGATTCCCGTCGACGACCTTCTCGACTCCTTCCGCGAGGCCGGCGTCACGACCATTGCCGTTGAGGCCAAGAGCCTGGTCAGGCTGGAGTACGCCGGTCAAGTGGCCGTGGTCCTGGATCCCGCCACCGGTTTCTACAGCATCAAGGCTCTCGACGGCCTGGCGGCGGCCGATCTGGAGGTTTGGCTGGCCAAGGAACTGGCCCGCTGGGCCCCGCGGGGGGGCGAGCCCGGCGGTCTTGGGCCGGGCAGTCAGACCGCCGCCGTCCCGGCCTTCTACCCGGAGCCGCGCAAGGATCGAGTGCCCCTGCCGGAGGAGGTCTTCCTCCCAACAGGGGATCCTCTGGCCGCCACCGTCCCGGAGCGCGACCTCATTCTCGGCCTCTCGCCCGCCGATGTCGAAATGGCTCGCCGTCACGGCTTCCTGGTGGCGGCCTTCATTCCGAACCGTCCAGACATCACTCCCGGGGAAGCCCTGACCATGTTGGAAGGGCTCGGGGATGGCGCCGGTTTCTCGGCGGTGAAGTTCGACAGCCCGACCGCGCTGGGCTGGCCCGATCCGGAAGCCCTCAGGGTGGTCGGGGCCAAGTTGCGCGAGCTGGGGCTGGCCTTCGTGATCGACGACAAGCCGCAGCCGGGCCTGGCGACCGTGGCCGAGGCCGCCGGCTGGAGCGGCGTGCGGCAGCAACCAGTCTGGACGCGGTCCGAGCCGGCCCGCTTTCCCGAGGTGGCTCGCGAACGCCGTCAGAACTTTCTCTATCTCCAATCGGCCTTCTTCGACGGAACTTCCCCCGACTGGCTGGCCCAGATCACGGCCGGGCTCGAAGCCATCGTCAGGGCCATGGAGGAGAGGGGTCTCAAGATGGGCCGGGCCGTGCCTCTCACGGCCTACGATCCGCCCCGCCCGGTCCTGGCTCTGATGGTCTCCGGGGTTTTCGCGGCGGCCATTCTCGGCTTTCTCCTGGTTACGGAAGGCGCCGGGCGAGTCGGTGGTCCGGGCCCGGCGGCAAGCGGCCCGGCGGCAAGCGGCCCGGCGGGGTGGAGGCGGCTTCTAACCCTCGGCCTGGTCTTGGCCTGGGCCCTTCCCGTCCTGGCGGCCCTGGCCGGGGGCGACTCCGGCCTCGTCCTGGGCGTCCAACTCCTGGCGGGCCTGACGGCCGCCCTCACTTTCCCGATTCTGGCCGTGGGGCTAGCCTTGCGGCTGGGCCCGGGCAGACCCGCCGGTGTGGGCCGGGATTTGGATTTGGGCCAGGGCCGGGTTGGCGGGTTGGCTGGGGCTTTGCGGGCGGCCCTTTTCGCCGCTCTGGTGGCTGGGGTGGCCACCGCAGGCGGGCTCCTGATCGCGGCCATAGGCTCGAACACCAGTTTCATGCTCCGTCTGACCATGTTCCTGGGCACAAAGCTATCTTTGCTCCTGCCGCCAGTCCTGGCGGGGTTCCTCTTCCTCGGAATGGTCGGCCTCTATTCAGACGGGGCGGGGGCCAACCGGACGGAGACGGGCCGATCGGAGGCGGGCCGGCCCGAGACGGGCCGCCGCCCGGAAGGACGCGCGGAGCGGGTCGCCGGGAGATCGTTTCTGGAGCGGGGTCTGCGCGAGCTTCAGAGGATCATGAATGAAAACGTCACCTTTGTCCATGTCTTTGTGTTTGGCCTGGCCGCGTTCGCGGCTCTGATTCTGGTCATGCGAAGCGGTAACTTCCCGACCCTCGGCATTTCCGGCCTGGAACTCAAGGTCCGGGCCTTTCTCCAGCAAGCCCTCCTTGTCCGCCCGCGGACGAAGGAGTTTCTCATCGGCTATCCGGCCTTGGTTCTCCTTTTCTGGTGGGGCCCGCGGTGGCGTCAGGACGCCCGGTGGCGCTGGGCGGCCCTCGTCCTGACCGTGGCCGCGGCTGTGGGCCTGACTTCGATCGGAAACACTTTCGCTCACCAGCACATTCCGGTGTCTGTAAGCCTGCTGCGGACGGTCAACGGCCTGGTCCTGGGTCTGCCCATCGGACTGGCCCTGGTCGTCGTCGCGCGGGCGGCCTCCTGGGTGGGGCGCCGCCTCGCGGCCATCGGGCCAGCCGCCGCGGGGGAGGGGAATCCCCAACGTGAAGAAACCAGGTAAGAGCCTTGCCATGCTCCCGTTGATCCTGTCGCTCATCGTGGTCGTGGCCCTTGGCCTGGCCGTCTCTGTCCTCGTAACCCGGGTCCGGATGGAGGCGGCGAGCCGCCAGGTCGAACTGGTCATCGATCTGGATCAGGCCGATCTCCTGGCTCGCAGCCAGGGTTACCGGCTAGACGAGGTCCTCGGCGAGTTCGAGGCCGCCGGCCTGGGCGCGGTGGCCTGGAGTGAGGCCAGTCTAGACAAGCTGTCCCGCTCCGGCGACCTGTCGGTTTTCGAGGGGCGGGACCTTCTCGACCTCTTCGCGTCCGGGACTTCCCCGGCGCCGGAACTGTCCACCTTGGGCCGGGAGGGGTTCTTCGATTCCGGCTACACCTACGCTTTCACCCGGGACCCGGTTCTGGCGTCGTGGCTCGGACGGAACGTGCCGGCTCACCTTCCGGAGGGGCGTTTCCGCCTGGTTGAGCGCGGCGATCTCACCGTCCTTGAGGTCACCCTGCTCAAGGAGCGGGCCGTCCTCTTGAACCTTGGCTTCTGGGAGCGCGAGATTGAACGCTCCGGCGCGGCCCGCCTCGGACTCCGGGTCGTGGCCCGCCCCGGCAACGTGACCGGTGGGAAGGACGCGGTCGAGGGAACCCTTAACGACCTCGCGGTGGCGGTGGAGAGGCTCGGCTTCACCCTCTCGGCCGTGGTCTTCGGCGGGGCCGAGGTTCTCGGCTACCCCGACCAACTCGAGGTCACGGCCGCCGGCCTGGGCGAACTCGGTGTCCCCCTCGGTCTCATCGAAACACCGGAGCAACTTGGCAACATCAACCAGCGCGGGCTGACGGTCGTGGCGGAGCGCCTGGGCCACCAAGCTGTGCGGGTCTACAGTCTCCCGGACGTCCGAGTCTACGCTCCTTCGGAACTGGCCGACAAGGCCACCCGCTCGGTCAAGGAACGGGGTCTCCGGCTTGTCTACATCCAGCCCTATCTGGTGGTTCCCGAGCACCTGGCCACTGTCGACGAACGGACGACCGGCGGGCAATCGGTCTACGCTCGCCCGCCCGGCCTTGTCTCCAATTTGGACTACACGCCCATCCTGGCTCTCAACGTCAACTACGTCCGGGAGATTGCCGCCGGTCTCCGCAGCCAAGGCCTTGAACTCGGCTCGCCCGCTCCCCTAGGCGGTCCCGCGCCATTGTCGCCGGTCAAGGTTCTCCTCCTCGGACTCGGACCGGCGGCTGCCCTCGGGCTGGCCTGGCTGGCCTTGAGGCCGCGCGGTCGTCTCTGGATTCTGGCGGGCCCCGTGGGCGCGGCCTTCGCCGCCGCAGTCCTGGCCCTGGCGGCCCTCGGCGGGCGAGCTGTTCTGGCCGCCCAGTTGGGCGCTCTCCTCGCGGCTCTGGTCTTCCCGTCCCTGGCCCTGGCTTACCTGGCCGCTTCCTGGCTTCTCCGCCCCGCGGCGTCCGGAAGAGGCGTGGCGATCCGGCGCGTCCTGGCTGACGTCCTGGGGACCTTTGCCATCACCTTGGTCGGCGGGCTCTTCGTCGGGGCCATCCTCGGCGACCTCCGGTTCATGCTCGAGTTCGAGTACTTCCGCGGGGTCAAGCTGACCTACGTTGTCCCGGTGGCGGCCGCGGTCGTCTACTGGGCCCGCTACCGCTACCCCGAGGACACGGAGCCGGCGGCCTGGCCGGGCGTTATCCGGGCTCTGGCCGGCAAGTCTATCAAGATCTGGCACGCGGTTGTCGCCGGCCTGGCCGGCTTGGCCTTCATCGTCTACGTTGCCCGGTCCGGAAGCAGCGTCAGTTTGCCCATCGGAAGCTTGGAGCTTCGGGTCAGGTGGTGGCTTGAGCGAGCCCTCTACGCCCGCCCTCGCCTTAAGGAGATCCTTCTGGGCTATCCGGCCCTTCTCGTCGGGAGCTGGCTGGCTCATACCGGGCGAAAGGACTATCTTGGATGGTTTCTGACCGGGGCCGCTGTCGGCCAGGTTTCGCTGGTCAACTCCTTCGAACACATTCGCACCCCTCTCCTCCTGAGTCTGGCCAGGGCGGCCAACGGCCTCTGGCTCGGGTCTCTGGCCGGTCTAGGGGCGGTGGCTCTGCTGTGGGTGGTCCTCGGCTATCGCCGACGGGAAGAAGGTCGGTAGTGACAGAGATAGTCATCTCGGGCTACTACGGTTTCGGCAACGCCGGCGACGAGGCCATGCTCGAGGCCACCCTGCGGGGTCTGAGACGCCGCCTCGACGAAGGCGAGACCAAGATCACGGTTGTCTCCGGACGTTCCGACCAGGTCCGGGCGGCGCACGGCGTGGAGGCTCTCGACCGGCTGGATCTCCTAGGCATCGGGAGAGCTCTTGGTCGGGCCGACCTGTTTCTCTCCGGCGGCGGGACCCTCCTACAAGATAGGACGAGCTTCCGCAACCTCGCCTATCACCTGATGCTCTTTGAGATGGCCCGTCGAGCCGGCTCACGGACCATGATCTATGCCCAGGGGGTCGGGCCGGTGCGGACCCTGCTCGGCCGAACCCTGGCCTCCCGGGTCCTGCGCGGACTGGACGCCATTACCGTTCGCGACCCCGCCTCGGCGGAGGCTCTGCGGACTCTGGGAGTGACCGACCCACCCGCCGAGGTCACGGCCGACCCGGCCTTCGCTCTTGAGCCCTGCCGGCCTGAGCGGACACAAGAGATACTTCGCGACGAGCGGCTGGACACCGCCGGGAGGCCGCTTCTCGCTCTGGCCCCGCGTGGGCTCAGGCACAGGGAACTCGAGGCCAAGGGTCTCGCCGCCCTGGCCGACTGGACCATCCGGCGTCTCAAGGCCCGGCCGCTCATCCTGCCGATGCAGTACCCTAACGACCTTGTCTCGTGCGACATGATTCTGGCCCACATGCGTGAACCGGAAGGCGCCTCGGTCGTGCGCGGCCGCCTTAAGCCGGCCGAGATCATGGGTCTTCTGGGCCAGTGTGAGCTAGTCGTAGGGGTCAGGCTTCACGCCCTCATTTTCGCGGCGGCGGTGGGCACGCCCCTGGCCGGCGTGGAGTACGACCCCAAGGTTGGCTATTTCCTTAGCCGTCTTGGATTTCGGCCCCTGGCCCGTCTGGAGAACCTGGGGTCGGGCGCCGAGGATCTCATCATCGGCCTGGAGCGGGCCTGGGCCGAGCGCCAGGCCATCCGAGAGAAAATTGCCGCCGTGGCCCCGGAGTTTAGGCGGTTGGCGGAGCGAAACTTTGACGTCGCCTCCGAGATGGCCCGGAGAGGGCGGGCCCGGAAGCGGGCGCGAGAACCCGCGCGGTTGCCAGGCGGCGGACCGAAACTGGGTGGTGGGCCGAGATGACCCGCAAGAGACGAGAGGGCCCAAAGAGCGTTGTCGTTCTTGGCGTCCGCGTTGACGCCGTGACTTTGGACGAAGCGGCCCGAATGTTGCTGGACCAGGCCCGGGCCGGGCGGTCCGGAGCGGGCCCTTCGGACCAGGCCCGGGCCTGGCGGAAGGAGGTGGCAGGGCGGCTTCTGTGGTTGGTTGTCACTCCCAATCCCGAGATCGTCATGGCCGCCCGCCGTGACCCCGAACTGCGAAAGATCCTGAACCGAGCCGACCTCGCCGTCCCTGACGGTATAGGTCTGGTGTGGGCGGCTCGCCGGCAGGGTCTCGACTTGCCCGGACGGGTCGCCGGCTACGATCTTCTGCGGGAGGTCCTGGCGCGGGGCGCCCGCGAGGGACTCCGCGTCTTCTTCCTGGGCGCCTGGCCCGGAGTGGCCGACGAGGCGGCCCGGTTTTGCTCACACGCCTTCCCGGGCCTGGTCGTAGTGGGGACCCACCACGGCCACTTCCCGCCGGCCGACGATGAGAAGGTCGCGGCTACCGTCGCGGCGGCCCGACCGGAGCTGGTTGTCGTGGGCATGGGCAGCCCGCGTCAGGAGAAGTGGCTGGCCGGCTACGAGCGGCTGTTGTCCGCCGAGGCGGCCGGCCTTCAGGTGGGATTTCCGGTCGGTGGCTCGCTGGACGTGCTCAGCGGCCGGGTTAGCCGGGCCCCGGCCTGGGCGGCTCGCCTGAACCTCGAATGGGCTGTCCGCGTGCTTTCCCAGCCCTCGCGGTGGAAGAGGGCGCCCGCTCTGGCTCGCTTCGTTCTGGCCGTCCTGGGCCAGAGAAGGCGGGCCGAGTAGGGACGCGACCGCTCTCCGGGGCGGCCTCGATCAAGCGAATGGGAGGGGATCGGTGTGGACGGTTCGTCCAGACCCCTGACAGAGGCGGAGCTGGCTTTGAAGGCTCGGGCAGTCAGACGGCACATCCTGCGCATGACGGCCGCGGCCGGTTCGGGACATCCGGGCGGCTCCTTGTCGGCCGCCGATATCCTCACCGCGCTCTACTTCCGAGTTCTCCGACTCGATGCCACCCGGCCGGACTGGACCGAGCGCGACCGGTTCGTCCTTTCCAAGGGCCATGGAGCGCCGGCGCTCTATGCCGTCCTGGCCGAACGGGGCTTCTTTCCCGTGGCGGAGCTTGAGAGCTTGCGACGTCTGGGCTCGAGGCTGCAGGGCCACCCCGACATGAAGAGCACTCCGGGGGTGGAGGCCTCGACCGGCTCCCTGGGTCAGGGCTTATCCTTCGCCGTGGGACTGGCTCTCGCGGGTAAGCTCGATCGAGCCTCCTGGCGGGTCTACGCTCTCCTGGGTGATGGCGAGACGCAAGAGGGGCAGATATGGGAGGCGGCCATGGCCGCGTCCCACTATCGCCTGGATAACCTTACAGCCTTTCTCGATCACAACGGCCTGCAGATCGACGGCCCGGTGGACAAGGTTATGTCAATCTCTCCCGTGGAGGAGAAGTGGCGGGCTTTCGGCTGGAGGGTGCTGTCCATCGATGGTCACGATTTGGGGGCCATCCTCCGGGCCACCTCGGCCGCGGGGAAGTCCTCCGTGGATGTCGCCGAGAAGTCCGAGGACAGGGGTCGCCCGACGATGATCATTGCCAGGACGATCAAGGGACGAGGAGTCAGCTTCATGGAGAACCGGGCCGAGTGGCACGGTAAGGCGCCCAACGCCGAGCAACTTGAGGCTGCCCTGAAGGAGCTCGGCTCCGAAGGCGGGGGGGAGGGGGCTTGGCGATGAGCGGCACAGCCACGCGCGAAGCTTATGGTGAGGCTCTCGTCGAAGCGGGCCGGAAGAACCCGAACGTCGTCGTCCTCGACGCCGACCTCTCGGCCTCGACCAAGACAGCGCTTTTCGCCAGGGAGTTCCCGGAACGTTTCTTCAACATGGGGATCGCCGAAGCCAACATGATCAGTGTCGCGGCGGGACTCGCCGCGGCGGGGAAGATTCCCTTCGCCAGCACCTTCGCCGTCTTCGCTCTCGGGCGGGTCTACGATCAGGTCCGGCTTTCGGTGGCCTACCCTAAACTTGGCGTGAAGATTGCGGCAAGTCACGCCGGCATCACCGTGGGCGAGGACGGCGCCAGCCACCAGGCCCTCGAGGATTTGGCCCTGGCCCGGGTCCTGCCCAATCTGACCGTCATCGTTCCCGCCGACGCGGCCGAGACCAGGAGCGCCGTGGAGGCGGCCGTGGCCCACCCGGGACCGGTCTATCTCCGGCTCGGGAGAATCGCCGTTCCGGACATCTACCCGGCCGGACACACCTACAGGATTGGAAGGGTCGACATAATCAAGGAAGGCCGGGACGTTGCCCTCGTCGGTTGCGGCGTGATGGTCGACGCCTGCCTGCAGGCGGCGGTCACCCTGGCGGCCGAGGGAATCATGGCCCTGGTCGTAAACGCCTCCACCATCAAGCCTCTCGACACCGAAACACTTCTGACCGTGGCGGCCCGCACCGGCGCCGTGGTCACCGCGGAGGAGCACAGTATCATCGGCGGTCTCGGCGGGGCCGTGGCCGAACTGCTCTCCGGCGAACTGCCCGTGCCGGTGGTCCGGGTCGGTGTCGACGATCGGTTCGGACAGTCGGGCAAGCCGGCGGAACTGCTCGAGGCTTACGGTCTGACGGCGAGGGCTGTCGTAGCGGCGGCGAAGAAAGCCATGGCTCTGAAAAGGAGGTAGGCGCGAGCGCGAAAGAAGAGATAGACTCCGACACAAAGAGCGGCGCCGGCGAAATTTCCCGCTGTTCATTCCCCAGATTCCGCGACCGGGTCAAGACCCCGACATATTCCGCGTCCTCGGGGAGGATATTCGCCCACCTTGGCGAAGGACCGGACCACCACACAAAGAGCCGCGTCGACATAACCCAGTTACTAAGCGGCCATCTTCGGACGACTCTCCACTGCGCATCGGGGAGCACCTGTTAGACCGGGTCTTCGTCTGACCAGGGTATCGTTCACGCGACCGGCCTAGAGCCGGGGCGCCCCGTTTGGCGCGCAGGGAGAGGACCATCAGGTGATCGAGTTCTACGACGTCCACAAGACCTTCCCCAACGGCACCGAGGCTTTGCGTGGCGTCTCGGCCACCATTGCCAAGGGGGAGTTCGTTTTCATCGTCGGCCCCAGCGGAGCGGGCAAGTCGACCATGGCTCGCCTGGTCTACCGCGAGGAACTCCCCACAGCCGGCTACGTCTTCGTCAATGGAATCAACCTGGGCAAGGTCCGCCCCAAGGCCGTCCCCTATCTTCGCCGGAATATCGGTATCGTCTTTCAGGATTTCAAGCTGCTCCAGCGCAAGACGGCCTACGAGAACATCGCCTTCGCCATGCGGGTCATTGGGGCTTCTCCCCGGGACATTGCCCGCCGGGTGCCGGCGACCCTGGACCTCGTGGGCCTGCGTGACAAGGGAGAGGCCTATCCGTCGGAGTTGTCCGGCGGCGAGCAGCAGCGGACGGCCCTGGCCCGAGCCATCGCTAATCACCCGCTTGTCCTGGTGGCCGACGAACCGACAGGCAATCTTGACCCGGCCACATCCTGGGGAATCGTGCAGCTTCTTCTGGAAATCAACCGGCGCGGCACGACGGTGATCATGGCCACTCACGCCAAGACCATCGTCGACGCCGTTCGCCGCCGCGTCATCGCCCTCGATCAGGGCTGCATCGTGAGAGACCGCCAGCGGAGCGACTACGGCGACCAGGGGGGAGGAGAGAGAGCATGGGCGCAAGGTCTGTCCGCGCCGTCGTCGGCGAAGCCCTGACGGGCATCAGGCGCAACGGCTTGATGAGCCTGGCCTCCTCGACCACGGTGGCCGTTTCTCTCTTCATCCTGGCCGTCTTTCTCCTCGTGGCGGTGAACGTTGACAATCTGGCCCGGACCATCGAGTCCGGACTGGAGATCCGCCTCTACCTGGTCGACGGCCTCGACCCCCTGGCTCTTGCGGACCTTGAGGCCAAGGTCACCTCCATCGACGGCGTGACCGAAGTCGCTTTCGTGTCCAAGGAGGAGGCTCTGACGACCCTCAGGCAGCAACTCGGCAAGGATTCCGACCTCCTGGAGGGCGTGGACGAAATGAATCCCCTCCGAGATTCGCTCCGCGTCGTCACTGTCGGCCCGGCCTGGGTCGAGGGTGTGGCCGCCACGGCCCAAACCCTGCCCGGGATCGCCGACGTGAGCTACACCCACGACCTCGCCCAGCGCGTCCTCAGCTTGGTCACCGCCATCCGGCTCGGTGGCCTTGTCCTGGTGGGTCTGATGATCCTGGCGACTCTCTTCGTCATTTCCAACACCGTCCGCTTAACCATTCTCGCCCGGAGCGAGGAGATCACCATCATGAGGTTGGTCGGGGCCACGAACTGGTTCATCCGGTGGCCCTTCCTCTTCGAGGGCATGTTCCTGGGCTTCGCCGGCGCCGCCCTGGCCGCTCTGGCGGCCTGGCGGGTCTATGTCTGGGCGGTCGGAGGCGTGTACGCCAACGTCTCCTTCATGCCCGTTGTCCCGGTCTACCCCCTGACCTGGCGGGTGGCCTTCATTCTGCTCGGGCTCGGCGCGGTCGTGGGTGGATTCGGCAGCGCCATCTCGTTGAGGAGGTTTCTGCGGGTATGAGGTCGCCGAGGTTCGCCCTGGCCGCGTGGGTCCTGGCGATAGGCCTGGCCATCGCCGTGGGCGCGCCCGCCTGCCCGGCCCTGTCGTATCTGGCCGGCGGGGGCGGTGGCGTGGCTGAGGCCGGCGATCTCGAAGACGCCCAGCAGGAACTTGAACGCATTCAGAGGCTCATCGAGGAGAAACAGGCCGAGTTCCAGCGGCTCGAGTCGCAGAAGAAGTCGGTCCTCAGAGATCTCGAGCGCATCGAGCAGGAACTTGAGGGTCTGCAGACCGATCTCCGAGATCTGCAGCGGCAGCTCACCCAGACCGAGGCCAACATAGCCCAGGCCGAGGCGGACATCGTCGACGCCCAGGCTCGCCTGGACGTCCGGAACGGCCTCATGCTCACGCGGATGAGAGCCATGAGCGAGGTGGGTTATGTCAACTATCTCGAAGTCATCCTCGGCTCCCGCAGTTTCGCCGACTTCCTGGGCCGTTTTGAACTCCTGCGCCAGGTCTTGGCTTGCGACGTCACCCTCTTCCGCCAAGTGAAGGAAGAGAAGCGTCAGCTCGAGGTCAAGAGGGCCTATCTTGAAGAGCAGAGGGCCGACCTCGTTGTGGTGAGGTCCGACACGGCCGCGCGCAAGGCCGCTGTCGAGCAGAAGCAGGAAGCCAAGGCCGTCCTCTTGTCGCGCCTCAAGAGCGATCAGAAGACCATTGAAGAGGCTCTCAATGAACTTGAGCAGCTATCGAAGGAACTCGAGACCTACATCCTGCAGATCCAGTTGGCGATGCAGCGCGAGGGCGGCAAGCCCAACTTCGGGTGGCCGGTGGGTGGGCCGATCACGTCACGCTTCGGAATGCGCTACCATCCGATCCTTCACGTCTACAAGCAACACACGGGCATCGACATCGCCGCCGCCCGGGGCACCTCGGTCGTGGCCTCGGCGCCCGGCTACGTCATAATGGCCGGCTGGGTCGGAGGGTACGGGAAGTGCGTCATCCTCGACAACGGCGGCTACTGGTCGACTCTCTACGCCCACCTCGACTCGATTTCGGTCGCCGCCAGCGATCTGGTGCCCGGAGGCGAGGAGATCGGCCACGTCGGTTCGACGGGCTACAGCACAGGTCCCCACCTGCACTTCGAGATCCGCTTCCGCGGCGTGCCCCAGGACCCGATGCGGTCGGACCTGCTGCCGGAACGCTAGCCGCCCTTGGCGGGGGACTCCGCCGGCTACCCCGCCCATTCCCCCACCCCTGCCTCTTGCCTGTCCGGCGGCTACGCACACCCATTGCCCTGGCCGCGGACTACCCGTGTGTAGTTCTAGGGCAGTGTAGTATAATCTAGAGCGTCCAGCAGGCCCAAGCGACGCGGTCTGCCTACACCGCCTGTGCGGCCTACACCCGAAAGGAGTCTTCCCCTTGAGGCGAAGCCGTGTTGTCATAACGACGATCGTTCTTCTCTTGGTTACCAACCTGGCCACCTATACCCTGGCGACGGGGGTCATCCCCTGGCTCAACTACCGCTGGGGCGGTGGCGTCTTCCGGGTTGGAACGGTTCAGGATTCCGCCCGTCTGCGGGAAGAGTATCTGCTTCTCGCGTCCAAGTACGTGGATCCGGTGGAGAGCCACCAACTCATCGAGGGCGCTCTCGCGGGAATGGCCGAGGCCATCGGTGATCCCTACACCTACTACATGGATCCCAAGGCTTTTGAGGAGTTTGACATAAGCCTATCGGGTGAGTACGTCGGCGTGGGGATGGTCGTCGAGCAGATCGGGGACTACGTGACGGTCGTCTCGCCCCTGCGCGGTAGCCCAGCCGAGCGCGCCGGACTTCGTCCACGGGACCGCATCATCGCCGTCGACGGCAAGGACGTGGTCAAGGTGCCCTCGGACGTTGTGGCCGGGATTATCCGGGGCCAGGAAGGGACTCCGGTGACCTTGACCCTCGCCCGCGGGAAGCCCGAGGAAGAGACTCGCTTCGACGTGACCGTGGTTCGCGAGAAGATCATCCTTGAGAGCGCCTACGGGAAGATGCTCTACGGCGACGAGGGCATTGGCTACCTGCAGATCACCGAATTCAGCCGCAAGACTCCGATCCAGTTCACGGCGGCTCTCGACGCTCTGCGGGCCGAGGGCCTCAAGGCTCTCGTCCTCGATCTTCGCAACAACGGCGGCGGCTATCTCGACGAGTGCGTCACCGTCAGCAACACCTTCGTCGCCAGCGGGGCCATTCTCCACCGCGTTGGGCGCGACGGCAAGCGCAACACGGTCAATGCCTCGGGCGGACAGCCCTGGGGTTTGCCCCTGGTCGTCCTGGTCAACGAGGGCACGGCCAGCGCCGCGGAGATTCTCGCCGGGGCGATCAAGGACAATCAGGCCGGCACCCTCGTGGGCGTCGTGACCTTCGGCAAGGGCACGGTCCAGACTCCCTACGACCTCGGTGGCGGTTCGGTCCTCCGACTGACCACCGAACGCTGGTTGACCCCGAACGGCGACCAGATTACGGGCAAGGGCATCACGCCGGACGAGACGGTTAAGCTGCCTGAGATCGGGAACGAGGAGGAACCTCTGACCTGGTCGAACCCTGACGACCCGCGCGACACCCAGCTCCGGCGAGCCGTGGAGCTTCTGCGGGCCGCTCTCGAACAAGGAAACGAGGGCTAGGTCTTGGGCTTTCCCTTCGGCGACATAACCAGGAGCATTCTAGAGAACGCGCCCCAGGTGATCTGGAACCCCACCCTGGGCACGCGCTTCCTCTTCTACTGGCTCATGGTCGCTTTCGTCTGGTCCCAGTACAAGAAGACCGCTCAGATGCAGGAGCAGCTCTACGGCAAGGCCCGTCGCGCCGCCGTCTCCCAGACGGTTGTGGCCGCTCTGGAAGGCTTGGCCGTGGGTCTCGTGGGCAGCTACATCATGACCTTCTTCGGCGTGTCGTTTCTGGCCGACGGGGGCGGACTCATCTGGGTCCTGGCCACGGCCATGGTCCTGATGCTTGTCAACAGCAGGCTCATGTGCTTCTCCTATGCCGGCGGCCTGGTTTCCTTGAGCTACCTCATTTTTGGCTGGCCCAAGCTCAGCGTGCCGGCCCTGATGGGACTTGTGGCCATCTTGCACCTGATGGAGAGCCTGCTCATCCTGCTCAACGGTTCGGCGGGCGCGACACCCGTCTACTTGGAGCAGAAGGGCCGGCAGGTCGGCGCCTTCTACCTCCAGCGAGCGTGGCCCGTGCCGGTGGCCATCTTGATCCTGGCCGTGGTCACCCCTATGGAGGCGGCCACGGGCATCAGCATGCCGGACTGGTGGCCACTTCTCCGAACCGCGCCCGAGATACTGGTCCATCCCGGCGCGATCTTCTTCCTCCATGCTCTTCCGGCGGGCCTCGGTTACGGGGACCTGGCCATCACTTGTCCGCCCAAGCTCAAGACCAGGCGGACCGCTCTTAACCTGGCTCTCTACAGTCTGGTCCTTCTCGCCCTGTGCGTCGGAGCAACCCACTACCAGCCCCTGGTCTGGGTGACGGCCCTTTTCGCTCCGGTGGCCCACGAGGCCATCGTCCGGGTCGGAAATCGTCGGGAGATGCTGGGCCACCCCTACTTCGTGCCCCCTGAGACAGGGGTCATGATCCTGGACGTGATGCCCGGGAGCCTGGCGGCCGGTCTGGGTCTGGGCCCCGGGTGGATCATCACCCAGGTCAACGGGCGACCGGTGACCGGACGCGACGAACTGGACAACGAGTTGCGAGAGGCCGGTCGAGCCGGGGAGTTGAAGCTCGACACGAGGCCGCCTTCCTTTGACCGTCCCCGCCGCCGGGGCCTGGACCCCGGGGTCTCGACGCCCTTCGCGGCCGACGCTGTCCTGGGGATCATCCCCGTGCCCGAGCCGGGTGACGACATGGGCCTGATGATGACCGCCGCCAGTCCACTCCTGACCCTGGTCCGAAAGATCGGACGGAGCTTGGGGAAGCGGGCCGACGGGAAGTGAACTTCTTTTTCACTCCCGCCGGGTGCGCCGTCGTAGGCGCTTCAAAAGACCCAGCCAAGCCTGGCCACCAGATACTGCGCAGCCTTCTCGACGCGGGCTTTCCGCCCGGGAGGCTGTTCCCGGTCAATCCCAGCGAGAACGAGATCGCCGGTCTTCCCGCTTATCCCACTCTGGCGTCTATTCCCGCCCCCTTGGACCTGGCGGTCCTGATGGTTCCGCCGCGGGCCCTGGAGGCGGTGACGGCCGACGTCGAGGCTCGGGCCAAGACGGAAGGCGACCTCAAGGGCATCATCGTAACCGCCGGAGGCTACGCCGAACTCGGTACGGAAGAAGGCCGCCTGCGCCAGGCGAAGCTTGTCGAGGCCGTCCGGGCCGCCGGGGTCCGGCTGATGGGCCCGAACTGCGTCGGAGTCATCGACACCTTCTCCCGCCTCGACACGACCTTCCTCCACGGCGTTGTGCGCCGCCAGGGGCCGATTACCTTCGTCTCCCAAAGCGGCGCCGTCGGGGCCTGGCTCCTGCAGATGCTGTCGTCTGAACCCGAGCCCATCGGCTTTAGCAAGTTCATCAGCCTAGGGAATATGGCCGACGTCACCATGGCCGAGACTCTCGATTATCTACGAGGCGACCCGACCACGGGTGTGGTTGGTCTCTACCTCGAAGGGGTACCCGAACCCAGGCCGCTCCTCGGGGCCCTGGCCGCTCTGGCCCGGGACAAGACTGTCGTGGTCCTCAAGACCGGCCGGACGGAATCCGGGCGGGCGGCCGCGACCTCGCACACCGGGGCCCTGGCCGGCGCCGACCGAGTCTGGGATGGCGCCCTGCGCCAGGCCGGGGCCTTGCGGGTTGACGGAATGGAAGAGTTCGTCGACACCCTGGCGGTCCTGGCGAGCAGGATCCCTCCCGGCGGCGCCCGCGGCGAGCCCGGACAGGCCGCCGCCGGGCGCGGTGCGCCCCTACGGGTCTTCCTGGTCACCCACGCCGGCGGGCCGGGAGTCTACACCATGGATCTCCTGGCCGCGCGATCCGCCCACCTGACCCCGGCAGTGGTTTCTCCGGAGACAAAGGCCGCCCTCAAGGTCGCGGTTCCGCCTCTCTCGTCGGTCTGTCGCCCGGAGGGCCACATCGACATGACCGCCTCGGCCACGCCCGAGCAGCACGCTCAGGTCGTGAAGCTGCTCCTGGCCGACCCCGGCGTCGAGGCTCTGGTGACCATCGATCTGCCTATCCGCTTCCTGAGCGATGAGGACGTAGCTGGGGCTCTGGCGGGAGCGTGGAAGGAACATCTGGACGCCGGGCCGGCTACGGACAAGCTTTTTCTGCCCCTTCTGATGCACGGCAAGTGGAGTGAGACGGGTCGGGCCGTTCTGGCTCGGGCCGGACTGCCGGCCCTGGCCGGCCCCGACCGGGCCGTGGCCGTCCTGGCCAATGTGGCCCGTCTCGCCGGATTGGAGGCGGAGGCGCCCGGGGCCGAGCCTTCCCCCGGCTCGGCTCCTTCGGACGAGGTCGCCGGCCCGACGCTGAACGAGGTCGAATCGGCGGCTCTCCTCGAGGCCACGGGCGTCAGGTTCGCGCCCTCGCGCCTGGTCCGCTCTAAGAGCGAGGCTGTCGCCGCCGCGCGGCAACTCGGCTTTCCCGTCGTCATCAAGCTCTGTTCGCGTTATGTCCCCCACAAGGCGGCCGTCGGGGCCATCAGGCTCGGTCTTGGCACGCCGGAAGAAGTGGCCCGAGCTTGCGACGAACTCCTGGTCTCAGCCGCCAGGCTTCTCGGGGATCAGGCCGGGCTGGATGGGCTCCTCGTCCAGGCCCAGACCCCGAGCGGGACGGAGGTTATCGTCGGCGGTCTCCGCGACCCCATTTTCGGGCCGGTGGTCGCCGCCGGACCGGGTGGCACGCGTGTGGGTCTCGACGCCCCGCTCTCCTTCCGGCTGGCGCCCCTGTCGGAGGAAGGCGCATTCCGTCTGGCGGACGCGGTCCTGGCTTCACTTGGGGATCGGTTCGGGGATGGCGTCGGTGACAGACCGAAAGATCGCGCCGCCACCGATCTGGCCCGGAGCATCCTGGGAATGTCGCGCCTCATGGTCTCGCGTCCCGATGTCATTGAAGCCGACATCAATCCCATCATTCTTCTGGCCGAGGGCCTCGGCGCGATCGCGGTCGACGCTCTGGTCCGGTTGGCCCAGCCTCACGGCCGCTAGGCGTCGGGTCACGGCCGCCGGGAAAGAAGGGGTTTCGCGCGTGGGCATCTTTACGCTCAAGGCCGAGTACGAGCCAAAGGGCGATCAACCCAAGGCCATTGAGGAGATCGCCCGGGCCTATGACCGCGGGGGGAACCAGGTCGTCCTCCTCGGGGCCACCGGGACCGGCAAGACCCTGACCGCGGCCCACGTCATCGCCCGCCTGGACCGCCCGACTCTGGTGATTTCGCACAACAAGACCCTGGCCGCCCAGCTTTGCGGCGAGTTCAAGGACTTCTTCCCGGAGAACGCCGTGGAGTACTTCGTCTCCTACTACGACTACTACCAGCCCGAGGCCTACATTCCACAGTCCGACACCTACATCGAGAAGGACACCCTGCTTAACGATGAGATCGACAAGCTTCGACACTCCGCCACGAGCTCTCTCTTCGAGCGGCGCGACGTCATCGTCGTGGCCAGTGTCTCCTGCATCTACGGCCTCGGCTCACCCGAGGACTACAGCGAACTGGTTGTCTCGCTCCGCCGCGGGACGCGCCGCGACCGGAACGAGGTCCTCCGCCGTCTGGTCGAGATCCAGTACGAGCGGAACGACATCAACTTCACCCGCGGCACGTTCCGGGTGCGAGGGGACACCATCGACATCTACCCGGTCTCCTTCGGCGAGAAGGCCCTGCGGGTGGAGTTCTTCGGGGACGACATCGAGCGGGTCGCGGAGTTCGACCCGGTCAGCGGCAAGATCATGGCCGATCGCGATCACGCCCTCGTCTTCCCGGCCAGCCACTATGTGACCGGACGGCAGAAGCTGCGCCGGGCGGTGGAAACCATCGCCGTCGAACTGGAGCAGCGCTTGCGCGAACTGCGCGAGAAGGATCGTCTGGTCGAGGCCCAGCGCCTGGAGCAGCGGACCCGCTACGACCTGGAGATGCTCCAGGAGGTCGGCTACTGCCCCGGGGTCGAGAACTACTCCCGCCACCTCACCGGCCGAGCCCCCGGAGAGCCCCCCTACACCCTTCTTGACTTCTTTCCGTCCGACCCTTTGATCATGATCGACGAGTCGCACCAGACTGTCCCCCAGATCCGGGCCATGCACGCCGGCGACCGCAGTCGGAAGCTGACCCTCGTCGACTATGGGTTCCGGCTACCGTCCGCCCTCGACAACCGGCCCCTGACCTTCGAGGAGTTCGAGCAGAGGGCCAAGACCGTCCTCTACACCTCGGCCACGCCCGCTCCCTACGAGCTGGCGCGGTCCGAGGCCATCGTGGAGCAGATTGTCCGGCCGACCGGGCTTCTTGACCCGGTCATCACCGTGCGGCCGACCAAGGACCAGGTCGACGACCTCATTGCCGAGGCCCGGAAGAGCATCGACAACGGGGAGCGGGTCCTGGTGACGACCCTGACCAAGAAGATGGCCGAGGACCTCAGCGACTACCTGCGCGAGATCGGCCTCCGGACCAGGTACCTCCACTCCGAAGTGGACACCTTGGAGCGGATGGTCATCCTCCGCGACCTGCGGCTCGGCGTCTTCGATGTCCTGGTGGGCATCAACCTTCTCCGCGAAGGACTGGATCTGCCCGAAGTGTCGCTGGTGGTCATTCTCGACGCCGATAAGGAAGGTTTTCTGCGATCCGGGACGGCCCTGATCCAGACCGTGGGGCGAGCCGCCCGCAACGTCAACGGGCGGGTGGTCATGTACGCCGATACCATCACCAGCTCGATGCGGAGGGCCCTCGATGAAACCGACCGCCGGCGCGAGATCCAGGCCGAGTTCAACGAGAGGCACGGCATCACCCCAACCACGATCAAGAAAGCCGTCCGCGACCTGCTGGCGGCCACCCGTCCGGTCGTGACCCAGGCCACGGCCCTGCCGGAGAACGTGGAGAAGCTCTCCCGCAAGGAACTTACGGCCTGGATCGAGCGGATCAAGAAGGACATGACCAGGGCGGCCAAGGACCTCGAGTTCGAGCGAGCCGCGCAATTGCGGGATGTGTTGTTCGAGTTGAAGGCCCAGGAGGCTCGGACCTGACTCAGGGGGCAGTTCGCTCGGCCGGGGCTGTCCGCGTCACCTAGTTCTCCCTGCCCGCTCCAAGCCTCTGCCAGGTTTCCTAGTTTGGTCCAGTCGAAAATTGTAAGTTGTTCCTCCAGACGACAGGAATCCCCATGCCCTATGGCATATATACATTCCCAGCGGTCGCCGTTGGCCGCCAACTCCCCCAATCTCCTCCTAAGGAGGGTACAGAATGAAAAAGAGACTGGTAGTTTTTCTGGCCCTGGCCCTCGTAGCGGTTTTCGTTTTCAGCTTCACGGCCAGCGCCGCGGGCACCACCCGTGGCGGCGTCTCTCCGGCCAACCTGCCGGAGAATAGAAGCCCGAGCAAGACGATCACCTACAACTTCTCCGCACCCGAAGTCACTATCAACGCCGTGACCGCCACGGCCCTGACCAAGCTGGCGCTCCTGACGGGTGACAACTATCCCGGCACGAGCTCCGCGCTGCAGTACTGCGTCAACGACACCGACGACGTCTACAGCGCCCTGACCACGAAGTACGGCTTCCCGTCCGGCAACATCAGCTACCTCAAGGACTCTCAGTGCACCGATGCCAACATCAAGGCCGGCATTGAGTGGCTCAAGGCCAACAGCATCACGACCTCCACGGCCGTCTGGTTCAACAGCGGCCACGGCTCCAAGTCCACTAGCTGCTTGGACGGCGACGGCATCAGGACCGACTACTCCATCGTCCCCTTCGACTTCACTCGCATCTGGGACGCGGACCTCGCGGCTCGCTTCAGCGGCCTGAGCTCGCTCAAGGCCTGGCTGGCCTCCGACTCCTGCTACAGCGGTGGCCTTCTCGTCGCCGGCACGACTAAGGCCGGACGGGTTGTCACCATGGCCTGCGCCGCCAAGGAGTACTCCTACGAGTCCTCCACCGTCGCCCACGGCTACTTCACCTACTTGATGGTCCACAAGGGCATGCTCCTGAACCTCGCCGACGCCAACAGCGACGGCATCGTGACGGTCGAGGAAGCCTTCAATTACACCGTGGCCAACATCGGCACCCTCACCTCCAAGCAGCATCCGATGATGAACGACCAGTACACGGGCGACCTCAACCTGGGCCTCTAAGCCAGTCCGGGTAAGGCACGCCTGGTGGGCCACCCACCGGGGTCGCGCGGGCGAACGGCCGTCCGAGGCGGCGAGGCGGGTGGCGAAAGGAAGAGTGTGCGGCAGAACGAGCGCAAGGCGAGGGCGGCGCCCCGGCGGGGCGCCGCCCTCGCCGTCCGTAGGCCCGGGCCCTGCGTCATCGGGGTCCAGGTACCGCCGGCGGCCCGGAAAGGCCGGGCCGCTACTCCCCTCGTTCTCCCTCAACCTGCGCCCGCGAACCGAAGAGGCAGCGCACGGCCGCGACGAGCGACCCGAGACGCGCCGGGCGGGCCAGGAGAAGGCCAAGACCCAGGCTGAAGTAGACAGCTGAGAAGAGACCGTGCCAGGACGGGGCCAAGAGTTGAGCAAAAAAGAGGACAAAGAGAGCCCCGGCCGCTCCGATCGAAAAGTCGAGTTTGGAGAGAATCGCGATGGCGAAGAAACTCTGGGCCACGGTGAGGAGGACTTCCTGAACCTGCCGGGGGTCGAGAGGCATCGGCGCCAGATGTCCCGACGACAGGGCGTAGGCCAGGGGCAGCATCCCGATGAGAAGGGTCCACTGGTTAACCTTCGACGAGATCATGGCCCGCAGCCCGAGGTTGGCCCGGCCCTGAAGGGCGAAAAGACAGGCGACGATGAACTCGGGGGCCTCCGAGGCCAGCGGGGCCAGCCATTGGACGAGAAAGAACTCGTCGATAGCGAAGAGCTTCCCCGTGCCGACGAGGCCCTCGGCGAATGCCTCCGCGCTCAGGAGGATCACCCCCGCCGCATAGACGAACATGGCCACCGTGAGGACGATCCGCGGGCGGCGGGGCATCTGGGCCAGGGTCTCGGCCGGACCGACTAACTCCGGCGCCTCGACCTTCTCCCGGGCCGCGCCGCGGATGTAGAAGGCGAAGAGGGTAATGAGGACGACCGTGTCGACGAGGGATAGGTGAGCCCGCAAAGGGATGGTCGTGGCGTACAGGGTGGCGAAGCTGAGGGCCCCCAGTTCGAGACGGTCCGAGGGACCCAGGTGAAGAATCCGCCGCCGGGTCTTCCACCAGAAGAGCATGACCACCGCCGTCCAGCCTAGCCCGATCAGAAGACGGTTCGATCCGGTCATGTTGGCCACGGCGTAAGGGGCGTAGGTTGGATCCTGTCCCGCCTGCCAGGCGAAGTAGATGTCCACGGCGTACTCGGGGAGGACCGCCACCAGGGCGAGGAGAGCCACGGCCAGAGCGGCCGAGATCTCCAGGTTGGCCAGTTCGGCGGCCCAGGCCAGGAGAAAGGCCGCGCCGACGATGGACAGCCCGGCCAGGAGGGCCTCCTCGACCGGCCCACCGTCAAACCCAACAAAGCGCAAAACAAGCCAGGGAGTGGTGACAAGGACGGCGAGGTAGACGGGAAAGAGACGTGCGCGCGGCCGTTGACGCTCGGACAAGAGACAAGACCCCCGCTTCAGTGGTCTATAGCGAAGGTCTCGCAACCGGAACGGAGATCCGGCCACCGCATTGGCCGGTCGGCAGAGGACCCGGTCAGCGGGCCGAGCCGTCGGGCAAGGCCGACGGGTGTTCCGGGCCTGGGAGCGGGCTTTAGGCCGTGTTGACGCCCCGAGGCTGTCTGCTACTCCCCTTCTCGACAAGTACTCCTATCACGGCTTGTCCCTGTCCGTCAACCGGAAACGACGTCCACGAGCACAGTTGACCGAACGCCCGTTCGGGTTTATTCTGAGAGAGCGGGGAGCGAAGGCGAAGCGACTCCGTCTCACCTGGCAGGAATGGTATAATAGAGGTTACAGCCCTGAGCGCAAGGAGTACGCCCGGGCGTCAGGCACGGAATAGGCGCCTGGCGTCCGTCAGAACCCCAAGCGCAAGGGACAACTCTCGCGGGGGTTCGCTCTGTGTCAAAGAATGTCATCGAGGTCCGGGGAGCCCGTCAACACAACCTCAAGAATATCGACATCACCATTCCTCGGGACAAGCTGGTCGTTATCACCGGTGTCTCCGGATCGGGCAAGACCTCGCTCGCCCTCGACACCATCTACGCCGAAGGCCAGCGTCGCTACGTGGAGTCGCTCTCGGCCTACGCCCGGCAGTTCCTGGGGCAGATGGACAAGCCCGACGTCGACTACATTGAAGGTCTGTCCCCGGCTATCTCCATCGACCAGCGCTCCGGTAGCCGCAACCCCCGATCCACGGTGGCCACGGTCACGGAGATCTACGACTACATGCGCCTGCTCTGGGCCAGGGTGGGCCATCCCCACTGCCCGCAATGCGGGCGGCCCATCTCCCAGCAGACGGTGGAGCAGATGGTCGATCAGGTCATGGAGCTTCCGGAGGGAACGCGTCTTCTGGTTTTGGCCCCGCTCGTTCGGGGGCGCAAGGGCGAGCATCAGAAGGTCTTCGAGGACATTCGCAAGGCCGGCTACGTCCGGGCCCGGGTCAACGGCGAGGTCCTAGAGATCGAGGAACCGCCCGAGTTGGACAAGTACAAGAAGCACACCATCGAGGCTGTCGTCGACCGGCTGACGGTGCGGCCGGGGGCCGAGGTGCGCCTGGCCGACTCCTTGGAGACGGCCGTCGAACTCACGGGTGGGCTGGCGGTCATCGTCCCCGTCGGGGCCAGGTTGACGGCGGGTGACGGAACGTGGGCCGCGGAGATGGTCGCCGAAGGCCGGCCGGCCGCGGCAAGGGCCCCGGGCGCGCCCGCTGACGCAGACGAGATCCTCTTCAGTCAGAACTACGCCTGCCCCGAATGCGGGATCAGCCTGGAAGAGCTGCAGCCGCGGATGTTCTCCTTCAACAGCCCCTTCGGGGCCTGCCCGACCTGCGACGGCCTGGGGGTCAAGATGGAGATGGACCCCGACCTGGTCATTCCCGACCGCCGCAAGTCCGTTGACGACGGGGCCGTCGTGCCCTGGGCCGGAGCCACGAGCACCTACTACCCCCAGAAGCTTGAGGCTCTGGCCAAGCACTTCGGCTTCTCGACAGACATTCCCATCGACGAACTCGAGCCCCGCTTCGTCAACATCATTCTCTACGGGGCCGGGGACGAGACCTTCCGTTTCAGCTACGAGAACCCCTTTGGCCAACTCCGCGTCTACGATACGCGGTTTGAGGGGGTCGTCCCGAACCTTGAGCGGCGCTACCGCGAGTCGGAAAGCGAGTCCGCCCGAGTCTGGGTTGAGGAGTTCATGTCCAGTTCCCCCTGCCCGGCCTGCGGCGGGGCCCGTCTGAAGCCGGCCAGCCTTTCGGTGACGGTGGCCGGCGAGTCCATCGCCGCGGCGGCCTCCCTCTCGGTGAAGGAGGCCCTGACCTTCTTCGGCGGCCTTGCCCTCACGGAGAAAGAGACGATGATCTCCCGCCAGATACTCAAGGAGATTAACGCTCGTCTCGGCTTTCTGGCCAATGTGGGCCTGGACTATCTGACTCTGAGCCGACAGGCCGGTAGCCTTTCCGGCGGGGAGGGCCAGCGCATTCGCCTGGCCACCCAGATCGGATCCGGGCTGGTTGGGGTTCTCTACATCCTGGACGAGCCCAGCATCGGCCTTCATCAACGCGACAACGCCCGTCTCCTTGAGACCCTCAAGCACCTCCGCGACCTCGGCAACACCCTTCTGGTCGTCGAGCACGATGAGGAGACGATGTGGGCGGCCGACTACATCGTCGACATGGGACCCGGCGCGGGGGTTCACGGCGGAGAGGTCGTGGCCCAGGGCACGGCCGAGGAGATCATCAAAAACGAAAACTCGCTGACCGGCCTCTACTTGAGCGGGCGTCGCCAGATCCCGACCCCTCGCAAGCGGAGGGTGGGGAACGGCAAGCGGCTCGACGTCCAGGGGGCCAGCGAGCACAACCTCAAGGGCATCGACGTCCAGTTCCCGCTGGGCCTCTTCATCTGTGTCACCGGCGTGTCCGGGTCGGGCAAGAGCACCCTGGTCGATGACATCCTCTACCGCCGGGCGGCCCAGGAGCTGAACGGAGCTCGGACCAAGCCGGGGCGGCATCGCGGAATTGAGGGTCTGGAGCACCTGGACAAGGTCATTGACATCGACCAGTCCCCCATCGGGCGGACACCGCGCTCGAACCCGGCCACCTACACCGGTCTTTTCACTGAGATTCGGGACATCTTTGCCCGCACGCCCGAGGCCCGCATTCGCGGCTACAAACCCGGGAGGTTCAGTTTCAACGTCCGGGGTGGGCGGTGCGAGGCCTGTCGCGGCGACGGGATTCTCAAGATCGAGATGCACTTTCTCCCCGACGTCTACGTGCCATGCGACGTCTGCAAGAGCAAGCGCTACAACCGCGAGACCCTGGAGGTCACCTACCGCGGTCAGAACATCGCCGAGGTTCTGGGCCTGACTGTCGACGAGGCTTTGGCCTTTTTCCGCAACATCCCCCGCATCCGTCGAAAGCTGCAGACCCTGACCGATGTGGGTCTGGGTTACATTAAGCTCGGCCAGCCGGCGACGACCTTGTCGGGGGGCGAGGCCCAGCGGGTGAAGCTGGCCACGGAACTCTCGCGACGGTCGGACGGCCGGACCCTCTACGTCCTCGACGAGCCAACGACAGGTCTACACCTCGCCGACATCCACCGCCTCCTGGAGGTTCTGGGACGCCTGGTGGACGCGGGCGACACGGTCGTGGTCATAGAGCACAACCTGGAGGTCATCAAGTCGGCGGACTGGATTGTCGACCTCGGACCCGAAGGGGGGGACCTCGGCGGGATCGTGGTCGCCACCGGGACCCCGGAGGAACTGGCCCAGTCGGAGACGAGCTACACCGGGCAATTCCTGCGGCGGCTATTCGCGCGGGAGCGGGCCAAGGCGGCCACGGAACATCGCCTCGCCGGGGCGGGCTTGGCCGAGACGGAGAGAGGCGGGTTCGGACCACATGGTTGAGAGCCTGGACCACAGGACACGGGGCCGGGCAAGCTCGTCCTGGTGGGGTGATAGGCCACGCCGATAAGCATCGAGGATCAACTGGAGAGGCTTCCCGATCGTACGGGCGTCTACATCTTCCGCGACGCCGCCGGCAAGGCCATCTACATCGGTAAGGCCCTGTCTCTCCGGAGCCGGGTTCGCTCCCACTTCCACGCCGGCCGCTCTCTCGACGCCCGGAGCATCAACATGTACAACCGGGTGGCGGTCATCGACTACATTACCACCGGTTCAGAGGTCGAGTCGCTCATCCTGGAGTCAAACCTCGTCAAGGAACACCTGCCGGAGTACAATATCCGCCTTAAGGACGACAAGCACTTTCCCTACCTGCGCGTGGATGCGAGCCATCCCTACCCAAGGGTGGAGATCGCGCGGCGCCTTAAGCGCGACGGCGCTCGCTACTTCGGTCCCTACACCCGGCCCGGCTCGCTTCGCGAGACCCTGCGCACCCTGCGGCGAGTTTTCCCCTACCGCACCTGCAGCGACTACAAGCTTCGCACCGTGCGGCGGCCGTGCCTCGACTTTCACATCCGCCGCTGCGCCGGACCCTGCGCCCGGGCGGTAACCCCCGAGGACTACCGGGCCATGATGGAGGAATTGTGCCTGTTCCTGGAGGGCCGGCGGGCGCATGTGGCCCAGCGCCTCAAGTCGCGCATGGACGAGGCCGCCGGCGATCTTAAGTTCGAGAGGGCGGCCGAACTCCGCGACCAGTTCAAGGCCGTCCAGGACGTGATGGAGAAGCAGGCCATCATCTCTCCGATCATGGAGGACCAGGACGTCGTCGGCTACGCCAGGAGCGGGACGGCGGATGGCGCCGGGGGCGGCATCGTGGCCGTGGCCGTCCTCCAGGTGCGGGAAGGCAAGGTCATCGACCGGACCTCGTTCATTCTGGAGGAAGCGGCCGGGCAGCCCGGTCCGGACATCGTGACCGCCTTCCTCAAGCAGCGTTACGGTCAGGGTCTGCTCTTCATCCCCGAGCGCATCCTCATCCCCGAAGCCCTGCCCAAGGAGGAGCACGGCCCCATCGAAGAGTGGCTCTCCTCCCTGAAGGGCAAGCGGGTCGTCCTGCACCACGCGGCGAGGGGGACACGTCGTCACCTCATCGACCTGGCCAACCAGAACGCGGCGGTCGTCCTGCGCGAGGAGGAGTACCGGCGCCAGACGGGCAGCGAGGCCGCCTACGCCCGGGCCGTGGCCTTGGGCGAACTTCTGGGTCTGGAGGGCGCACCCGAGCGCATCGAGGGCTACGACATATCCAACATCCAGGGCCGGGAGGCTGTCGGGTCGATGGTCGTCTTTCTCGAGGGGCGGCCGGCGCCGGGCGCCTACCGCCGCTTCAAGATCCGCGGCCCCAGCCGGCCCGATGACTACGCCATGATGCAGGAGATTCTCTTCCGGCGCTTCCGGCGGCTCCTGCAGGGCGGTGGGCAGGGCGGTGGGCAAGGCGACAGGGAGGGCGGCGGGGAGGGCGGCCAGGATGAAGAAGCCGGCTCGCCGGCGCCCGGCGGCCCCGCCAGCACCGGGGCCGGTAGCGACCCCGCCACCACCGGGGCCGGTGGCGGACCAGGCGCCGAGTCCGATTTCGCCGAGCAGCCCGCCACCGCCGCCGAGGCCCTCGACCGCCTGGGTCCGGCCCCAGACCTCGTTCTCATTGACGGGGGCAAAGGCCACCTGGCCGCGGCCCTGGAGGTCTTCCGCGACCTTGGCTTGGACCTGCCCGTGCTGGCCCTGGCCAAGGAGGAGGAAGAGATCTTTCTGCCGGGACGGGGCGACCCCCTCGATGTGCAGCGGAACTCGCCGGCTCTCCACCTCCTGAGGCACATCCGCGACGAGGCCCACCGCTTCGCGGTCGGCTACCATCGGCTGCTACGGCGCAAGGTCGCCCGGAGTTCGGAGCTGGACGACATACCCGGCGTGGGTCCCGTCCGCCGGACGGCCCTCCTGCGCGCCTTCAGCGGCACCCAGAACATTCGAACCGCCTCGCTTGAAGAGTTGGTCGCCGTTCCGGAGATCGGACCGGCCGCGGCCAAGAGGGTCTGGGAGCATTTCCATCCCGGCGAGAAGAGTGAACCATGAGCGAAGAGAGGCGCCCACCATGAGTAGGGAACGGACTTCGACCTGGGTCCGCCTGACGGCGACCGGCGCCGGACGCATCGGGCTCGCGGCGTCGGCGGGAGGGCTGGTCCTGACGACCCTGCCCGGCCGGGCCGAGTTGGGGGATGAAGCTACAGGCGCCCACGGCGACAGGGCGCTCCCCCGTTCCAGGCGACCCGACAGGCTCACGCAACGACCCGGCTCAGCGACCCCGCCCACCGACGTGAAGGCCATTCTCGACGCCGCCGAGCGGGCTCTCGTGGCCTACTACGCGGCCTGGCCGGAGTACCCCGGCCGGCGGATCGGCGATCTGTGGCGGGGGCTGCTGGACTTGCCCGTCGATCTGGAAGGCCTGACGACCTTCAGCCGGTCCGTGCTGGAGCTTCTCCGCCAGGTGCCGCCGGGCGAGGTCGTGACCTACGGCCAGTTGGCCGGCCGGGCCGGTTCGCCCCGGGCCGCCCGCGCGGTCGGCTCGGTCATGGCCGGTAACCCCCTGCCGATCGTCCTGCCCTGTCACCGCGTCGTGGCCTCGGACGGTAGCCTCGGCGGCTTCGCCGGTGCGAGCGAGCCGGAGGCTCTGGAGCTTAAGACCAGGCTCCTGAGGTACGAGGGGTGGTCTTCTCTCCGCTGTTCGTTTGACGCGTCGCCCGGCACTGGGCCGGCTCCGCGGATTCACTACCGGTCCGATCTTGCGCATTAAGGCACCCCCTTCACTTTCTTAAGCTCCCCCTTGACATCCATGCACTCTCTCCTTTATTCTAGAGTCGGCAAGTCCGCCTCACCGTCAGGAGTTACCCCTGCGGGTGGGCGGGATCAAGGTTCCGGGAGGGTTTGCAATGGCTCGGTTGGCTGGCTACGTCAGGATCCACTACTCGGGTTCGCTTTCTGAAGGTCTGCGGGAGTACGTCTCCGAGGCCGAGGGGGTGAAGGCGACCTCTATCCAACCCCTGGTCCTCGTCTCGCCAACTCCCGACCAGCTTCTTGGCCAGATCAGTCCCTATCTTCGTGAGCCTGGCATGCGGGTGGACCGCATCGAACTGCGCCGAGCTGGGTAGGGCCCGGCGCCGGCCATTCTAGCGGAAGCTGGAGGTGAACGATATGGCGGAAAAGCGCAAGATAGTCGGGCGTTGCCCGGCCTGCGGGTCGGATCTCGAGGTCACCCGGCTGCAATGCTTCAGTTGCGACACGGCCATCGAGGGCCGCTTCGAGACCTGCAAGTTCTGCCTTCTCACTCGCGAGCAGAAGGACTTCATCGAAACCTTCATCCGTGCCCGCGGCAACATCAAGGAGGTCGAAAGGGAACTCGGCATCTCCTATCCCACGGTTCGCGGCCGGCTTGACCACGTCATTCGAGCCCTGGGCTACGATGTGGTCGAGGCCGAGGAAGACCAGAAAGCCGACCAGCAGCGGAAGGAGATTCTCTCGCGCCTAAATCGCGGGGAGTTGGCCCCCGAGGATGCGGTCAAGCTCCTAAAGCAGGTCAAGTAGAGTCGGATGCCAGTTTGGGTGGAGCTCGATGCCAGTCTGGGTGGAGCTCGATGCCCGTTAGGAGGAGTGGACGTGGACGAGGAGCGTTACCTCATCTTGAAGATGCTCGAGGAAGGCAAGATCACGGCCGAGGAGGCCTCCGCTCTCATCACCGCCTTGGAGGAGGACGCCGGGGCCGGAGGGACGAGCGCCAGGACCGGAGGGACGGACGCCGGGACGGGGCCGGCGGGCGGAGGTTCGGGTGGCGCGGCGGGCACCGGCGCGGATGACCCGGGCCAGGGTTCCCGCTGGGATCGCCGGGACCGGGAAGGCCGGGAGAGGCGCCATCACTATCACCGGGATCGTCCCTGGTTCGATCGTGGGAATTTCGACGCGGCCATGGAGGAGATGCGGCGAGATCTGGAGCGGGTCCGCCTGGGCGCCGTCGACATCGGGGACGAGGTCAGCCGCCGGGTTCAGGCGGCCATGCGCGAACAGCGCTCCGCCTGGCGCGAGGGCGGACCGCGCCCCTTCCGCCATTTCGTCCGGAACTTCGGAGACGTCTTCAACGTTCCGTTCGGCCGGGAGATGTTCGAGGAGACCTACGAAAACGAGGTGGCCGCGGAGCCGGAGGCTTCGGTCGAGATCCGCGATCTTTCCGGCGACGTGAGGGTCGAAACCTGGGACCAGCCTCAGGTCAAGGTCCGGGCCATCAAGCGGGTCTGGGCCGGCACGCCCGAGGAAGCCAAGGAGCGGGCCGCCGATTACCGTATCTTCGCCGAGCCGCAGGGCAAGGAAATCCGCATTGGGGCCGAGCTTGCCCCGGAAGCCCCGGGCTGGCTGCCCGCCCGCTGCACCATTGACTATGATGTCCGCGTGCCAATCGGGGTTTCCGTTAGGGCCTCGGTCACCAACGGCGACATCTCGGTCACCGGCGTGCGCGGTGGCGTCGATCTCAGGAACACCAACGGCAACGTGACGGCCCAAGGTGTCTCCGGGTCGGTCATCCTGACCACCACCAACGGAGACATCGACCTACGGGAGGCCGAGCCCGCCGACCTCAGCCTCAAGGCCATCAACGGCGGCATCCGCGCCCATCTTCTGTCCCTTGGGTCCGGCGACCACAGGGTCCACACGGCCCACGGAGACGTGGTTCTGGCCGTGCGGCCGGACGTGTCGTTCGACCTCCTGGCCTCGACCATGCACGGACGCCTCGAGGTCACCCTTCCCTGCGCTATCGTCAAGAAGTCGTCGACGAGGATTGAGGCCAGGGTGGGTCAGGATCGGTCCGCAAGCGAAGCCGGGACGGGCACAACCGGTCAGACCGCCGGGGAGGCCGGCCAGGCCGTGGGCGCCACCGGCCACGCCGCCGGAGTGCCCTGTCTGGAGGTTCGCACTCTCTTCGGCGACGTCACCCTGAAAGAGCGAAAGGAGGCCTAGATCATCCATGAGCGTCACGGACAAAGATATGGACAGAGACGACGATCGAAAGGGCGATGACGGCTGGCGCCAAGAATGGAAACCCGGTTCGGACCCGGAGACTGAGGTTGCCGAGTACCTGCGTCAGGGTGGCGGCCCGGTGAGTCTCGTCGTGGACCAGAACTCCTCTGGTCCGGTCACGGTGAGCGGCTGGGAGAAAAGCGAGACTCGAGTCCTGGCTACCAGGCGCGTCAGGGGGCATTTGCCGCCCGGGCGCGACGACAAGGCGCGGGACATCCTGAGTGAAGGCGAGCTCTTCATCGAAGCGCGAGGCGAGGAGGTCGTCGTCGAGACCCGGCAGGACCGTCACTGGGGTTTCTGGGATAGCGAGCGGGTGGTCATCGCCATAGAAGCCTGGGTTCCGAGGAGTTCTCGCGTCAACATCGACAGTGGCAGCGGCAGGATCGAAATCCGCGATACGAAGGGATCGGTCTGCGTCGATAGCGGAAGCGGCGGGGTTCTCGTCGTTCGGGCCGCCGGCGGGGTTGAACTCGACCTCGGGAGCGGCTCGGTGACCGTCGAGGAAGTCCAGGGCGGCGTGAAGGTGGATGTCGGGAGTGGCGCCGTCTCGGTCTCGCGGGTCAAGGGCGCCGTGGCGGTTGACGGTTCGAGCGGATCTGTGTCCCTGACCGAAGTCGAGGGGTCCATTCAGGTCGACACGGCCAGCGGCTCGGTCAGGATGAGCCGGATCATCGGCGACGTGTCCGTGGACACCGGCAGCGGGAGTGTCCGCCTCGACACTCTGCGCGGCAAGCGCGTCAACGTGGATACCGGCAGCGGGGCCATCGAGGCCGGCTTCGATGTCCTTCCCGATGGCCGTTACAGCTTTGACGCGGGCAGCGGCCGCATCACCCTCACCGTTCCGGAGGACGCTTCCTTCAGCCTGGAGGCCGAGTCCGGCAGCGGGCGCATCGACTGTTCCCTGCCTCTGGTTGTCTCCCAGGCCGACCGGGGAAGCCTGACCGGCGTGATGGGCGACGGATCGGCCAGGATCGCGGCCGACGCCTCCAGCGGCGGCATCATCATCCGCGGGCGCGCCGGGTCGGGAGCGGGGGAGATCCCGAGTAGCCGGTCCGGCCAGACGGCCGGCGCCGAAGTGCGGGCCGCCGTAACCCAACTCAAGGCGGAGAACCGCAATGCCATTCTGAAGATGGTTCAAGAGGGCAAGCTCACCGCCGTCCAGGGCGAGGGTCTCCTTCTCGCCATTGCGCGGTCAACGGCGCCTTCCGAGCCGGCGAACGCGACGCCGGCCGAGCCGGTCGCGCCGGACGCGCTTTCAGCCGAGCCACCGACACCGCCTGCCGCCGAACCTCCGGCGGCTCCGGTCGAGCCACCTGCTGCCGCGTCCGACGGGACCTCAGTCGTCGCCGGCGCGCTTCCGTCGGTTAAGGAACAGAAAGCTCGCCGCGGCGCCAAGGGCTAGTCGGGCCGCGGCCTGGTCCGGCCCCTGGGGCGGGGGGTGTTGGCCTGGTCCGGCCCTGGGGCAGGATGGGCCTGCCAGACGCCGAAGTCTGGGACCGCGCCCCGGGGTCCATTCCGCTCCGGGGCCGGTCCCGAGATGTCTGACGAACAGGGAGGTTACTCGCGTGACTACCGCTAGCTTTCAGACTCTAATCAAGGAAATTCTGGATTGGCACCTCCGAACCAACCCTGTGCTGGCTACGGCCGTCGGAGTCCACAAGTATGACGCCTACCTTGGCGATTTCAGCCAGGAAGCCATTCAGGCCCAGTACGAGCAGGCCAAGCGCTACCTGGCGAGCCTGCGGGCCATCGACGACAAGACCCTCACGCCCGACGAGGGCATCGACAAGGAACTGGTCGAGGTCCAGTTGGAAACCGCGGTCAAGTTTGAAGACGCTCTCCACGACTGGCGACGGAACCCGGCCTACGCCGACACCGGTCTCTTTGGCTGCTACTTCCTCCTCTTCCGCGAGTTCGCTCCCCTTGAGCAGCGTCTTGAGGCGACCCTGAGCCGCCTACGGGGCATCCCGGGCCTTCTGGCTCAAGGCCAGGCCAACGTGACCGAACCGGTGCGGGTCTTCGTCGAGACCAACATCGAAACGGCCCGGGGAGGCCTCCTGTTCTTTCTGGGGGTCGTGCCGGCATTCATCGAACAGGCCTCCTCGCCAGCCCTGAAGCGCGACCTGGCGGAGGCCAACGCCAAAGCCATCGAAGCCATGCAGGACTACGTTGCCTCGGTCGAGGCCCTTCTTCCGTCATGTAAGCCCGACTTCGCCATTGGCCGGGAGCTCTTTGACTACCTTCTCCAGCGCCGGCACCTCATGTCCTACGACGCCGAGAGCCTCTACGCCAAGGGCCGGGAGCTCTTCGCCGAGACTCTCCGCCAGATGGAAGAGACGGCCCGCGAGATTGACAAGACCAAGTCGATGCGCGAGGTCGTCGAGGACCTCAAGCGAGAGCATCCCGAGCCCGCGGATCTTCTCGACACCTACCGCCGGCACATGCTGGTCTCACGCCAGTGGGTCATCGACCAGGGCATTGTCGACATCCCGCCCGGGGAGAGGCTTATCGTCGAGGAAACTCCGATCTTCCAGCGCCCGGTCGTTCCTTATGCGGCCTACATGCCCCCGGCGCCCTTCGAGACGGACCAGACCGGCCGCTTCTGGGTCACTCCGGTGGACGAGACCGCCTCCCGGGAACACCAGGAGCAGCAGATCCGCGACCACTCCGGCTACGGTATCCCCCTGACCGCCGTTCACGAGGGCTACCCCGGCCACCACCTCCAGCTCTGCTGGGCCAACCGCAACCCGAGCGACATCCGCAAGCTAAACGATAGCACTCTCTTCATTGAGGGCTGGGCCTTCTACCTTGAGGAACTGGCCGAACAACTCGGTTTCGTCTCAGGCGCCAAGCACCGGCTCATTCGCCTGAAGGATCAGCTTTGGCGGGCCGGGCGCATCATCCTCGACTCCGCTCTACACACTCGGGGTATGACCGTCAACGAGGCCGTGGACTTCCTCGTGGACGAGGTTCATCTGGAGCGGCCCAACGCTCTGGCCGAGGTCAGGCGATACACGGTCTCGGCCACCCAGCCCATGAGCTACCTCATGGGTAAGCTTGAGATCGTTAAGCTGGCGGCGGACTACAAGGCCAAGAAGGGCAAGAGCTACGATATGCGCCAGTTCCACAACCAACTCCTGGCCCAGGGCAATGTTCCTCCGGCCATGCTGCGGAAGATCTTGCTGGGCTAGACGACTCAGATCGGAACAGAGAGCGCCCACCGGAATGGAGACTGTCTGGCGATGGCCGAGAACGAGAAGCTCTCCATCCTGAAAATGATTGAGTCGGGGCGGCTGACCGCCGATGAGGGGTTGCGACTCCTCGAGGCTCTCGACGGACCCAAGCGGGAGCCGGGCGCCCGGGGCGGCCGGGAGGCCAACCGCCTGCGGATCATGGTCACCGAGCTCGGAAGCGGGCGCCGGCGGGCCCAGGCGAACCTGCCAATGGCTCTCGTGGACCTGGCTTTGCGCCTGGCCGCCAGGAGCGCCGACAACTCTCTCAACATCGCCGGCCAGCGCCTCGACCTCGCCGCCGTCCTGGAAGCCATGCACAGCGGGACGTTGGGGCGCATCCTTGACATCGTCGACGACCGAGAGAACGTCAAGGTGGAGGTCTTCCTTGAGTAACGTAGGCACCCCCGTCGCGCCGCCAGCGCACCCCGAGGCCACCGGCCGCCCCCCCGCCGCGACGCAACGGCGCCGCATCCGCCTCGTCGCCTTTGACCTGGACGGAACCCTGCTGAGCCCGGACCTGGCCCTCTGCGATCCGGTCCTCCGGGCTGTCGCTCGTCTCGTCGCGGAAGGGGTGAAGGTCGTCATCGTCACCGGCCGCATGCACCGCACCGCCGAAGCCTTTGCCCGCCGGCTCGGCCTGGAGAACCAGCCCCTGGTGAGTTTCAACGGGGCCATGGTCAAGCGGGTCGGGGGCGATGACCTCTGGTGGTATCGGCCGATCGATACCGCGCCGGCTCTCGACGTCCTAAGCTTCCTGGCCGGGCACGGCCTTCAGCCCCTGGTCTTCGACGACGACCGGGTCTACGCCCACGCTCCAGGCGTGGTGGCCGAGCAGTACCGGCTCATCTCCGGGGTCGCGCCCGAGTACGTCGGGGATCTCGTGGCCCGCGTCGGGGCCGAGGCGGGGCCCGTTCGCCCGACGAAGATTCTCCAAGTCCAGTCTCCCGATCTCATGCCGGCCTTGCGGGCCGAAGCCGAAGACCGCTTCGGCCGGGTCCTCAACGTTACGACCTCCTACCCCTTCTTCCTGGAGTTCATGAACCACTTGGTGAGCAAGGGTCGGGCCCTGGCCGAAGTCTGTCGCCGACTGGGCCTGGAGGCCCAGGACGTGGCTGCCTTTGGTGACGGGATGAACGACCTCGATATGATCGAGTGGGCCGGACTGGGCGTGGCCATGGAGCACGGTCCAAGAGAGCTGATCGCGGCCGCCGATGCCGTGGCCCAAGGCCCGCCGGGCGAGGGCGTGGCCCGGTTTGTCGAGGAGAACCTGCTCGGCCCGGGAGGAGGGGGGTCATGAAATCACTCCCGCGTCCCTGGCGCGTCCTCGTCTGCCCCGCTTCGTTCAAGGGTAGTCTTCTCGCGGGCGCGGCCGGGGAGGCCATTCGCCGCGGTCTCCTCCGAATCTGGCCCTTGGCTGAGATACGGGTCGTGCCTCTCGCCGACGGCGGCGAGGGCACGGTCGAGGCTCTCCGGCAGGCCCTCGGCGGTCAGGTCCGGACGGCTCTTGTCACCGGCCCTCTGGGCCCGGAAATGGTCACCGCGACCTGGGCGACTCTCGATGGCCGGACGGCCGTGGTCGAGATGGCCCAGGCCGCCGGGCTGCCCCTCGTGCCACCCGGTCGCCGCGACCCGATGGTCACGACCACGGCCGGCGTCGGCGAACTCATCCGGGACGCCCTGGGTTCGGGGGCGGGAACCATTCTCGTCGGCTTGGGCGGCAGCGCCACGGTCGACGGCGGTCTCGGCGCCCTCCGGGCTCTGGGCGCGGCCCTTCTGGACGCCCGGGGACGCCCCGTGCCCCCCGGTGGTCGAGGGCTGGTCGGTCTCGACCGGATCGACGTGGCCGGGCTGGACCCGCGTCTGGCCGGAGTCGAGATCCTGGCCTTGGCCGACGTCACCAATCCCCTCGTCGGCCCGGAGGGGGCGGCCCGCGTCTTCGGGCCGCAGAAGGGGGCCGACGCGGCCACCGTCATACTCCTTGAGCGGGGTCTTGAGAACTTCGCCCAGGTAGCCCGGCGCGATCTAGGTCTCTCCTACGACCTGGGGGCCATCCCCGGGGGCGGGGCGGCCGGCGGTCTCGGCGCGGCCCTGGCGGCCTTCTGCCGGGCAAGGATCGTCTCCGGCATCGACTACGTCATGGCGGCGACCGGCCTGGCCGGGATGGTAGCTTGGGCCGACCTGGTCATCACCGGGGAAGGGCAACTTGATGGGCAGAGCCGCCGGGGGAAGGCCTGTTCGGGGGTTGCCCGGGTGGCGGCCGCCGCCGGTCGGCCCGTGGTCGCCCTGGTCGGATCGGTGAAAGGCGAGGACGAGGCCATCGAAGGGCTGGGACTAGCCGGCATTCTTCCGGTCCCGGCCGGCCCCATGACCCTGGTCGAGGTCATGGATGGCGCGGCGAGGCACCTTGAAGCGGCGGGCGCCCGCCTCGCCCGGCTTCTGTCCGCGGGGCGCGGGCTGCCCGGCTAGCCGGCCGCCTCCGGGGACGCGCCGGCCAGGGTGAAGAAGAGATGGAGAAAGCCGGCCAGGTAGCGGATTGTCGCGGGGACCAGGACGGAAGCCGCGGCCGGGAAGAACGCACGGATATCGGGTCTTGAACCCCACAGACCCCCGGCGCAGCCGTTGAGGCGGTCGCGGAACCAAGGCCATGACTCATGCGTGGCGAGATCAACCCAGTGCGCGGGCGACCGCCAGTCGAGCGCGTGCGGGGCTCGACCGTCCCCCGGTTGATAGATCGCCTGCCACTGGTAGCGGCCGCCCGCCGCGGGAAGCCACTCCCGCCAACGCTGGTCCCGGGTGAGCCAGTCCTCGTAGCCCGCGTGCCCGCAACCGGCCACGCCCGCCGCGTGATAGGGGACGAAGCCGTCGGCCAGGGGATGGCAGGCGCGTCCGAGTTCGTAGGCCGCCTCGGCCCGCCGGTTGGCCCGCCAGAGATCAAGAGCGTCGCCAAAGAGGTCCTCGGTGACTTGGGCCCCCGAGACGCAACTGCCCGCGTACCCCCGATGGGTCCAGGGGTGATGAAAGTGGTAGAGGTGGAGGACGTAGCCGCCCGAGGCCGGGTAATCGACGTCGACGACCCCCTGGGTCAGGTGGCGCAGGAGGGGTGGACGGCCGGGGGCGTCCGGGGTGGACAGGAGCTTTCCGACGTAGACCAAGCCGTCGGCCGTGGTCACGTCAACGGCGGCGGACAGGAGCGAAGCGTGATCGGGAGCGGCCCAGCGGATGCCGGAAACCATCGTCTCACCGAACACTATTTTATGGGCCGGAGGGGCGGATAGAGGCCTGTCCCGGCGCCATTCCGCGATCGGCTGTCGGGGTATCGCCCACCAACCTGTCCCTGAGGTCACCGGCCGCTGTCCACGCGGACAAGAACCGGGCCGTCCCCCGGGTCCCTTCTCGGGATCGGCGGTTTCGGGTAAAATCCATCCAGACAAACGTCTCAGTTCGAATTGGGGGGCGGCTTCATTGGCGACCAAGAGATTGTATCGCTCCAACCGGGAACGTGTCCTCGGTGGTGTGGCCGGGGGCATCGCCGACTACTTTGACGTAGATCCTATCCTGATCCGTCTGGCCTGGGTGCTGCTCGCTTTCTCGGGCGTCGGCGTCCTGGCCTACGTCGTCGCTTGGATCATCATCCCGGAGGAACCCTGGCGGACGCGGCCCGCCCGTCAAGGCGAGTCCGGAGGGCAAGACCAGCCCGCGGCCGGGCTCACGACCGAGCCGGCGGTGGAGCGAGACGAAAGCGGAAGCCGGGCTGGGGGCGGCGACCGCCGCGAGTATCGCCACGGAATTCCATCCGGGGCCCGGATCCTTGGCCTTATCCTGATGGGCGTCGGTGTGCTCCTGCTGCTCCGGAACTTCCTCCCCCAGCTCTGGATCATCCCGTTCTGGCCTTTGATCATCATCCTTGTTGGCGTCGCGCTCCTGGTGGGCGCCTTCCGGTCAGGCCATGACGACGACCGAGAAAGGAAGGACAGATCATGAGCTCACGAGTCTTCTGGGGGTTCCTGCTGGTCCTTGTCGGCGGCCTCTTTCTCTTGTCGAACCTCGGGGTTCTGCCTTGGGGCATCTGGAACTCACTGTGGCGAACCTGGCCGGTGGTCTTAATCCTCCTGGGCGCCTCGGTCCTGCTCCGGCCTCTGGGGCGGAAGGGCGCGCTCATCACCGGCGTTCTGGCCCTGGTGGCCGTGGTCGCCGTGGTGGGCATCGCCTACGCCAACTACCGGCCCGGGACGGACGGCACGGGTCAGCCCTACCAGACGGGCGCGACCACCCTGTCGCAGCCTCTGGAGAGCGGAGTCGAGAGTGTCAGGCTCGAGATGGACTTCGGGGCCGGTACCATCGACCTTGACGGCACGGCGGCGGAGGGCCAATTGGCTACGGGAACCCTGGGCTACGTCACCCGGTCGCCGGCGATCGTCTACACGTCGAGCGGTTCCGAGGCCGACCTGCGCCTGTCCATGGCCTCGGGCGCCTGGATCGGAAGTCCCGGTCCTCGCGCCCCGCGCTGGGACATCCACCTCAGCCCGGTCCCGGTCTACGTCATCGACCTCGATACCGGGGCTTGCGCGACCGAGTTCGATCTCTCGGCTCTGAAGGTCAGCGAGTTCAATCTGGACACCGGAGCCTCCGACTGCAAGGTTACCTTCGGCGACTCCGGACTTGTCACCAAGGTCAGGTTGGCCTTCGGGGCCGCCTCCGTAGCCGTCAGGGCGCCGCGCTCGGTCGGGGTCAAGGTGAGCCTGGCGACCGGACTGGTGGGCACGAATCTCAGCCAAGCGGGCCTCACCAAGACCGGAGAGACCTGGATGTCCGAGGATTACGACGCCCAGACGAGCCGGCTCGAGATTACGGTGCAGGCCGGCGTCAGCAGTTTCAACGTGGAATGGGTGGACTAGATAGGCCCCGCCCGGGACGCCGCCGGACCTTACGGGTCCGGTGGCGTCCCGCATTCGGCGGCCATCCTCCCCGCGCCGTCAGCAGGAGGCCTCCTCCTCCGTGGCGAAACGCCTCTACCAAATGGTCAGTAGGCTTGTCCGAATCGTCCGGGGGGATTGCCAGTGTCGAAGGAGGAACGCATTCTCGAGGTGGCCATGAAGATCTTTCGGGAGCGGGGGTATCACGCCGCCTCGATGCAGGAGATCGCCGACGCCGTGGGGATGCAGAAGGGCAGCCTCTACTACTACATCTCCGGCAAGCAGGAACTTCTCTTCATGATCCTAGAGCGGGCCATCGATACCATCACGGCCAGGATTGACAGCATCTATCACTCCTCGCTCACTCCGAGGGAAAAGCTCTGGCAGGCGATCTTGAGCCATGTCGAGGTCGTCTCGCAGCGACTGGACATGCTCACCATTCTCCTCCGCGAGCGGCACGCCCTGACCGAGAGCCAGCAAGCGGCCATCGACGACAAAAGCGTTAACTACGAGCGCTTTTTCCAGAAGATCTTGGCCGAGGGTGTGCGGGCCGGAGAGTTTCGCGCCCTGGATGTCAAGATCATCTCCTTCGGTATCCTCGGCATGTGCAATTGGCTCTACCAGTGGTACTCCCCGGAAGGCCGCCTTTCGGCGCGGGAGATCGGCGAGATCTTCGCCGGACTGGTCTTTCGGGGACTCCTGACGGTGGATGCGGGCCAGGCCGGTCAGGCGGAATCCGAACCGGCCCCGTGAAGACGGCGCGGGACTAGTCTTCCGGGGGCGGGACATCCTGTCCTGCGGGGGCACGGGTCGGGGGCGCCTTTCGCCCCGGGGATCGAGGTGACCGTCTTGAGGGTTCTTGTCTACACCGGCAAGGGTGGGGTGGGCAAGACGAGCGTGGCCGCGGCCAGCGGCCTGGTCGCCGCCCGGCTCGGTCACCGGACCATCGTCCTCAGCACCGACGCGGCCCATAGCCTGGGCGATTCGCTTGAGATGCGGCTAGGCCCCGAGCCGATGAAGGTGACCGACAACCTCTGGGCCCAGGAAGTAGACTCTCTCCACGAGATGGAGCGAAACTGGGGCAAGATCAAGGACTACCTGGGGCGACTGCTTTCCCCGCGGAACCGGATCACCATAGAGGAACTCACAATCTTTCCCGGCACGGAGGAGCTCTTCAGTCTCCTGGAACTCTGCCGCCACGTCCGGGGCGGCAGCTACGACCTCATCATCGTCGACTGCGCCCCGACCGGCGAGACCCTACGCTTGCTCAGCTATCCGGACATCCTGCGGTGGTGGATGGACCGCATCTTCCCCCTGCAGCGGCGGGCAATGAAGGTCCTCCGCCCGATGGCCCAGCCCCTAATGCCCGTGCCCCTTCCGGGGGACGACGTCTTCGAGGCCACCCAGGCCCTCTTCAACGAGATTACCTTTGTCCACCGCATTCTGACCGACACAACCTTAAGCTCGGTTCGCTTGGTCTTGACCCCGGAGAGCATGGTCATCAGTGAGGCCCGACGGAGCTTCACCTACTTGAATCTATTCGGCTTCCGGACCGACGCCGTCATTGTCAACCGAGTCGTTCCGGCCGAGGTGACCGACGAGTACTTTCGGGTCTGGAAGGCATCTCAGGAGCGACACCTCCACACTATAGAAGAGACTTTTGGGCCGGTGCCCATTCTGACCGTGCCGCTCTATAACCGGGAGGTTCTCGGGCTGGAGATGCTGGCCAAGGTGGGCCTGGATTGTTTCGCCGGGCGCGACCCGTCCGAGATTCTCTTTGACCGCTGGCCGCAGTCGGTGGCCCACGAGAACGGGGAGACGACCCTGACCGTGCTCTTGCCTTTCGTTGGGAAGGGCGACATCAATGTCACCCGCTTTGGCGCGGAACTTGTGGTTCATGTTGGTGATAGACGCAGAACGATCCTCTTGCCGCGCAGCTTGGCCGGTCGCGAGTTGACTCGGGCGAGGTTTGAGGCCGACTTGCTCAAGATAGTCTTCGCCGATCCGCCGAAAGGGCGCCCCTGAGCCGGCACTGTCGCCGATTTGCCCGAGAGGAGTTCGTGACCGTGTTCGAGGGACTCGACGAGAGGATTCTGTCCAGGTCCCAAATGGGCGCGTTGCTCTTCGCTATCGACGAAGCCCAGCGGAACGAGGAGACGGAGCCAACGGCCGGCCTGGCCTTCTCTCTGGCCGATTTTGGTTTCGGCGCCGGAGTCGAGGTCCATCGGCACATTGTCGCCCACCTCGTGGTTCTGCAGCTACTGCTCGACCGGACCATTGCCCGGGCGAGGGCGGCCGACGCCGGGCGGGATATCGAGGGGCCGAGAGCGGAGGGCGCCGGGGCGGAGGGAACCGGGCAGGGCGCCGGGGTGGCGGGGACCGGGCAGGGCGCCGGGGCGGCGCCGGACGACGCGGCTCTTCTGGATACTCCACAAGCCCTGATGGCGGCCCTCGCGGCGAGAGTCGACCGCATAGTCTACGGGAGGAGATTCCTTCTTCCCGACGATGAGATCGAAGGAGAAGGCCAAGACGAACCTCACTGAGGGGGGCCGGCGATGGCTCGGGAAAGGGAGAAGCCGGAAGAAGGGAAGACTGCGGGTGAGGAGACCAGGGGGTGCGTGGTCTGCCCCATCGCCTCGCTCGCCGGCGCCGGGGGGATCCTTTATTCCAAGGCGATGGACGTTTTCCCGGCCGAGTTCGTGGAACACGCGGCCGGCGCCAGGCGCGAGTTTCTCCTGGCCATCCGCAGCCTGATAGACGAGGCCCTCAGGAGCCAGGACGCCTATCTCGAACGCTACCGGGACCACGAGACGGAGAAAGCCGCGCGCCGGCGCGGGCCGCAGAAGGTGTCCGTGGAGTAGGATGGACTAGGGGATGGACCCGGCGCCACCGGTTTTGAGAATCCGCGACAGGGCCGTGGCGATGTTGCGGGGAAGGTCCAATTGGCTTAGCCCGCGGAGGGCCAGGGTGAGGTCGTAGGGGACTCGCTTCAGGCTGACCCGACCGTCCTCCCAGGTCGCGTAGCTGGCTCGCGGGTCACCGTCCCGCGGCTGTCCGACACTGCCGGGGTTGAGGACTACTTGCCGTCCCAGGGTTCGGACGTAGGGGCGGTGGGTGTGCCCGACCACGACGAGATCGGTCTCGGGTCTTCTCATGGCTTTGGCCCAGCCTTCGGGGTCTCTGTCGGGGAAAGCATATTCGAAGAGGTTGTCGCGGGGCGTGGCGTGGGTCAGATGGATGATCGCTCCGCCGGCGGTGAAGCGGACCTCGGTCGGCAGACGGCCAAGAGCGGCGCGGTCCTCAGGTGTGAGGATCGACCTGGTCACCAGGCGCGAGGCCTTCGAGACGTGGCGAAAGGCCTCGGAGCAGCCGCAGTCCACGTCGAAAGCCACGGCGTTGTCGTGATTGCCGCGGACGCTGACCGGGGCGAGTTCGGCCAGGCAGGCCAGGCAGCCGGCGGGGTCGGGTCCGTAGTCGACGGCGTCGCCGCCGAAGACGACCTGGTCAAACAAGGGTTCCGCCGCCAGCACGGCCTGGAGAGCGGTTAGGTTGCCGTGGACGTCGGACAGCATAAGAAGTCTCATGTGAGGTATGTTGGCCGGGACGGTTTGCCGTTCCTGCCGCGAACGGCGCGGAGGGGGTGGTCACTTGGCCGCCGAACGGGCGCGGGACGTTTACCAACCGCCGGTTCTCCCACCTGGCTCGGGTGGCGCGGGCGGGGATCTCGCGGAGGTCTCGGGCTTGCCTCTCCGCTTGACCTCAACCGGGCGTCTTGAGTTTCTGGGTGGGCTTCCGGTCGTGAGACCTAGAGCCCGGACCATCGACGACATGCGCGCCGTTCTCTACAATCAGACGGCTGCCGATCCCGAGGAACTCTACCTCATGTACCGGGGCCTCGGATGGCCGGAGGACATCGACCGCCTGTCGGCATACTCCCTGCGCTTCGACCTGACCATTCTCTCGTGCGGGCTGGTGGGTGGCGAGTACGTCAAGACCGCCGGTCACTATCATCCTGAGCGATACGCCGAGCTCTACCAGGTTCTGGTCGGACGGGCCCACTTTCTCCTCCAGAGGCCCGTCAAGGACGATCCCTCCGAGGCCGTGGAGGACGTTGTCGTCGTCGAGGCCGGTCCCGGAGAGCTTCTCTATGTCCCGCCGAACTACGGTCATGTGACCATCAACCCCAGCCGAGAACCCCTGGTCATGGTCAACGTGGTCGACGCCACCTTCGATTCCTTGTACGACCCCTACCGCGCCAGGCGGGGGGCGGCCTACTACGAAATCGATGATCGCGGCCACTCCTACTGGGTGGCCAACGAGCACTACTGCGGCCCGCCTCCCCGGCTCGGCCGGGTGACCCAGCCGGCGGATCTCGGGTTGGCGGGTGACGAGCCCCTCTACGGGCAACTCGTCCGGGGTCCGCGGGCCTTGGCCTTTCTTTCGCAGCCGCCGGGAGACGGCCCGCGGCCGTAGTTGCGGCGGGCGCGAGTGGGGAGAGGGAACCAGGGATGAACACAGACCCACCGGCCTCCGGTCGGATCGTCCTGGCCGGGGAACTCATGCTCGATGTCCTTCTCGCTCCGGCGCCGCATGTCCGCGCGGGCGGAAGCCCGGCCACAACGGCCCGGGCTCTCTTCGCCGCGGGGAGGGAGGTCACGGTCCTCGGCAAGCTTGGACCGGACCAAAACGGCAGGTGGATCGCGGCCGAGTTGGCCGGGGCCGGCGTCGAACTGCCGGTCTCACCGGCCCGGTCTCGGGCCACGGGCTATGTCATTATGCGGCGGGAGCACGACCCAGCGGCGAGCCCGCCCATTGGCGAAGCGGCCCCCGGGACAATCGATCGGGTCGTCTACGTCGAGCGGGGCGCCAATTCCCTCCTCGCTCCGGCGGACGTTGAGGGCCGGGTCGTCGGCCGGTCCTGGCTCCACCTTTCCGGTTACTGCCTTGTGGATCCCGATCCGGCGGAGGCCGCTTTTCTCCTGGCCGGAGAGGCCAGGCGGGCGGGCATCCCCATCTCCCTCGACCCGGGTGTGCCCTGGGCTTTCCGCGGGGCCGGGTCCGAAGAGCTCCTCCGCCTCTTTCGCCTGGGGCTTCCCGACGGACCCGACTTCTTCTTGCCGTCGGGGGACATGGCCGCCCATCTGGCCGGCGTGACCGCCGGTCCCCAGGCGACGGGTAGGGCCGCCCGCGACCTGGCGGGCCGCTTCCCCCGCGTGGTCGTGAAGGACGGGCCGGCCGGGGCCTGGGTTGGCGGAGAGAGGGCGCCTCTCGGTGGCGGGCAGGCCGCGGCCGGCGCTGACATCAGCGGCTCGGGGGACGTCTGGAACGCGGCCTTCATCGCGGCCACGCTTGACGGGCTCTTCCCGCTGGAAGCCGCCGCCCGGGCCAACACCCAAGCCTCCAGGTACGTGGCCGGTTGTCTGGCGCGGGCGGACGCGGCCTCGGCGGGCGCGGCCTCGGCCGGCGCGGCCTTGGCCGGCGCGGCTTGGCTCAAGGTCGAGTCCGGCGAGGCGCCTCTTCTCGTCAGCGCCTGCCTTGCCGGCGTGGCCTCCGCCTACGACGGTCAGGCTAGACCCGCTCCCGCCCGGGAACCCTGGGCGGATTCGCCGACCCGCCGCCTTGGTCTACCGGTTTGCCCCGAGCAACTCGGCGGGCTACCCACCCCCCGCGAGCCGGCGGAGATTCAGGGCCAGGGCGGTGGAGAAGGGGTTATGGATGGGCGGGGGCGAGTTGTCGATCGAACGGAAAGAGACGTGACCGCCGCCTTCCGCAAAGGGGCCGACCGGGTTGTCGAACTGGCCCGGGCGGTCGGGGCTTCCCTGGCTGTGCTCAAGGAGGGCAGCCCCTCCTGTGGGGTGGGACGCGTCTACGACGGCCGCTTCCGGGGGCGGCAAGGGCCCGGTCGGGGGGTGACGGCCGCGGCCCTCAGGCAAGCCGGGGTCAGGGTCACCTCGGAGGAAGACTGGACCTAGTCTTCGGCTAGGGCAGGCGCCGCACGACCAGCCCCTCCAGATCGAAGTCGAAGTCCAGGATCTCGGCCCCCGACTCCTCCAGAGCCTGCCGGACGTTGTCGCGACGCCCCTCGCGGGCCAGGGTGACGAGGCACCCGCCACCCCCGGCCCCGCAGACCTTTGAGGCCAGGGCGCCGGCCTGGCTTGCGGCGGCCACGATCTTCTCGATCCTCGGGGTCGACACGCCTTGAGCCAGACGGCAGCGATTTTCCCACTCCTGGCCAAGAAGGCGGCCCAAGGCGCCGATGTCCTGGGCCAGCCAGGCCTCACGCACGGCCAGGGACGTCTCGCGAATTCGATCGAGCCCCTGGCGAGTCTCCTCGCGCCCTTCGACGTAGCCCTTAACCGCGTCCCAATTGGTCGGCCCCGACGAGCGCGATTCGCCCGTGAAGGACAGGATCATCGCCTCGCGCAGGCGGCGGGCGAACTCATCCGAAAAGGGAAGGCTCTCCACGCGAATGCGCCCAGGCCCAAACCAGATGGCGTTCGCTCCTCCGTAGACCGCCGCGTAGTGGTCCTGCTTGCCGGTCGGCACCCGGATGGTCTGAACCTCCAGGTCGGCGGCCAGGTTGACCAGTTCCGTGGAGTCGGGGGCCTGCCCGCCAAGTTTCTGCAGGGCGGCCAGAACCGCCACCAGCAGACTGGACGAGGCCCCCAGACCCGAGCCGCGCGGCGCCTCGTTCCGAGTGACTACCGTGAGGCCGGGAGCGGGGGCGAAATGCCGGACGGCCCGGGCCACAAGTCCGAGAGGGCCGGCCACGTCCAGTTCCTCGCAGGTGCGGGCGGTAGCCTCGAGATCGGAGTCTTCCGAGATCAAGTGGTAGTGATCGGTGCCGTCGGGGCGGAGCCAGGCTTGGCTGTAGATGCTGATGGCGACGTTGACGGTGAGACCTTGATCCATGAGGAGGTAGAGGGGCCAGATGTCCAGAGTGCCACCGGCCAGGTCGATCCGACTGGGTGCGCGGGACCAGATGGACATGTCGTCTCCTCCTGGGCCAGACTCGGGTGGGCCGAGACTCGGGATCCTGTCGAGCGACTCCCAGGGAAATCTTCGGCGTGTTTGTCGCGCATTCCCCTGCCGCCCGGCTAAGTCGGAAAAGTCCGACTAGGTCGGGGCGGTCGGACCTACCTCGCCAGCCTAAGACGCCCAGCCGGCCGAATAAACATGACGGAGGTGGTGGAAGGCATGGCCCCGGGCTCTCGCGTCAAGGTGGCCATCGTGGGCTGCCCGAACGTTGGGAAAAGCGTTCTCTTCGGCCACCTCACCGGCCGGTACGTCTCGGTCTCGAACTACCCGGGAACCACGGTGGAAGTAGCCCGCGGTCTGGGACGTTGGGCCGGGATCACCTTCGAGGTTTCCGACACTCCCGGCCTCTACTCCCTCTCCTGTATCACCGACGAGGAACGGACCGCCCGGCGGCTCCTGACGCGGGAGAGGCCAGACTGGCTCATCCACGTGGCCGACGGCAAGAACCTGGATCGCATGCTGCCCTTGACCTTTCAGCTTGTCGAGGCCGGCTTCCGCGTTCTCCTGGTGGTCAACATGCTCGACGAGGCCCGTTCCGCGGGTCTGGTGGTGGACACGGCCTGCCTTTCGGCCCGGCTCGGTCTTCCGGTCATCGGCGCCGCGCTGACCCGGGGCGAGGGTGTGAGCGAGATCCGGGACTTTCTGGCCCGACCGGCCGGAGGGGAGATGGGCGTGCGGGCCGCAGGGAAGATGAGCGGGGGGGCCGGCGAGGCGAAGACGAAAGGGCCGGCGGCGGCGCCGATCTACGACCGTCCGACCGAGGCCGCCCTGACCGCCATCGCGGAGCGCCTCCGGGGGCGCTACGCCATGACCCCGCGGGCCGTGGCCCTGCTCGCCCTCCAGGAGGATCCGGAGACCCTCGACCTCGTCCGGGCGGAGGAGCGGGAGGGCTGGCCGGGCATTCGCCGGCTCCTGGACCAGGCCAATCAGGGCCCGCGACCACTCCGGCACCGGCCGCCGCCGGCCGCGCACCACCTGGCTCGAACCGTGGCCGCCGCCTGCGTGCGGGAAGTGGCCAAGCCGCGGGTCTCGGCCGGACAGATCCTGGGTGACCTCCTCTTGCGCCCCCTCTTCGGGGTCCCGGTCCTGGCGGCCGTTGTCTACTTCGGGCTCTACCGCTTTGTCGGCGGCTTCGGGGCGGGCACCCTGGTCGACGCTCTCGATCGAGCCCTGTTTCTCGATCTCGTCAATCCCTGGCTCAACCGGACGGTAGACATCCTCTTCGCCAGCGAACTCTGGCGGGAGCTCCTGGCCCACGAGTACGGCCTGCTGACCCTGGGGGTCCGCTATGCCGTGGCCATCGTCCTGCCCATCGTCGGCACGTTCTTCGTGGCCTTTGCCGTCCTCGAGGACTCAGGCTACCTCCCGCGCCTGGCTCTCCTGGCCGATCGCCTTCTCAAACCCCTGGGTCTCAGCGGCCGGGCGCTCATCCCGCTCACCCTGGGCCTCGGTTGCGGGACCATGGCCACCCTGGTTACCCGGACCCTCGAAACCAGGCGAGAGAGGGTCCTGGCCACCTTTCTCCTGGCCCTGGGGGTGCCTTGCTCGGCCCAACTCGGAGTCACCCTGGGCGTACTCGCGGCCCGGCCGCGGGCCCTGGCCATCTGGAGCCTCACTGTCCTGACGGTTCTCGTGGGCGGGGGCACGCTGGCCGCCCGCCTCCTTCCCGGACAGGCCGCCCCCTTTTTCATGGAGGTTCCCCCGCTCCGCCTGCCGAGCTTTGGCAACATCTGGCGCAAGACCACCGCCCGCATGGCCTGGTACTTCCGAGAGGTCTTGCCGGTCTTCCTGGCCGCGAGCCTGGTCATCTGGCTGGGACGGTTGGTCGGTCTGTTCCCGCTGGCCCTTTCGGGCCTGGCCACGGTCTGTCGCTGGCTCGGCCTGCCCAAGGAGGTCTCTCTGGTCTTTCTGTTCGGGTTCCTCCGGCGCGACTACGGCGCGGCCGGCCTTTACGACCTGGCCCCCAGCTTGCCGACGACGTCCCTGGTGGTGGCGGCGGTCACCCTCACTCTTTTCGTGCCTTGCCTGGCCCAGGTGGTGCTCATGTTCAAGGAGCGTGGGCCCAAGGTGGCTCTGGCCATTGTGGGCTTCGTCTTCCCGCTGGCCATCTTGAGCGGCTATGTGTTGAGCCAGATCCTGGCTTTGACGGAGGGGGCCGGATGGTAAGGGGGCGAGGCGAGAGGGAACCCGCCGAGGCAGCGGGCGTCATGACCCTGGCCGGAATGCGGGTTGGCCAGTCGGGCGAGGTCGTGGCCGTCGAGGCCCCCGACCAGGCCGGCTACAGGCGGCTCTTCGCCCTGGGTCTTGTGCCCGGGGCCAGAGTCACTCTCCTCCAGAGGTTCCCGACCTACGTCTTCACCGTCGGCCGGACGACCATCGCCGTGGACGCGGAAATGGCGAGGGGGGTGGGGGTGGCGACGCCCGCGCGTAAGGCCGGGCCGGGGCATGATGGCGCCCGCGCGCAAGGCCGGCCGGGGCATGCTAGCGGCAGGCGGACGAGGAGATGAACCCCCCTGCCCCCGGACTGGTCCTCCTACCGCGTCACCGCGGACTATCACACCCACACCGTCCACAGCCACGGCCGGGGCACGGTTCTCGACAACGCGCGGGCCGCGGCCAAGCGGGATCTCAAGGCCATCGCCATCGCCGACCACGGACCCCTGGCCGTGCCCTGGGTCAGGGTCTCTTCCCCGCTAGTTTTCGACCGCATCCGTGAGGAGGCCGCCCGGGCCAGCCGGGAAACGGGTGTGAAGGTTCTCACCGCGGCGGAGTGCAACGTGATGAACGTTGACGGCGACCTCGACCTCGGGCCGCGCGATCTCGGGCGCCTCGACCTGATCCTGGCCGGGCTGCACCTGATGATCTTGCCCGAGGGCTTCGGTCGCCCGGGCGCCGCGGCCCGCCTGGGCGCGGTGGCCCGCCTGGTCCTGCCCAACCTGAAGCCGTGGAGCTGGTCCCCGCGCGTCCGGGCCCGGGCCCGTCTGACCAACACCAAGGCTCTGGTCGAAGCGGTGAACCTCCACGACCTGGCCTTTGTCACCCACCCCGGGCTACACATGCCGGTCGACACCCCCGAACTGGCCCGGGCCTGCGCTCGCCGCGGAACCCGGATGGAGATATCCAGCGCCCACCGCGAGACGGACGAAGCCTACGTGCGGGCCGCCGCTAAAGAGGGGGTCGACTTCGTCCTCTCCAGTGACGCCCACCGCCCGGAGCGGGTCGGCGACCTCGACGCGGCCCTGCGGGTGGCCAAGCGGGCCGGGCTCTCGCCGGAGAGAGTCTGGAACGTTGAACGAAGGCCCAGCTTGGAGGTTTGAGGCCCCTCCGCGCGAAAGGGTGGCTTTCCTGGGGGGAGGCCACCTCGATGCGGGTCCGGGCCCTCGTCTATGCCCTGCTCAGCTTCGCCGTCATCCAGTTCGGTCTTCCCGCCCTCGTGCCGCCGGGGCTGATCTACGACCATCGACTGAGCTATGAGTACTTCCGAGACAATCATGCCGACCTTGACCTGGCTCTCCGGGCGATCAAGTCCCACATCCGGCGCGAGGGCCTGGAGGACTACGTCATCCTCCTCGGGGACTCGGTGACCTACAGCGCCCGCACCAGCCCGGACCAGTCGATAGGCGCCTACCTCGAGGCCGTCGCCGCCGAGCACGGCCGACCCACTCACGTCTTCACTTTGGCCGAGCCGTCGATGCAGATTGGGGACACCTACGCCGTCATTCTCAAGCTGCGGGCCTACGGCATCTCCACTCGCCACGTGATCTCGAACCTGCTTTACGGCGGCTTCGTGGCCCGGACACCCTTCCCGCCGGCCGTCTTCTGGCTGGAGAACGACCTCCGCCACCTGGACCGGGAGGTCTACGACCGCGTCCGGAGCCACCTTGAAGCCGCCCGGCTCGACCCCCTGGCCAAGCCCCCCAAGACCCTGGAGGCCCGCTTCGACCGCTACGTCAGCCAGAACGTCTACCCGGTTATCGCCCCCCTGGCCTACCGCGACTTCATCCGCTCGGCCGCCATCCGCCTGGTCACGGGTCAGGATCCCAAGGCCGAGAAGATCGACCCCAGGCCGTGGACCGAGAAGACCCACCTCAAAGCCACCCTGCAACTGCAAGAGTACCAGATGGCATTCTCCGATAGACCCTTCATCCTGGACGAGACGAACCTCCAGGTCTACTTCCTGGAAAGGATCATCGCCGCTTCCGCGATCACGACCCCGGGCGACGAGATCGTCTTCTTCATGTCCCCGGTCAACCAGACCCTGATGGCGGTAAACGTGGCCAAGCCCGGCTACCGGGAGAACCTGCGGCGAGTCGACGCCTGGTTTGGAACCAAACCCGTGACCTACCTCAATCTTGAGTCGGCCATCCCGGACCGCTACTTCGCCGATCATCTCCACCTGACCCCGGAGGGAAACCAGGTCCTGGCCGAGATCCTCTGGCGCGCTCTCGAAACGCGGGACCACACCGGCGGCGCACAGACAAGCGACGCGGCGGGGGGACCCTGATGCTCTTCCACACCCCGGCCTTCGCCGCCCTCCTGGCCCTCATCCTGATTCTCTTCCACGCCTTGCCGCGGGGGAGGCTCTGGATGCTGGCCGTGGCCGACGCCCTCTTCTACGGGCTACCCAACCCGGCCCACCTGCCGGTCTTCCTGGCCGTGAGCCTCGTCACCTACTACTGCGTGCTCGGGCAACGGGAGGTCACTGCGGGCGCGGGTCCGTCGGAGGCCGTCGCCGGTCCGCGGACGCACGGCACGCGGGCAAACTTGCTTTTCGCCCTCGGTCTGCTCGTCAACGCCGCCAACCTCATCTTCTTCAAGTACGCTCTCTTTTTCACCCGGTCGATGGAGGGTCTTCTCGGGGTCCCGCTGCCCGCCCTGGACAGCGTTCTGGTGCGGATCGCGCTCCCGGTGGGCATTTCCTTCTACACTTTCCAACTCGTTGGATACCTTGTCGACGCGCGGCGGGGACAGGTCGCTCCGGCCCGTTCCTTCGTCCAGTTCTGGGTCTTCATCTCACTCTTCCCCAAGGTCATGGCCGGCCCCATCGCCCGCGGCTCCCAACTCCTGCCCCAAGTCGAGGCGGTCGGCCGGCTGCGCCGCTCGGCCAACGGTGTCTCGCGGGGTCTGCTTCTTCTCCTCGTAGGTCTGGTCAAGAAGGTTGTCCTGGCCGACACGCTCGCGCCCTTCGTCAACAGGCTTTTCGCCCAGGGTGCGTCTCTGGGCGGTGTCGAAGCCTGGATCGCGGCCTATCTCTTCACCTTCCAGATATACTTCGATTTCTCGGCCTACAGCGACATGGCTGTTGGCGTAGGGGTCCTCCTCGGCTTCGACCTGCCGCAGAACTTCCACACTCCCTACGTCAGCGCCGGTCCGGGTGAATTCTGGCGTCGCTGGCACGTCACCCTCTCCACCTGGATCCGGGACTACGTCTATATCCCGCTGGGCGGCTCACGGGCCGGTCTGCCCCGCCAGATCGCAAACCTGCTCCTGGCCATGGCCTTCTCCGGGCTGTGGCACGGCGCGGCCTGGACCTTCGTGGTCTGGGGTCTTTACCACGGCTGTTTCTCCGTGGCCGAGAAGCTGACACAGGTACTGAGCGGGCGAACCGGCGCGCGTCGGGCTCGATCTCGACCCGAGCCGGCCGGTCCAGGCGCGTCGGCCCGCCCAGGCGCGATGAGGTTGCTGGCGTCCGCGCTTCGCCGGGGCGTTGCCGTGGCCGTCTGCTTTCACGTCGTGGTCGCGGGGTGGGTTCTCTTCCGGTCCGCCGATCTCGGCACGGCCGTCGGGATGCTTAGGCAGATGCTGTCTCCGCGCTCGTTCGCTTTTTCGACAGGCAGCCTGGCCGCGCTAGCCCTGGTGGCCGGGTTCTACTTTCTCCACCTGGCCGAGTATCTGGTGCGTCGCGACGGCGCCGCCCTCCGCTTCTGGCGGACCCGCGTGCCCGCTCCCGCGCGCGGTCTGGCCTACGCCCTCGTAATAGCGCTGATTCTCGTCTTTGTCCAGACCGAGCGATCAACGTTCATCTACTCGCGGTTCTAGCCGCCTGTCACAGCCGCACGTTAACCACCTGGGCCGCGAGCGTTCCCGGCCCCTGCTTGTAGTCGCCCGGCAAGCGCGGGCAGACTGAGTGGCGACCGGCACTTGGACCGCGAGACACCGCGGAAGCTGTGGGAGGACAGACCTTCTCGCCCAGCGAAGAAGCACGGGCCATACTTAGCGCCTGATTGGCCTATGGTCAATGAGAACTAGGGGATGGAACATGGCGGACAGTCAAGCTGGCGGCGACGTCTCCAAGGGCCGCTTCATCATCATCACCGGGCTGTCCGGGGCGGGCAAGACCCAGGCCATGCGTGCCCTGGAGGACCTCGGCTACTTCTGCGTCGACAACCTGCCCCCGGCCCTCATCCCATCTTTCGCGCAGCTTTGCGAGCACTCGGCCGGACGCGTCAGCCGCGTGGCCCTGGTCGTCGACATCCGCGGGGGGGAGTTCTTCCGGGACCTCAGCCAGGCCCTCGACCGCCTCGACGAGATGGGTTTTGTCCACCAGCTTCTCTTCCTCGAAGCCGACGACGACACCCTGGTTCGCCGGTTCAAGGAAACCAGGCGCCGCCACCCGCTGGCCGATGAGGCCCACGTCCAGGACGCCATCCGGACCGAGCGGCGTCTTCTCCAGGACGTTCGGGGTCGGTCGAGGGCCATCATCGACACGTCGCGCCTCTCGCCGGCCAAGTTTCGTGACAAGCTCGTTCAAATGTACGCGGACGACCGGGATCTTAGCCGGTTCATGATCGCCATTGTGTCCTTCGGTTTCAAGCACGGCTTGCCACTGGATTCCGATCTGGTCTTTGACGTCAGATTCCTGCCCAACCCTCAGTATGTTGAGAGCCTCCGTTCTTTCGACGGACGCGAAGCCGCGGTGGCTGACTACGTTCTCCGGTCGCCCCTGACTCGGAACTTCCTGCGCCGGTTGGCAAGCTTTCTGGAGTTTCTGATCCCGCATTTCGTCGCCGAGGGCAAGACACAACTCGTGATCGGCATCGGCTGCACGGGCGGGCGGCACCGGTCGGTGGCCATCGCCGAGCGTCTCGCGGAAATTCTGCGGAGCAAGCGTCATAGAGTTCTGATGGAACACAGGGACATCGACAAGACCGCTTAGAGCGGTCCCAGGGCGGAGGGCGACGAGTATGGGTCTTCTCGGGCGGGCCAGGTCGCCGGATCGCGACCCCGTCAGCCGCAAGATACAGGCCTGGTATCAGAAGAGGCAACTCGAGCGAGGTCCCCGCGTGGTGGCCATCGGCGGGGGCACCGGTCTGCCCGTGGTTTTGCGTGGGCTGAAGAGCTACTCCGCCAACCTTACGGCCATCGTCACGGTGGCCGATGATGGCGGCTCCTCGGGCCGTCTTCGCGGGGAACTGGGCATCCCACCTCCCGGGGACATCCGGAACTGTCTTGTGGCTCTGGCCGACACCGAGCCCCTCATGGAGAGCCTCTTCCAGCATCGGTTCAACCGGGGAGAAGGCCTCGCCGGCCACACCTTCGGCAACCTGTTCATAGCCGCCATGACCGAGATCACCGGCGACTTCGAGGCGGCAGTCATGGAATCGAGCCGGGTCCTCAAGGTGCGGGGCACCGTCCTGCCGTCGACCCTCGACAACGTTGTTCTTGAGGCGGAACTGGCCGACAAGCGCGTTGTTTCGGGCGAAGCCACCATCGTCAGCCAGGCCCGCGGGACGGCCATCGCCCGGGTTTGCCTCCGGCCGTCGGAGCCCAAGGCTCTGCCGGCCGCGGTTTCCGCCATCGAGTCGGCCGACGCCGTTGTCCTCGGACCGGGAAGCCTTTTCACGAGCATCGTGCCCAACCTGCTTGTCCCCGGGGTGCGGCGGGCTGTGGCGCGTGCCGCGGGGCGAGGCGTTCCGGTAGCCTTAGTCATCAACGCCATGACCCAGCCCGGCGAGACCACCGGTTTCGGCCCGGCCCAGCATCTTGGCGTGGTCAGAGATCTTTTGGGTCAGGCCGTCACCTGGGTCATCGTCAACACGGAGCGCATTCCGCCGGAACTCCGCCGCCGGTACGAAGATGACGGCGCCACAGTGGTCACGGCCCCCCCAGGGCTACTGGAGCGACTTGGCGTCAGGGTCGTTCGCGCCCGCCTCCTCGACACGGAGGCCCTGACCGCGGCTGTCGGGGCCAGGGTCCGGCACGATCCCGACCGGCTGGCCGCGGCCATTTTGAGAGTGATCGGCCGCTTGCCGGCGGGTTCCTGGAAGGTGGCTCAGGGTCGGTGATACTTCTGGAGGACGTCAAGGCCGAACTCAGCGTCCTGGACCGGACCAAGCCCTGTTGCCGGGTCTGGGAAGCGCGGGGCTACCTTGAGGTCAACCGACCCGCCGGCCCGGGCCGGGTTCGCCTACCTGCCGACTTCGCCCCGGCCGCGCGGCGATTCTACGCTCTCATGCGCGACTTGGGGGCCGAACGGCTGAAGATCGCTCGCCGCCCCAAAGGCGGTTTCATTGTGGCCGCCCACTGGCCCGGCGCCTCGCCACCCTCGTCCGCCGTCGACCCGCTCCGCTCCCGATGCTGCCGGCGCGCCTACGTGCGCGGCGCTTTTCTCGCTCGCGGTTTCCTTAGCGCCACAAGTCACGGCTACCACTGGGAGATCAAGACCCCGAGCCAGGCCGACGCCGAGAAGGTCAAGCGGGTCCTGGAGACCCTGGGTCTCCGAGGCGCCCGCGCCGGGCGCTGGCAGAAGGGCTGGGTCGTCTATCTGAAGGACGCCGGCCAGATCGCCGACTGGCTCCGGCTGAGCGGGGCTCATTCCTCTCTTCTGGCCTTCGAGAGCGCCCGGGTGGAGAAAGAGATGCGGAACAAGGTCAATCGGAGGGTCAACTACGAGACGGCCAATTTGACGAGAACCGCGGCCGCCGCCCTGCGGCAGAAGAACGACATCAGGCTCATCGAGAAGACGGTTGGACTGGCCAACCTTGTGCCCGGTCTTCGTTCGCTGGCCGAAGCCCGGGTAACCCAGCCTCTGGCCAGCTTGGCCGAGCTGGCCGTCTCGCTGGACCCTCCCTTGTCCAAGTCCGGGGCCAGCCATCGAATGCGTCGAATCCTGGCCCTGGCCGACGAGATTCGCGCTGATCAGTCCAGACGCCACGCCAATCGAGAGGGGCATCCCACCAAGCCCGCGAAGTAGGCCCCGGTCGCCATTTTGCCTCAATCCACCACTTGAACGCCTAGCCGGCTCGGACTAATGTACGGCGTGGAGCATGAGGAGTTTCGAGAGGAAAAAACGGGTAACCGACGAAGTGGCCTGGAAAACGAGCGGCTAAAACTGTGTTTCAGTGGTTCTAACATATCGTTGTAAGGTTCCAACTTGTGCGTTATTTTGGTGGTTCCAGGAGGTAGAAGCAAATGCCCAACCTCAAGTCCCCGCTGCAGGTCTCGGGCGGGCCGGAGCAGAGGAGATTCTTGGGCGACGTCGACGCCATGGCGGGAGTCCACGTCGAGGCTTGCTACCAATGCGGCAAGTGCTCGGGTGGGTGTCCTCTCTCTTTCGCCATGGACTATCAACCGCGGCAGATCATGCGCCTGATTCAGATGGGCCTCGCTGACGAGGCTCTGGCCTCGTCGACCATCTGGGTCTGCGCCACCTGCTTCACCTGCACTTCCAGGTGCCCGCGGGACGTCGACATCGCCGGTGTCATGGATGTCCTCCGCGTCATGGCTCGACGTCGGGGCATCCGCCCGGGGGACCGCAACGTCGGAGTCTTCCATCGCGCGTTCCTGAGTTCCATCCGTCGCTTCGGTCGGTCGTACGAACTCGGACTGATGATCGGCTACAAGCTCGGTACGCTGCGTCTCACGGAAGACCTCCCGCTCGGCGTCAGGATGCTGGCCAAGGGTAAGCTCGCTATCTTTCCCGCGGTCGCCAAGGGGCGCAAGGAGGTCGCGGCCATCTTCGACGAGGCCGAGAAAGGCGTCGCCGCGGATGCCGTCAAGCCGGCCGGCGCGGCCGGAAAGGGAGGAAGTAACCAGTGACAGCCGAGACAATGCAGTATGCCTACTATCCCGGTTGCAGCCTCCACTCGACCGCGCGGGAGTACGACCTCTCGGTTAAGGCCGTCGCCAGGGCTGCCGGGGTGGAGCTCTTGGAGATTCCCGACTGGAATTGCTGCGGAGCGTCGTCGGCCCACGTGACCGACCCGTTCCTCGGCTTCGCCCTTCCGGCCCGGACTCTGGCCCAGGGCGAGGAGATGGGTCTCGACATCATGGCCCCGTGCGCCGCCTGCTACGGCCGGCTTATGGCCGCCAAAGAAGAGGCCCACCGCCACCCCGATTTTGTTCGGAGATTTGAGGCCGCAAGCGGCCGGCGTTTCAGCGCTAAGAGGCCTGTCCTGAACGTTCTCGAGTTTCTGACCGCCGAGAAGGTTGCCCCGGCCATCGGCGCCGCCGTGAAGAGGCCCCTGAGCGGGCTCAAGGTGGCCTCATACTACGGATGCCTGCTCGTCCGACCGCCGAAGGTTACCCACTTCGACGACGCCGAGCGCCCGGTGATCATGGACAGAGTTCTGGAGACTATCGGGGCCACCCCGGTCGACTTCCCGTTCAAGACGGAATGTTGCGGGGCGAGCCTGGGCATCAGCCGCGTCGACCTGGTTATCGAACTGGCCGCCCGTATCGTGGAAGCGGCGAAGGGCGCCGGGGCCGAGGCCATCGCCGTGGCCTGTCCGCTCTGCCAGACCAACCTTGACGGACGCCAGGCGGCTGCCGCCACTAAGCGCCGGGAGACCTTCGGGTTGCCGGTCTACTACGTAACCCAACTTGTGGGTCTGGCCCTCGGCCTTCGGCCCGCCGCCCTGGGACTCGGTCGCCAAACTGTGGATACGATGGGCCTACTGAGGCAGAAGAAGCTGGCCTAGCCGGCCGGGTCGAACGAGCGGTCGGGCTGACGGCCCGCGTGGCCGACTGGAATTTGTGAAGTAAGGAGAGATCGCCCAGATGAAGAGAGTCGGGGTATTTCTCTGCTGGTGCGGATCGAACATCGCCGGCACCGTAGACGTCGGCAAGGTCGCCGAGCAGGTCAGGCGCCTGCCCGGCGTGGTCTACGTGGAAGAGAACAAGTACACCTGCTCCGAGCCCGGACAAGCCTCCCTTATCAAGGCCGTCAAGGAGCGCAAGCTCGACCGGGTGGTCGTGGCCTCCTGCTCGCCGCGGCTCCACGAGCCGACCTTTCGGCGCACGGTCGAGGCCGCCGGGCTCAACCCGTACTTCTTCGAGATGGCCAACGTCCGGGAGCATTGTTCGTGGGTCCATCCCGACAAGGAGACAGCCACGCCCAAGGCCTTCGACATTGTCCGCAAGGCCGTGGCCAAGGCTCTCCGCTTGGAGGCCCTCTCGCGTGGCAGCATTGCCATTGAGAAGAAGGCCCTGGTGGTGGGGGGCGGTATCGCCGGCATTCAGGCGGCTCTGGACATCGCCGACGCCGGCCACAAGGTCATCCTGCTTGAGCGCGAACCGACTATCGGCGGGCGCATGGCCCAACTCGACAAGACCTTCCCGACCCTGGACTGCTCGTCGTGCATCCTGACGCCGAAGATGGTCGACGCGGCCAAGCACCCGAACATCACTCTCTACTCCTACTCCGAGTTGGAGAAGGTCGAGGGTTACATCGGCAACTTCACCGTGACCATCCGAAAGAAGGCCCGCGGTGTCGACGAGATCCTTTGCACCGGTTGCGGGATGTGCCAGACCAAGTGCCCGATCAAAGTGTCGAGTGAGTTCGATGAGGGTATGGGCCAGAGGAAGGCCATCTACTCGCCCTTCCCGCAGGCGGTGCCGAACAAACCGGTTATCGACCGGGTCAACTGCACTTTCTACAAGACCGGCAAGTGCAAAATCTGCGAGAAGTTCTGCGAGGCCAAGGCCATCCGGTTCGATCAGGAGGACACAATCCTGGAGGAGAAGGTCGGGGCCATCGTTATGGCCACCGGCTTCGACCTCTTCGACGTGACCCGCTACGGCGAGTACGGTTACGGCCTCTACCCGAACGTCATCACCTCTATGCAGCTCGAGCGCTTGATCAACGCCTCCGGCCCGACCGAAGGCAAGATCAAGAAGCCGTCCGACCACGAGATTCCGAAGAGCGTGGCCTTCATCCTCTGCGTCGGCTCGCGCGACGAGCAGAAGGGCACGACCTACTGCTCCCGGGCCTGCTGCATGTACTCGATCAAGCACGCCATGCAGTACCGCGACAAGGTCAAGGACGGGCGGGCCTACGTCTTTTACATGGACATCCGGACGCCCGGCAAGTCCTACGAGGAGTTCTATAAGCGGGCGGCTGTCGACTACGGGGTCGAGTTCATCCGCGGCCGGCCTTCGAAGATCTACGGCCGGGGTGGCAAGCTGATCGTCAAGGCCGAGGACACTCTGCTGGGGCGCCCGATTGAGGTCGAGGTGGAGATGGTTGTCCTGGCCCCGGCCATGGTGTCAAGGCACGACGCGGCCAAGATGGCCCAGACCTTGAGTGTCTCTTACGACGGCTACGGCTTCCTCACCGAGGCCCACCCGAAGCTTCGTCCGGTGGAGACGAACACGGCCGGCATCTTCCTCGCCGGCGCCTGTCAGGGTCCCAAGGACATCCCGGACACGGTGGCCCAGGCCTCGGCGGCCGGGGCCAAGGTCATCGGCCTCCTCTCCCACGACACGATGGCCACGGAGCCGATGATCGCCAGAGTCAACGAGGCCCTGTGCTCGGGGTGCCTGTGGTGTAAGCCCATTTGCCCCTACAAGGCCATCGACGGCAAGACCATTCAGGAGAAGATCGCCGGCAAGCTCGTGTCAAGACAGGTGGCCGCGGTGAACTCGGGCCTCTGCCACGGCTGCGGCGCTTGCACGGTGGCCTGCCGCGACGGGGCCATGAACCTCGCGGGCTTCACCAACGATCAGATGCTGGCCGAGGTCGACGAACTGCTCGGGTGGTATGACCGCCCGGCGCGTTCGGCCGACTAGAGCCGGTGTTGAATGGAGGTTTGGGACAATGACGGTAAACGAGCCCGTCATGGCTGAAAGCGAGCCCGTCGCGGTCGGCGGAGAGCCTCTCATCGTCGGCTTTCTCTGCAACTGGTGCTCTTACGCCGGCGCCGACTCGGCCGGCACGGGTCGCATGGTCCAGCCGACCAACGTCCGCATCATCAGGGTCCCCTGCTCCGGCCGGGTGAACCCGAGGTTCATCCTGCGCGCTTTCCAGCGCGGCGCCGACGGCGTCCTGGTTTCGGGCTGTCACCCGAACGACTGCCACTACTCGACCGGCAACTTCTTCGCCCGCAGGCGGCTCATGGTTCTGAAGCGGTACCTCGAGTACCTGGGGATCGACCCCGCCCGGTTTGAGGCTCACTGGGTCTCGGCTTCGGAGGGCCAGAAGTGGGCCGAGGTCGTGCGGTCGATGAGCGAGAGGGTCAAGGCTCTAGGGCCGGCCCCCAAGTTCGGTAGTCTTGTCTAGACGGGAGGGAACAGAGCGTGCCCAAGAATCTCGCGGTTGACCCCAAGAAGATGAAGGAGACCGAGACGGCGTTACGGGCCGAGGCGGGAAAGCTACTCGGCGAGGGCGCCGTGACCGCCTTCCTCGGGCACGAGGAAGGTTGGGACGGTCTGCCGGTTCCCTTCTTCGCCGCTACGGCCGATGAGGCCAAACGGCTGGTCTGGAACCCGCTCGTAGCTTTCAACCTGGCCAAGCACCTCCTCGACCGCCTCGACGGCGAGGGCAAGCTCGGCATCGTCGTGAACGGTTGCGGGTCTCTGGCTCTCAACCGCATCCTTAAGGATCGTCGCTTCCCGAGGGAACGCCTGCACGTGGTCGGCGTTCCTTGCACCGGAGTCCTGGACCCCGACAAGGTTCTGGCCTTGCCGGACGCGGAGCGGAAAGAGGTTCTCCAGAGCGGCAAGGTTGGGGCCGAGTTCTTCCTCAAGCGCTGCGGCTGGTGCGATGCGCCAAACCCGGTCGTCTACGACAGCCTCATCGGAGACAAGGTTCCGGAGGAGGCCGTGCCCCCGCTCTACCCGCGGGTGGCCGAGCTCGAGGCCATGAAGGCCGAGGAGCGCCTGGCCTACTTCCAGGGCCTCTACGAGAAATGCATCCGCTGCTTTGCCTGCCGGAACGTTTGCCCGGCCTGCAACTGCCGGGAGTGCTCCCTCGACCAGTGGGATCCGCTCTGGCTGGGAAGGGCCGCGGTTCCGTCCGAGCAGCTCATGTATCATTTTATCCGGGCCTTCGACGTCGCCGGCCGGTGCATCCGGTGCGGCGAGTGCGAGCGAGTCTGCTCGGTCGGGGTCCCGCTCATGGAACTCAACGACAAGCTCATGAAAGACATCACCGAACTCTTCGGAGTCCAGCGCCCGCACGTCCCGGCGGACATCGAGCCGCTAGGGCAGTTTGACATGGGCGATCCGGACGTAGAAGGTTCCCACTGACGGGCGAAGGAGGTCTAGCGATGGCTGAGAGCCCGGTACCCAAGGCTACCAGGCTGGTTACAAAGGCCGGTCTCGGCGCTTGGCTGGCCGCCCTGGCCGCCGATAACACGGTGATGGGGCCGGTGATGGTCGACGGCAAGCCCCTCTTCCGCGCGCTGGCCGCGGGGCAGGAGGGCGATGTCGACCTGGAGTCGGTTCATACGGTCAACTCACCCAAGGTCGGGGTGCTTCCCCAGACCGAGCCCATGGTTCGCTACAGGCTGGACAAAGACTCGGGTGGCGCCCCCACGCTCTCCACGGAGGCGCCGGACAGTGGGCCTCCCGTGGTTCTCTTCGGCCTGCGCCCCTGTGACGCGGTCGCGATCGAACTCCTGGACAAGGTCTTTCTCACCGGAGACTTCGTCGACGGCGCCTACAAGGAGCGGCGGGACAAAGTCACCGTGGTGGCGGTCGCCTGCCCGGTCCCGGCCAAGTCCTGTTTTTGCGACTCGTTCGGCTTGACCCCCGGCGCCTCGCGCGGGGCCGACGTGGTTCTCTACGGCAGGAGCGGCCCCGGCAAGGTAGAGGGCGACGCCTACTACGCGGTGGCCTACACCGACCGGGGCGAGGCTCTCCTCGGTTCGGCCGGGTCCAAGGCGGCCGGAGTGGCCGACCTGCCCGGGACCGAGGGCCAGAAGATGGAGAACGCGATCTCATCCTTCCGAGCCCTCAAGACGCCGCTCGGCGATAAGCTCGGCCGGATTGACGTGGCCGGCAAGCTTGACGGCCTCTTCGAGAATCCCTACTGGGAGAAAATCTCGGCCCGCTGCGTCTCTTGCGGGACGTGCACGTTCGTCTGCCCCACCTGCTACTGTTTCGGTGTGGCTGACACCGGGGCCGCGGGACAGGGCGTGCGCTTCCGCTACTGGGACTCCTGCAAGTTCCCGCAGTTCCTGACCATGGCCGGTGGGCACAATCCGCGCCCGGCCAAGAAGATGCGGTCGAGGCAGAGGTTTATGCACAAACTGAACTACTATCACCATCGCTACGGCGAGTACCTGTGCGTGGGCTGCGGCCGTTGCGTCGAGAGCTGCCCCGTCGGACTGCACCTACCGCTGGTGGCCGGCGACGTTAGGGGGCTTTGATGATGAGCGACAACCTGCTCGTTCCCGGCGTGGCGACGATCCTCGACATCCGCGACGAGACCTCGAATGGGGACACCAAGACCTTCTGGGTCCAGTTCGACAAGCCGGAGGACGCTTTCGTCCACCGGCCCGGGCAGTGCGCCATGATCTCCGTCTTCGGCGTGGGTGAGTCGATGATTTCCATCACTTCCACGCCGACGCGCGGCTGGCCGATCGAACTCTGCATCAAGCGGGCCGGTCGGGTGACAGGCGCCCTCCACGACTCGCAGATCGGCGACAAGGTCGGCCTCCGGGGCCCCTACGGCAACATCTTCCCGGTGGAGGATTGGAAGGGCAAGAACCTGGTCTTCATCGCCGGTGGTTTCGCCCTAGCGCCGGTGCGCTGCCTGATCGACTACTGTCTGGCCCACCGAGACTGGTTCAAACACATCGACATCATCTACGGCGCCCGCTCTCCGGGTGACCTGTGCTTCAAGCCGGACATCCTCGAGCGGTGGCCCCAGGAGAAGGACACGACCGTCTCCCTGACCGTGGACAGGGCCGATGAGGCCGGGACCTGGAAGGGTCCGGTGGGTTTTGTGCCGTCATTTGTCGAGCAGGTCAAGCCCTCGCCCAAGGACACCATCGCCGTCACCTGCGGGCCTCCGATCATGATCAAGTTTGTCCTCCAAGTCCTGCCCAAGCTCGGGTTCACGGACGAGCAGACCTTCACGACTCTGGAGCTCAAGATGCAGTGTGGCGTGGGCAAGTGTGGGCGCTGTAACATAGGGGACAAATACGTCTGTGTGGACGGTCCGGTCTTCAATTTGACCCAGATTAAGAAGTTGCCGGCCGAGTTCTAAACGAGAGTCCAGGGGGTAGGGGTTTCTTTGCGGGTGATGGCTGCTGCAACCCTTTAGCCTGTACGCGGAGATCACTGACGACCTCGTGGCCGTCGAGAGTAGCCTCCGCGCGACCTTGCAGACCGACATACCCCTGGTGACCGAGGTCACCCAGCACCCGCTCAGGGCAGGCGGCAAGCGGCTTCGGCCCGCCCTGGCCCTTTTCGGGGGACGGTTTCACAACCCGGACGACAAGGATCGGCTCGTAGGACTGGCCGCGGCGGCGGAACTGATTCACATGGCGACCCTGATCCACGACGACATGGTTGATCGTTCCGCCACCCGGCGCGGCCGGGACACCGTGAACGCCCGCTGGGGAGACCGCATGGCCGTCCTGGCGGGCGACTATCTCTTCGGCTGTGCTTTCACCCTCGTGGCCACCTGGGGCAACGGACCGGTCATCAACAGCCTGTCCCGGTGTGTCATGGAGATGGCCAAGGGCGAGATGGTCCAGTTCGGCCGGGTGCGGCGTTTCAAGGAGACCGAGGCCGACTACCTCGACTGGATCGAGAAGAAGACGGCTCTCTTCATCGCCGAGTCGTCCCAGATCGGGGCCTTGGGCACCGGGGCCCCGGAGGGTATCGTTAACCCGCTGTGGCGGTTCGGGCGCAATCTTGGCTTGTGCTTTCAGATCGTCGACGACGTCTTGGATTTGACCGCCTCACCCGACAGCCTGGGCAAGCCGGCCGGCTGCGATATCCGAAACGGCGTGACCACCCTGCCCATCATTCACGCCCTGCGCGAGTCCGGAGAGCGAGACCGGCTACGGACCATCCTCCAGAATGGACAGGCCGAGGACTCGGTGGCGGAGATCCTGACCATTCTGGAGCGGGCCGGTTCTCTCGAGTATGCCACGGCCAGAGCGGCGGACTTCGCCGCCGCGGCCCACCGGGAACTCGGCCGGCTTCCAGACGTTCCAACCCGGCAGAGCCTGGCCGACATGACCGAACACCTCCTGCATAGAAAGCACTAGGTCGCACCGCCTCCATTGTCGCTCCATTAGCTCCTCTTCGCCGACCGCGAACCCAGCCGTGGCACGGCCGCGCGGCCATCGCGTCACGGACGGTGGCCATCGGGGCAGGGGTCGGCGGTTCGGCGCCGAATCCGCCGCCGGAGGTGTTCTGGATATGGAAGGAAAGGGTAAGGCTTCTCGTCCCTGGAAGGCTCGCTGGATTATGATAGGGATCGCCGTCGTGGCCCTGCTCGTTTATGGAGCGGGGTCTTTCGTCTACGTGGAGGCCTTTGGGGCCGACCGGGATCACGGCACCCTGGTCATCGGGGTCTCGACCGCCCTGGCCGCCGACGCGGTGAGGCTCGGCCAGGCATTCTCCGCTGGTGAGGCGGATCGCAAGGTTGTAGTCGTTGACGCGACCGGGGCCACGCTCTTCGACACTGCGGCCGGGGGTTCGCCCGCCACGGCGCGGGTGGATGTGGCCACAGAAGGAAGCCTCCTGGCCGGGCTCCTGCGGGATGGCCTGGTCGACTACGTTTTCGCCGAAGGACAAGCCCTGGCCGGCTTGGGATCCGCCTCCGATTTAGCCGGCGCGCCGGGCTTTCGCCGGGCGGATCTCCTCAGCCTGCCCTTCCCCTCCGCGCGCGTGGCCGTGAGCCTTGAAGAGGCCAGGGCTATCGTCGCCGCGGGTGGCGGATCGGCCGCCGGGCTGCCCACCTGGGCCGCCGGCATCGAGGTCATCGGTCTCGGTGACCGGACCCCCGATCGGCAGCTCCTCGAGGTGGATGGCGTCTACCCGACCCGGGCCAGCGTCCTTGATGGGACCTACCCTCTGAGTTCCGAGGCCAAGCTGATGGCCCGCCGGCCGCAGGGTTTCCTCAGCCTTCTGGCCCACCTGCCCTTCGCCCGGGGTTGGGCCCAGCCCAACGCGGCGGTGATCGGCGAATTCGACGCCTGGCTGGCGACACCTGAGGCCGAAGGCGCCTTCTACGGGGCCTCTCAGGAGATAACCCTGGCCGCTGTCGGCGACGTCATGCTGGGACGCAAGACCGGCCGCGAGATCGACCAGTTCGGCCTGGACTATCCCTTCGGGCTGGTCGCCGAGCGGCTCTCCTCGGCGGACATCACCTTCTGCAACCTCGAGGCCCCCCTGGGCACGACCGGGACGATGTTACCCGGCAAGGAGATCTGGCTGCGAGGCCGGCTGGAGTACGTCGAGTGCCTCAAGCTCGGGGGCATCGACATCGTCAACCTGGCCAATAACCACATTCTCGACTACGACTCGCCCTGTCTGCTCGAAACCCTAGACATCCTGGACCAGAACGGCATCGCCCATGGCGGCGCGGGCGTGGACAATGTCGCCTCCCGCCGGCCGGCGATTCTCGAGGCCGACGGGATCAAGGTCGCCTTCCTCGGCTACACCGAGTTTGCCGACCCCGGCCTTTTCTGGAGCTTCTCCTACCGGCGGAGCTTCGTGGCCACGGAGACCCTGCCGGGCTGCAATCCGCTGGATATGGCCATGGTGGCCGAAGACGTGGCCAGGGCCAAGACCGAGGCCGACCTCGTGGTTGTCGTCTACCACTGGGGCATGGAAGACATCCCCTACCCGCAGCCGTTTAACCCGCTTAACGACCTGGAGACCATCGCCCGGCAGACGATCGACCTCGGGGCCAATGTGGTCCTGGGCACCCATCCCCACGCCGTGCAGGGCTACGAAACCTATGGCGGGGGACTGATCGCCTATAGCCTGGGCAATTTCGTTAACGACCAAAATCGCGAAACGCAGAAAGAAAGCATGATCCTGGAACTCCAGATGGGCCCGTCGGGGGTTCTCTCGGCCCGGGTCACGCCCTGCTGGATCATCTCGACCCAACCCCGGTTCATGCGGGGTGACGAGGCCCGCCTCCTGCTGGAGAAAATCGAGGAGATATCCGCCGGGTTCCGCGACCACCGGTAGAGGAAGCTCTCGCAGGGGCTGGGCGGCGCTTAGGCGGCGCCCATGCGGCACCCAACAATGGTGGCCACCGCGGGGTTGGGTGGGCTGGGACGGCGCGGCAGCGGAGCCTCAATTGAGCTTCCATAATCGCCTCCAAGCGACGGCACACTAGGTCCTGGAGGTGAGACAAGTGGCCAAAGACAAGAGAGACCGGCGTGACCCTACCCTCCTTGGGACGTTTAACCGGCAACGCTTTGAGCAAGAGGTCGCCGAGGAGATCGGGATCAGCCTGGACCGGACCATCGGGAGGGTCGGCCGACCGGCCAAGACGGCCGCCGCGCCGGGGGCTGGCGGAGGCGCCGGCGCAAGCCGCCCGAATGAGGCCGGGGGCCGCGGTGAGACAAGGCGCCCGGGCGAAACCGGGCCGGAGAGAGAGGCCGGACGCCGTGGCGACTCCGGGCGCCGGGGAGAGAAGGACACTAACGAGAAGAGTTGACCCAAGAAGAGTCGACCTGAGAATGTCGGAAAGATCGAGACAAGCCCGCGGACAGCGGGCTTGCCTTTTTTCGCGGAGGCATTGGCGCCGCCAGGCTCGAATGAAGCCTTGCCGGCCTGCGTGAGGCCGGAGCAAGAGTCAAGGGGGATAAAGAGTTGACGGCAGAGGAAGTCCGAGGCGCCCGCGTGACTGATTACCCCGATATCCGCGGCCTGCTCCTCAGGGTCTGGCCCAACCTAAACGACGAACTCGGCATCTGGGACTTCGTGGTCGCCAATGACCCAACCTTCGATCCGCGGAACGTCCGCCTGGCCTTCGCCGGCGACAAACTGGTCGCCGGAACGACTCTGCTTCCGAGGCGAATCCGGACCCGGCGGGGCTGGGCCCCCGGCGCCGAGTTGACCCTGGTCTGCTGCCACCCCGAACACCGGCTTCAGGGTCACGGTGGGGCCACCGTACGGAGCGCTCTTCACCACCTGGCCGCCACCGGAAGGGCTCTGGCCGTGTTCTACGGGCGACCGGAGTTCTATCCTCGCTTCGGTTGCGCCCCGTGCTTCCCGTCGCTCCGGACGGATCTACCCGCGGCCGTAGCGGATGGGGTGGCGACTGGGGCCGTGGCGGATGGGGCGGCTGAGGTGAGCCGGGCGGACCGCGGGCGAGAAGGGTCCGGGTCTGTGGCTCTCGCCGAGGCCACCGAGACGGACGTTCCGTCCCTCGTCGGGCTCTACGCCGAGCGGGTAAGCCTCTATCCCGGCTCCGTGGACCGGTCGGCCGAGGCCTGGGTGTGGAAAGTCAGGAACAAGGAGAGCCATGGTCTCTGGGTCTTGCCCGACCGTCGCGGCTACGCCCGGACGGGCTACAATCGTGAGACATTGTCATTGGAGGTGCCGGAGGCCGCCGCGGCCGACGGGCCGGCGGCCGGTCGGCTCCTGGCCGGCCTAGCGACACTGGCGCGAGAGCGGGGTCTGGGCAAGATCACCCTCATACTGACCCCGGACAATCTCGTCACCCGGACGGCCGTACTGGCCGGGGCCGAGCAGCACTACCGCCCCGCCAAGGCCGGGTTCGCCGCCATCACTGATTGGCTGCCCCACCTCCCGCCCGGCTACCGGGTTTGCGAGTCGCGGGGCGAAGGGCTGGACCTCCTTTATCGTGATCCGTCGACCTCCGACCAGGAGCGGTCTGCCCTGAGTTGTGACCGGCTGTCTCTGACCCAACTCCTGATGGGCTACCGCGACATCGATGATCTTCTCCTGGCGGCGGACGCGCGCGGCGCTGGGGAGGGTTTCGGCGCCACCGGCGGCTCACCGCCTCTCCGGGTTAAGGTGGCCCCCGGCGAGGCGCTGGCCCGGCTACTGGCCGACTTCCCCCGGCTCTACCCGAAGTACAGCGAAGCCCCCTACTACTTCTGGTCTTAGGTGGGGGGAGGCCCGGCCTTTTGAGACGTGCGATGGGAAGTGCGCGGAAGCTAGTTCGTCCCACCCGGCGCGCCCCGCTGAGGCGAGCGCGCCCTCTCCGGGAGGGCGCCGCCTTCGAACGCGGAATACTGAGCCCACCAACGCAACGCGACCAGCGGCCGGGCGGTCACCGGTCGCGCGCGGGGAGGGGGCCGATCGATGCAGCCGGATCGTAGCGCCGGCGCCGGGGTGTCACCCGCCCCCGCCACGCCGCCTCCCCCGCTCGTGGTCGCTCTTTTTGGCCCGGCCGGCACCGGTAAGAGCCACCGGGCCTCAGTAGTCGCCAACGAGGTCGGGGCCGAGGTCATCCTTGACGACGGCCTGCTCGTGGCCAAAGGAAAGATCCTGGCCGGCAAGTCGGCTAAGCGGGAATCCACCCGGGTGGCCGCCATCCGCCGGGCCCTCCTCGAAGACCCCGAGCACGCGAGCGAGATCCGGCGGACTCTCCTTGACCTGGCTCCTGATGTGCTCTTGGTCATCGGTATCTCGGAAAACATGATCCGTCGTGTCACGGAGAACCTCGGCCTTGCTCCTCCGAGCCGCTTCCTGACCATCGAGGAGTTCGCCTCGCCCCGACAGATGCGCAAGGCCCGCCAGATCCGGACCCGGGAGGGCAAGCACGTCATCCCGGCCCCCACCCTGGAAGTCCGGAAGAGTTTCCCCGGGTACGCCGTCGACCCCCTGAGGGTCTTCGTCAGGGTCAAGGAGGAACGACCCGCTCCGGGGCAGTTCGTGGAGAAGAGTGTCGTCCGCCCGACCTGGAGTTCTCTCGGCCGTTTCTACATCGAGGACATCGTCCTGGCGGCTATAGCCGCACGGGCGGCGGTTGAGGCCGACGGGGTCGTCCGGATTCTCCAGGTGAAGGTCGACACTCCGGCCGCGGCGGCGGTGCATTTCGAACTCGCCATCAGCGTGGAGTACGGCCGGTACCTCCCGGATGTGGCGGAGGCGGTGCGGGACAAGGTCCGGACCATCGTTGAGCACATGACCGGACTCACCTGCGGCGCCATTTCCGTAAGAGTGGGTGGCGTCGCGCCGCCCGCGACCGGGGCATAAATAGGCACGGGGGCACCGGCCGACGCGCCGGGCCATGGGCCGACGCTCCCGGCCGACGGCCGGGTGATCGAGCCGCCTGTCCGCCGGGCGTGGAAGGAATTCCCCCGGCGACCCTCGAAGGACGCCGCTGCTCTGACTTAGAAGGAGGAATGCCACATGGCCGTCCGCGTTGGAGTCAATGGATTTGGACGCATAGGTCGCCAATTTCTGCACATTTCTCTCGATAACCCGGCTTTCGAGGTCGTTGCTGTCAATGACCTGACCAGTCCGGAGACTCTAGCCCACCTCTTGCGCTACGACACCAACTACGGAGTCTTCGACGGCGAGGTCACGGTCGGGGACGGGGATCTGTTCGTCAGCGAGCGGGGACGGGCTAAGCACAAGATCGAGGTTCTGGCTTCACCCGATCCCAGCCGGCTGCCCTGGTCGGACCTTGGCGTGGATGTTGTCGTGGAGTCGACCGGTCTCTTCACCGCCCGGGAGAAGGCGGCCATCCACATCGAGAAGGGCGGGGCCAAGAAGGTCGTCATCTCCGCCCCGGCCATGGGCGAGGATGTCACGATCGTCATGGGCGTGAACGAGGGCGTCTACGACTCCGCCAAGCACCACGTTGTCTCCAACGCCTCCTGCACGACCAACTGCCTGGCCCCGGTGGCCAAGGTCCTGCACGACCAGTTCGGGATCGAGTTCGGCCTTATGACCACCGTTCACGCCTACACCAACGATCAGCGGATCCTCGACATGCCTCACCCGGACCTCCGCCGGGCTCGGGCTGCGGCCGCCTCCATCATCCCGACCACGACCGGGGCGGCCAGAGCCGTGTCCCTGGTCCTGCCGGAATTGAAGGGTCGTCTGAACGGCTTCGCCATGCGCGTCCCGACTTCGACCGTCTCTGTGGTCGATCTCACGGTGACCTTGGCCAAGCCGGTCACGGTAGGGGCCATCAACGAGGCTTTCACGCTGGCGGCGAGCGGCCCGCTGTCGCGCTACCTCGCTATCACCCTCGAGCCACTGGTCTCCATCGACTTCAAGCAGAACTCGAAGTCGTCCATCGTCGACGGCCTGTCGACCATGGTCATCGGGGACAAGATGGCCAAGGTCATCGCCTGGTACGACAACGAGTGGGGCTACTCATGCCGGCTGGTCGATCTCGTTGCCTACATGGCGGGCAAGGGGTTCTAGGCCGTGATTTCACGCCGCCTCGACATCCGTGATCTGCCCGACGCCCTCTACGCCGGCCGTCGGGTTTTCGTTCGCGTGGACTTCAACGTTCCCCTGGGGCCGGACGGCATCACCGACGACACTCGCATCCGGGCCGCCCTGCCTACCATCCGCTATCTCACCGAGCGTGGAGCCAGGGTGATTCTGGCCTCGCACCTGGGCCGCCCCAAGGGCAAGGTTGCCGAGGAGTTCCGGATGACCCCGGTTGCCCGCCGGCTGGGCGAGCTCTTGGGGCGCCCCGTGGCGACCGTGGGCCAGTCGGTCGGGCCGGAGGCCGAGGCCGCGGCCGGGGCTGTCCGGGACGGCGAAGCGCTTCTCCTGGAGAATCTGCGCTTTCATCCCGAGGAGGAAGCGGGCGACGAGGGTTTTGCCCGCTCCCTGGCCCGCCTGACCGACGTCTACGTAAACGACGCCTTCGGGACGGCCCACCGGGCCCACGCCTCCACGGCCGTGATGGCCAAGCACACCTCCCGGGCCGTGGCCGGCCTTCTGATGCAGGCTGAACTCACGGCCCTCGGCCGGCTCCTGGACCGTCCCGTCCGTCCCTTTGTCACCGTGCTGGGCGGGGCCAAGATCTCCGACAAGCTCGGCGTCATCCGCAACCTTCTCGGCCTGGTGGACGTTCTCGTTCTCGGCGGGGGCATGGCCAACACCTTCCTGGCCGCCCGGGGACGGTCGATGGGAGACTCGCTGGTAGAGGCGGATCTTGTCGGGGAGGCGCGTCGGATCACGGATGAGGCCGCCCGCCGGGGGAAGACCCTTCTTCTTCCGGTCGATCTCGTCATCGCCGACGCCTTCTCGGCCGACGCCCGTCGCGAAGTGGCCAGCCCACCCGAGGCGCGGGCCGGCTGGCGGGCCATGGACATCGGACCCGCAAGCGCCGACCGGTTCGCGGAGATCATCCGGCCCGCGGGCACGGTCTTCTGGAACGGCCCCGTCGGCGTGTTCGAGTTTGAGCCGTTCATGGCCGGCACGAAGATTCTGGCCCGGGCCGTGGCCGAGTGCCGGGGCTTCACCGTCGTCGGTGGTGGCGACTCCGCCGCCGCCCTGACGGAACTGGGCCTCGCCGGCCAGGTCAGCCACCTCTCCACGGGTGGGGGGGCCTCCCTTGAGTTCATGGAGGGCAAGGTTTTGCCCGGGGTGGCCTGTCTTGAGGAGCACGGGAAGGAGCCGGAGGTTTGATGACAGGGGAAGATAGGGCTAGACCGGAGGGCGCGGCGGTCGGCCCGCGACGCCCGCTCATGGCGGGGAACTGGAAGATGAACGGTCTTGGGGCCGAGGGCGTCATTTTGGCCGGCCGTGTGGCTGAGGGGGTCCGGGATCTGACGATGGCCGGCTTGGTCGATGTGATCGTTTTTCCGCCGTTCACCATTCTGAATGAGGTGGGCCGGGCCATCGTCGGCACGGGCATTGATCTGGGGGCCCAGAACCTGCACTGGGACGACAAGGGCGCCTTCACGGGGGAGATAGCCGCTCCGATGCTGATCGAGACCGGGTGCAGGTACGTCATCGTCGGCCACTCGGAACGGCGGCAGTATTTCGGCGAGACAGATGAGACGGTCCGTCGGCGAGTGGACGCCGCCTTGCGTCATGGTCTCCGCCCCATAGTCTGCGTCGGCGAGACCTGGGATGAGCGCCAGGCCGGTCGGACCGAGGAACGGATTGGCCGGCAGCTCCGCGGGGCTCTGGCGGATCTTGCGACAGACCTTACCGCGGCGACGACCGATGTGGAGCTTCTGGTCGCCTACGAGCCCGTCTGGGCCATCGGCAGCGGGCGAGCCGCCGGTGGGCGGGACGCCCAGGAGGTGGCGGCCTTCATCCGGGGCCTGCTCGGCGAGGTTCTCGGACCCGCCAAGGCGGCTCAAATCCGCATTCTGTACGGTGGGAGCGTCAAGCCCGAGAACATGGGCGAGTTTGCCGGCCAACCGGACGTTGACGGGGCCCTTGTCGGGGGCGCCGCGCTCGACGCCCCGGCCTTCGTGGCCATCACCCGGCAGGCTGTGCCCTCCGCGGCCGCCGGCACACGGGCGCCGTGGTGAGCCGTCCCAAGCCCGTCGTTCTCGTCATCCTGGACGGTTGGGGACTCGGTCCGGATATCAACGGCAACGCCGTCCGGCGGGCCCGGAGGCCGAACATGGATCACTGGGTCGCCTCCTACCCCCACGCCGTCCTCGGCTGTTCGGGTGGTAGCGTGGGCCTGCCCGACGGCCAGATGGGCAACTCCAACGTTGGCCATCTGAACCTCGGCGCCGGGCGGATCGTCTACCAGGACCTGGCCCGCATCAGCCAGGCCGTGGCCGGAGGGGAGTTTCTCGACAACCCCGTTCTTCGCGAGGCCGCGCGGAGAGCGACGGACACCGGTCACACCCTCCACTTCGCCGGTCTCCTGTCGCCTGGCGGGGTTCACAGCCACCAGGACCATCTCTTTGCCCTCCTGGATCTAGCCGCCCGGGCGGGGGCCAGGGACGTCGTCGTGCACGCCTTCCTCGACGGCCGGGATGAACCGCCCCAGAGCGCCAAGCCCTTCATGGCCGCCCTCGAGGCGGTCATGGCTCAGACCGGAATCGGGCGGGTGGGCACGGTCAGCGGGCGCTACTACGCCATGGACCGCGACCGGCGCTGGGACCGCACGGCCAAAGCCTACCGAGCCATGGTCACCGGGGAAGGCCGGCTGGCCTCTTCCCCCCTAGCGGCCATCGACGCGGCCTATGCCCGGGGCGAAACAGACGAGTTCGTCGAACCGACCCGCGTGACGCGAGGCGATGGTCCGGGGCCGACCTTCATGACGCGAGGCGATGGGCCGGTCGGCCTGGTCAAGAGCGGCGATTCGCTCATTTTCTTCAATTTCCGAGCCGACCGGATCCGGCAGATAGCGCGGGCTTTCATCTTCTCCCGTTTTGACGACTTCGAGCGCCCGGGTGGCTTCCTCACGGACTTGGCCGTTGTCACTCTGACCGAGTACGACAGAACCTTCCCCGTCCCGGTGGCCTTTCCGCCCCAGCCCGTCACGGGCACGTTGGGAGAGGTTGTGTCGAAGGCGGGTCTGGCCCAACTGCGCATCGCCGAGACCGAGAAGTACGCCCACGTCACCTACTTTTTCTCGGGTGGTGAGGAGACCCCGTTTCCGGGAGAAGACCGGGCCCTTATCCCGTCGGCGAAGGTCGCCACCTACGATCTGAAGCCGGAAATGAGCGCTCCCGAGGTGGCGGCCGAGGCTGTCAAGCGGATTGAGTCGGGGCGCTACGACCTTATCGTCCTCAATTTCGCCAACGCCGACATGGTCGGGCACACCGGCGATTTCGACGCCGCGGTCCGGGCCATCCAGGCCGTCGACCACGCGGTGGGGAAAGCTGTCTCCGCGGCGGTGGCTCGGGGTGGGGTGGCCGTCGTTGTCTCGGACCACGGTAACGCCGAGCAGATGATCGACACCAACACCGGACAGGCTCACACGGCTCACACCATGTCGCCCGTGCCCCTAGTGCTCGTCGGTCCCGAGGATGTGGTCGGCCCGGCCCGGACCCTGCGGGCGGGCATCCTGGCCGATGTCGCGCCGACGGTGCTGGACCTGATGGGGTTGAAGAAGCCGCTCCAAATGACAGGAACATCGCTCCTTCGCGGATAGCCGGCCCTTGGCTTCCGTGGATCCAGGCGGGGACGGCGTAGTCTCCGTCATTCGGGAGGTTCGAGAAGTTGAGCATCCCCAGGAAGACCATCATCAGGGATGTGGGAGCCCGCGAGATTCTTGACTCTCGGGGAAATCCCACCGTGGAAGTTGACATAACCCTCTCCGACGGCGCCTTCGGGCGGGCCGCGGTTCCTTCGGGCGTCTCGACGGGGTCGCGGGAGGCTGTCGAACTGCGCGACGGGGATACCCGTTACGCCGGCCGAGGAGTCCGTCAGGCCGTGGCCAACGCGAGTGGGTGCCTGGCTCGGGCCGTGACCGGCCGGGATGCCCTCGACCAGGTTGGCCTCGACCACCTCCTGATCGCCGCGGACGGGACGTCGAACAAGGGCCAACTGGGGGCGAATGCGATCCTCGGCGTGTCCCTGGCCGCTTCGCGCGCCGCCGCCGCGGCCCTCGGTTTGCCCTATCACGCCTACCTGGGGCGACTTTGGCGGGAGATCAGCGGCGAGAGCCCGGAGCCCAGGCTACCCGTTCCGATGATGAACATCCTCAACGGCGGAAAGCACGGCGCGAACCGGGTCGACTTTCAGGAGTTCATGGTCATGCCCTGGGGTTTCCCGACCTTCTCCGAGGCCCTTCGGGCCGGTGTCGAAGTCTTCCACGTTTTGAAGGACATCCTCAAGGCCCGGCACTTGTCGACCGGTGTCGGCGACGAGGGTGGCTTCGCCTCAGATCTTAAGTCCAACGAGGAGGCCATCGCCCTCCTGATCGAGGCTATCGACAAGGCCGGCTACAGACCAGGGGACCAAATCAGCGTGGCCCTCGACCCGGCCGCGACAGAGTTCTACCAGGCCGAGGAGCGGCGCTACAGGCTGAAGACGGAAGATCGCGAGCTCGACTCCGCCCAGATGATCGCTCTTTGGGAGACCTGGGTCTCGCGCTACCCGATCTGTTCCTTGGAGGATGGTCTGGCCGAGGATGACTGGGATGGCTGGGCCGAGTTGACGACTCGCCTGGGGCGGCGGGTGCAGCTTGTCGGTGATGATCTGTTCGTCACCGACCGGCGCTGGGTGGAGCGAGGTATCGCCGCCGGGGTGGCCAACGCTGTCCTGGTGAAGCTGAACCAGATCGGGACTTTGACCGAGACTCTTGAGACCATGGCCGTGGCTCGCCGAGCCGGCTACAAGACCGTGATCTCGCACCGCTCCGGGGAGACCGAGGACACGACCATCGCCGATCTCGCCGTGGCTACCGCCGCCGGGCAGATCAAGACCGGGGCCCCTTCGCGGTCGGAGCGGGTGGCCAAGTACAATCAGTTGCTCAGACTGGAGGAGGAACTCGGTCCGAAAGCCGGCTTCGGTCTGTAGCCGGGCAATCGAACCTAGACCCGGATTGTCCGGCTGTGCCTCATGTGCTAGAATTGGTTTTGCCTGTTACGGAGGTGGAGCAGTAAGCCATGCTCACAATTATTGCAACTGTGTTTCACGTTATCTTCTCTGTGGGCTTGATCATGATCGTGCTTCTCATGTCCGGACGGAGCGCGGGACTCTCCGGCGCCATCGCCGGGGGCGCCGAGACCTTCTTCGGCAAGCGCAAAGGCCTGGACGAACTACTGGGCAAGCTGGCCGCGGGATTTGCCATAGCCTTCCTGGGCACTTCGCTCATCCTGACTTTCATTATGGGGTGAGAGTCCCGCCGTCGGACGCCTTCTCTCGGAACGGCCCCTCTGCCGGCCCGGGCCAGTCTGCCGCGATGATTCGCGGTAGGGTGGCCTACTCTCCGTGAATGGCCCCACTCATCACGACTCCCACGCCGGCGACGGGACCAGCTACCGCCCCGGCAGGTTGACGCGGACCGCTTGGGGAAAGGATGGAGCAGGGGGGATCCTCGTGGAACGTCAGGAAGCTCTAGACTTCATGCTTGAAAACGTTAGAAACTCCAACCTTCGCAAGCACATCCTAGCCGTCGAGGCGGTCATGCGGGGGCTTGGCGGAAGGCTGGGCGAGGATGAAGAGAAGTGGGGTCTCGCCGGCTTACTGCATGACATTGACTACGAAACGACCAAGGACAGTCCCGATAGGCACAGTCTTGTCGGCGCCGAGATGCTGGAGGCCAAGGGTCTCGCCCCCGAGATCGTGGAGGCCGTGCGCGCGCACAACGAGCACCATGGCTTGCCGCGCCTGACCCTCATGGCCAAGGCTCTTCACGCCGCGGACCCGCTCACCGGTCTCATCGTGGCCGCGGCCCTTATCAGTCCGGCCAAGAAGCTGTCGGCCATTGACGCGAAATTTGTGTTGAATCGTTTTGGTGAAAAAGCTTTCGCCAAGGGGGCCCGGCGTGAGCCGATGTCGGCCGCCAAGGCCGAACTTGGGCTCGAACTCGACGAACTTATCGGCCTGGGGCTTGAGGCCATGCAGGGCATAAGCGGCGATCTCGGACTCTGATGACGACCGAAGAGATAACCGGGCGTCTCGCCGTAATGCGTCACGGAGGGGCCCTCATCCTGGATGAGAGGCGTCAGGCTCTCCTGGCTCTCGACGCCGACCGCCTACGGGACTCCGGGGCCATGCAGGGGGACAAGGTTCTTGCTCGCAGGCTGAAGCGCCAACCGCTCCAGCCGCCGGGGGGGACGCGGTCGCCTCGGGCCGCGGACAGCGGGTCATCGCCACGACCGGCGGCCGGCCGGTCATCGCGGCGGACCCGGGATGCCTCCAGGGCGCCGCGAGGTGTGATCATCCGCGTTCTTGAACGGGCCAACCCGACCGTCGTCGGCGCCTACCGGCGGTCCGGGCGGGAAGAGTGGGTCGAGCCCGACGACAGGCGGTTGTCTCCGGTGGCGGTGCGTCAAGGCTCGTTGGGCGCCTTGTCCGGCGAGAAGGTCGTTGTGGCCATCGCCAAGTACCCGAGCTTCGGCCACCCCCAGCCGTTCGGATCGGTGGTCGAGCGCCTCGGTCCGGCCGGGGCGCCGGATGTCGAGACCCTAGCCATCATCAGGCGCCTGAACCTTCGCGACGCCTTTCCGACCGAGGTCCTGGCCGAGGCCGACCTCCTGCCGCCCGAGGTCACGTCGGAGGAGCGCCGGGGACGGCTCGACCTCACCGGGGAGACCGTTTTCACGATCGATGACGCCGACGCCCGTGATCTCGACGACGCCATTTCCCTGGCCGACTCCGGGCGCGACGACGGCCGGGATCCCCAGCGGGTGGGCGTCTGGCGCCTCGGAGTCCACATCGCCGACGTCGCCCACTACGTGGTCCCCAACTCGGCCCTCGATCGCGAGGCTCGCGAGCGGGGAACGAGCGTCTACCTATCCGACCGGGTCCTGCCGATGTTCCCGACTCGCCTGTCAAACGGCATCGCCAGCCTGCATCCTGGTGTCGATCGCCTGACCGTGAGCGTGTTCATGAATATTGACTCGGGCGGACGGGTGGTGGACTACGACATCCGGCGTTCGGTCATCCGGTCCGCGGCTCGCCTGACCTACGCCGCCGTGGCCTCCCTGCCGCAGGCGGACCCTGGACCAAGCGTGGCCCTCGATGTCGCCGCTGTCCTGCGGGAAATGGTCATTCTCGCCGCCCGCCTGCGCCAGCGGAGGATGGATCGGGGCAGCCTCGACTTTGATCTGGCCGAGGAGAAGGTAGTGGTCGATGGAGAGGGACACCCGCTGGAAATTGTCCGGCGACAGCGAAACGTGGCCACACAACTCATCGAGGAATTCATGATCGTAGCCAATGAGACTGTTGCCGACCACCTCCTTTGGACCGGGGCACCCTTCATCGCCCGCGTCCACGAGGAGCCATTCCCGGACGATCTGGCCGCCCTTCGAGAGATGCTGGCGCCCCTCGGCTACCGGGTTCCGACCACGCGCGCCCCTCGCCCGGCGGAGCTTCAGGCCATCCTCGAGGCCTCACGCGGGCGACCGGAGGCCGAGGAGGTTCACCGGGCGCTCCTGCGGGCCTTGCCCCAGGCCCGCTACAGCGCCGCACGCTCGCCGCACTTTGCCCTGGCCTCCGCCAACTACCTCCACTTCACCTCGCCCATCCGTCGCTATCCCGATCTGGTCGTGCACCGGCAAGTGGTGGCGGAAATCGAAGGAGCGAAAGCGGACCGGGCCGGGGACGCCGGCCGGCTTCAGACGCTGGCCGAGGCCTGCTCGCGGGCCGAGCGCACGGCCGACAGGGCCGAGGCCAGAAGTCTGGATCTCATGAAGGCGCGATTGGCCGAAGCCCACCTAGGTGACATCGAGAAGGGCGAGGTCGTTGATGTCTTCGAATTCGGGGCCTTTGTCCGCCTGCCGAACGGGGTCGAGGGTTTGGTGCCAACGTCGGCCGCGCCGCGTGGCGGGTTTGAACCGGGTCAGACCCTGAGGGTCCAGATCGTCCGGGTCGACATCGCCAAGCGTCACGTGGACCTCGTGCCGGTGTAGGCGAACCTGTCGACCTTGCGCCCGTGTAGGCGAAGCTGAGGAACTCACGCCGGGGACCGCTCCGGATTTGGACTGGTTCGGCCCCGGATTGTATGTTATATGAGAAGAGCAGGCCGGCGCTACGCCGGAGGCAGCGGAAGCCAGGAGCGCAGGAGGGTTGGAGACGTGAGAAACCCGGACCGGTTTAGGGGTAGTCCCGCGGGGAAAGTCGTGGAGGTCACGAATGAAGGCATCGGCCCGTCGCCCTACCACGCTTTTGTGCCCTCTCCTCTTCCACCCCGCCTGGCCATCACGACGTTTCGCGACGCTCTTCAAGGCGTCCGGGGGTCGGTCTCCGGTCCAAGGTTGGCTGACAGTCTCTTCGAGACCCCGTTTGTCACTGTCCGCGCGGCGGCCAAGCTTCTGGACGCAAGCGATCGAACCGCGCGACTTGCGGTGGAGAGATTGGTGGACGTGGGCATCCTGACGCCCGGCACCCGGAACTGTAGGCGTCGCGGTTTTCGCTTTTCGCTGCCTTAAGTACGAAATTGTAGTCGGGTATTGTAGTTAGCTTCCGAACCGGGCTCGGTCCGGCGAAACTCACCGGCCAGACGCGGCCGCGCTCCTGAAGCCACAGCGGACACCGGCGATGCCGATTCGAAGAGCGTCACTTGAGCGGAGAGCGGAGCCATGACACCCGAAGCAGCCGAGCGCCAGACCAAGACCGTAACCGAAAACCGCAAGGCCCGGCACGACTACCACATCGAGGAGACCTATGAGGCCGGCCTGGTCCTCACCGGCACAGAGGTCAAGTCTTTGCGGGCCGGCGAGTGCAACCTCCGCGACAGCTATGTGGAGATCCGGGACGGCGAGGCCATCATGATCAACAGCCACATCTCGGCCTACACGCAGGGCAATCGCTTCAACCATGAACCGCTGCGCCCGCGGAAGCTCCTCCTGCATAAGCTGGAAATCCGGCGGCTCGGGCAGCGGGTCCGCGAGAAGGGTTACACAGTCATTCCGTTGCGGATCTACTTTAGCGGCTCCCGGGCCAAGGTCGAGATCGGGTTGGCGCGAGGCAAGCACACCTACGATAAGCGTCGCGACCTGGCCGAGAAAGATGCCAGGCGAGACATGGAACGAGTCATGGCCGGCCGAGACAGCCGAAAAAGCGAGTAGGCCGCGGAAGCGAGTGGTGGCCGGCGCTGGCCGCGCCGCAACTTGGCCTGAACGGCGGGTTGCCTAGACTTCGCAACCTCGCGCATCTGTGATAAGCTTAAATTCCCTCCAGCGCCGGAACACGCAAGTTGGCCAGGAGGTCAGTCCGATGATTTGGGGGCGAACAAGACTCGACACGGGTCGGTGTAGGTAGTGGCTGCAGGTCGAGCCCCCGCGACTCGTAAATCCGCGGGACCAAAGTAAAAGCCAACGAGAGCTACGCTCTAGCCGCCTAGTGCGGCTACGTCCACCGGATTTCCGCCTGCAGGGTCCGGCCCGGGCGTCACAGATGCAGGCTTACCCAGCGAAGCAGCCCGGTGTCGCCGGGGAAATCTACGGGCTAGTCACTTCCGGTCACTCCTCTGAGGGCCGGGAGAGGGCGAACCAAGCTCTCGGAGGATAAGCCTTGTAGACGCCGCTACTTGCGCACCTGTGGACGCCGGTGCAATTCCGGCCGCCTCCACCAAGACGAGTCTCGGGCGTCCGGTTAGCCGGACGCCCGTTTCCATGTTAGGCGCCGCCGCCCCACCGGGCCACAATCTGGCCGGGGTGGGGGCCAGGCCGCGACAGGATTGGCTGGATGGCCTGCCGAATCTAAACTCCGACGTCAGCACTGTTCAGTAGGGGGCGGTTTCGGATGCCCATATTCAACAATCGTGACAAGACCAAGGTTATTTCTATCGGGGAGCCGGACGCCGAGCCGACCTCCCGGGACATCCTCCAGCGCGTCTATCTTGCCCTGCAGGAGAAGGGCTACAACCCTGTGGCCCAGATCGCCGGCTACCTCCTCTGCGGCGACCCAGTTTACATAACCGCTCACGGTGACGCCCGAACCCTCATCCGCCAGCTCAACCTGCAGGAAGTCATGGAGGAACTGGTCCGGTACTACATCGAGGGGAGGTAGTCGCGGTCCGCAAGGACCCGCCTCATCCCGCCACCCTCGGGCCCCCGTGGGCTCCTAGCTATTACCAGACGCGGGATGCCTTGATTCGGCAGGAATCCCCATCCGGGCGGGCGAAGACGCCCGCGAGCGCCGGCGGCCCGCTTTGGAGATGCCCAGCTAGACGGCCTGACCGGTAGGGGTGGAGGCGGCAAGGTGCGGCTATCCGGGCGGCGGGCGTCGGTTCTCGCGTTCGCCCTTATCCTCATTCTGCTGGTTTCCGCGACATCGGCCACGACCGCCGCGGCGGTGAGCGACATAACTCTGGTCATCAACGGTCGCGTGGTAGCCACCGACTCCCCCCCCATTCTTGTCAGCGGCACGACCCTAGTTCCCATCCGGGTCGTGTCCGAGACCCTCGGCGCCGACGTGGTTTGGAACCAGACGACAAACTCCGCCACCATAACCTCGGGTCAGACTCGGATCGTCCTGACCATAGGCGCCGCCCAGGCGCAGGTCAACGGCCAATCCATGCTCCTGGCTCTGCCCGCGAGGATCGTCTCAGGGCGGGCGATGGTCCCGATCCGCTTTGTGTCCGAGGCCCTGGGGGCCCAGGTCGCCTGGGATCAAGCCGGGCGTCAGGTCACTATTGTCTACGGCACGGCCCTGCCGGCTATCGAGAACCTGTCCTGGCAGGAGACCCCGGGGCTGGCCCGGTTCGTCATCGTCACCAATGGCCCGGCGCCCTATCGGGTTTCGACTTTGGCTCGCGGCGAGGTCCGTCCGGACCGTCCCGATCGCCTCCTTGTCGACGTGGCCTGGGCCAGCGTCAACATCCCCGAGACGACGCCTGTCGGCGAGGCCGGAATCCAGCGGGTGCGGGCCTACACTGAGGACATGGCCGGGACGCCCACCGCGCGCGTGGTCTTTGACGCCGACGCGCCCGTCCGCTACGAGGTCTGGGCCACCTGGGATCCGTCGCCTCCGCTGGGGGTGGGCGACCTTCCGGCGGTGTTCAAGCCGGGTCAGGAGGCCATCGTCGTCGAGATTCAGTACCAGGTCCTCGGCGTGGAGTTCGTCGACGAGCCGGGCCTGGAACGAGTCATCGTCCACATGAACGGTCCCGCCGACTACCGGGTCTGGGAGGCTTCGAGCCCCTGGCGCTTGGTGGTCGACGCCCGCCGGGCCACCTTGGCTACCGCCCTCGCGGGCCTGTCGAACGACGAGAGGACGACCCCCGTGGGGAAAATGGGGGTCGCTCAGATCCGGGTCGGGCAGTTCAATACCGATCCCGACATTGCCCGCGTCGTTCTTGATGTCGAGGCCGATATGCCCGTGGCCTACAGCGTGATCCAGGATAGAGACGACATAGTCATCTACCTGGGTGGAGCCTTGACCATCAGCGGTTTCGGCTACGAGCGGCTGGATACCGGCGGCCGTTTGACGGTCTGGGCCGGCCGGGCCCTGAAGCCGGTTGTCACCCGGGCGTCAGACCCCGATCGTCTAATTGTCGAGTTCAAGGGCGCCCGGCTCGGCGGCGCGGTCTCCGGCGGCGGAACCGTAGACTACGGAGACGACCTGGTCTTGAGCCTGGTCTACGCCGAGGATGCGTCACGGCAGGTCACGACTTTTACCATCAATCTCCGTCGCCCGATGTCCGCCGAGGCCACTCCGACCGCGGACGGCGTTGTCCTTGATATCGGACGCTCGGCCCTTCTGGGCCGGGTGATCGTCGTCGACCCCGGGCACGGCGGAACCGATCCCGGGGCCATCGGCGCGAACGGGGTGCGCGAAGCCGATCTCACCCCGCTCATCTCCGCCAAGCTGGCTGTACTTCTCCGCGCCGCGGGGGCGGAAGTTGTCCTGACCCGAACCGGAAGCGACGAGAATCCCGACAAGTACGCCCGTCCCGAGTTGGCCAACTCCGTCGGAGCGGACGCCCTGATCTCGGTTCACCTCAACGCCAACTACCGCTCGGCTATCTGTGGTTCCGAGACCTACTACTATCGCCAGGACAGCCATCTTCTGTCCGAGCTCATCCTGTCCCGTCTCCTTGAGCAACTGGGACGCCCCGACGGCGGCGTCCGCTGGGCCGATTTTGTCGTGACCCGCGAGGCCCACATGCCGGCCTGCCTTGTCGAGGGTCTCTACATGACCAACGCCATTGATCTGGCCCTGATCATGAAATCCGACACCCTGGACCGCATGGCCCTGGCCATCTTTGAAGGCTTGGAAGACTTCTTCGCCGGACGACCCGCGCAGTAGTTTCCGTCTGCCTTTGGGGCCGCCGCGCCCCGATATGGATACTAATAGGCATGGCGTGAGGGTCCTCGCTCACGGCAGGAACGGGAGATGGCATTCTTGGAACGTCCCGCGGTCGGTCTCTTTGATTCCGGAGTCGGTGGCCTCAGCGTCCTCCGGCGCATGCTCGACGTGGCCAGGCCGCCCTGGAGGGAGATCGTCTACCTCGCCGACCTAGCCCATTTTCCCTATGGGCCGCGACAGGCGGTCGAGGTCCGGCGGCTGGCCCTGGCCGGGGTGGAACTTCTCGGGTCTCGGGGTCTTGCCGCGGTGGCCGTTGCCTGCAACACGGCGGCTTCTTCCGGGGTCAGAGCCGGGTCAGCGGGCCTGGCTGTCCCCGTCTGCGACATCATTGGTCCCGGAGCGCGCGAAGTGGCGGCCTTCGCCGCCCCCGACCCGACGAGCCGGGTCATAATCTTGGGCACCGAGGGGACGATCAGAAGCCGTGTCTGGGAAAGGGCCATCCGAAGGGCCGGCTATCCGGGGCCGATCATCGGTTGGCCATGCCCCGTTCTGGCCAACCTCATAGAAGAGGGGCCCAGCGAGGCCGCCACGCGCCGCGCTATTCTTGAGGCCACCCGCGGGCTCAAGGGGGTCCAAGCCGGGCTCGGGCGGGTCCGGAGTTTCTCTGGAGCGGCGCCCGTCGATATTGTTGTCCTGGGCTGTACCCACTACGCCTTCGCCGCGCGCGCGTTCGAGGACGTGCTGGCCGGAGAGGTCCTTGAGCATCCGGTGCGCATCGTCGACCCGGCCGGCGCTCTGGCCGACCAGTTGGCGGAGGAGGTCGGAAAGTGCGAGAGCGGTCTGGAAGGCATGGGCGGCCCTTCCGCCGAAAGACGGGTGGAGGTCTCGTTCTTGACCACCGGGCGAGCCGAGCATTTCGGGACCAGGGCGAGGCAGCTCCTGGCCGACAAGCTGGCCGGCGGGGCGAGCGATCTGCGCCTCGATCGAGTTTCGGAGGTTGCCCTGCCGAGCTAGAGAACAAACGGGGGTGCCGGTCTTGAGGATTGACGGGCGTGGACCGTCCGAGCTTCGCGAGATCACGATTACGCGCAACTACACGCGCTACGCTGAAGGATCCGTCCTCGTCCGCTTCGGGGACACCTGGGTCGTGACCACGGCCTCGGTGGAGGACAAGGTCCCCCAGTTTCTCAAGGGCTCCGGGCGCGGCTGGGTCACGGCCGAGTACGCCATGCTCCCCCGCGCCACGCCGGAGCGCCATCCGCGGGAAACGGGACTACCCGGACGCTCGGGCGGGCGCTCCTCGGAGATCCAGCGGCTCGTTGGACGGAGTCTGAGGGCCGTCGTTGACCTCGACGCGCTTCGCGAGCGCAGCATCTGGATTGACTGCGATGTTCTACAGGCCGACGGCGGCACGCGAACCGCGGCCATCACCGGGGCCTTCGTGGCCCTCGTCGACGCCTGCCTCAAGCTTAAGGCCTCGTCGACCGTGGCTTCGTTTCCGGTCATTGATTTCGTGGCCGGGGTTTCGGTGGGGATCGTGCGGGCCGAGCCTGTGCTCGACCTCTGCTTCGAAGAAGACAGCCGGGCCGCCGTGGATATGAACGTGGTCATGACGGGGCAGGGACGCTTCGTGGAGATACAGGGCACGGCCGAGCACGGCAGTTTCGGGGATGACGAGCTTGGCGGCATGTTGGCTCTGGCCCGCGCCGGTTGCTCCCAGCTCATCGACATCCAGCGGGCGAGTCTGGGGCCGGAGGCCGCGGCCATTGGGACCAGGCCCATCCCAGGCGCCGGTGGCGCGGCCCGGTGAAGGCAAGACACCTCCTCGTGGCGACCAAGAATCCGAACAAGGTCGCCGAACTCCGGCCGCTGCTGGCCCCCGCCCTGGCGTCTCTGGCTCTCGATATCCGGCCGCTCGGTCCGGATGATCCGACCCCGGCCGAGGACCGTCCTACCTTCGCCGGTAACGCTGTCCTCAAGGCCGTTTTCGCCGCGAAGCGGTCGGGCGAGATCGCCCTGAGCGAGGACTCCGGCCTGGAAGTGGACGCTCTAGGCGGGGCGCCCGGTGTGCTCTCCGCGCGCTACAGCGGTGGCGGGCCGGCCGAGAACAATAGCCTCCTCCTGGGGGAGTTGGCCGGCGTGCCGGAAGGCCGCCGGGAGGCCCGGTTCCGCACGGCGGTGGCGGTCAAGGCGCCCGAGGGTCCGGTATTCGTCGCCGAGGGTGTCACCGAGGGAAACATCACTGACAGGCCGCGGGGCAGCGGGGGCTTCGGCTATGATCCGGTCTTTCTGTCCCGGGATCTTGGCCGCACTTTCGCCGAGGTGTCCCCGGACGAGAAGAACCGCGTCAGTCACCGGTCCAGGGCCCTGCGGGCCATCCGCGGTTATCTGTTTGAGGTTGTCGGGGATGAGGATTTCGACTCTCCTCAAGGATCGCTTCCGGGGCACGACGCCTGTGTTCGGATCCAACTGAGGGTCAAGTGCCCGCCGGGCCTGATCGCCCATCAACTGGCCGTCGGCCGGCTGTGTCGCGAACTCGCCCTGAGCCTGGCTGAGGCCGGAGTGGCCGTTGACGTTCCCCTGACCGCGGCTGCCGGCTTGCTCCACGACATCGGCAGGACGGCCACGATCATCCGGAGCGCGGTCGGCGGCGGCGAGCCGCCCGAGGGCGTCGTGGAACACGCCTGGCTCTCGGCCCGCTGGCTGGACCGAAAAGGTTGCGACTCGCGCCTCGGGCGGGCCGTTCTGGTCCACGGACTTGACTCTCTCTTCTCGCCCGTCTGGAGGCCCTCGACCCGGGAAGAGCAAGTGTTGATGTTTTGCGACAAACTGATCGAACGTGCTTACGTGGGTCTTGGTCCTCGCTTGGCCGGGCTCGCGGCGAGGTATCCGGCCGCGCGCGAACTCATCTCGGCTTCCGAAGAGCCGCTACGTCTTCTTGAGCGAGATCTGGCCCAAGCCTGCCGGGTGACGGTGGCCGAGATGGAGCGTCGCCTGGCGGCAACTCTGGCGGTCGAGATTCTGCCTCCCGACTCGCGTTGACCGTTTCTGGCCACCGTTCTATACTAGGCTAGGTTCGGGGCGTGGCGCAGCTTGGCTAGCGCGCCTGCTTTGGGAGCAGGAGGTCCCGGGTTCAAATCCCGGCGCCCCGACCAATCCACCCTGGCCGGGTGATGGGCCGGCGCGACGGCGCGGGACCCCGGCTTGAACGAAAGCAGTCGAAAAGCACTGCTGGCAGCGTTTTGACGCTGATTTCGAGCACGTGCTATACTATAACTTGCCCTTCGGGGCCGCACCTTCTCAACGTCCGGTCTTAGGGCCTTTCTTGCCACGCCGAAGTTCGCGGGCGGGTGTAGCCTAATGGTAGGGCGGGAGCCTTCCAAGCTCCTAGCGTGGGTTCGATTCCCATCACCCGCTCCATGCTTTTGTTGCGCCTGTAGCTCAGTTGGATAGAGCGACTGGCTTCTACCCAGTGGGTCGGGGGTTCGAATCCTCCCAGGCGCGCCAGAGTTTTGCGGCGCCTTTGCGGCGCTAAACTTCATAAGCTGTGCGGTGGATGTAGCTCAGTTGGTTAGAGCGCCAGGTTGTGGCCCTGGAGGCCGCGGGTTCAATTCCCGTCATTCACCCCATTTTCTTGTGGCGCTGGGGCGTGGCCAAGTGGTAAGGCAGGGGACTTTGGATCCCCTATCGTTGGTTCGAATCCAGCCGCCCCAGCCAGTTTTGTGGGCCATTAGCTCATCCGGCAGAGCATCCGCCTTTTAAGCGGAGGGTGGAAGGTTCGAGTCCTTCATGGCCCACCATCTTGCCGGGCACACGGGCGGGCGTGGCGGAATGGCAGACGCGTACGGCTTAGGACCGTATGGGCTGGCCCCGTGGGAGTTCGAATCTCCCCGCCCGCACCAATCTTTCTAAACTCCGTACCCCTCCATTCCGCCGCCCTCTCCCGACCGGTCCCTTCTCGACCGGCCCGGAACCGAGTCCCGGCGGTCCGTCCGGAGGCTATCGGTCCGAGGTGAAGCGTGGCAATGAGCGGTGACATTATCTTGACCAAGCTCGAAGGACATAAGGTCCAGCTTGAGGTGACTGTCGACCAAGCGGAGGTCGCTCGGGCCTACGACCAGGCCTACCGTCGCCTGGTGAACCGCGTTAGCGTTCCCGGTTTCAGACGCGGCCACGTCCCGCGTCCAGTCCTGGAAAGGCACATCGGGCGGGAGGCTTTGCGGGAGGAAGCCCTTGAGTCCATCCTGTCCGACTCCTATGGTCAAGCCCTCGACGCGAAGGACCTGGACCCTATTGACCGGCCGGAGGTCGAGATCGTCAAGTTCGAAGAGGGCGAGCCCTTTGTCTTCAAGGCCACGGTGGAGGTCAGGCCCGAGGTGAAGCTTGGGAAGTACACCGGAATGGGGCTGTCCGTCTCGCCGAGGGAGGTCTCCCAGTCCGACATCGAGGCCCAGCTCACCGCCATCCGGGAGCGCCGGGCCGAACTGGAGCCGGCCGAGCCCGAGGCCACCCTGGAGGACGGCCTCTACGGCGTCCTCGACTACGAGGGTGTCGTCGAGGGCACGGTTCTCCCCGGCGGCAAGGCCGAGGGAGCGCTGGTCCAGATAGGGGCCGGACAAATCGAACCCCAGATTGAGGAGGCCATCAAGGGGGCCAGGGCCGGGCAAGAACGGAAGGCCACGGTGACTTTCCCGCCCGACATCCCCAATCAGGAGCTTCAGGGTAAGGAAGCCGCGTTCAAGATTCAGGTCAAGGAGATCAAGCGCAAGAAGCTCCCGGAACTCACGGACGAGTTGGCCGTGGAGATCACGGGACTGGATTTGGCCACTCTGCGTGAGCGCATCTCCCAGAGCCTTGGAGAGCGGGCCAAGAGTGAGGCCCGCGAGGAACTCACGCGTCAGGTAGTGGAGAAGGTCACCACCGAGGCCGAGGTGGATGCTCCGGAGACCCTGGTCAGGCGTCGGATGGAACGAATGACGGCCGACACCGAAGAACGCCTTAAAGGCCAGAATCTTGATCTCGACCAGTACCTTAAGATCGTTGGCCTGGAGCGTGAGCAGTGGGAGAAGGACCTCCGCGTCCGCGCCGAGCACACCGTGAAGAAGGACCTGGTTTTGGAGGCCGTTGGCCGGCGGGAGAAGATCCTGGCCACCGAACCCGAGATTGAGTTCGAGATCGCCAGATCAGCAGCGGCCTACCAGCAGAAACCGGAGAAGATGCGGGCCTTCTTCTATGGCTCCGCCGACCGTCTAGAGTCATTGCGAGCGGGGATAATCACTCAGAAGACGGTCCAGTATCTTGTCCGGGAGAACACCGCCGAAGACGCGGCTCGGACCGACGCCCAAGAGGCGGAGGGTAAGTGATTCGGGGCGAGGGGAGAAAGGACACATGAGCGGTTACCTGGTTCCTATCGTAGTCGAGCAGACGCCCAAGGGCGAGCGATCCTACGACATTTACTCCCGGCTACTCAAGGATCGGATCATCTTCATCGGCACGGAGATCGACGACACGATCGCCAACCTGGTCGTGGCCCAGCTTCTGTTCCTGGAGAGCGATGACCCGGAGAAAGATGTGCATATTTACATCAACTCACCAGGCGGGTTCGCGCACTCCGGCCTGGCCATCTACGATACGATGCAGTACGTGAAGTCGGACGTGTCGACCATCTGCGTGGGCATGGCGGCCAGCGCCGCCGCCGTCATTCTGGCCGGAGGCGCGAAGGGCAAGCGCTTCGCCCTACCCAACAGCCGGGTGATGATTCACCAACCGGCCGGCGCCGCGCAAGGGCAGGCCACCGACATCGAGATCCACGCGCGGGAGATCCTCAAGACGCGGGAGAAGCTCAACGAGATTCTGGCCCATCACACGGGGCAGCCGGCCGAGCGTGTGGCCAAGGATACGGAACGCGACTACTTCATGTCACCCGAAGAAGCCAAGAAGTACGGGCTGATCGACGCGGCTCTCTATCCCAGGGATCTTCCCCGGAAGTAGACGCCAGCGGCTAGCGCCGGAGGTCGCGCGCGGCCCGGGGGCGAGGTAGTCCGGCTGGAAAGAGGTGACGCATTGTTCAAGTTCACCGATGAGAAGGGCCAGCTGAAGTGCTCGTTCTGCGGCAAAGGGCAGGACCAGGTAAAGCGCCTGGTCGCGGGCCCCGGCGTCTACATCTGTGACGAGTGCATCGAACTGTGCAACGAGATCATCGAGGACGAGTTCAGCGAGGAGCTCGAGCTCGAACTAAAGGATCTGCCGAAACCGCGGGAGATCAAGACCTTCCTGGATGAGTACGTCATCGGCCAAGAGCGGGCCAAGAAGATCCTCTCGGTCGCCGTCTACAACCACTACAAGCGAATCAACCTGGGCGGCAAGATTGACGATGTCGAACTCCAGAAGTCGAACATCGTCATGCTGGGACCGACCGGCTGCGGCAAGACCCTCCTGGCCCAGACCTTGGCCCGGTTCCTGAACGTGCCCTTCGCCATCGCCGACGCCACGTCCCTGACCGAGGCCGGCTACGTCGGCGAGGATGTCGAGAACATCCTCCTCAAGCTCATCCAGAACGCCGACTACGATATCGAGAAGGCCGAGAAGGGCATCGTTTACATCGACGAGATCGATAAGATCGCCCGCAAGTCCGAGAATCCGTCGATCACCCGCGACGTATCCGGCGAAGGCGTGCAGCAGGCTTTGCTCAAAATCCTGGAGGGTACGGTGGCCAGCGTCCCGCCGCAGGGTGGCCGCAAGCATCCCCATCAGGAGTTCATCCAGATCGATACCACCAACATTCTTTTCATCACCGGAGGGTCGTTCGACGGCATCGACAAGATCATTCAGAGCCGCATTGGTAAGAAGGGTCTCGGCTTCGGGGCCGACATCAGAACATCTCAGAACAGAATGAGAATTGGCGAAACCCTGGCCAAGATCATGCCCGAGGATCTCCTCAAGTTCGGCATGATCCCGGAGTTCGTCGGGCGGGTGCCGATCATCGTCACTCTCGACGCGCTCGATGAGCCGGCCATGGTCCGCATCCTCACCGAGCCGAAGAACGCCCTGACCAAGCAGTACAGGAAGTTCTTCGAACTCGACAGCATCGACCTCGAGTTTACCGACGACGCCTTGAAGACCATCGCCGGTGAAGCGATGAAGCGCAGCACCGGGGCGCGCGGCCTCCGGGCCATCCTCGAGGACATCATGCTCGACGTCATGTACGAGTTGCCGTCACGGAGCGACATTGTCAAGTGCATCGTCAACACGGAGGTCGTCAACAAACAGAAGGATCCGATCCTTGTCCCCGGCGTGCCCAAGAAGGCTGCCGAGGCGGGGAAGCCCAAGGAAGAGACGGCCTAGAAGCGGCGCGCGGCGGTCCCGACGGCCGAGGTCTACCGCCGTCCGCCGGCTAAAAGTCGGCCGGATCAGGAACGGATGATGATGAGGGAGGCGCCCGGCCCCAGGGCCGGGCGCCTCCCTCATTTCGGTGGGCCGCGGGCGGTGGGCCCAGGCCGGCGGTTCTTCCTCTAGTACATCTGCACATATTTGGACGTCCCCAGATGGACAAAGAGCCAAAGGATTCTGCCAGGTGCGAAGACAATATGCTTTCTCTCATCTAGTGCGCAACCGTGGGCAGACATCGGTAGTCCTACGCAATGACGAATTCAGGGTGACGAACACCGACGGCTAACCACACCAAGGCCGGGCCTAGGGGGAAGCCAGATACGTGGGGACGCAGATCGCCCAGCTAGTGGTGAACGGGGTCATCGTCGGCGGTATCTACGCCTTAGCGGCCTCAGGCTTGACGGTAATCACCGGGGTTTTGAACCTCATCAACTTCGCCCACGGTGAGTTCTACATGCTTGGAGCCTACTTTGCCCTCACGGCGGCGACGGCCCTGGGTTTTGGTTTTGTCCCTTACCTCTTGGTGTCCATGGCTGGAGTGGCCTTGGTCGGTGTCCTCTCGGAACGATTCGTGTTCAGACCGTTGCGTTTCGCGCCCGCGGTGAGCCCGCTTATCGCCTCACTGGGCCTGTCCATTGCCTTGCAGGCGGCCTCGCTGGTGATCTGGCAAGCGCGGCCCCTGCGGCTACCGGGCATCCTGGAAGGCGTCGTCTTTTCGGTCGGTGGAGTCTCGGTCTCGGCTCAGAGAATCCTGGTCTGCGCCGTCGCGGCGGTGCTGATTCTCATCCTTCAGTACTTTATCAAGCGCACCTGGCTTGGGATCGGTATCCGAGCTATGTCGAAGGACCTCACTACGGCCGGTCTGGTCGGGGTGGACATCGACAGGGTCGCCCCTATGTGCTTTGCCCTGGCCGGGGCCCTGGCCGGGGCCGCGGGGGCCCTCGTCGGACCACTGTTCGTCCTCCAGCCGACTATGGGGGCCCTCATGGGCCTCAAAGTCTTCGTCCTGGTCATCATCGGCGGCGCAGGCAACGTTACCGGCGCCATCTACGCCGGTATCCTCCTCGGCGTGACGGAGAATCTGGTCGACGGTCTCTTCGCCTCCAGATACAAAGATATCATCGCCTTCGTCGTCCTGCTGGTGGTCCTGTCGTTCAAGCGGGAGTCGCTGGCGGGAAGGGATTGACCATGAAGACCCCTGTGAACCCCCTCCTGACTCTGATCGGGATGGCCGTCGTGGTTCTCGCTCCCATGGCCATTGAGTCCAACTACTACCTGCACCTTCTCATCATGATCTGCATCTACGTCACGCTGACGACCGGCCTGAACCTGGTCATCGGTTACGCCGGTCAGGGCTCGCTCTGCCACGGCGCTCTTTACGGTTTTGGGGCCTACGCCTCCGCTCTCCTGACGACGCACCTGGGTTTCCCGGTCTACGTGGCCTTCCTGCTGGCCGGCCTCATCGCGGCCATCCTGGGCCTTCCGATCGCCCTGCCCAGCTTGCGGTTGAAGGGCGTCTATTTCTCCGTGGCCACTTTGGGCCTGCAGGAGATCGCCTTCTTGGTCAACGTGAACTGGATAAGCTTGACCCACGGTCCGATGGGCATCGTCAATGTTCCTCCCCTGACTTTCGCGGGCAAGCCTCTGACCATGATCCAGTACTACTGGGCGGGCCTGATCATGGTGGCTCTTACCTATGCTCTGGTCAAACTGATTGTCTTGTCGCGGACGGGTCGGGAGCTCCAGGCCATCCGAGAGGACGAAACCGCGGCTCGCGCGATGGGGATTAACACTTACGGTCTCAAGGTCATGGCCTTCGTCGTCTCGGCCTTCATCGCCGGTCTGGCCGGGGCCTTTTTCGCCCACTACTTCAAGTTCGTCAGCCCCGACAGTTTCCGGGACACCGTGTCGGTCACCCTGTTCGTGATGCTCCTGGCGGGAGGCCGCGGGACTCTCATGGGTCCGGTTCTCGGCGCGGGGCTTCTTACCATCTTGCCCGAGTTTCTGCGCATGGCCCGCGATTACCAGCTCCTCTTCTACGGTCTGGCTCTTATCGTCCTGACCATCTTCTTCCCCAAGGGCGTCGTCGGGTGGTGGGAGTCGAGGGTCTCGCCGGAGCGGGGCCGTGGGCCGCGCCGGCCCGACTCAGGAGGAGGGCCCACCGTCGGGAGGCGGTCGCGTCGCAAGGAGGTGACAGCCGGTTGAGCGGGGCTGAGGCTGAGGTTGTTCTCACCGTGGACAAGGTCTCCAAGTTCTTCGGCGGGGTCAAGGCCGTGACCGACGTGGCTTTCGAGGTCAGGAGGAGCCGGACCACGGGGCTCATCGGACCCAACGGTTCCGGCAAGACCACCCTCTTCAATGTTATCAGTGGGTTCTATGGTCCGACAGCCGGACGGGTCCTTCTGGGCGACCGCGAGATCCAGGGTCTGCCGCCCCACGTTGTGGCCCGGCTGGGCGTGACCCGGACTTTCCAGAACATCCGGCTCTTCAACAACATGACCGTCCGCGGGAATGTCATGGCCGCCATGAGGTTTGGATCCCTGGCCGACCGGCTGCGGGACATCGTCCTGACCCCAAGCGCCCGGCGGGAGAGGGCCGAGTTGTCGCGCAAGGCCGACGAGCTTCTGGCTCTGCTCGGGTTGAGCGGGCATGAGGATCAACCCGCCGCCTCGCTTCCCTACGGGATGAAGAAGCGGCTGGAACTGGCTCGGGCCATGGCCGGGGGCCCCACGGTCCTGCTCCTGGACGAGCCCGTGGCCGGGATGAACCCCCAGGAGACGAGTGACATGATCGACTCGATCAGGAAGCTGCGGGCCCAGGGGCTTACGCTTGTCGTCATCGAGCACGACATGAGAGTGATCATGAACACCTGTGATCGCATTGTGGTCCTGAGCTACGGAATGAAGCTGGCCGAGGGGACGCCCGACGAGGTCCGGTCCAACCCCAGTGTCATCGAAGCCTACCTCGGGAAGGAGCTCGCCCATGCTTGACGTCAAGGACGTCTGGTGTTTCTACGGCCAGGTCGCCGCCGTGCGGGGCGTGTCTCTTGAGGTCCGGGAGGGCGAGATCGTCTGCTTGCTCGGCTCCAACGGGGCCGGGAAGACCTCGACCCTGATGGCCATCTCGGGTGTGGTGAAGCCGAGACAGGGCCGGGTTGTCTTCCAAGGGACGGACATCACCGGTCGGAAGCCGTGCGACATCGTGAGGTGCGGCGTGAGCCAGGCGCCCGAGGGCCGGCGGATATTCGGCGGATTGACGGTTCTCGAGAACCTTAAGGCCGGCGCCTACGCCAGGCCTGACCGCAAGTTCATCGGCAAGGAACTTGACTTTGTCTTCTCTCTCTTCCCGATTCTCGCCAAGCGCCAGCGCCAGGACGCCGGCACTCTCAGCGGCGGCGAGCAGCAGATGCTGGCCCTGGGACGGGCTCTGATGTCCAAGCCCAAACTTCTCCTCTTGGACGAACCGTCGCTGGGCCTGGCCCCGCTTCTGATCAGGCAGGTCTTCGGGGTCATGGAGGACATCCGCAAGGCGGGCATCGCTATCCTTTTGGTCGAGCAGAACGCGCGGGCGGCCCTGGGCATGGCCGACAGGGGTTACGTGCTCGAGACCGGCCGCGTTTCGTTGCAGGGTACTGCCAAGGAGCTTCTGGCCAGCGACTCGGTCAGGAAATCGTACCTGGGCTACTAGCGTACCTGGGTTACTAGCGTACCTGGGCTACCAAGCTTGAGAGGGCCAGGGGCGGCAAGGGGGGACGAGCCTTGATCATCAAGGATGTCACGGTCATTGACGGCGCCGGGCGACAGCCGTTCGTGGCCACGGTGACCACGAGCGGAGAGAGAATCGCGGCCATCCGGCCCCACGGGGGCGGAGATTGCCGCCCGGTCGAAGGCGGCCGCGACCGCGAGCCCGTCGACAGCGGGGGCCGCGGGCCGATCGGCGACGGGGGTGGCGAGTCTATCGACGGCCGGGGCCGCTTCCTCGTTCCCGGCCTCGTGGACGCGCACAACCACCTCGGTCTCGAACTCGGGGACGAAGAAGCCCAGATGCTCGAATCCGACGCGCTGGTCGCCCTGAGGGCCGCCCACCGCGCCCGGCGCAACCTCAGCACCGGCATCACGACCATGCGAACCATGGGGGAGAAGAACGGCGTCGACTATGCCTACCGCCGGGCGATTGAGGAGGGGGACATCCCCGGCCCGAGGGTTCAGGTGTCGGGACCGGCTATCGTCCGAACCGGTGGCCACGGGTACTACCTCGGTTGCCAGGTCGACGGTCCGGTCGAAGTGCGCCGGGCTGTCCGGCGCAACCTCAGCCAGGGCGTGGAGTGGATCAAGATGATCGTCACCGGCGGGGGTTCGACCAAGAGTTCGAGCCCCAGTGTGACCGAGTTCACGGCCGAGGAAGTTCAGGCCGGTATCGACGAGGCTTCCGCCCACGGGGTGCCCGTGGCTGTCCATGCTCACGGCGGTAAGGGCGTCGACTTCTCTCTTGAGGCCGGGGTCACGAGCATCGAGCATGGTTTCTTTCTCTCGCGGGCGCAGCTCGAGCGCATGGCCGGAAGCGGGGTCTGGCTTGTCTCAACTTTGGGTTTTCTGCTCATCGAACGCGCCGCCGGCGAGGAGAAAAGACCGGCCTGGTACCTTGAGCGTCTGGCGCGGATGAAGGAGTCGGCCCTGGCCATGACCATCGCGGCCAGAGAGACCGGCGTGAAGATCGCTGTTGGACAGGATTGCGAGCATGGTCGCCTCGCCGACGAGATGCGCTGCCTGGAGATGGCCGGTTTCTCCCGTTTGGAGGCCATCGCCGCCGCTACCTCGCGTGGCGCCCTGCTCATGGGTCTGGACGGCGAGGTTGGGATCATCGAAGTCGGCAAGCGTGCCGATTTTGTCCTCTTGAAGGACAACCCTCTGGAGGACTGGTCGGCCTTTGAAGGAGCCGTGACCGTCGTGAAGGGGGGCCAGCGTTGTTAGCGTCACACCCTTACCAGAATCGAGCGGAGGTGCGGAACGTGAAGAGGTACGCGCTAGTGGCTCTAGTTCTCGTTGTGGCCATCGCCGGAGGACTTCTGGCTGGCTGCAAGGTTTCGAAGGAGATCGTGATCGGTTTTGTCGGACCCCTGACCGGCGGATCGAGCTTCCTCGGTGAGACCGGCCGGAAGGCTGTTCAACTTGCCGTGGACGAGATCAACGCTCAAGGCGGGGTCAAGGGCAAGCAGATTAAGGTTGTCTTCGAGAACGACCAGAGCACTCCGGCCGACGGCCTTGCGGCGGTCAACAAGCTCATCGACCAGGACAAGGCCATCGCCCTCATCGGGCCCTTCAACAGCTCGGTGACCCTGGCCATCCTCGATACCATCGAAACCAAGAAGATTCCTATCATCACGACCGCCTGCAACACCACGATCTGTACTCAGGGCAAGAAGTTCGTCTTCAGGGCGACCTTCGACAACAGGGTCCAGGGCATCGGCCTAGCCGACTACGTCCTTGAGGATCTCGGGATTAAGAAAGTCGCGATCCTCTATCCCAACGATGACTTCGGCATCGAGCTCAAGGATTTCTTTGTCCAGACCGCCCAGGCTAAGACCGACGTGGATGTGGCTTCCATCCAGGGCTACAATGGCGGGACCACCGATTTCTACGGCATCCTGACCGGAATCAAGCCCCTTAAGCCCGAGGCCATTATCCTCTGCGGCTACGTCGAGGACAGTGCCCAGATCATGCGCCAGGCCAAGGAACTCGGGATTACGACCCAGTTCTTCGGCTACGGCGGTCTGGCCGACGACTCCCTGCAGACGCTGGCCGGGGATGCCTGCGAGGGCCTTCGCCTGGTCACGACGTTCGAACCCAACTACCCGCTGAACCAGGTCGGCACGGACTTGGTCGCCAAGTACAAGGCCAAGTACGGTGAAGACGCCAACAACTACTCCGGCGAGTCCTACGGCGCGATCCTGACCCTCCTGGACGCCCTTGACCGGGCCGTGACCCTCGACGGCCAGGGTGTCCGCGACGCGATCGCCAGCGCTAACCTGGACGTGCCCATCGGAACCATGTCCTTCGACGAGACCGGCCAGTGTTCGGCCAGGCTGGTTATCGCGGAGATCAAGGATGGCGCTCGCGTCCTGGCGGAGAAGCAGCCTCAGTAGGCAGCCCGCGAACCCACGATGGGGCCGCCGCCGACCGGCGGCGGCCCCATCGCTAAGACTGGGCCGCGCCCCGCGGGACCCATCCGGGACGCTCCCCGAAGACGGAGGGTTCAACGTGTCCGGCATCAAGCGACCTGAGCAATACCACGCTGTCTTGAAGTACATCCTGGCTCAGCCCGAGCCGGCCTTCGAGGATGCGAGCGAGCTTCACCGCTACTGGGGTCGTCCGGGCGGCTTCGGGGTCCACGATGAGGTCGGTCGCCTGCGGACCGTGCTTGTCCACCGCCCCGGGGACGAGCTGAAGGTCATTTCGGCCGACGGCTACGATCCCGAGGGCGGGGCCCTGGTCGACAAGAAGGAAGGTCTCTGGTACTTCCGGTCGGACAAGCCCCCCGATCTTCCCCTGATGCGGCGGCAGCACGACAACCTCACCGCGGTTTTGCGGGAAGAGGGCGTGGCTGTCGAGTACCTCGACCGCGTCCGGCCTGAACTGACCAAGTCGGTCTTCACCCGGGACCCGTTCGTCATGACCCGGGCGGGGGCCATCGTTTGCCGGATGGGGCCTCGCATGCGCCGCGGCGAGGAGCTTCCGATGACCGAGAAACTTGTCTCGCTTGGGCTGCCCATATTGAGGACCCTAAACGGTACGGCCGTCTTTGAGGGTGGAAGCTTCTGCTACCTCGACCGGACTCACGCGGCCATGAGTCACTCCAACCGCGGCAATGAGGAAGGCATCCGGCAGATCGCCGAAGTCCTGAAGACCCTAGGCGTGGAGGTCGTGACCGTTCCTCTCACGGGCTATTCGAGCCACATCGACGGCGGGCTGGTTATGATCGCCCCCAAGCTTGCCCTGGTCAACATCACCCGGCTACCTTACCCGTTCCTAGGCTACCTGGACGGTCTGGGCATTCGCCGGGTCGAGGTTGATCCCGAAGACGACTTCTTCTCCACCAATTGCCTCAGCCTCGGCAACGGCACGATCATCATGTCCACCGGGGCCGAGCGGACGGCCGAGAGACTCCAAGGCCTGGGTTTCAAGGTCAGGCTCGTCGACATCTCTCAGTTGACGGCCAACGGGGGCGGCGTTCATTGCTCCACCCACGAGCTTCTGCGGGACATCGCCTAAGAGGGCCTGCGGGACATCGCCTGAGAGGGCCTGCGGGACATCGCCTAAGAGGGCGAATTGAGGGAGGGTGACATCTTGGGGTCGCTTGACCAACTACGGAAACTCCAACCCTTGGTTCACTCCGCGGTCGCGGCCGAGGCCGACCGGATCATCGCTTTCGTCAGCGACATCGTGGCCATCCCGAGCGTCACGGGTGATGAAGAGCGCTGCTCCTTGGCCATCACCAAACACCTGAGGCAGGCCGGGCTGGAAGTCGCGGTCATTGAAGATGAACCCGGCCGCCCCAACGTCATTGGAACCCTGTCCAGCGGCAAGCCCGGACCCCGTTTTCTCTTCAACGGCCACATCGACGTAGTCCCTCCGGGACCGCGCGGGGAGTGGGTTCACGACCCGTTTTGCGGTGAGATCCACGGCGGCCGTCTTCACGGACGCGGCACGGTGGACATGAAGACCGGGCTCTGCACCGGGCTCTACGCCACGGAACTCCTCGGGAGACTCGGACTACCCTGGCGCGGGACCGCGACGGTCACGGCCGTGGTCGATGAGGAGGTTGGCGGGGCTAAGGGCATCCGCTATCTGCTCGGCCAGGGTCTCATCGAAGCGGACATGGGCATCAACTGCGAGGCGACCAACCTTGACCGCGTGGATATCGCCCACAAGGGCATCTTGCGGAGCGAGGTTGTCGTCTCCGGCAGAGCCATCCACGGCAGCCGGCCCTGGCTCGGCCTTAACGCCATCGACAAGGCGGTCGACGCCCTGAAGGCTTTGCGTCCCCTGCAGCGGGAACTGGCCGACCGGCGTCACCCGCTCTGCGGGCGTCCCTCACTCCTGGTGGGCCTCATCAACGGGGGAACCGTGGTCAACATGGTTCCCAGCCGCTGCGAAATCGGGCTCGACCGTCGCATCGTTCCGGGCGAAACCCACGAGGGCGCCTTGGCCGAAATCCGGCAGACGCTAGAGGGCCTGCGGGCCGCCGACCCCGAATTCGCTTACACTCTCCAGGAGACGATGCGCATGCCCATCCTGGAGGTGCCCGAGGCTTCCTCGCCGGTCCAGGCCCTGATCGCGGCCTGCACGGTTGTCAACGGTCAGGCGCCCGTGATCGGGGCCAAGGACGCCGGCACCGACGCGGCCTGGATCGTCTCCCACACCGGCATGCCCATGCCTGTCTTCGGACCAGGCGACTACTTGGCCGGCTCCCTGGCCGCCAACGAGAGCATCGATCTCCGGGACATCCCGCGGGCCACGGAAATCTACGTCCTGGCCCTCCTCTACCTGCTCGGAGAATGAGCCGGCCGGGTCTGGGTTTGGTCAAGGACTCCTGGTCGAGGCTGGAGCGCGTTCTCGTCTGTCCGCCGGACCACTTCAGCTTCCAGCCGATCAACGTTATTACCCAGGCCGTGCTGGCGCGAGGAGAGACGGCGGATCTGGACCGGTTCAGGCAAGAGCACCGGGGGCTGGTCGAGGCCTACCGGTCCGCCGGGGTAGTGGTGGAACAGGCCGAACCTGTCGCCGGCCTGCCCTACATGGTCTACGCCCGGGATTTCGGCGCCTGCCTGGAAGAGGGCGTCCTCATCGGCCGCTTCCGCGAGCCTGTCCGCCGGGGAGAGACGGCGCGTTACGAGAACAAGCTCCGTGAGATGGGCCTCCCCATCCTCGGGCGAATCAGCCGGGGATTCCTGGAGGGCGGTGACTTCTGGTACCTCGACGAGACAACCATCGTGTGGGGAGTCATCGCCCGCAGCACTCTGGAGGGGGTGGAGAACGCGGCCGAGATTCTGGCCCCGCTCGGCTACCACGTTATCCCGGTGCGGTGCCCGGCCGAGAACCTGCACCTGGACATGTGCTTCAACATTGTCGCGGAGCGGGTGGCCGTCGCGGCTCCGGCCGTCCTTCCTGATTGGTTCCTTCAAACCCTCAGGAAACGGCGCTTCGAAATCGTGGCCGTCCCGCGGGAGAGTGTCTTCAAGCACCACTGCAACGTCCAGGCCCTGGGTAACGGCAGGGTCCTCAGCTTCGAGGCCAATCGGGTCGTCAACCGAGCCCTTCAGACTCTCGGGCTCGAGGTTGTCACCTGCCACCTGGAAGAGATCCTGAAGGGCGGCGGCGGGCCGCACTGCCTCACCTTTCCCCTTCAGCGGGCCGAATGAGGGCCCGAGATTGCCCGCGACGGGCGCTCTCGTTGGCCAGGTAAGTGCGGATCCTCAGGGCCAACTCGAGGTTGGAGCACTCCTCCGCGTTCTCCGGGTCGAACCCGATCAAGTCCTGGACGCGCGAGAGCCGATGCCGGACCGTGTTGACGTGAACGAACAGGGCTTCCGCCGTTGCCCGGACACTTCGATTGCACTGGAAGAAGGTCTCCAGGGTCTGGTAGAGGTTGCCGCGCTTACCCGCCTCCGAGAGGTCGAGTCCTCCGAGAATCTCATCGGCGAAGGACCGCAGGTCTTCGGCCTGGCCGTGGCTTAGCAGAAGGCGATAGATCCCCAAGTCATCATAGTGGATGATCCGATCCCGGCCCCAGATCCGGCGGCCGTACTCGAGGGCCAGACGAGCCTCACGGTAGGCCTCCGGCCACTGGAGGACATCGGCGTGGAAGCGACCGATGCCGATCGAAACGGTGACCTCCCTCAGGCGGGCCTGGACTTGGGACTTGATGGTGGCCGCGAAGACCTTGGCCTCGTCCCGGCGCCGAAGCGCTTCCCGCGGCCCGTCCACGGGCAGGAGCACGGTTATGCTGTCGCTCTGCTCGACGGTGATGGCGGCCGAACTCGCCATTCTGGCCGCCGCGCCGACGATCTCCTGGAACTCCTCCTTAGTCCGCCGGGCCTTGGCCTCGTCCAGGTCCCGGTGACGCAGGTAGAAGCGTTCGAACTCGTCGAGGTCGGCGACGAGGATCAGGTAGGGCCGGTTGAAGTCCCACCCCCCGAGCGATTTCGCCCGGCTGAGGGCGGCTTCGCGGCTTTCGACGTTTCCGCTGAGGAGATCCAGCAGAAAGTCATTGCGGAAGCGACGCTCCGCTTCGACGATGGCGCGCTTCTTGACCATCTCGAGGGTGGCGACCGTGCTGGCGTGCTCGAGGGCCGTCAGGAGCATGTCCTGACTTCTGTCCGGGTGAAGAAGGAGGAGGAAGTGGCCGTAGGCTTCCGACCCGGCGACGAGGGGGGTGATCGCCACCCGGTGTCCGTCCCACGTTCCGAGACGAGGCTGGATGCGCTCGCCGGGAGGCGGGGTGAGGACGGCGTCGAAGACAACTTTCCAGTCCGCGGGTTGGGCCGGCGCGGAAGAGGCCGTCGTTGGGCCGGCCTTGGAGATCGGACCAGACTGGGAGAGCACCGCTCCTGATCGGTCGAGCACGGCGCACGGGGAACCGGTGATCTCAGCCAGGCTGACGCAGATTTCCGGCAGACCCTGGCCGAGGAGGGCTACGCCCGTGAAGTGGTCGTGGATGCGTCCCGATTCCTCCAGGCGGGTGGCCTGCCGGTTGAGGATGGTCGTCAGGACGGGGTGGAGAACCTCGATCCAAGCGATGTCGACCGGCATCTCGATCACCGGTAGGCCGAGTTGGTTGGCCAGATCAAGCATCTCGCGGGGCAGGGCTTCCACGAAACGCTTGAGCTTCACGCCTATGGCCGCCACCCCGCGCTCATGGAGATCCCGGACCAGGGCCACCTGGGCCTGGGGGTCGTCCCGGATAACAAACACGTTGGTGAGGAGGAACTCCCCGCCCACGAGCCAGTTCTTGATGTCCGGAGTGTCCATGATGGTGACGGTCTTGATAACCCGGCCCAAACCCTGCCGGCCGGCGAGCACCCGGGCCCGGGTCAACGGCTCCATGCCCATCGCTTCCCTGACCGTGAGTCTCACGCCGGACCTCCCCTGCGTGTCGAATCATGCGATAAAGTGTGCAGTGATGGCCCATTCCACAGAGAAACGCCCATTCCTTTGTCGTCTTCCACAAAGGAGGCAACCGCCAGGCCGCCTAATCGTGCCAGGGGTCCAAATACACTAAGGCAGGCGAAAGCAGATGAAGAATAGGTTTATCGGCCGTGATTTTCTGGCCCTGATGGACTTCACAGCCGAAGAGATCGGCTATTTTCTTGACACGGCGGCGGATCTCAAGAGGAAGTGGGCCTACCGCGAACCGCACGAGTTCTTGCGGGGACGAACCATCGGAGTTATCTTCGAGAAGAAATCCACTCGCACCCGGGTCTCCTTTCAGGCCGGCATTGCCCAGCTCGGCGCCCAAAGCTTCTACATGCGCCCTGATGAGATGCAGCTCAGCCGGGGCGAGCCCATCAAGGACACGGCTCGCGTCATCGACCGCTACTGCGACGCGCTGGTCATCCGTACCTTTGGCCAGGAGATCGTCGAGGAATTTGCCGCCTGGATGAAATTCCCGGTCATCAACGCCCTGACCGATCTGGCTCATCCCTGTCAGGGCCTGGCCGACCTTCTGACGATGCGGGAGAAGAAGGGTGGCTTCAAGGGTCTGCGCCTCCTCTACGCCGGGGACGTGTGGAATGTATGCCACAGCCTGATGGTGGCCTCGTCTCTGCTCGGGATAGACCTTACCGTCGCTGTTCCGGCGGCCTACAAGGCCCATCCGAGAATCATGAAGTTCGTCGAGGACCATGCCTCGCGTTCCGGGGCCACGATCCGCTTCTCGACGAACATCCGCGAGGCGGCCAAAGGCGTGGACGTGATTTACGCCAATACCTGGCACAGCATGGGCGGACCGGAGCAGTCGAAGGAACAAAGAATCCGCGACTTCGCCCCCTTCCAGGTGAACGAGGAAGTGATGGCCCTGGCCGACAAGACCGCCATTTTCATGCACTGCCTGCCCGGCTACCGCGGCGAGGAGATGACCGACGGCGTCATCGAAGGACCCTGGTCGGCCGTTTTCGATCAGGCCGAGAACCGCATGCACACCGAGAAGGCCGTCTTGGCTCTGGTGGTGTCCTGAAAGTGAGCCGACGCCTCGTCATTCAAGACGGGAGGGGTCCAAAATAGCTAAGACGATATCCATCAAGACCGAGGTGCCGGGGCCGAAGAGCAAGGCTCTCCTCGAGCGGCGGATGAAGGTTGTGCCGATCGGGGTCGCGAACACGGCCCCGGTGTTTGTCGAGCGGGCCAAGGACGCCGTGATCACCGACGTCGACGGGAACCGGTATCTTGATTTTGCCGGAGGCATCGGGGTCCTCAACGTCGGGTCCGCCAACCCGTGCGTCACGGCGGCAGTGGTCGAGCAGGTCCAAAAATACACCCACGCTTGCTTCCACGTGGCCATGTATGAACCGTACGTGGCCGTGGCCGAGAAGCTGGTGGCCCTCACCCCGGGCGACTTCGCGAAAAAGGCCGTCCTGGTGAACTCGGGGGCCGAGGCGGTCGAAAACGGCATCAAGATCGCCCGCAAGTCCACCGGCCGGCCGACCGTGATGGTCCTGGAGAATGCCTTCCACGGCCGGACGCTCCTGGCCATGTCCCTAACCAGCAAAGTCATGCCCTACAAGGCCGGGTTCGGTCCGTTCGCCCCGGACATACTGCGCATCCCCTCGGCCTACTGTTACCGTTGCGCCTTCGGGCTGACCTATCCGGCCTGTAATTTGCGTTGCGCGGCCGACCTGGAGCGTCTCATCGCCACCGATGTGGTCAAGCCGGATAACATCGCCGCCGTGCTCGTCGAGCCGGTCCAGGGCGAGGGTGGGTTCATCGTCCCGCCCGCGGGCTACTTCGAACGTCTCCGCGAGACCTGTGACAAGTATGGCCTTCTGCTTATCGTCGACGAAATCCAGACCGGTTTCGGCCGGACGGGCAAGATGCTGGCCATCGAACACTGGCCCAAAGTTATCCCGGACCTGGTTCTCGTGGCCAAGTCGCTCGGGGCCGGACTGCCCCTGGCGGGGGTTGTCGGTCGGACCGAGGTCATGGATTCCGTTCACGTGGGCGGTCTCGGCGGGACCTACGGGGGAAATCCGGTGGCCTGCGTCGCCGCTCTGGAGGTCATCAAGTTGATGGAGGGAGGCCTTGTCAAGCGGGGTGAGGTCCTGGGCCAGAGACTCAGGGCCCGCTGCCTGGAGCTTCAAGAGCGGTTCTCCCTCATCGGCGAGGTTCGCGGGCTCGGGGCCATGATGGCCATGGAACTGGTCACGGACAGGAAGAGCAGGACCCCGGCCAAGGACGAAACGGCCAGGCTCATCAGCGAGTGCTACAAACGCGGCCTGATCATCCTCAAGGCGGGAACGATGAACAACGTTGTCCGCTTCCTGGCCCCGCTAACCATCACCGATGAACAACTTGACGAGGGCCTGGACGTGGTGGCCGAGGGTCTGGAGATCGTGGGCGCATGAGCGGAAGCGGCCTCTGGCCCGCCGGGGTGCGGTGCGCTGTTGTCCTCAGCTTCGACCTCGACGCGGAGACCCTTTGGCTCAGCCGAAACCCGCAGAGCGCCGACAGCCCGGCCTGTCTGGCCCAGGGGGCCTACGGACCGAAGGTGGGCGTGCCGCGCCTGCTGGAGATGCTTCGGCGTCAGGAGGTCAGGTCCACCTTTTTCATCCCGGGCTGGGTCGTGGAGAGATACCCGGAGACCGCGCGGGCCATCGCCGCGGCCGGGCACGAGATCGGCTACCACGGCTACCTGCATGAGAAGCCCGAATCCGCCGAGCAGGAACGGGAACTGATCGACAAGGTTAAGGTCATTATGAGCCGGGTTCTCGGGACAACCCCCGTGGGGCACCGCAGCCCGCTGTGGGAGTGCCTGCCGGGCCTGGTGGACGTCTTGTGCGCGAGCGGCTTCGAGTACGCCTCCAACCTCATGGACGCCGATCTTCCATACCTCCACGCGGCCACGGACGGATCGGGTCTGGTCGAGTTGCCCACGAGTTGGCTCTACGAGGACGCCGCTCACTTCTTCTTCACCTTGCAGGAGCCGGCGCGGCGGCCGATAGCCACGACCGACACGGTGATGAACATCTGGACCGCGGAGTTCGACGGTCTCTACGACGAGGGTGGCATCCTGGTCCTAACCATGCACCCCCAGATCATGGGGCGCGTGAGCCGCGTGCGGATGCTGGACCAGTTCATCACCTACGTCAAGAGCCGGCCGGGAACCTGGATCGCCCCGGGCATCGACGTGGCTCGGGCGGTTCGTCCCAAGCTGCGAGCCATCCCGCCCTACCCCGCCGCCGGCCGCCCTACTCCGTCGCCGGCCGCCCTTCCGCGTCCCAGCCACGCAGGGAGTAATACTCCTTGAGCATGGTCTCCATTTCCCCGGCCGTGAGGCAAGCCCCGCTTTCCGGCAGAGGCTCGGTCAGAAAGCGAACCGGGAGCCGGTCGTCGTCGGCCGTCAGGCCCTCGCGGTAGTTGTAGCGGCGGGTGGCGTCGATAACCCGGGCGGCCAGATGGCTCAAGCCGTTCTTGTCCAGGGCGGTCCCGGTCGAAAGCCGGATGAGCTCGCCCAGTTCGTCCCAGCCGATCAGATCCCGGAAGAAGCGGCAAAGGATCAGGGTGTCGAAAAGGGCTAGGCGATCCTCATAGTCGACGAACAGGGCCGCCTTGCCCTCGGTCGTGCCGGGGTCGATCTGGCCTGAAAGCTCGGCCTTGTAGAACGTCGAGCGCAGGTGGCAGGCGCCCCGGGCCGAGGTGGCGTAGGCCAGCCCCATGCCCTTGAGCACCCTGGGGTCGTAGCCCGCCGGTTCGAGACCCTTGACGTGGATGGCCAGGTCTCTCAGGTCCCAGGCCTCCGCCACCCGGCGGACCCCGCTGCCAAGTTCGGTCCCCGCCCCGCGACGGTAGGCGATGTCCTCGGTCAGACGGGCGGCCGCGCCGGCGTCGCCGTAGGCCAGGGTCGGGATGGACGGATTGTCGCTCACCAGTCCGGCCTCCATGACGAAGGCCAGAAGGTTGCCCAGGGAAATGGTGTCCATCCCCAGGCGGTCGCAGAGATCGTTGAGATAGGCCACCTCGGAAAAGTCGCGGATCTCACACAGGCCGCCGATGGCGTAGAGAGTCTCGTACTCCGGCCCCTCGATGGTTAGTCCGGCGTGGGGGCCGTCGGGCACGGTGACGAGCTTGCCGCAGGCGATAAAGCAACGGTGGCAGGCCCGGGCCTTGGGTTTGTGGGTCTGGATCATCCGTTGGGCGCTGATGGCCTCCCACCCGTCTAGGGTTCCCTTCCGCCAGTAGCGGGTAGGAAAAGTGCCGGCCCCGTTCAGGATGCGGACAAGGTTGGGAGTCCCGTAGGTCTGGTAAGTCTTGACCCCGGCGTTGTCTTTGCCCCGCTGGATGAGAGCCTTGGTGAAGGCGTCGAGGCCGGTCTTGTCGGCCACGGGTGCGACCTCGTTGCCCCAGAAAGCTAGGCCCTTGACCTTCTTGGACCCCAGGACGGCCCCCAGACCGCAGCGGCCGGCCGAACGCCAGCGGTTATTCTCCAGGCAGGCGAAGAGAACGAGGTTCTCGCCGGCGGGACCGATGACCACGGCCTGAGCCCCTTTTGGGCAGGCGGCCAGAATGGCGTCCTCGGTGGCGTAGGTGTCCTGGCCCCAAAGACCCGCCGCCGGGCGAAACTCGACTCCCTGGGGGCTGATGGCCAGATAGACAGGCTCACTGGCCCGGCCCTTGATGACGATGGCGTCAAACCCGGTGGCCTTCAGGGCCGGGGCGACCTGGCCCCCCGAGTAGGATTCGGTGTAGGCGCCGGTAAGGGGCGACTTGGCGTAGACGCCGTAGCGGCTGACACCGGTCATGCCCGTCCCGGCCAGCGGCCCGGTGGTGAAGATGACGGCGTTGCCGGGGCCGAGCGGGTCGGTCCCCGCCTGGGTCTCGCGGGCTAGAAGGCGGGTCCCGAGGCCCTTGCCTCCCAGGAGGGATAGGTCGTCCTCGCTCAAGGGGAAGACCTCGAACTTCCGGTCGTCGAGGAAAATCCGTAAGCCCCGTCCGAAGAAACCCCGCACCTGGACCACTCCTTGAGAACGCCTGGGGATACGAACGCCCGCGGATGCGCCTTTCCCATTAGAGGGTCCCGCGCCGATGTCCTTTGTGGCCGAGGACAAAGAGATCGACCGGGGCTGTGAGGAACTCCAACACGCAAACCGGCGCCCCGGTTCGCGATCAGCCCTGGGGCCGCCCGCTCTGGCGGGGCATGCGCCGCCGTCGCCCCACTTCCCGCTCGGCCAAGGCCAGGGCCACCGCCCCGATGGCCACGCCCAGCCAGAGGGTGGCCGCCCGGGTGACGATGGTCGTGGCCCCGGCCACGGCCCGGGGGAAGCCGTAGAGAACGAGCAGACCGAAGATGGTCGCCTCGGCCGCCCCGATGCCGCCCGGCAGCAGGGAGACGGCCCCGGCCAGGGAGGCCAGAGCCACCACGAAGACTCCGAGGAGCGGGGGCGAGACCTGACCCAGCCCGGCCAGGGTCAGATAGACGACCAGACCCTCCAAGGACCATGACAGAATGCCGACAAGGGTGCACCAGGCGAAGGTCCGGGGGTCGAGAAGTTGCCGGCTCCCGGCGCCGAATGCCTCGACGAACTCAGCCAGAGACTGACCTACCCCGGGAACATGGCGAACCACGCCCGCGAACCATTTCAGGCCCCGCCGCGACCGGAGGAGAAAGACCGCCAGCGCGAGACCGATCGCGGAGGCGGAGACGATGTAAGTCGCGTAATCAACGCCGGTTCGGCCGGCCACGACCCCGATGCCGGCGGAGGCGCCGGCCAGAGCCAGGATGAGGACACTGGCGCTGTCGAGGATGCGCTCGGCTACCACCACCGGGGTCGAAACGGCGTAGGGCACCCCCAGGATCTCCTTGAGGTAGTGGGTCTTGATCAGTTCTCCGGCCTTGGCCGGAGTTACGGTCATGGACAGGCCGGCCAGAAAGATGGTCAGGCTCGGGCCTGGCGGCACCCGGAGACCGGCCCGCCGGAGCAGAAAGGTCCACTTGTAGTAGCGGAAGACGTAGTTGGCCGGGGCCAGAAGGAAGATTGGGAGGAGCAGGCGGCGGTCGAAGGTTTGAGCCAGACCGCCCAACCGGCCGAGGTCGGAGACCAGGCTCACGCCGGCCAGGGTCAGGACGAGGAAAACCACGGAAAGAAGGAGGCCGCGCCCTAGACGGGGCGCCCTCGCCGGCAGAGGGGTGGAGGCGCCCTCGCTCGGCCCGTCGCGGTCCTGACCCATTGCTGTCGCCACCTCCTCCACCGACATCCCCGCCCCGGATGCTACCGGCCCCGCCGCCCCCGGCGCTACCGGTCCCGCCGCCCCAAGTAGCCGCGAAGCAGCGGCCCCCATTCACTCTTTCGGAAGCGCCGCACTCGCCACGAGCCGACAAGGGGCAGCCAGAGGTAGTCGTGGTAGAGAGTTGAGGCCAGCGGGGCCCAGAAGGAGAGCTTGGTCCGGAGAAGCAGACCCTCGACCCGCCGGAGAAACCCCTTCCGGATCATCTGGTCGCCCCAGATGACGAAGCTGCGCTTGGAACGAAACCCGAAGTTCAGACCGGAGATATCCTCGCCCACGACCTCGATCCGGGACGGCTCGGCCAGACCCAGGCCCATGTCGTGGCAAAGACGCAGGTAGGGAATTGAGAGCGGATCGTAACCCATGAGCTTGGCCGCCACGGCATCGAGGGCCACCGAGTCGGAACCGGCCAGGATGAGGTTCTTGATCACCGGAACCATCGTCCGCGGGCCGGCCCCGTCACCGGCGACCGTGCCGTCCATGGCCGCCCAAACCTGGGGGTGGATGTCCCGCTGGATGAGCATGAGGTCGGCCAGAGTCTCGTGGATGCGGGCGTGGCAAAAGTGGCGAACCTCCTTGAGCAGCCCGCCGAAGGCGTTCTTGATGGCCCCGGTGGTGATGCTGTGGCCGTGGGTCTTTAGGGTGGGCAAGTGAAGCACCGAGCGGCCGATGAAGAGTTCGGGAATCTGAAAGCCCTCGGGGAAGATCTGATCCAGGATCAGGAGCTTGGCCTTGGGCCGGTAGGTGACCCACTTCTCCCCGGTCAGGGGTCGGAAAGTAACGCCGTGCTTGGCGAAAACCGGGTCCCAGCCGTTGAGGCGGGCCCCTTTCAAAGGGTCGGTGACCACCGTCTTGTTCTCCACCGGGATGAGCCCCTCGCGGGGAAAACCGTGGGACCGGAGGGCCGAGACCACGCCGTCGAGTTGCCAGGGGGCGGTGGAGCAGGCCGGAAAGTAGCGGGTCCAGGAGAGATTGAGCTTGATGAGAAGCTCGGAGGAGACGGGAACGGCTTGCCCGGGCGGGGCGGCCGAGGGCGTGGCGGGCGCCGGGGCCGGCAGACAAGCGAAGAACCCCGCCATCTCCAGGAGGCGACCGTAGTCGGCCACGACCGACTCCGGCCTGGTCCGCAGAACGGCGACTCTGGCTTGGGACAAGCTCTTCCCACCTTCCCGGCCTCTTCCCGCCCCACCCGGTTGACAGCCCGCTCTACTTGAAGGTCGGCAAGGACCTCAGACGTACAGGGTGACCCCGACGATGACCAGCCAGACGAACACGGCCACCAGCATCGGACGGTCGCCCACCAGCAAGGCTTCCGGCGACTCGCCGCCCTTGTGCCGGTAGACGATGTAGAAGTAGCGGAGGACACCGTAGATCACGGGGACGGCGCTGGTGAACAGATAGGGGTTGGCCTGGCCGCTCTCCGAGAGCAGGGTATAGAGGATGTAGCAGGTGATCGTGACCGAGCCGATGACCGCGATCATCTGGTCGAGAAAACGGCTGGTGTAGTCACCCATGACCGGCCTGTGGTTCACCGCGTTACCCTCCAGGGCCACCAACTCCCCGCGGCGCTTGCCCACGGAGAGGGTTAGGGCCAGAAGAAGCGTGCAGGCCAGAAGCCACGGCGAGAGCTGAACCTTGGCCAGGGCGCCGCCGGCCATGACCCGGAGAAGAAAGCCTCCGGCCACGACCAGGACGTCGAGGATGACCTGGTTCTTGGCCCAGGCCGTGTAGAAAACACTGAGGCCCAGGTAAGCCAGGCCGAGACCAAGGGTCAGCCCCGTAGGGTCGACGAGAGCCAGGCCGAGCCCGCCCAGGCCGACCAGGGCGACCGAAAGGGCCCAAGCCCAACTCTCCGGCACCAAACCCGAGGCCAGGGGCCGGTTGCGCTTGGTGGGGTGGAAACGGTCCTCCACCTGGTCGTGCAGGTCGTTCCAGGCGTAGACCGCCCCCGACAGGGCGCAGAAGGCCAGGAAGCCCAAGCCCACCCGTTCCATGACGGCAAGGTCGAGAACCTTCCCGCCGAAAAGGGCCGCCGCCCCGACCAGGCCGTTCTTGATCCATTGCTTGGGCCGGGTGAGGAGGAAAAGGCCGAGGAGGCGGGTGGCGGTGGCGGGCCCGCTCGGTGTTCTCGTTATCCTATCGGTTTGCCTCGCCATTGCTCCACCTCGCATCCGACGGCCCGCGCCGCACGGAGGTCGACTCCACCCGGCAGACCGCCGGCACTTTCGATACTAGCCTGTCCGCCCACGGCACGCGGCTCGCCCGCCGTGGCTGGGTCCGCGGACCTCGCGGCTACCGGCGCGCGCATGCCGCAACTGTCCGCGCGCGTACCGTGAGGGGGAGCACGCTGAGCCTGGGCTTTCGACGCGCGGGGGCGGGAACCTTGCGGGAGGAGCAGCCTCGGAGAACGCGGCTTACCGGGGCGGGTGGCCGGGAGCGGCCTCTCCGGGGGATATGGGCAAGAGGAAGGAAATGGTGAACCCTGCCGGAAAGCCCCATCTTATGCCCAACCGTCACGTCCTGACGGGGGTGAGCGGCTATAGTGGGGGGAGAGGCGTGGCGAGGACAAGCCAAGCCAGGGACAAGGCAAGGGCCATCCGGCCTCCGGACTTCCGGGTGTGGGAGATGATCCGGCTCATCCAGGAGGGCGGGTACCCCAACGCGCGCACCATCGCGGAGCGTTTTCAGTGTTCCGTCCGCACGGCCGAGAGGTACATCAGCAAGGTACGGGACCTGGTGGCCGAGGATCTGACCTACGACAAGGCGCACCGGGGATACCGCTTCGCGGCCGGCGGGCCGAACCTTCCGAAGCTGCGCCTCAGCGAGGGCGAGGCGGCGGCCATGTTCCTGGCGGCGAGGCTGCTCCACCAGTGCCGGGGGACGCCCTACGAAGACGCCGTGGCCGGGGCCCTGGCGAAGCTCAGCTACCTCTTTCCCAAGGAGGTCACGCTCGACGATGCGGCCCAGCCGGGTGGGTGGGTCTCGATCCGGGTCGAGCCCCTGCGGGGCGAGGAGCGGAAGGTGATGGAGGCCTTCGTCGGTCTGGAGGCGGCCCGGCAGGCCCGGGAGACGGTCCATGTCCGCTACTTCACCGCCAGCCGCGGGGAGTGGAACGAGCGGGACATCGACCCCTACCACCTCCACTTGCACGATGGGGTCTGGTACGTCATCGCTCACTGCCATCTGCGCGGGGCCATTAAGGTCTTCGCCCTCGACCGCATCGAGAGCATTGCGGCCAGCGGTCGGAGCTTCGAGGCCCCCGAGGGTTTCTCGGCCAGAGATTTCCTGAAGTCCAGCTTCCGCATCGAGGTCGGTGAGCCGGTGGAGGTGGCTGTCCGGTTCACCCCCGAGCAGGCCCGTTACGTGAGGGGCAAGACCTGGCACGAGAGCCAAACGATTGAGGAACTGCCGGACGAGAACAACCAGATCGGGACGGGCGGGCTCATCCTCCGGATGCGCGTCGGCGGTCTCGGCGAGGTCAAGCGCTGGGTGCTCTCCTTCGGGGCCGGGGCGGAGGCGCTGGGGCCGGAAGCGCTCCGCGTGGCGGTAGCGGAGGAGGCGGGGAGGATTACTGGGGTGTATGAGCGGGGCTGATTCCCGCGCCCGCTTGGTGTTCACCAGTTGAGGAGGTGATACCGCACATGCAGTTCGAGCGATTCTTCAAGGAGGTAGTGAACAAGAATCCGTTTCCGTACCAGACTCGGCTAGCCGAGATGCCTTCGGGCCGGTTTCCTCGGCTACTGAACGTGCCCACCGGGTCTGGCAAGACGGCTGCGGTCGTGGTCGCCTGGCTCTGGCGGAGGTTCCTGCATCCTGATGAGGGGGTTCGTCGCGAGACGCCGCGGCGGCTCGTCTACTGTCTTCCTTCGCGGGTCTTGGTAGAGCAGACCCGATCGGCGATAGATGAATACGTGGGCCGGTTTGCCGACGTCGTTGGGCAGGTCTTGGGACGCACCGTCAAGCCACCCTCGGTGACCACGCTCATGGGAGGCTCCGGCGGCGAGAGCCGATCCGAGCGAGACCACTGGCTGCTCTTCCCCGAGGCCGAGCAGGTACTGGTCGGCACCCAAGACATGCTTCTTTCCCGGGCCCTCAACCGCGGGTACGGCTCCACACGCTTCGCCTGGCCGAGGGAGTTCGGGTTGCTCAACAACGACGTGCTCTGGGTCTTTGACGAGGTCCAACTCATGAGTTCGGGCCTTGGGACGTCGGCGCAACTCGAGGCCATGCGCGCCCGGTTTGGAGCGTTCGGCCCGGTTCATTCCCTCTGGCTTTCCGCCACCCTCGAACCTTCGTGGCTGGCAACCGTGGACCATCCCAAGCCGACCGAGGCAGATATCCTGCGTTTGGACGCGGCCGACGAGGCCAAGGCCGAATTGGCCGAGCGGCTTAAGGCATCGAAGCTTCTCAGGCGCGCCGAGCCCGTGGTTCCGGAGAAGGCGTCAGGCATTGTGGCGTACGCCCGTGACGTGGCCCTCCTGGTGGTCGAGCGGCACAAGGCCGAAACCCTATCTCTCGTTGTGGTCAACACCATCCCCAGGGCGAGGGCCATTCACGAAGTCGTGAAGCGCGAGTTGGGCAGAACGGCGACCCCGCCTGAGTTGATCCTGGTCCACTCCCATTTCCGAGCCGCCGACCGCAAGGACCTTGTGGCGACCATTCTCTCGCCGACGCCGACGCAGGGGCGCATCCTTATCAGCACACAGGTGGTCGAGGCCGGGGTCGACATTTCGGCCCGCGTTCTCTTCACGGAGTTGGCACCCTGGGGGAGCATGGTTCAGAGGCTGGGCCGCTGCAACCGGTACGGCGAGGCGGTCGACGCGGAAGCCTACTGGTTCGATGTGGACGACAAGGCCTCTGCTCCGTACTCGCCCGAGGAGCTTGCGGACGCCCGCTCCACCTTGGGCAAGCTGCCCGGAGCGCCCGGCGAAGCCCAGGCGTCTCCGGAAGCCCTGGCCGGCTCTCCCATCCCTTGCCCGAGGCCGACCCAGGTTCTCCGGGCACCCGACCTCGTGGGTCTGTTCGACACCACTCCGGACTTGAGCGGGTTCGACGTGGATGTGAGCCGGTTCATCCGTGACAGTCAGGATCACGACATGCAGGTGTTCTGGAGAAAGTGGAACGGTGACTGGCCGTCGGAAGCGATGGAGGCCCCACGGGAGGCCGAATGCTGTCCGGCGCCGATAGGCGACGTACGGGACATGCTGGCCAAGCAGCGAGGCTTCTGGCGGTGGGACCAGCTTGTCGGTCGCTGGGTCAAGGCGAACCCGCGGGACATCTACCCCGGCCAGACGCTTCTGATGGACGCAGCCGGTGGGGGCTACACCCGGGAAACGGGCTGGGAGCCCGCCTCACGCAAACCCGTGGACGAGGTCCAGCTTGCGCCCGCGGCTGGCCGGCAGGATGCGGAGAAGCCGCCATCCAAGTCGGCCAAGCAGGCGGCGGGTCAGGAGTCGTTCGGGACCGACCGCAGTTCCATTGGCACGCGGCGATGGGTCAGCATCGTCGAGCACACCGACGTGACCGTGAAGACGGCCCAGGACATCATCAAGGAACTGGGTGCCCTGCTGGCGTCGTCCGAGCTCGCCCAGGCCCTCCTGCGGGCCGCGAGATGGCACGACCGCGGCAAGGCTCACCCCGAGTTCCAGGTCACTTTGCTCTCGAACGTGCCTGAGGGCGATCGGCCCGACCGCGATACCCTCTGGGCGAAGTCCCCTGGTGGACGCATCAAGCACAGGAGACCGTACTTCAGGCACGAGCTGGCCAGCGCCATGGCCTATCTTGGCCAACAGGATGACGGCTCCGATCAGCTTCCGGATGCGGTCGGCGGCGCCTCTCTGTTTGACCTTGTGGCCTATCTGATCGCGGCGCACCATGGGCGGGTCCGTGTCTCCATTCGCTCGATGCCCCGCGAGGAACCCCCTGGGCATGGCGTCACACTCCGCCACGCCATGGGCCTCCGCGAGGGAGACCTGCTTCCCGCGACCGAGTTGGGTAGCGCGGAAGTAGCGGAGGCCGCAACCATCAATCTCTCAGTGATGGAGATTGGCACGGCCGCAGGCGAGACTGCTTCCTGGCTGGAGCGGACTACTGGGCTCCGTGATTCGCAGAAACTTGGCCCGTTCCGGCTCGCCTTCCTTGAGGCCATCCTCAGGGCAGCCGACTCGCGAGCGAGCATGGAGCACGAGAAAGGAGGCGCTAGCGGTGGTTGAGACGGTCACAGAGGCAGTCCCCGCGGGCTCGTTGGCCTTGTCCGGGTGCGACTCATCGTCCCTTCTCGGCTACCTGAAGGCGCTCGGAGTCTTCCGGGTCCTCGCTCTCCAGCGGGAGCCTCAGGTCCGCATGTGGTGGGATGTTGCGGTTCCGGTCCTGGAGATCTCACTGGACAGTCAGGCTCTCGCGACTTTCCTACTCAGAGAGTACCGGCCCACGCCATTTCTGGCCCCGTGGAACGGAGGAAGTGGGTTCTACCGCAAGGGGGCCGCGGACAAGGCCCTCGGTACGCTCGAGAAGGCCACTTCACCGCGCCTAGCGGGCTATGTTTCGGCCATTCGTGCCGCCAAGGCCAGTCTGAAGGCGGCCGGGGTCGGCGGCGAGATACTCCCGTCCAAGAAGGACGAGGACGCCAGGAAGACCGCGGCCAAGACGGTTAAAATCGAGATCATCCGCGAATGCCGGGCCGCCTTGCCGGAGAGCGCGCTCCCGGCTCTGGATTCGATGGTTGTACTGGGCGACGAAAGGGCCCTGTATGGGCCGATCCTTGGTTCCGGCGGCAACGACGGGAACATGGAGTTCAGCAACAACTTCATCCAGCGGCTCATTGAGGTCATTCCGATGGCCGACGGCGCGCCTGTCCCGACCGGAAGCGGGTCGTGGCTCGACGAGGCCCTGTTTGGGGGTGGTCAGGTCGCGCTTCGGAAGGCGGCTGTCGGCCAGTTCAGCCCGAGAGGTGTGGGTGGACCGAACTCCGGCCCCAAGGTCATCGGCGAGTCTCTCGTTAACCCGTGGGACTACGTTCTCCTCATGGAGGGCTGTGCTCTCGTCGCCGGCGCGGCCACGAGACGTTTGCGGGCCGGGGCGCGCGGGACGGCGTCGTTTCCCTTCTCGGTCAGGGTATCGCCGGCCGGCGCGGCATCCGTTACTGACGGCGAGGGGAAAACGGGACGGGGCGAGCTCTGGCTTCCTGTGTGGGCCAAGCCTGCATCTTACCGAGAGGTGCAGCACCTCTTCGGGGAGGCCAGGGCAGAGGTGGGCGGTCGGCAGGCCGCCACGGGGGTCGATCTTGCCCGGGCGGCGGCGTCACTCGGAGTCGACCGCGGAATAGCGGCATTTGAGCGTTTCGCCTTCCTGTCCGGCCAGCGGTCCGGCAACATGTACCTCGGTGTGAGCCTGGGTCGCCTTCCAGTCAGGGGCGAGCCCCGGGTCGGCCTTCTCCTGCAAGCCGATCCCTGGCTAGGGAGCGTGAGAGCGGCCACGCGAGACGGTTCGCCGGCCAGCGCAGTCCGGGCCCTCCGGCAGACGGACGAGGCAACCTTCGCCTACTGCAAGCTTGGCGGCCCTCGTCGTCTTCAGGAGGTCTTGGTGGGCCTCGGGCGGCTCGAGCGTGTCTTGGCGAGGGGTCGCCGCTCAGATGGGGGCGCGAGGGGGGATGGCCGGTCTGGTCTGAGCATCGTTCCGCCGCTTCAGGGCCTCCCGGCCGCCAGCTGGCTGGCCGCTGCCGACGACGATTCGGTCGAGTTCAGATTGGCCGCGGCTCTGGCCTCGATTGCCGACCGTGAGATCGGTCCCATGCGGTGCCAGCTTGAGCCGGTTGCTCGCTCACGCGGGCGAATCGCCTGGACAGGCGCCCAGGTGGACGCGACGGCGAAAGACTGGTCGCGCAAGCCTGTCTGGGGCTTAGGGCGGCTCGGCGCCAACCTGGCCGCTGTCCTGGAGCGGCGATGCCTCGACGGCGAGACTCGCGGGACCGAGGAACTGCCGCTCGCTGGATCCGTTGTGGTTCGCTTGGGCGACATTGCGACCTTCCTCCGAGGCGTCCTCGACGAGGCGAGGCTGGAAGACCTGCTTTGGGCCATGGCCACCTTCGACTGGAGCAGCGCCGGCAAGGGTATCAAGCTTGGAGCGGCCCAGGGCGATCCGGTCGAGAACCTCCCTCGCGTCTACGCGCTCATGAAGCTTCTGTTCCTGTCGGCTCCGCCGCAGCTTGGCTCCATCACCAAGGGGCACGGCCAACTGCTGGGCTACCTACGTTCGGGCCGCCTAGCCGACGCCACCAAGCTCGCAATGGCCCGGCTGACGGTGGCCGGCCTGTCGCCGCGCGGCGCGCGGACAGCACGGTGCCCGGACTTCGTGCTGCCGCCGGCAGCCGTGGAACGGCTAGCCGGTGCCCTTCTTGTGTCGATCAGCCCGGGCCAGGCTTCCCGCCTGGCAAGGCTCGTTCTCCGGCCTACGCAAGGCACATCAGTCAGTTAGAGAGGAGAAGAGAGATGTCAGGAGCGATTGAGTTCGACAAGCTCGAAGGGGCTCCCCGTCTGATGGTCGAGGCGACGCTGGAGCCTGTGCAGGGGGAGCGCTTTCAGCCGACGGGCTTTCCGGACCTCGGTCCGGCCACCTACACTCTCCCCGACGGAACCGACAAGCTACTGGTGGAGTCCGCCCAATCCATGGCCAACAGGCTGGAGGTTGTCTGCTGGGACGGACCGGCCGAGGAGCTCCAGCCCTTCCTCAAGGGGATGCCCTACATCAGGGTCCAGAAGAACGGATCCTTCCTCACCTCCAGCATCCTGGAGGCCCACCGCATCAACTCCCCCTATATCTTGGAGGGTGAGGACCGGACCGTGCTTACCCGCCTCGCAAGCGAACTGGGCATGACTCTGAAGGTCCCCGCTGACGCCCAGACCGACAGGAGCAAGAAGGACAAGGCCAAGGCGACCTCGGCCGAGGGCGGAGCCGCGGACGAGGGGGCCGTCGACATTCGCGCTCTCGGGCGCACGGTGTTCAAGTATGACCCCAACTCCCTGCTCCACGGCGTGTTTGTTGCCAAGAAGGCTCTTGCCGGCGGGCGGCTGCGCTTGACCCGCGTCCTGTCGGCCTTTATCGAGGCCACCAAGGTCCGGAGAGCCGATAGCGGCGGAGTCAAGAATGACCGAGTGAATCCATCGGGAGACACCAAGCGCGGGTTCGGGAATGTGCCTTTTGCCCGCACCGAGTTTGTGGCTGATCGGGTCACGTGCTACATGAACCTCGACCTTGCCCTTCTGAGATCGTATGGCTTGGGCTCCGACGCCGAGAGGTTCCTCACCGTCCTCGGGTTGTGGAAGCTCAGGAAGTTCCTCGACACGGGACTCCGGCTCCGCACGGCCTGTGATCTTCGCTGCCGTGAACTCCGGGCCACGGCTCCCGAGGCGCTCACCATACCCTCGACATCCGAGCTGGAGAAGGCTCTTCCGGGCTTGGTGGCCGCCTGCCGGCCCCTCTTCGTCGACCCGCCCGTGACCATCGTGGCGTGGTCTCACAAGGCGAAGGCTGCAAGCGATGGCGAGGGTGGCGCTGGCGACCAGGGCGACGCCGGCGAAGAGGCCGACGGGGAGAGCGAGGACGCATGATAGCCCTCGGACTGTGCTTTCCCCAGGGCTACCACGGCACGACGTGGGGCGACCACGTCAACGAGGGGCGTCCGGAGTGGCCGCTGTCGCCCTGGCGCATTCTCCGGGCCCTCGTTGCCACCTGGAAGCGGAAGGCGCCGGAGCTCCCGGAGGCCGACGTTCTCGGCCTGCTGGCGAAGCTGGCAGGCGAGTTGCCGGAGTTCCACCTACCCCCGGCTACCACAGGTCATACGCGCCACTACATGCCGGGAGGCAAGAGCCGGACGCTCGTGTTTGACACCTTCGTCGTGACGCAGCCGGACGAACTCGTAGGGGTTGTTTGGCCGAACGTGACCCTAAGCGAGGCGGAGACAGCCGTACTCCAGACCCTCCTAGCGAGACTTGGCTACCTAGGCCGGGCGGAGTCGTGGTGCACGGCCTCCATCCTCGACCGCGCCCCGTTCACCGAAACCCGCGTCCACGCCGGGAGCGACGGGATGGCCGAGGACCACGAGCCGGTAAGGGTGCTGGCGGCGGCGCCCGTGGCTTCCGAGGAGGAGCTACTTCGTTACCTGATGGTCGCCACGGGAATCCTTCGCGACAAGAGGCTTCTGGACCCTCCCGGGTCGCGCTGGGTGGTCTACGCCCGGAGGCGGGATTGTCTCGATCGGGATCCGAAATCCGCGGCGCCGCCAGGCTTGGCCTACGCTTCGCGCCCGGCGGTGTTCGCTCGCTACCTCCTCGACGCCAAGCCGCTGCCGTCCGTGACGCAGGCCTTGGCTGTTGGGGAGCTTGCCAGGAGATCTGTGATGGCCCTGTACGGCCGGGCGCACGACGGTGAGCGGTCTAGAATCCTCTCCGGCCGCGATGATGGTGGTCGCCCGCTCACCGGTCACCGGCACGCCTTCTACCTCGCCACGGACGAAGACCAGGATGGGCGGCTGGAGCACCTGACCATCGTCGCGCCGGGGGGCTTCTCGGAGGCGGATCTCAACGCCCTCAACTCCCTTGCTCGCCTCAATCCGGGGGGCGGCGGCACCGTGCTTGAGCTTCTGCTGCTGGGTACGGGAACCGCCGCTGACCTCCCCCAAGCTGGACGGCCGGTGGGCCCAGCCAGGATCTGGGTCTCGGTCACGCCCTTCGTCCCCAGCCGGCATCCAAAGACCTACCGCAACGGGCAGGCGAAGGTCAGGGAGAACGGCCTTCAGGTGGACGGGGCCGAGGATCAGGTCAGGCGGGAATGGGGGCTCCGTCGGGAGATCGACTCCTCCCTCCCAGAACTGCTTGAAGTTGAGACGGTAAGCGGCGCCACCGCCGGCGGGCGTACTCTCCGGTGGCTCGAATTTCGCCGCTGGCGCAGCCGGGGCGGGGGCAGCGCCACTCCCCATGCCTCGGGCTTCCGGCTCACCTTTGCCGGCGAGGTCGTCGGCCCGGTGGCCCTGGGCTACGGATGCCACTTCGGTCTCGGGCTCTTCTTGCCCGAGGCCGGTGGTCAGTAAGCCATCCTCGGATGGGCGCACCTTGACAACCTATTCCGGAAGCGACAGGAGTGTGTGCGCGTGGTGAGTCAACCAGAGGGTGACCATGCAAGGCTCCCGGACCTCGTCCCGGCGAGAATGGCGAGGGACAACTGCCCACGGAGGAGGACATGGCCCTGAACGACGGGGACGACCCGGTCAAAGTGCGGTCCGTCACTCTCTCAGGACCAGAGGTCGGGGCCATCGCGCGGATAGACCTGGTCGAAGCCGGGTTGGGGGAGGCGGTGCCGGTTGACTACAAGCGCGGTGAGGCGCCGGCGCCGGCATACGAACCTTGGGAGCCGGAACAGGTCCAACTGTGTGTGCAAGGGCTCCTGCTGAGGGAGAACGGCTACAAGTGCGAGCACGGCATCATCTACTTCGCCGCGTCTCGCCGCAGGGTCCGAGTTCCGTTCACCGCGACCCTCGTGGACCGCACGGTGCGCCTGATTGCGGAGATGAGGCAGTGCGTAGCCGAAGGCCGCCTCCCCCCACCCCTTGAGGACAGTCCCAAGTGCCCTCGATGCTCACTGGTGGGTATCTGCTTGCCTGACGAGACCAATCTGCTGGCTGGTTCCGCCGTGGGTGAGGTCCGGCGGCTGATCCCCGTCCGGGACGACGCCGGAAGTGTCTACGTGCAGACGCAGGGAGCAAGCGTGGGCAAGCACGGCGAGACCCTGCAGTTCCGTCAGAAGGGCGCCGTGCTCGAAGAGGTGCGCCTTCTGGACGTAGCCCAACTGAATGTCTACGGCAACGTCCAGGTGACGGCCCAGGCCGTACGGGAGATGTGTTCCCGAGGCATTCCGATCTGCTACCACTCCTACGGGGGATGGTTTTTCGGTATCACCCAGGGGTTTGCCCACAAGAACATCGAGCTGCGTCTGGCGCAGTACGCCGCGGCTCAGTCCGGCGGCAAGTCCCTGGATCTCGCCAGGCTGTTCGTGAGCGGCAAGATCAGAAACTGCCGCACTATGCTCCGGCGGAACAGCCCCCGCAGTTCGGTCGATCCAGCTCTCCGGGAGTTGACCCGGCTCGCCTCAAAGGCCGGCGCCGCCGGTTCCCTGGACACGCTCCTCGGGATTGAAGGGGCGGCTGCTCGGTGCTACTTCGCCGGCTTCCCCAGCATGCTCAAGCCTAAGGCGGAGGCTCTGGCCACCTTCGATTTTGGGTCAAGGAACCGCCGCCCACCCCGGGATCCCGTGAACGCCCTTCTATCGTTCGTGTACTCGATGCTGGTCAAGGACCTAGCGACGACGGTACTCGCGGCTGGGTACGACCCCTACCTGGGGTTCTACCATCAGCCGAGATACGGTAGGCCGGCGCTCGCTCTGGACCTGATGGAAGAGTTCCGGCCGATTGTGGCCGACTCAGTAGTTGTCGGTCTCATCAACAACGGCGAGGTGTCGCCGGCGGACTTCGTGGGAGGGCGCCAGGCCTGTGCTCTCACGACGAAGGGGAGAGGAAGTGTGATTGTGGCCTATGAGCGGCGCCTGGACACGCTGGTCGAGCATCCCGTGTTCGGTTACACGGTGAGCTACAAGCGTGTGCTTGAGGTCCAGGCCAGGCTGCTCGGCGGAACCGATACGTGATCAGCTACGATGTCGCCGACCCGAAGAGGCTGGCCAAGGTGTTCAAGAAGATGCGGGGTTTCGGCGACCCCGTCCAGCTCTCGGTCTTCCGGTGTGACCTCTCTAAACAGGAGTTGATCCTGGTCAAGAGCGCCCTCCTAAAGCTGATAAACGAGCGGGAGGACAAGATCGTTATCGTCGACTGCGGGCCGGTAGGGGGGCGTGGTGAAGAGTGTTTCGAGTTTCTTGGTAAGAGGGAATCCCTGGACTCGAAGGCGACTGTCGTGATCTGATACCACGCGCGGGTTGCGAGCGCTCCGGTGGTGACGAAACCCCCAGGGGCTCTCGCAGTGTCCAGATGCAGCTAGAGGGAGGTATATCACCGTTGAGCGGCCCGATCCCGGCTGGCGATGGCCCGCCCGATCCAAGCTCTCGCCGAGTGGCCGGCGCGGCCAGTCGCCATGCGGGTTCCGGGCGCCGCTGTGACCGTGGCCTTTGAGCCGCGGCCCCTTTGAAGCTCTTGCCCCGCGAGGTCGTGCCAACCCAGGGTGAACCGTGACCGTGGCCTTTGAGCCGCGGCCCCTTTGAAGCCTCTACTTCGACGCCTCGGCGAATCTGGTCTATACCGGTGACCGTGGCCTTTGAGCCGCGGCCCCTTTGAAGCGTCGTGCGGGACGAGCCAGATGCGAGGAGCCGGGCGCGTGACCGTGGCCTTTGAGCCGCGGCCCCTTTGAAGCGTATCCGTCGCCACAATGGCGGTCGTGTCGGCCAGGGTGACCGTGGCCTTTGAGCCGCGGCCCCTTTGAAGCACCATGGTGGCGCGTTCCTCTGGGGTGCTCTCGGTCTCGTGACCGTGGCCTTTGAGCCGCGGCCCCTTTGAAGCTACTCCGATCAGGAGATCGAGCAGTCGCCGGGGGAGGTGACCGTGGCCTTTGAGCCGCGGCCCCTTTGAAGCACCGCGCCCGGGATCGCGACTGGGGCGCCCCAGGTCGTGACCGTGGCCTTTGAGCCGCGGCCCCTTTGAAGCAACGCTGGCCTGGTGAAACTCGGCTACCGCCTGCTCGAAGTGACCGTGGCCTTTGAGCCGCGGCCCCTTTGAAGCCCGTCCGGCACGACGGCCGCCGGGACTCAGATCGAGAGTGACCGTGGCCTTTGAGCCGCGGCCCCTTTGAAGCGTTTTCTTGGGCGGTAGAGGTAGGACGCCGGGCCGGGTGACCGTGGCCTTTGAGCCGCGGCCCCTTTGAAGCGCGAAGCTTCTTCCGGTCATCCGGGCTGTCAGCGCCGCGTGACCGTGGCCTTTGAGCCGCGGCCCCTTTGAAGCAAATGTGATTTTGGGAGGTTTTTGATTGCCCGCTCTACCGTGACCGTGGCCTTTGAGCCGCGGCCCCTTTGAAGCCCCGTTGTCGCGCCTGAACTCGTTCACGCCATCGGGTGACCGTGGCCTTTGAGCCGCGGCCCCTTTGAAGCGCGCCGTCGGCAGGTCCTGGTCCACCTGTATGCCGTCGTGACCGTGGCCTTTGAGCCGCGGCCCCTTTGAAGCGTCGTGGCGGTCACCGTGTCCACGTCGGTCGAGACGTGACCGTGGCCTTTGAGCCGCGGCCCCTTTGAAGCGGAGACCATCGGCTTCTAGCTCCTCGCCCTCCAAGGAGTGACCGTGGCCTTTGAGCCGCGGCCCCTTTGAAGCGACGTACCACTGACCCTCAGCCCAAACCCCTTCGGCGGTGACCGTGGCCTTTGAGCCGCGGCCCCTTTGAAGCGCGCCACCGGACCCAGGGGAACATCCGTCCCCTGGGAGTGACCGTGGCCTTTGAGCCGCGGCCCCTTTGAAGCCGAGTCGTCTCCACGTATTCGACTGTCTTCCCGCCCTGTGACCGTGGCCTTTGAGCCGCGGCCCCTTTGAAGCTGGGCGAGGTTGGGGAGACGGAAGGAGATTAAGCCATGTGACCGTGGCCTTTGAGCCGCGGCCCCTTTGAAGCCCTCAACAACCTCGGTAGGCGGCTCGCTCGGGGTCCACGTGACCGTGGCCTTTGAGCCGCGGCCCCTTTGAAGCTGACCTGGCTCAGACGGGAACCCGTGGCTGGCTGTGAGTGACCGTGGCCTTTGAGCCGCGGCCCCTTTGAAGCCGTCTGGGGCGACTGCCACGGGACCGGATTCACGCTCGTGACCGTGGCCTTTGAGCCGCGGCCCCTTTGAAGCTCCCGCCGGCAGGGGCCGAGCCGGATCCGCGAGGGCGTGACCGTGGCCTTTGAGCCGCGGCCCCTTTGAAGCGAGGACCAGAAGTCCCTCGCCACGACGGGTAAGGGTGGTGACCGTGGCCTTTGAGCCGCGGCCCCTTTGAAGCAACCATTCCTTCTGCGTCGCGGACGGGCCAGCCATGTGACCGTGGCCTTTGAGCCGCGGCCCCTTTGAAGCGGCGTTATCGGCGTCAAGGTCATCTTCCAGGGCGAAGGTGACCGTGGCCTTTGAGCCGCGGCCCCTTTGAAGCGTGCGCCAGGCCGCCCGCCATGGTGACCTGATCGTGGGTGACCGTGGCCTTTGAGCCGCGGCCCCTTTGAAGCGTTCAGGATCGTGCTGGGGATCACGGCCGACGTCGTGACCGTGGCCTTTGAGCCGCGGCCCCTTTGAAGCAACGCCGACCACATCGTCCGGCTTACCGGCGACTGCGTGACCGTGGCCTTTGAGCCGCGGCCCCTTTGAAGCCCCGACCGGGTTATGCCCACGCAGCAGGTATGTCCCGTGACCGTGGCCTTTGAGCCGCGGCCCCTTTGAAGCTGAAGTTCCGACCGGATCGGGCCGATACCCTGGACCTGTGACCGTGGCCTTTGAGCCGCGGCCCCTTTGAAGCGACCCAGGGGCGTCTTACAAGGTGATGAGCCAGGCCGTGACCGTGGCCTTTGAGCCGCGGCCCCTTTGAAGCGTGTTTGCGATGAACCAGCCCCACGCGGCGGAGATGTGACCGTGGCCTTTGAGCCGCGGCCCCTTTGAAGCTACTCCTGGCAACGCGGAGGTTTTCGCTGGTTCCGCGTGACCGTGGCCTTTGAGCCGCGGCCCCTTTGAAGCGCTGCATACGGACCGGCTCCACCGGATGGAGCAGCGCCGTGACCGTGGCCTTTGAGCCGCGGCCCCTTTGAAGCAACTTGGTTCCGGGGGCAGGGGTCGAACCTGCGCCACGTGACCGTGGCCTTTGAGCCGCGGCCCCTTTGAAGCTACGTCCAGAACGCCTCGACCGGTTTCCTGTGGTATACGCGTGACCGTGGCCTTTGAGCCGCGGCCCCTTTGAAGCACGCCGGCCAACAGGTCTCCCGCGTGATAGACCCGAGTGACCGTGGCCTTTGAGCCGCGGCCCCTTTGAAGCACCCCGGTGGGAGCCGCGGACAGAACCGACAGGATCTCCGTGACCGTGGCCTTTGAGCCGCGGCCCCTTTGAAGCCGTGGCAATCGAGTTGAGTATGCGCGGCCTTAGTCAAGTGACCGTGGCCTTTGAGCCGCGGCCCCTTTGAAGCGCGGGCGCACCTTCGACGACAAGGTGGCCGGAGCCGCGTGACCGTGGCCTTTGAGCCGCGGCCCCTTTGAAGCGCGGGCGCACCTCCGACGACAAGGTGGCCGGAGCCGCGTGACCGTGGCTTTTGAGCCGCGGCCCCTTTGAAGCCTCCTTTCGGGTGGGGGGTCGGGTTAGGCGCGCTCGGCGTGACCGTGGCCTTTGAGCCGCGGCCCCTTTGAAGCCACCATACAGAACCACAAGGGAGAGTGAACAGGAGCGGGTGACCGTGGCCTTTGAGCCGCGGCCCCTTTGAAGCCTTCCTCCCCTTCACGAACCGGCCGCGCGAGTCCCTGTGACCGTGGCCTTTGAGCCGCGGCCCCTTTGAAGCTATAACCCCCGCAGCGGCTGGGCGGTGCTGTCCGTTGTGACCGTGGCCTTTGAGCCGCGGCCCCTTTGAAGCCCCAGCCAGAAGTCTGTGAGGGTCACGCCCCCATCCACGTGACCGTGGCCTTTGAGCCGCGGCCCCTTTGAAGCTCCGACCTGGAACCCGTGGAACCGTTCATGAAGGCCGTGACCGTGGCCTTTGAGCCGCGGCCCCTTTGAAGCATAGGCGCGAAACCGCGCATCAACCCGGCAACGCCCCGTGACCGTGGCCTTTGAGCCGCGGCCCCTTTGAAGCTTTCACCATGGCTGCCTCTGGAGCCAAGATCGGCTGTGACCGTGGCTGTTGAGCCGCGGCCCCTTTGAAGCCCTCTCACGGCGAACTCGCAGGTTATCCAGGTCGCGTGACCGTGGCTGTTGAGCCGCGGCCCCTTTGAAGCGCCAGTTTCACGTTGTCCACGGCGTCAGCCACGATAGCCGTGACCGTGGCTGTTGAGCCGCGGCCCCTTTGAAGCGAGGACGACGCGGCGTGACGACATCGGGGGAGCGGCCGTGACCGTGGCTGTTGAGCCGCGGCCCCTTTGAAGCGCGCTGGCATCTAGGAAGATGCCGCCACCGTCAAACTGGTGACCGTGGCTGTTGAGCCGCGGCCCCTTTGAAGCGATCTCCCGGTACTCCCGGTCAGTCAGGTCGAATATCCGTGACCGTGGCTGTTGAGCCGCGGCCCCTTTGAAGCCAGCCCATCTCGCCGGCAATGGCCGCCGGCTTGGCCCCGAGTGACCGTGGCTGTTGAGCCGCGGCCCCTTTGAAGCGCCGAGGCCCTGGTCGGTTGGACGCACTCCGCCGAGGTGACCGTGGCTGTTGAGCCGCGGCCCCTTTGAAGCTCAGCTGAAAGTCTGGCCCCCGGCCCCGCTATGTGAGCAGGTGACCGTGGCTGTTGAGCCGCGGCCCCTTTGAAGCAAGCATCCTGGATTTTCGGCATTCCGGCCAACCTCCGTGACCGTGGCTGTTGAGCCGCGGCCCCTTTGAAGCTCGGTCTCGGGTTTGGGGGTGCACGTGTGCTCGTGGCCTGGTGACCGTGGCTGTTGAGCCGCGGCCCCTTTGAAGCGAGCCCGAGCTGGACAGGACGTAGGCGTCCTTACCGACGTGACCGTGGCTGTTGAGCCGCGGCCCCTTTGAAGCAGTATCCCTACGAGATCCGGCGGCCCTGGCTGCCGGCGTGACCGTGGCTGTTGAGCCGCAGCCCCTTTGAAGCGCTTTGGTCCCATAGCGCTTCGCTACCGGCAACAAGGTGACCGTGGCTGTTGAGCCGCGGCCCCTTTGAAGCCGAAGTGTACCCGTTATCCCGTCTGCTCAAGTCGACGTGACCGTGGCTGTTGAGCCGCGGCCCCTTTGAAGCGACCACTGGCCTGCCTGTAATGCGGTTGACGTACCCTTCGTGACCGTGGCTGTTGAGCCGCGGCCCCTTTGAAGCTTCCGACAAGTACTCATTCACCGTGCCGATGGCACCGTGACCGTGGCTGTTGAGCCGCGGCCCCTTTGAAGCGTGGCCTCCTGGGTGGGGCGCCGCCTCGCGGCCATCGTGACCGTGGCTGTTGAGCCGCGGCCCCTTTGAAGCGACGATCACGCGGCGGTCCATTAGCCGGATACCTTGTGACCGTGGCTGTTGAGCCGCGGCCCCTTTGAAGCGTCGAACGCAGTAGGTGTTACGCGGCCAGTAGAGACGTGACCGTGGCTGTTGAGCCGCGGCCCCTTTGAAGCGCGTTTGAGGCTGAGTAGTGCTCCGGGGAGGGGCAAGTGACCGTGGCTGTTGAGCCGCGGCCCCTTTGAAGCCCTACTATCAGAATACATCCTAGAGGATGGCATGTCAGTGACCGTGGCTGTTGAGCCGCGGCCCCTTTGAAGCACGACCGAGCGGGGCCTGCCCATGAATTGGGAGTCCCATGTGACCGTGGCTGTTGAGCCGCGGCCCCTTTGAAGCTCCCGGAGCTCCGGCCAACCGGGCAGTGGGGAAACCATGTGACCGTGGCTGTTGAGCCGCGGCCCCTTTGAAGCGTTCTGCGTCAGCTGCCGTAACTGGGTCTGCCGAAGGTGACCGTGGCTGTTGAGCCGCGGCCCCTTTGAAGCTGGGATCGCCTCAATGAGAAGAACGCGGAAGCCATCCGGTGACCGTGGCTGTTGAGCCGCGGCCCCTTTGAAGCCCCCAGGCCTCGAGCTGTTCTGAAACGCTGGGAGGAAGTGACCGTGGCTGTTGAGCCGCGGCCCCTTTGAAGCTTAGTCTGGGGGCGAGAGCAGTGAAGTTCACCGTCAGTGACCGTGGCTGTTGAGCCGCGGCCCCTTTGAAGCGCCCCCGATTAACCGACCCCCAAACCCCACCCCTGCGAGTGACCGTGGCTGTTGAGCCGCGGCCCCTTTGAAGCCGCACGGTGCCCGAGGTCATGGACCTGCTCCGGGCCGCGTGACCGTGGCTGTTGAGCCGCGGCCCCTTTGAAGCTGCGTCGGGGACATCGTGACGGCACGGCATGGACGAAGTGACCGTGGCTGTTGAGCCGCGGCCCCTTTGAAGCGTAACCGCCAGTCGTATCCACGGCCGTAGCCTGCCGAGTGACCGTGGCTGTTGAGCCGCGGCCCCTTTGAAGCTATCCACCGGCGGCGTCCGGCGCGGACGGGTGACCGTGGCTGTTGAGCCGCGGCCCCTTTGAAGCTAGGCGGGGCCCCCATCGGCGATCAACTCCCAGGAAGTGACCGTGGCTGTTGAGCCGCGGCCCCTTTGAAGCGTTCGTTCAAACCTGCCAGGACGATCTCAGCCGAGGAACTCGTGACCGTGGCTGTTGAGCCGCGGCCCCTTTGAAGCTCGACCAGGGGCGTGACGTCACTCAAGAGGGCGGCCGAGTGACCGTGGCTGTTGAGCCGCGGCCCCTTTGAAGCTCGACCAGGGGCGTGACGTCACTCAAGAGGGCGGCCGAGTGACCGTGGCTGTTGAGCCGCGGCCCCTTTGAAGCCATCCCGGGCGTCCCGGATCGCCCGCTGCTCTGCTATGTGACCGTGGCTGTTGAGCCGCGGCCCCTTTGAAGCTCCCTGACACCGAGTCCGTCCCGGAACCCTGGCAGATGGTGACCGTGGCTGTTGAGCCGCGGCCCCTTTGAAGCTTCGGTTATCAGGTTCACAAAGGTTCTCAAAGGTCGTGACCGTGGCTGTTGAGCCGCGGCCCCTTTGAAGCGTCAAGGCCTGGGAGGACGGTCATCCTGTCCGGCATGTGACCGTGGCTGTTGAGCCGCGGCCCCTTTGAAGCTCCCGCACCTCCCACTGCCCCTAGACCCCCGTCCCTGTGACCGTGGCTGTTGAGCCGCGGCCCCTTTGAAGCATGACCCGGAAGCTAAAACTCGCCTCCCGGATGTCCCCGTGACCGTGGCTGTTGAGCCGCGGCCCCTTTGAAGCCCACGTTTACCGCCTCCTAGTATCAGGGGAAAGAACCGTGACCGTGGCTGTTGAGCCGCGGCCCCTTTGAAGCTGGTAGGCGGGGCGACCGCGACGATCTTCGCCGGGGCGCTCCCCCTCAGGTGACCGTGGCCGTTGAGCTGCGGCCCCTTTGAAGCCCAGGTCGGCCTCCGGTTGTCCGGTCAGCCTGTCGCTTGTGACCGTGGCCGTTGAGCTGCGGCCCCTTTGAAGCGTCGAACTGGCCTTCGCCGCAGGCGACAGGGTCACGTGACCGTGGCCGTTGAGCTGCGGCCCCTTTGAAGCATCGCCGATGGGTACCCTGCCTAAAACCGCAGCTAAAGGTTGGCCGTTGAGATGCGGCCCCTTTGAAGCCTCGCCCGCCCAGAGCCAGCCGTGCCGCCTAGTCGAGCAGGTGACCGTGGCCGTTGAGATGCGGCCCCTTTGAAGCGTCACCAGACCCCTCAGAAGGAGCCTGGCGTTCTGACCGCGGCCTTTGAGCCGCTGCGGCCCCTTTGAAGCGCATGCTCAGCTACAAGGCGCTGAAGCGCTTCATCTCCTTCTCTGGCACCGGCGTTCGCTGAGGTCATAGCCGGAGGCTTCGCCAGACTTTGGCAGGTGGGCTGTCTGACAATCTTCGGAATGACCTTCGGCTCTCGCCCCATCCTACTGTTTGCTGCTTCCTGTCCTGGGAGAGCCAAGCCGCCAACACGTACTGCAGATACGGCACCTAAAGGAGGGAAGCACGTGAGCGGTGACAGAAGGGGTGTAGCCTTGTCGGAAGCGTGCCTCGTCTCCTCCGCGGGCGTGATCACCTACGCCGGGAACCCTACTGCGGGACAACAGCCCGGCGACGAACAATACAACGACATCCAAGGCATCGCGACGGTCAACGGGGCCACGGCAGGTCGGCCGTGGAAATGAGATGCGTACCGAACATGCTCTCCTTGCCTTTCCTGCGCTTCAAAGGGGCCACGACCGACTCGCCACGGTCACCGTCTGCCCTCTGAGTATACTCCTCCACGAGGACGGCGCTCAATCCGGCCGCTTCCCATCAACCCGTGCAGTCGCACCTGGCTGAGTCCCTTGTCATCGTCTGCTTGGCGTTACCGCCCCGAAGAAGCGGGATAAATCCGGCATGGGTGCCCCGGGTCAAGGCGCTAAGGGGGAGCACCAGCCCCAGGAAGAAATGCTCGCTGTAGGAAAGCGCGGGTGGGGCATTCCCAAGAAGTTGCATCCTCCGCCGTCACCGTGCTATAGTGGTGGCAGGCTTCGCAGGAATGGATAGTAGAGTATTTGTGGGGGCTATCATGAAACACTTTAGGGCCTACATAGACGAGTCTGGGGACGAAGGTTTCCTGTGGCGATCAGACGGCCAGGGAGCTTCGCCGTGGTTCTTCCTGTCGGCTGTGGTTGTACCCACGGCCGCCGAGTCCGCAGCGATCTCCGTAGTGCACGACATCCGATTGAGGTTGGGCCTGGACCAGCATCACACGCTTCACTGGGTCGATCGCCGCAGGCACAACGACCGAAAGGTGATTGTCCAAGAGATCGCCAAAGCTCCCATTCTCATCATCAGTGTGGGGGTGGACAAGCAACGTCTCGCCCAGACCGTCAAGCTGCGCGAACCTCCTGGTCTCTATCTCTATGCGACCCGGTATCTTCTGGAGAGAGTCTCTTGGCTCGTTGGAGATGCTGGCGGGCGCGTGGACTGCATCTTTGAAAACAGATCGAATCTTTCGTACACCGCGCTGGAGAAGTACATCACGGCGCTCGCTAGTGATCGCGGTTGCGAGATACGACCCGTAATCGACAGCATCTCTCCGAGGAACAAGGCCCAGAGCAAGATACTTCAAATTGCCGATGCAGCCGCGGGAGCTGCATTTGCAGCGTTCAGGCCGGACAAGTACGGCAACGTCGAGCCGTCCTATCTATTGACCCTGGGACCCCTTCTCTATCGGAGGGGTGGCAATCTCTTCAGCTATGGACTCAAGCTCTTCCCAAGAGGCGGTCGAGAACTGATCAGCAGTGGCGATTACATGTGGCTCAAAGGGCTGCAATAAAAAACGCAGGCTCCGGGCGGAACGATCCCACGTGCTGCTGCACGCTGCCACCTCTCGGTGACGTTCCGTTCTCCCGCGCACGCCTGCACCCCCATTATACCGCCTACATGATCGGGACACCTGCATTGTCGAACGATTCTCTGGTAGAAGAACCACGTATCAAGCGCGAAATCGTGCGGCCACTCGCGGCGACGGATCAGCCAGGCGAGAAAGGGGTGGGGCTTCAAGGGGGGCCGCGCATCAGAGGGCACCTCCAGCCTCCTGCAGATGCCCAAGTCCGTCGCCTGGCGTGGCCGGCGTGGATCCCAGCGCGGATGTCCCGTGAACGCTGAGCCAGACTGATCGCGCTGGCATAGCCCCCCAACTGCAGAGGCAACCTAGAAACCGGGACCTCAGGGTGTGCCGGTAGGGCTTCGCGTCGGCAGGGCCGGCTCAGGACCCGGGTCGCGACTCCCTGGTTCCACCCGGCCGATCGGGGGGGCGGGCGTACCCGTGGGCTTTGGCCAACTGTTCTACGTAATCCAACTCTTCTTCGCCGTCATCATCGGCGTGTACTTCTGGAACCTGCTCCGCAACCAACAGGGGGCCAAGGTCTCCGTCGACCGCGAGTCGCGCAAGGAGCTGGAGAAGCTCCAGAAAATGCGGGAGATCGCTCTCACCGAACCCCTGTCCGAGAAGACCCGGCCGACCAGTTTCGACGAGATCATCGGTCAGAAGGAAGGCCTCAAGGCCCTGCGGGCGGCCCTCTGCGGATCAAACCCGCAGCACGTTATCATCTACGGCCCGCCTGGGGTCGGCAAGACGGCCGCCGCCCGGCTGGTCTTGGAGGAGGCCAAGTGTAACCCGGTCTCGCCCTTCAAGGAAGCCGCCCACTTCACCGAGCTCGATGCCACAACCGCGCGTTTTGACGAGCGGGGTATAGCCGATCCCCTCATCGGTTCGGTCCACGACCCGATCTACCAGGGCGCGGGGCCGCTGGGCATGGCCGGGATCCCCCAGCCCAAGCCGGGGGCGGTGACCAAGGCCCACGGCGGGATTCTCTTCATCGACGAGATAGGTGAACTCCACCCCATTCAGATGAACAAGCTCCTCAAGGTCCTCGAGGACCGCAAGGTTTTTCTCGAGTCGGCCTACTACAGCTCCGAGGACCAAAATGTCCCCAAGCACATCCACGACATCTTCCAAAACGGTCTTCCGGCCGACTTCCGCCTGGTGGGGGCCACGACCCGGATGCCCCAGGACATCTCGGCGGCCATCCGCTCCCGCTGCGTCGAGGTTTTCTTCCGGACCCTGACCCCGGACGAGGTCGAACTTATCGCCCAGAACGCGGCCCGCAAGATCCGCTTCGACCTTGACCTAAAGGCGGTCGAGGTTATCAAGAAGTACGCCACCAACGGGCGTGAGGCCGTGAACATCATTCAGATCTCCGCCGGCATTGCCCAGAGCGACGGACGGCAGGCCATCTCGGTCGAGGACATCGAGTGGGTGGTCTCAAGTGGCCAATACAACCCTCGCCCGGAGAGGCGCATGCCGGAGCGACCCCAGGTGGGACTGGCCACCGGCCTGGCCGTCTACGGTCCCAACATGGCCATGATTATCGAAGTCGAGGTGGCCACGACTCGCGTGGCCCGCGGCAAGGGGCAGATAGTTGTCACCGGCGTTATCGAGGAGGAAGAGATAGGTGGGGTCGGCCACAGGGTCCGCCGGAAGTCGATGGCCAAGGGCTCGGTTGAGAACGTGCTCACCGTGCTCCGCCGCTACCTGGGCGTCGATCCCCGCGACTACGACATCCACGTCAACTTCCCCGGCGGTGTGCCCGTCGACGGTCCCTCGGCCGGAGTGGCCATGGCCACGGCCATCTACTCGGCCCTGATGGGTGTGCCCGTCGACCACAGAGTGGCCATGACCGGCGAGCTTTCCATCCGCGGGCAGATCAAGCCGGTGGGCGGTGTCGCGGCCAAAATCGAGGCCGCCCGGTGGGCAGGGGCCGAACGCATTCTCATTCCGAAGGAAAACTGGCAGGAGATGATGCGCGACTTCGGCGGGGCCCAGGTTATCCCCGTGGCCAACCTGGCCGAGGTGCTGAGACAGGCCTTGCTGATTGAACCGGTCGAGGAAGTCGCGCGACCTCGGGCCGTGGGCGCCGCCGAGGCGCGAACTATTTTGGTCGAGGTTCTAGGCCGCGCCGGAGCGGATGAAGGGGCGGAAGATATGGTTGCATTGCCGGCGGTAAACGAGGAACCGCCGCTGGAGGCGCCGATTGCCGCCGCCCTCGTGGAGGCGCCGGCCGCCGCCGCTGCCGAAGCACCTCTCGCCCTCGTGGAGGCCCCGATTGTGGCCGCGGCCTCCGCCTCGGCCTCGAACCCCGCGGAACCGGCCGCCGGCCCCGCGGCTTCACCGAGTTCGGACTCGCCCGCCGCTCCTGGTTCGTCCCCGGGTTAGCGCCGACCCCGGAGCATGGCCACGATTCGTTTGCGCAGTGAGAAGAGACCACTCATTCTCAGCCGCTCGCCTCGGGTCGCCACGGCCTTCGGATCGTAAACCTCCCGCGAAATGAGTCGCTCCAGGGGCAGGCGCGGCGGTGGCGCCGGCGTCTCGGCCGGGTAGCCCAGGGTGATGAGCCCGATCACGTCGCGCTCCTTGGGCACGCCCAGGAGACCGCGGATCTGACTCTGCTCGAACCCGCCCACCCAGCACGTCCCCAGACCAAGCGAGTGCGCCGCCAGCATGATGTTCATGCCCGCGAGAGAGCAGTCCACGGTCAAGAAGCGGTCACCGCGCGGGTCGCCGATGATGGCGATGACCACCGGGGCCGTGGCCAGGTGTCTCCAGCGCAGGACGCCCAGCATACGGGCCCTGTCGGCCAGGCTTGCCCGCCGGGCCGGGTCGGCGACGATGAGAAAGTGCCAGGGCTGCGAGTTGACGGCGCTCGGAGCCCAGCGGGCGGCCTCGATCACCTCGAGGAGCGTACTCTCCGGCACCGGGTCCGGGCGATACCGCCGTATGCTACGGCGGGTCTTAGCCAAAGTTAAGAAGCTCCAGGGCGCCTCATCCGTCATTCCCCATCACCGCCTCCATCTGATGTGGGCGGGCGACAACCCACCAATTACCTCCAGACGCTCCCCCACTCGGGGCCGGTCCACCAAGGAATTGCCCTTTTCCAAGGAGAATACCATACCTCGAACTCGCCGAGATGGCCTTCTGACTGCGATTCTTTACCCTGCTCCGGTAACAGCCCTTCATCCGGCCGAGGAGGTTTAGGACCATTAAAAAACGCAGCCCGACGATACGAGAATTGCCGCTGCTCCCGCTCAGGGGCATGTTGGTCTTCCCTCACATGACCGTCCACCTTGAGGTGGGCCGGGAAAAATCGTTGAACTCGGTCAACGAAGCCATGCTCCGGGACCGCCTCATCGTCCTGTCCAGCCAGAAGGAAACTTCGGTCGAGCAGCCTGAGCCGCAGGATATCTACAGCATAGGCACCCTGGCCGAGGTCAAGCAACTGGTCAAGTTGCCCAGCGGCACCTACCGGGTCCTGGTCAGCGGAGTGGCCCGCTGCCGTATCGAGCAATTCCTGCGGAGCGAGCCTTTCTTCCGGGTGCGGGCCGAGGAACTCGTAGACGACGAGGAACGCACGCCTGAGATCGAGGCCATGATGCGGGCCGTCGGCCAGCAGTTCGACCGGTTCGTCAAGGTCAGCCGGCGCCTGCCCGCCGAGGCCGTTATCTCCGTGGCCGACATTTCCGACCCCGGGCGCTTCAGCGACACGGTCGCCGCCCAACTCCACCTCGTCCTCAAGATGGAGGACAAGCAGGCCATTCTCGAGCGTGACGATCTCAAGGAGAGGCTGCTCTTCCTGGGAGAACTCATCAATCGCGAAATTGAGATTATCGAACTGGAGCGCAAGATAAGTCTTCGCGTTCGCAAGCAAATGGAGAAAACCCAGAAGGAGTACTACCTGCGCGAGCAACTCAAGGCCATCCACCAGGAGCTCGGGGAGAAGGAAGACCGCGCCACCGAGGTGGAGGAGTACCGTCAGAAACTCAAGGCTTTGGAGGCCCCGAACCCGATCAAGGAGCGGGCCGAGAAGGAGATCGAGCGCCTGGAGAAGATGCCACCCATGGCGGCCGAGGCCGTCGTGGTTCGCACCTACCTCGACTGGATCCTGGCCCTGCCGTGGTCGACCCAGACCACCGACCGCCTGGACATCTCCGGGGCCGAGAAAATCCTCGAGGAGGACCACTACGGCCTGGAGAAGCCCAAGGAGCGCATCCTGGAGTATCTGGCCATTCGCCAGATGGCTCAGAACATGCGGGGTCCGATCCTCTGCCTGGTCGGCCCGCCGGGAACCGGCAAGACATCCCTGGCTCGCTCCGTCGCCCGGGCCCTCGACCGGAAATTCGTCCGCATCTCCCTGGGCGGAGTGCGGGACGAGGCCGAGATTCGCGGGCACCGGCGCACCTACGTCGGCGCCTTGCCCGGCCGCATCATCCACGGCATGAAGCAGGCCGGGTCGGCCAACCCCGTCTTCCTCATGGACGAGGTTGATAAGCTAACCTCCGACTTCCGCGGCGACCCGGCCGCGGCCCTGCTCGAGGTCCTCGACCCCGAGCAGAACCACGCTTTCAGCGACCACTACATGGAGCTACCCTTCGACCTCTCCAGGGTGCTCTTCATCACTACGGCCAACACAACCCACTCCATCCCGCGGGCCCTGCTCGACCGGATGGAAACGATCTTCCTCTCCGGCTACACCGAACCGGAGAAGGTCCGCATCGCCCGCGGGTTTCTCCTGCCTAAGATCCTCAAGGAGCACGGGCTCACCGCGGACCAGTTCGATCTCTCCGACAACGCCGTGCGCCGGATCATCGAGCGGTACACGCGGGAAGCCGGAGTGAGAAACCTGGAGCGGGAAATGTCCTCGGTGTCGCGCAAGGTCACCCGCGAGATCGTCGAAGGCCGGAAGCCCCCGGTCAAGGTCTCGGCCCAGAGCCTCCAGCACTACCTGGGCTCGCCGCGCTTCCGTTGCGGCACGGCCGAGGAGAAGGACCAGGTCGGCGTGGCCACTGGAGTGGCCGTCACCGACGCCGGTGGCGACGTGATGCCCATCGAGGTCTCCGTCCTGGCCGGCAAGGGTAACCTGATCCTCACCGGCAAGCTCGGCGAGATCATGCGCGAGTCGGCCCAGGCGGCCCTATCCTACATCCGGGCCAGGTCCAAGGCTCTGAACCTGCCGGGAGACTTCCACGAGCGCTACGATCTCCACGTCCACATTCCGGAGGGGGCCTTGCCCAAGGAAGGTCCGTCGGCCGGTATCTCGATCTGCACGGCCATGGTTTCGGCCCTGACCGGGCGCCAGGTTCGCCACGACGTGGCCATGACCGGGGAGATAACCCTGCGCGGCCGGGTCCTGCCGGTGGGCGGCGTGAAGGAGAAGACCCTCGGAGCGCACCGGGCCGGGGTTCCCACGGTCATATTGCCCAAGGAAAACGAGAAAGACCTTGAGGAGTTGCCCCCTGAAGTGCGGCGTAAGATGACCTTTGTCCTGGTCGAGCACATGGACGAGGTCCTCGGGACGGCCCTGGTGGGTGGGCTTCAGCCTTTTGTCGCCATGGGCGAGGCTCTGGCGGACGCGGTGGGCGTGGGCGCCCTTGAGGCGCTGCCGGGCGAACCCGACTCACCCTCTTCCGGCATCATCTCCGGCAAGATCGTTCTCAACCTGCCGCCGGGCGGTCCGAGCGGGGAGCTGCCGGTCACGGGGCCGGAGGCGTAGCCAAGGGCATCCGCGAATCCCTTTAAGCTTGGCTAGCGCATTCAGGCTGAGGCTCTCTTGCCGGAGATAGACAAAATCCTCGTCGGTCAGGGGCCAGAGGTCCCTCGTGAGGCGATGGCACATCGGACCCGCGGTCTCCTTAAGCAAGAAGAAGTCGTAGCCAAAGCCTATGCCGCCCACCTGAACGAGATAGACGAGCCATTGCACGCGAGCGAATTCGCGCTCGTCGGTGCGCCAAGTCGTTTCCCAGCCCTGTCCTAGCAGGAAGTCGAGCGACAGCACGAGTCGCTTCAGGGTAACGTCCTTGTCCTCGGACCAGTCACGCGATAGCACCGTGTTCCCTCCCTCCAGCATCACTGCGGGTCTCCGCAGGCGCGGGTAGTCCTCGTCGCCGGCGGTAGGGCGACGCGCCTTTCGTCACGACGGTCTCATCCCCGCAGCGGGCTTCTCTGTTCCTCGCCCCGGAAGTTCGGCCACCAGCATGCCGGCCAGGATGAGCAGGCAGCCACCCAGGCTCCACGGCCCCAACCTCTCGCCCAGCGCCAGCCAGCCGAAGAAGGCGGCGAAGACTGGTTCGGTGGCGAAGATGAGGGCGGTGTGAGTCGGTGGCGTGAGGCGCTGGGCCGCGGTCTGGGTGAGAAAGGCGCCGGCCGTGGCCAGGAGGCCGGTCATAACGATGGCCGCCGCCGTCCCGAGGGAGAAAGGGTGGGCCCAAGTCGCTCCATCCGGCAGGAGCGTGGCGATACCGGCCCCACCCCGCGTGGACTGGACGGCGCAGATGGCCAGATACCCGAGAGCGGCCACGCCCAACTGGACGGCCGCCAGGGCGCCGGCCTCGCCGTAAGTTCTCGTCCGGGTCGAGGCGTAGTGCCCAGTGCTGGCGATATGGCAGCCGAAGGCGAGGGCGCAGGCCAGGACCAGCAGGTCGCCAAGGAGCCGGCCGGTCGGACCGGCCACCGCGCCGGATTGGAGCGCTTCGACGGGCGTTACCGCTTGAGCCAAGGCGGGGACGATGAAGAGCAAGACGAGGCCCGCCAGGGCCAGAGTCACGCCGGCGAAGGCCCTAGTCGGCGGCCACTTCCGGGTTATGGCCGCTTCCAGGACCGGCACGAAGACCACCGATAGCCCGGTGATGAAGCCCGCCCGCGAGGCCTGGGTGAACTGCAGGCCGGTGGTCTGGAGAGCGAAGCCGGCGAAAAGACACAAGCCCATGACGAGTCCGGGACCCGTGAGACGCCGCCAGTTTGCCGCGAGATCCCGGCGGAAGACGATGGCCAGGGTGGCGAAGGCCAGCGTGAAACGCAGGGCCAGAAAGGTCATAAGCGGCAGTTCGGCCACGGCCGCCTTGACGATGACGAAGGTGCTGCCCCAGACCACGGCGGTGAGGAGGAGGGCGCCGTCGGCGAGAAGGCGACGCTGGGCGGGGGCGGAAATCGGGACGGGCCTGTCCAGAGGAAGTTCACTCCCTAGCGGCGATTTCCGTTGGTCAAGCAACGATTTCCGTTGGTTCGTCCCGGGACGGTCTTCCCCTTCCACCCCGGCGGACGCTGCTTAGCTAACCGACCCGGTCTCAAGTATGGCTAATCGCGGCACAGCTTTGCCTTCCCACGCGGGCGCGGGGCCGGAGGTTTGGCGGCCCGGGCCGTCAAATCCAGGCAGACCGTCGGCTCGCCGCATCCAACCGAGCCGCCAAGACCCGGCAGCCGAAGCCGCGAGGGAGGTCCGCTCTTGCCCGCCGCCGATCCCGGCATTCGATCCGAACGTCTGAGCTTGCGTCCCCTGGGGCCGGGAGACCCGGCCGAGGCTCACCGGTGGAGCGGGGATGAGGAACTCGTCAGGCTCTTCGGGGGACCGCCCGGAGACCTGGTCCACCAGAATGGCGGCTACGTCCTGGCCATGGATAGCGTCGGGACGGGTCGCGACTCCGATCGGCTCATCGGTTTCATCGGTCTGACCGGAGACACGTGGGCCATGCGGTCGGCCGAACTCCGCATCCTCATCGGGAGTCGCTCCCATTGGGGCAAGGGCTACGGGCGTGAAGCGATCACCCAATTTCTGGTCCATGTCTTCGCCGCGACGGACCTCGACTTCATTTACCTGCGGGTCTTTCGTCGGAATATGAGGGCGGTTCGCTGCTATGAGAGTTGCGGCTTCCGCCGCGCCGGCCGTCTTGAGGTGCGGGCCGACCCGCGCTACGCCGACCCTCCCCCGGCGGACGATCTGCTTCTGATGACCTTGGCCCGGCCCGTCGATCGGGTCAAAACGGGTGCCCCGACGGGGCCGCGGCATGCCCCTTCCTTGACACTCCACGCCGCCACGGTATAGATTGACAGCATAGGCGAGGACGAGGAGGAGTAGGGCGGTCACCGCCTCCAGAGAGGGGAACTTGGCAAGCTGAGAGGTTCCCTAGGCAGATGGAGCCGTCCGAAGGTCGCCTCCGAGCCGGCTGGCTGAAGCGCTGGCGACCAGGCAACGCGCAACGAGCGCGGCGCAAGGTCCGGGCGCTAGGTTAGCCCGGGTGAGCCCGTTACCGCTACGCGAGGGCCCGCTGGAGCTTTGCCGGTGGGAACCAAGGTGGTACCGCGGAGAGCCGAAGGCCTCCGCCCTTGCGGGCGGCGGGCCTTTTCGCTTCCCGCCGGACGCCCCCGTCGGCCCAAGGAGGAAGCTTCACATGGCGAGATCAGACGGAGCACCCATCACCCTGCCCCCGGCCTACGATCCGGCCGGGACAGAGAAGAAATGGTACGACTTCTGGCTGGAGCACGGCGTGTTCCGGGCCGAGATCGATCCCTCCCGTACGCCCTACTGCATCGTCATTCCGCCGCCGAACGTCACGGGGGCCCTGCATATGGGCCACGCCCTCGACAACACCATCCAGGACATTCTCATTCGGTGGCACAGGATGTGCGGCTTCGCCACCCTCTGGGTTCCCGGCACCGACCACGCCAGTATCGCCACCCAACGCGTCGTGGTCAAGCGCCTGGCCGAAGAGGGCCTCGACCGTCTTGATCTAGGCCGGGAGGGTTTTCTCCAGAGGGCCTGGGAGTGGAAGGACCAGTACGAGAAGACGATCGTCGACCAGCTTCACCGGCTGGGTTGCTCCTGCGACTGGTCCCGGATCCGGTTCACCATGGACGAGGGTCTGACCCGGGCCACCCTCTCCGAGTTCGTCCGCTACTACAACGACGGTCTCATCTACCGGGGCGACTACATTGTCAATTGGTGCCCCGAGTGCGGCACGGCCATCTCCGACATCGAGGTCGAACACGAGGACACGGCCGGTCACCTTTACTACGTTCTCTATCCCTTCCAGAACGCGCTCGCCGGCGATCGCGTCGCGGCTGGTGGCCCGGCGGCCGCCGGTGACCGCCCCGAGGGCATTGTCGTGGCCACGACCCGGCCCGAGACAATGCTCGGCGACACGGCCGTGGCCGTCAATCCGAGCGATGAACGCTACAAGGCGGTTGTCGGGCGGACGGTGATCCTACCCCTCATCGGCCGCAGGTTACCCGTCATCGCCGACGACTACGTCGACCCGGCCTTCGGCACCGGGGCCGTGAAGATGACCCCGGCCCACGATCCCAATGACTTCGAGGTCGGCGACCGTCACAATCTGGCCCGGGTGCAGGTCATCGGCGGAGACGCCCGCATGACCGCCGAGGCCGGAGCGGCCTACGCCGGGATGGATCGCTTTGAGTGCCGGGCGGCCGTGCTCCGCGACCTCGAAACGCAGGGTCTCCTGGTCAAGACCGAAGATCACTCCCACGCCCTGGGGCACTGCCACCGTTGCGGCAGCGTAGTCGAACCGCTGGTCTCCAGGCAGTGGTATCTCCGGATGGAACCCCTGGCCGAGCCGTCCGTCGCCGCCGTCAAGAGGGGCGAGGTCAAGTTCGTGCCCGAGCGGTTCGAGAAGATCTACCTCAACTGGATGGAGAACATCGAGGACTGGTGCATTTCCCGGCAGCTCTGGTGGGGTCACCGCATCCCGGTCTGGTACTGCGGCAAGTGCGAAGAGACCATCGTCCAGGTGGAAGCCCCGAAAGCCTGCCCGAGGTGCAAGGCCGACGCCGCCGACCTCCGCCAGGACGAGGACGTTCTTGACACCTGGTTCAGCTCGGCCCTCTGGCCCTTCTCCACCCTGGGTTGGCCAAGCCGGACGCCCGAGTTGGCCTACTTCTTCCCGACGTCCGTCCTGGTGACGGCCTACGACATCATCTTCTTCTGGGTGGCCAGGATGGTTTTCTCGTCCTACTACTTCATGGAGAAGAGGCCGTTCGACTTTGCCCTCATCCACGGGCTAGTGCGGGCGGCCGACGGCCGGAAGATGTCGAAGTCGCTCGGGACGGGCATCGACCCCCTAGACACCATCGACAAGTACGGCGCCGACGCCCTGCGCTTCATGCTGGTCAGCGGAAACGCGCCAGGCAACGACATGCGCTTCAACTGGGAGCGGGTCGAGGCCTCCCGGAACTTCGCCAACAAGCTCTGGAACGCGTCTCGGTTCGTTCTGATGAACCTGGGCGAGAGCGAGGCTGAGTTTCAGGGTCTGGCTCGAGACGAGATCGAGAAAGTCATCCTGAGCCAGGGCGAGGACGCCGATCGCTGGATCGTGAGCCGCTACCGCGGCGCGGTCGACGACGTTGATCGCCTCCTGGGCCTCTTTGAGATCGGCGAGGCCGCCCGCACCCTGAGCGACTTCACCTGGACCGAACTTTGCGACTGGTACATTGAAATGGTCAAGCCACGCCTCTATGGCGAGGACCTGGCCACCCGGCGCCTGGCTCGCCTCACCCTGACCTTCGTTCTCGACGGGGTGCTACGCCTGCTTCACCCGTTCATGCCCTTCATCACCGAGGAGATCTGGCAGCGGTTGCCCTCCCTGACCGGCGAGCACCCGACCACCGCCGGACACCATCCCGGCGCTTTCGGGGCCAAGAAGGGGGCGGCGGCCGCCCACAGGTGGAATCCGGTGCCCGACACCACCGGCAAACCCCGGACCATTGTGTTGGCGCCCTGGCCCGCGCCTGCCGCGGGACTTCGGGACGAGGTTCTAGAGGCCAAGATGATGATCGTTACCGACGTTATCCGGTCCATCCGCAACCTCCGAGCCGAGATGCACGTCCAGGCCGGCCAGAAGGCCCCGGTTATCCTGGTTGCCGCCGGTGACGAGACCTACGCCGCCGTGCGATCCGGGGCGACCTTCATTCGCGATCTGTCCCTGGTCTCGGAGTTGACCATTGAACAGGTCCTGACCCGCCGTCCGAAGCAGGCCGCCACGGCCGTGACGCGAGGTGTCGAGATCCACCTGCCCCTTCGAGGGCTGGTCGACCTCGACAAGGAGATCGCCCGCCTCTCGAGCGAACTCGACGAGGCGCGACAAGACCTCGAGCGGACCAAGGCCAAGCTCGAAAGCGAGGCCTTCGTGACCAAGGCCCCGGCCCCGGTCGTCGAGAAAGAGCGAGCCAAGACGGCCGAACTCGAACTCAAGTGTCAGAGGCTCGGCGAGCGGTTGTCCTCGCTCAAGCAGGCCGCCGGAAAGTAGGCGGCGACGTGCCGGGCGCCTACGCCGAAGCCCTGGAGTTCATTCATAGCCTCTACCGTTTCGGGAGCCGCCCCGGCCTCGTCCGGCAGCGACGGCTCCTAGCCGCTCTGGGCGATCCCCATCTGGGGCTCCCGAGTATCCATGTCGCCGGGACCAACGGCAAGGGTTCGGTGGCGGCCATGGTCGCCTCGTGCCTGAGCCAGGCCGGCTACCGGACCGGCCTCTACGTTTCGCCCTACCTTTCCGACTTCGGCGAGCGCATGAGCGTGGACGGGGTTTGCATTAGCCCGGAGGAGACGGCCGAGATTGTTCTGGGTCAGGTCCGCCCGGCGGTGGAGGGTCTCGCGGCCGGGGGCGATCAGGTCGTTGAGTTCGAGGCCACCACGGCCCTGGGTTTCCTCTACTTCGCCCGCCACAAGGTGGATTTCCTCGTCTCGGAGGTCGGCCTCGGGGGGCGCTTCGACGCCACCAACGTCATCGACCGTCCCCTGGTCTCGATCCTTACGTCCATTGGGCTCGATCACACGGATCGCCTGGGTCCGACCGTCGGGGCCATCGCGGCCGAGAAGGCCGGCATCATCAAGCGGCTGGCCCCGGTGGTCTCGGCCCCCCAGGACCCGGAGGCTCTGGCCGTGCTGCGGGTCACGGCCCGCCGGCGGGGGTGTTCCTTCTACCTGACGGGAAGGGCGGGCGCGGTCGCCCCTGGCTTCGCGTCCCGCGCGGGCCTGGTTGCCCTTCGCTCCGCGTCGTTGGCCGGCCAGATCATCGATTTCAGCGGCCCGGGGTTCCCTCGGGTTGAGGGTCTCCATCTTCCCCTCCTCGGCTCCCACCAACTCGACAACGCGGCCACGGCCCTGACGGCCCTCGGGGTCCTGAGCCAGGCCGGTCGTGTGCCGGCCCTGGACGAACGGTCTCTCCGGGACGGGTTGGCCCGGACGGTCTGGCCGGGGCGGTTTGAGGTCTTCGGAGGCGTGCGCGAAGCCGGGGGCCGGGGCGACCCGGACGCGGGCCCCGATGCCGGCGGGACCGGCCCACCCGGCCCCACGATAGTTGTCGATGGCGCCCATAATCCGCCGGGGGCGAAGGCTCTCGCGGAGGCGTTGCGGCAGTTGCTGCCCGGTCGCCGCATCCTGCTCGTCCTGGGTATCCTCGGGGACAAGGACGCGGGCGGGTTCCTCTCCCCGCTCCTCCCGCCGGCCTTGCCCGAGGTGGTCAAGGTCTTTGCCTGCCGGCCGTCGAACCCGCGGGCCCGCGAGCCGGCCGACCTGGCCCGAAGCGTGGCCGCCGTGAGTCCAGACTTGCCGGTGGTGGTTGTCCCGGACGTCGACGACGCCCTACGGGCGGCCCTGGCCGAGGCGGGTCCGGCGGACGTCGTGTGCCTGGCCGGCTCCATCTACCTCCTCGGGGAGGCCCGCGCGGCGGCGAGGCGGGCGGTGGCGGGCAAGCACGGGCGCGGACAGGCGTGGAGGTGAGGACGCCATGAGTGGCGGCGGGACCGGCTACGCGGAGGCCCTGGCTTATGTCCAGAGCCTCTCCGCCTTTGGAAGCCACCTCGGTCTCGGGCGCGTGCGGCGCTTCCTCGGGGTCCTGGGCGACCCGCAGTTGGCCCTCAGAACCATCCATGTGGCCGGAACCAACGGCAAGGGCTCGGTCGCCGTCATGATGGCCTCCATCCTCACCGCCGCCGGCTACCGGACCGGGCTCTATGTTTCACCCTGCTGGGATTTCGCCGACCAGATGAAAATCAACGGCCACTCCATTGCCCCCGAGGAGGCGGCCCATCTCATCCTTGAGGTCGCCCGTCCCGCCGCTCGGCGCCTGGCGGAAAGCGGTGACCCGGAAGATCAGGTGACCGAGTTCGAGTTTGTCACCGCCCTGGCCATTCTGCACGCCGGCCGCCAGGGCGTGGATTTCTTCGTCTGCGAAGTGGGCCTGGGTGGCCGCCTGGACGCCACCAACGTCTTCGATCGCCCGGCCCTGTCGGTGATTACCTCCATCGGCCTCGACCACACCGATCGCCTCGGACCAACCCTAACCGACATAGCCGCCGAGAAGGCGGGAATCATCAAACGCTCGACGCCGGTTGTCTCGGCCCCCCAGGATCCGGAGGTTCTGGACGTGCTGGCGGCGGCGGCTCGGCGGCGGGGGTGCCGGCTCTATGTGGCCGGGAGAACCCCGAGAGACGTCGCGGGGGCCGGCGGGCGGGCGGTTTTTCGTTCGGTCTCCCTGGCCGGGCAGAGGTTTGACTATCGCGGCGGTCCGGGGCTTCCGAACCTTGACGACCTTTGCCTACCCCTGCTGGGGCCCCACCAGCTCGACAACGCCGCCACGGCCCTCACGGCCCTCGGAGTTCTCAAGGAGCGGGGCCTGGCGCCGGCCGTCGACGCCCGGGCGGTGCGCGAGGGTCTGGCCGCGACGGTCTGGCCGGGAAGGTTCGAGGTCTTCGGCGCCGAGGGTGCCTCCCCATGCAAGACCGGCGCCTCTGCGGGCGACGCCAGTATCGGGGGCGATGTGGGCCCGCCGCGTCCACCGCGCCCACCCCGCCCGATCATCGTGATCGACGGGGCCCACAACCCGGCCGGCGCGAGGGCCCTCGCCGCCACCATCCGGCAGGTTCTGCCCGGCCGCCGGATACTGCTCGTCCTGGGTCTCCTGGCCGACAAGGATGTCGAAGGCTACCTGCCCCTCGTCCTGCCGCCCGAGCTTGCCGAAGTGACCGCCGTTTGGACCTGCCCTCCCGAAAGCCCGAGAGCCATGTCCCCCGAGGAGCTAGCCCGTCGCGTCCGGCTCGCGTCTCCCTCCCTTCCGGTGACGTGCACAACCGACGTGGGCCAGGCTCTGCGCCAGGCCATGGCTGCCGCCACTCCGGCCGACGTCGTCTGCGTGGCCGGCTCCCTCTACCAGGTCGGGTTGGCCCGGAAGGTTGCGGTCGAGGTACTAGCGTAGCCCACGGCCCTCCATCTCAGGAACACGGCGCCAGGCCTTGGGAGGATTCGACAGCCGGGGCGGCAAACGGACTACACAGTAAGGAACGCATGTCGGCCGGCGCCTGACAAGCCGTTCGAGCGGACTGGCTTCGTAAGCCCTCAAAGGCCGACCGTAGGACGCCAGAAGGATGGGTGGCATGCAATTCAAGATCGCGCTGGGCGAGACCGCCGCGAAGCTGCACCCGGAAGCTCATCTCTACATCGACAACCACCTTGCGTCGTACGGAGACTCGCTTCGAGGCATGCTCAACTTGCAGGGCGAGATTCTGCACGATCCAGACGAACTGACGCTGGGGCAACGACTGGACGCCATCTCGGAATCGGAGGTCGAGGTGGTCACGACCTTGCAGGGTCGATACTCGCTCGCGATGATCGGACAGATTGTGAACCGTCTTCGAGACCGCGGCGTGAATGTGCTAGTGACCGTAGAGCCGATCCCTGAGCATATTCGGAAACCCGCAGGGGCACCCCGGATCGAGTACCATCGGGCTTTGGAGACCTCCGCATTTAAGTCACGACAGCTCCGAGTGTTCCTGTGTCACGCGGCGACCGATGCGCCGCTGGTGCGCGATCTGTATCGGCGTCTAGTCCAGCTTGACGCGGAGGTATGGTTCGACGAGCAAAGCCTGCTTCCCGGGCAAGACTGGAATGCCGAAATACGACGAGCCATCAGCAACAGCGACCTCGTGCTCGTCTGTCTCTCGCCTCGAGCAGTCAACAAGGTCGGCTATGTTCAGAAAGAGATTCGATACGCGTTGGACTGTGCAGACGAGCAGCCGGAGGGTGTCGTCTACGTGATTCCAGTGAAACTCGAAGAGTGCGAGGTCCCGAACTCCTTGAGGCAGTGGCAATGGGTGAGTCTGTGGGAGGATGGCGGCCTCGATCGACTCGCACAGGCACTGCATGCTCGTGCCTCCGACTTGCGGCGACGTTCAATGAGCGGAGGCGCCTAACAACGGCATGCAGTCGACGGCGCTTCGCGCCGCACCTGATGCCGAAGGTTCGGCGGTACAGAGGGAGGGCGACCGTCGACCGATCCTTCGTCACTGATTGACGACTTCTACAAGGTGGCTTCCGTCGCCGGCATCGACATGGCCGACGGCGTCTACCTGCTCCACAGCGACCACCGTCCGCGGCCTAGATTCGAGGGCTTTGCGAGTCAGCGGTGATTCCGCATCGCCGAACAGGCGCTTCCAGCGGCCGGCTGGATGAGCTCATCCAATCTGCGGCGCTCGGCCGCCGCTAAGCCGCCACGCGTTCGACGGACGAGGACAGCGCGGGTCCTGGACCATGACCCGGCAGACGCCTTGACTCTCACTACGAATGGGCATTACAATGTCGTTGCATTGTCGGTGAACTGATGAGATTTGAGTGGGACGCGGAAAAGAATAGGGCCAACCAGCGGAAGCACGGCATCCGGTTCGAGGAGGCTCAGACCGCCTTCTTCGATGATGGGGCTATCGTCTTTGACGACCCGGACCACTCGGACGACGAAGAACGCTTCCTCCTCCTTGGATTGAGCAGTTCGCTCAGGGTTCTGGTTGTCGTCCACTGCCTTCGAGACCGGGGTGACACAATTCGGATCATCTCGGCCAGGAAGGCGACCGGAACCGAGCGCGAAGCCTACGCGAGAGGTGCGCCATGAGAGACGAGTATGACTTCTCCAATATGGTCGGCAAGAAGAACCCTTACGCCAAGAAACTCAAGAAACAGGTGACTATCCGCCTCGGCGAGGACGTGATAGCCTACTTCAAGTCCCTCGGAGAGGAGATGGGGATTCCATACCAGAGCCTTATCAACCTGTACCTCCGTGACTGCGTCGCCCACCATCGGAAGCTCTCGATGGACTGGAAGTAGGCGCTTCGCGTAATATCAGGTAAGGAGGGTCGCGCAAGTGCCGTTGCCCATCCTTGTCCGCCAGCTCATTGATCGCAAGCTTGCGGGGTTCTATGAGCGCCGCTTACCTCCTTACGCGCGTGACGAGATTCGGCTGTTCCACACGGTTAGGGGCAACTCCGCAACCATGATTGAGTCGCGGCCGCTCTTCCGGAATCCGAATGAGTGGTCGGAGTTGAGGATCGCTCAGTTTCGGTACGATCCTGGGACGCGAATGTGGACGCTCTACTACGCCGACCGGAACAGCAAGTGGCACCTGTACTACGACATCGAGCCAAGCGCTGACTTCGATGACCTTTTGCGAGAGGTAGACGAAGATCCGACCGCCATCTTCTGGGGATGAGCAGGTGGAATCATGGCTGCTCCCGTCAACTACAGGAAGCTGGCGTTCGATGCGGGGCTCCAAAGCCGTTAGCCGCAAGGTCTCCGGGAAGGTGGTAGGGTGAGCATGTCATGGCCCCAGATCATCATTGGGTGGCCGGCCGTCGTCATTGCCCTCGTGTTGGTCGGTCTCGGACTCGCCAGGCGGCAGTGGTTGTTCACCCTAGTGGGCTGTCTGATCGCCCTACCCTTTCTGTGGTATCTGTTCCATTTTCCACGCCTTCACTACTGGGCGCCCGTGCTGGTCTTCTTGAACTTCGTCTCGGTGGCCGCTATCGGGAGAGGGCGCCGTCTGCTTGCGGTGGCGGCTCTGGCGCCGTTCCTGGTTACCGTCCTGTGGCTGGCGTACGTCGTGCTGACGCAGTAAGAAACCGGCCTCGCCAGCCCCTCAACGGCCAAGCACCACAGCGCTGGCTCATCCAACCTTTGACGTCAGGTGCCCGATGACGTACGCTTTCCTTGTGAGTCGTACGGCAGGAGGCCGTGGCCATGCACAGGAAGCTGACGTTGCGGCTGGACGAGGCCCTCTCTCTCCTGGAGCAGGAGATCGACCCTGACCGAAAAGAGATCACCCCTCGCGTTCGCTCCCTGATCGGAGCTCTGGCCGGGTCGAAGGTGTCCGAAAGCGACTACAAGCGCCACCTCGAGGCCAAGCACCGATGAAGGTCCTTTTCGTAGTACCCCATGCGTTACTTTCCACGCGCTCCGGTCCACGATGCTATTGGGGGGGAGAGGAGGATGCGGGTGATGCGCAAGGTCCTCAAGGTCAAGGCTCTACAAGGATATCGCCTGGAGTTGGAGTTTGACGATGGCGTGTGTGGGACAGTGGACCTTGCCAACCTGGCCGGAAAGGGAGTATTCGCCCTGTGGCGCGATCGGCGCTCTTTCGAGCATGTTGGAATCGGCTCTTCCGGCGAGCTCGTCTGGGGCGTTAAAGTTGACCTCTGCCCTGACTCCCTCTACCTCAAAGTGACGGGCAAGAGGCCGGACGAGATATTCCCCGCGCTAAGCCAGGAGTCTTCCCATGCCTGAGATCAGCGGAGTCTATCCGTCTTCGCTGGCCAGTTCCCGCCTCGCGCGCTGGGACTCGTGATCGAGTGGGCCACACTCCATCGGCAAGAACTCCATCTTGATTGGGAGAGGGCGCGGGCAGAAAACGCCATGCAGATCTGTCCCGATTAGCTATGGAGCGACTCCTCGCGCCCGGCCGCCACGCCCGCCAGTCGCGCCCGGCGAGAAGGGAGACCCCAGACCGAAGTTGAACCCTCCACGGGGGGTGCGGCTAGAGGCCCTCCGCAGGGGGTGTCACTGTGGCGCCGCGCTGGAAACGCGTGGAGTTCAGATCCGCCGAACCGTTACGTTTCTATACCGAGCCAGCCTATCTGGTCCTGCGTTCGACCGAGGAAGTGGAAGCCGCCTTCGGGGTATCGTCCTGGTCGGCCTCACCCGGCGTGGATCTGTCGCGCGAGATCCTTCTCTCGGTTCACCGGGGTGAGTGCCGGACGGGCGGGTATGCGGTGGCCGTCACCGATGTGGTCCTGGAGAGCGCTGGGGGCCTCCTTCGGGTCAAGGTCGCTTTCACCGACCCGTCGCCATCCGGCTTCGTCACCATGGTTATCACCTATCCTCAGGCCGCCGCCGCCGTGGAACGATCTGGGCTCGAAGGAGTCTCCACGGTCGTCTTCGTGGACTCCAAGGGTCAGGTTCTGAAGACGGTCGAGGTGAACCTGTAATGGCGCGGTGGACCGCCGCCGCGCTCAAAGAACGCGCGGTGTCCGCCATTCGGGCCAGGCGAGAGGATATCATCGACTTGGCCGAGGACCTTTGGCGAACGCCTGAACTGGGTTTCAAAGAAGAACGCACATCGGCCCGGATGGCCGCTTTCCTCGGTGACCTCGGCCTACCGGTCCGCACGGGCCTAGCCCTAACCGGCGTGAAGGCCGTGGTTTCCGGACGGGCCCCACTTGCCGGACAGGCTTCGCGGCCGGATGGCGCCGCGCCCGAGGCTGTTGGTCCGCCCGCGGCCGGCGCCGCGAACGCCTCCCCCCGCCCGCCCTGTGTCGCGGTCATGGGGGAGCTTGACGCCATCACCTGCCCGGGCCACCCCTGCGCCGACCCCGTTACCGGCGCCGCCCACGCTTGCGGGCACCACGCCCAACTGGCCGTGCTGGCCGGGGTGGCCATCGGTCTCACCGCCCCCGGGGTCCTGGACGGCCTCGGCGGGTCGGTCGCCTTCCTGGCCGTGCCGGCGGAGGAGTATGTCGAGATCGAGTACCGTCTGGCCCTGCGCCAGAAGGGCAAAATCGAGTTTCTGGGCGGTAAGCCGGAGCTGTTGCGTCTCGGCGAGTTTGACGACGTGGACATGGCCATTTTGGTCCACGGTGGCGGGATCCCTGGCTCACGCCTGTCCGTAGGCGGGACGTCCAACGGCTTCATCGGCAAATTCGTGCGCTACGCCGGCCGCGAGGCCCACGCCGGGGCGGCTCCCTGGAGCGGGGCCAATGCCTTGAACTCGGCCATGCTGGCTTTGGCGGGCATCAATGCCCTCCGCGAGACTTTCCGCGACGAGGATTCCATCCGCGTCCACCCCATTGTGACCAAGGGTGGCGACCTGGTGAACATCGTTCCCGCCGACGTCCGCATCGAGACCTACGTCCGCGGACGCACCATCGCGGCCATCCGCGAGGCTTCGGCCAAGGTCGACCGGGCCTTCAAGGCCGGGGCCCTGGCCCTGGAGACCAGGGTCGACATTCAGGACCTACCCGGGTTTCTGCCCATGAAGGTCGATCCGCGGCTGGCCGGCGTCTATCGCAGGAACCTTGAGAAGTTGGTCGGCGCCTCCGACGTAATCGAGGGCGGGCACATGGCCGGCTCCACCGACATGGGGGACATCTCCCACGTCATGCCGGCCCTTCACCCTTACGGCGCCGGGGTGTCGGGTCGCCCGCACTCGACGGAGTTCAGGGTGGTCGACGCGGAGCGAGCCTACATTGTCCCGGCGGAGGCGGTGGCCATGTCGGTCATCGACCTTCTGGCCGACGGGGCCAAAGAGGCCGAGACCGTTCGCCGTGAGTTCCGGCCCGAGATGTCCCGGACCGAGTACGTCGCTTTCGCCCGTTCCATCTTCCGGCGCACGGCCTACTCCGGTGAAGGCGCCTGACAGGTCTCGGGCAAAGACGGCCGAAGAATCCCTGATTGACCCGGCGCCAGGCCGAGCCGAAGAGCAGCCGAGAGGATGACGCCCGATGGCGATTGGCCGCAAGCGGATACCCGTGCGGCAAGCGGCAGTCTCCCGCGGTCCGAGCGGGATAGCGGTATTCATTGTCTTCCTACTCCTGGCCGCCCTCTGCATCGGCGCGGGCTTCACTCTTGGGCGTTACATCCTGGCGACGCTGAGCGAGAAGATCGGCGACGGTGGTCCGTCCGCGGGGGGCGGGTCCGGCGACACTCCGGGCGGCGGCACCCCGGGCGGCGAAGACCCGGGTAGTGGGGGTTCATCGGGCGGAGGCGCGGTCCCGGCCGGAGGCGGCCAGGGGTCGGTCGCCTGTGGACAGAGCCCGCTGACGATCTACTTCGTTCAGATAGGCGCCTACGGCGCCAGAACCAATGCCGACAAGGCCGCGACCGAGTTGGCCGGCAAGGGTTACCCCGGCTTCGTCCTCGCGCCCACGGCCGGCACGAACCTCTACAAGGTCCGGGCCGCGACCGTAACCCGCAAGGATGTCGCTGAGTCGGCCCAAGGTCGCCTCAAGACCCAGGGCTACCCGGATTGCTTTGTGGGTAACGAGGCTTTGGACGCGAGTCCCGTTACCATCAGCGGGAGCAGTGTCGATTACCTCAACAAGCTGAAAGGCGGCCTTGACGCCCTGGCGAGTTGCCTGCGGGTGGAGGGCGACATCTGGGACAAGTACCGCTCCGGGGCCCTCAACCGCACCGAGGCGGCAAAGAGTGTCGACAGTCTCATCGTGACCGCCGACAGCGCCAAATCCGGCCTCGCCTCGCTCATTGCGCCGCAGGACCTCAAGGCCCTCGGGGAAGCGGTGGACGGGCAGTTATCCGCCGCGAAAGCCAACCTGACCTCGCTCAAGACCTACCTTTCGAGCCAGGTCGATGCCGACCGTCTCCGGGCCGAGACATCCTATGCCGGACTGGTCGACGCCTACGGGCGACTCGGCGTGTCTCTCAGAGCCAGGCCCTGAGAAGCGCGGTCAACCCGCGAAAGCCGGGCGGCCACGCGATTGATTGGCAGAAACAGGGTATTGGAATCCCTTGTTCCGGCAAAGGATTTACCCAGACCCCCAAGAACTTACGAGCGTTCGTTGGAGGGTGAACTGGTGAGGGTTTTGCCTGGAGCCATTCCTTGCCGACGCCGACCATGAGGATCATCTTGGCGTCGGCCTCCCCGAGGCGCAAGGAACTCCTTACTGGGCTTGGGCTTTGCTTTGAGGTCGTCCCGAGCCCAGGGCCGGAGGAAGGGTCGGCGGACATCCCGCCGGATCTGGCGGCATCTCACGCCCTGGTCCTGGCCGGACGCAAGGCGGAGGAAGTCTCCGCCCTGGTGCGCGAGCGCGGCGAAAAGACCGGTGCCGGCGGCGCAACCGGCGCATCTCCGGCTAGCGGCGACGAACGTGTCTTGATCGTGGCCGCCGACACCCTCGTGGTCTTGCCCGATCGCGTCCTGGGCAAGCCCCGGTCGATAGCCGAGTCTCGGGAGATGCTCCTGGCCTTGTCCGGGCGGGAGCACCGGGTTGTGACAGCGGTCGTGGTTACCGATCCGGAGACCCGACAAACCCACGGGGCGACCCAGGAAACAGTAGTCCGTTTTCGCCCGCTCGACGCCGCGGCGATCGAGGCCTACGTGGCCACGGGCGAGCCGGCCGACAAAGCCGGGGCCTACGCCGTGCAGGGCGTGGGTTCGCTTCTTGTCGACAGCATCGTCGGTGATTATTTCAACGTGGTCGGACTCCCTCTCGGATGCCTGGCCAAACTTCTAAAGCGTTTCGGCATTGACCTTTTGGTGGAGGCGGCCGCGCGGGCCGCCGAGGGCACCCGGCGAGATTGCGGAAGGTCGGCCCAGTAGGGGTGCCCGCGCCCAAGACACGGGGGTGCGGGGGCATTGGCGACGATACCTAGTCTCAGGATGAGAGACCTCGGCGAGAGCGAGCGTCCGCGGGAAAGGCTTGTCAGGTTCGGGGCGGCCTCCTTATCCAACGCCGAGTTGGTGGCTATACTGTTGAGAACGGGCACCTCGGGCGCCTCCGCGCTTGACGTGGCCCAGCGCGTCCTGGCTCTCGGGAACGACGAGGGCGTCACCAAGTCCGGCGAGCAGGATCCCGGTCTCCGACGTCTGGTGACCAGCACGATTGAGGAACTCCGCGGAGTGCCCGGCGTGGGTCAGAGCAAGGCCGCGCAACTCAAAGCCGCGGTCGAACTCGGTCGGCGGATCACCTCGGCCTCCGCGTCCAGGACCTGCGTGCGCTCACCCGAGGACGTGAGCGCCTTGGTCATGGAGGAGATGCGCTACCTGGACCGCGAGCAGTTTCGCATCGTCCTTCTCGACGCTAAGAACCACGTTTTGGGGGTTAAAACCGTCTCGGTCGGGAGTCTGAGTTCCTCGATCGTGCACCCCCGAGAGATTTTCAAGGAGGCCATCGCCCGGAGTTCGGCGGCCATCATTCTGGTCCATAATCATCCGAGCGGTGACCCCACTCCGAGTCAGGAGGACTTGGAAGTCACCCGGAGGCTGGTGGAAGCCGGACGACTTCTGGGCATCGAGGTTCTCGACCACATCGTGGTCGGGGACAACCGGTACGTGAGCTTCAAGGAGAAGGGCATCTGCTAGGAGGAGAGCGGCCCGACGCCGCGGCCAGGCGAGTCGGGGAGAGGGGAACAAGAAAGAGATGTTCCGGTTCATCTACGACTACTTTTCGCGAGACATGGGCGTGGATCTGGGCACGGCCAACACTCTCATCTACGTCAAGGGACGGGGGATCGTCCTTCAGGAGCCCTCGGTGGTCGCCCTCGACCGCGAGAGTGGCGCCGTTCTGGCCGTCGGCGAGGATGCCAAGCGGATGATCGGGCGGACCCCGGGCAACATCGTGGCCATCCGGCCCATGAAGGACGGGGTCATCGCCGATTTCGACGTGACTCAGACTATGCTTCGCCACTTCATCGGCAAGGCTCACCCCAGGCGCGCCCTCCTCAGGCCGAGGGTGGTCATCGCCGTTCCCTCCGGGGTCACCGAGGTTGAGAAGCGGGCCGTCATTGACGCCACTCTACAGGCCGGGGCGCGAGAGGCCCACACTATCGAGGAACCCATGGCCGCGGCCATCGGGGCCGGCATGCCCGTGCAGGAACCGACGGGCAACATGATCGTCGACATCGGCGGCGGCACGACCGAGGTGGCCATCATCTCCCTGGGGGGCATCGTTACCAGCCGGTCGATCCGCATCGCCGGGGACGAGATGGACGAGGCCATCGTCAACTACGTGAAGCGCAAGTACAATCTCCTCATCGGCGAGAGAACCGCGGAACAGGTCAAGATAAAGCTCGGCAACGCCGTACCCCTCGACGAGAAGGAGACCATGGAGATCAGAGGGCGAGACCTGGTCACCGGGCTGCCCAAGACCCTGCCGATCAGGGCCGAGGAAATCCAGGAGGCCTTGGGCGAGCCCATCGGGGCCATTCTCGAAGCCATCAAGGTCACCCTTGAACGCACCCCGCCCGAATTGGCGGCGGATATCATGGACCGCGGCATCGTCATGTCCGGCGGTGGCTCCATGCTCCGCAACCTCGACGTTCTGATCAACCGGGAGACGGGGATGCCGGTGCATCTGACCGAAGAACCGCTCCTGGGCGTGGTCCGCGGCGCGGGCAAGGTCTTGGAGGAGATCGAGACCCTCAGGCGGGTAGCGACGGCTTCCCGTCGCGCGACCGGGTAAGACCGGGGGGAGACGGGCAAGTTGGTTCATCTCGGTCGGTGGCGGAAGTTCATCGCGGCTGTGGTCACCCTGATCGTCCTGGTGATCCTGATGAGCGTGACCGCTCGCGAACGCGAGACGATCCTCTTCCTCGAGAAGGCCATCGTCGAGGCCGTCGCCCCTGTCCAGGCTTGGGTGGGTGGTCTCACCGCGGGTATCCGGGGGGGTCTCGCCGACCTTCAAGCCGTGAGCCGGCTGAGGCAGGAGAACGAGGCCCTGCGGGTCAAGGCCGACGCCTACGACACAACCCTCCACCAACTCAAAGAGATGGAAATCGAAAGCGAGCGCCTTCGGTCTCTCCTGGGCTTCGCCCAGACGGTCCGCCACACCTACGTGGTGGCCGACGTGGTCGCCCGCAACGCCGACAACTGGTTCAGCCGGCTGACCATCGATCGTGGCGCCTCCGACGGCCTGGCCAAGGACATGCCCGTTGTCACCAGCCAGGGTCTGGTCGGCCGGATCGTTGAGGTCTCAAATCACGTCTCCGTCGTTCAGTTGCTCACCGACCGTGACTCCGGGGCCGGCGCCTTGATCCAGTCCTCCCGCGACGCCGGCATCGTCAGCGGACAGGGCAATCAGTCGCCCCTTCTCGTCATGATGCTCTTTGAGCGCGGCGCGTCGGTCGCCGTGGGCGACGCGGTCGTCACGTCCGGCCTGGGGGAGATTTTCCCCTCCGGCCTGTACGTCGGGATGGCGGTCGAGGTCACCAAGGACAACTACGGTCTTCTCAAGTATGCCAAGATCAGACCGGGTGTCGAGTTTGGACGGCTGGAAGAGGTCTTGGTCATCACCAACGCCGGCGCCGCGGCGAGTCCGGAGACCGGAGAGTAGGCTACCAGGGTGAAGACCCTCACTGACTGGCTCGATAGGCTGTCCTCCCGTCACGTGGTCTTGGGGCTCGCCCTTCTCGCGTCTCTGATCCTCCAGACCGCCGTCTTCCCACACCTGGCTGTGTTTGGCCTCAGGCCCGACCTGCTCATGGTCGTGGTCGCCTCGTGGGCCCTCATCTACGGTCCTCGGGAGGGTTTCCTGGCCGGGCTTGGGGCCGGGCTGGCCCAGGATCTGCTCTTCGGCCAGTATATCGGGCTCTTTGCCCTGTCCAAGGCGTTGATCGGTTTCTTCGCCGGGGTTGTCGAGGGCAAGATCTTCCGGCAGACTATCTGGGTTCCCACGGCGGCGATAGGCGTGGCCGTTTTCCTTCAGGAGGTCGTAGTCTGGGTGTGTCTAAGGGCTCTGTCGATCCCGGCCCCGGCCCTCGGCATCCTGACCGTGGGTTTCCCGGTCGCGCTCTACAGCACGCTGGTCGCTCCGCTCGTCTACCGCCAGTTTTTCCTCTATCGTGGGGGCGAGCGGGCTAAGGAGAAGGAGATAACCGGCGGGGCCGGACAGGCTGCCGTGCGGCGGTAGGGAAGGGGGGAGACCGACCCTGGACAAGTCGCGCCTAGAGCAAAGGCTGGCTGTTTTTGTCCTGGCTGTTGTGGTCCTTTTCTTCGGCCTCGGTGGACGGCTGGCCTATCTACAAGTGGTCCGGGCCGACTACTTCGCCGAGATCTCCCAGCAGAACCGGCTGCGCATCCTGACCATGGACGCTCCCCGGGGCTACGTCTACGACCGCTACGGGCAGCTTCTCGCCGCCAACCGAGCGTGCTTCGCCGTCTCGCTCATGCCCCTGGAGAAGCAGAACATGGACAAGACCATCCCGGAGCTGGCCCGCATCCTCGGCCTTACCGAAGACGACATCCGGGCCAAGATCGCCAAGCAAGAAGACCGTCCCTTCGAGCCGGTCCGCATCGCCACCGACATCTCTCCCGAGATTCATACCCGTATCGTCGAGGACCGGGACAACCTTCCGGGGGTCGTCATCGAGACCCTGCCCATCCGTGAGTACGTCAACGGGTCCCTGGCCGCCCATCTCCTAGGCTACGTCTCCGAGATAAACTCGGCCGAACTCGGGGAGGAGGCCTGGATGGGTTACAGCGCCGGCGACGTGATCGGCAAAGAGGGTCTGGAGCGTCGCTACGATAGGGAGTTGCGGGGCGTCGACGGCGGCCAGCAGGTGGAGGTCGACTCGACCGGCCATCCGGTCAAGGTTCTCGGGGAAATCCCGCCCGTTAGCGGAAACGGGCTGGTTCTGACCATCGACGCCGAGCTACAGCGAGTAGCCGAAGAGTTCTATGACCAGTGGACGGCCAAGATCCGGCGCGGAGAGGGCTTCGCCGAGGTCTATCCGGAGGCCGACTCCGGGGCGGTCGTGGTGATGAAGGTCGATACGGGCGAGATCCTGGCCATGTTCAGCCGCCCGGCCTTCGACCCCTCCGTCTTCGCCGCGGGCATCGACGCCAAGACCTGGGAGGCCCTGAACACCGACCCCCTTCACCCGCTCTTCAACCGGGTTCTCCTGGGCAGGTACACGCCGGGATCGACCTTCAAGATGATCACGGCCACCGCCGCCCTGGAAACCAAGAAGACCACTCCGAGCTACCGCGTCTACGATTCCGGGGTTTACCCCTACGGGAATGTGGTCTTCCACTGCTGGAGGCCCAAGGGACACGGCTCAGTCGACCTCGTCAACGCCCTCAAGTACTCGTGCAATAGTTACTTCTACGACATGGGCGTGAAGCTCGGACCGGGACCCGAGACCATCGTCGATTGGGCCGAGAGATACGGCCTGGGTGTGGTGACAGGTATTGATCTCGGCGTGCCCGGCGAGTTTTCCGAGATCCGCGGCATCATTGCCGGGCGCGGTTCCGACGGTGTCTGGCAGGGCGGCCAGACCTTGCAGGCGGCCATCGGCCAGGGTCACGCCGTCAGCCCGATCCAGATGGCCGTCTACGCCATGGCTCTGGCCAACGGCGGGACGCGCTACGTCCCGCGGGTCGTGAAGGAAATCCTGTCCCCCGACGGCGAGACCCTTTGGACGGCGCAACCCGAGGTGGCCGGCACGGTGGGCGCATCGGCCGAGACGCTCGCCCTCATCCGACAGGGTCTGGTGGCTTCGGCCACCGAACTCGGCGGGTCGGCCGGTCCGGGGACCTCGGCCTGGCTCTTCTCGGGCTTCCCGGTCACGGTCGCCGGCAAGACCGGGACGGCCACGGCGCCTCCCGGTGACGACCACGCCTGGTATCTGGCCTTCGCTCCGGCTGAGAAGCCCGAGATCGCCGTCGTCGTCCTTGTCGAGCGAGGCGGCCACGGCTCCACCGCCGCGGCCCCGGTGGCCAAGGCCATCTTCGAGCAGTACTTCGACCTCAGCCAGGGCACCCGCCCCCGGCCTCCCAGCGAACTTCCCGCCACCAGCGGCGGCGACTGAGAACCACGCGCGTCGTCGCCGGCGGAGGCGACTAGAACCGCGCGGTGTCGGTCGCCGTCGAGCTATGTTGAACGGTAATGTGCTCAATCGACCGTGCCTGACAAGATCGCATGGCAGGATATGGTATGGTCTTAACGAACCCTCCAGCCCCACATGTGGGGTAGGGGGTGGAGGCCGTTCCAACCATCTCGCACCGCCAGGGCCGAGCACCGGAGAAATCCACCGCGGGCAAGGCTCAGACGACGGCCCGGGGCGCTCACGACGAACCCGAGATTCTTGAGGGTCTAGCCAGGGACATTGTCTCGCGTCTGGCCACAACCCTCTTCGCTGAGGACGAGGCGCCGTCCTGGCGGCGGGACTCGGTTCCCGAGGAGGCCACGCCTCCCGGTCCGATTTCGGCCGGAGAGGGCGAGTCTAAAACCCCGTCGCGGGCCGAGGGTGGAGAGGCCTCCGAGACCGCCCGCATGTCCAGGCGTGTCAGACCGCCTGAGTGCGACCGTCCGGCTCTCTTGGTCCGCGGGACGGTGCGCTCCGGCCGCCAGGTGCGGCACAACGGGGACGTTGTCGTTCTGGGCGACGTCAACCCTGGAGGGCAGATTGTGGCCGCGGGAGACGTGGCCGTGATGGGCACCGTGCGTGGGACAGTCCACGCCGGCGCCACGGGCGATCACTCCGCCGTGGTGGCTGCCTTCCGCCTCTGCCCGACGCAGTTGCGGATCGCGAGTTACGTGTCCAGACCGCCGGAAGATCCCGGCGGGCATCCGGAGTACCCAGAGTTGGCTCTCGTTCGGGACGGGGTGGTCGTCGTCCAGCCGTTGACCTCGGGATCCTTGACCCGGTCCGGTCCGGACGAGACGCTCCCCGGCCGGGGGGGTGGCCAGCGGAAATCGCTGATCGGGAAGCAGTGAACTCAGGCGTACCGGAGGAGAGGACGATGAGGCAACCCGGTCAGGTTATCGTTATCACGTCTGGGAAGGGAGGGGTGGGTAAGACAACGGCCTGCGCCAACATCTCTACCGCCCTGAGCTTGCTCGGACACAGGGTCGCGATGGTCGACGCCGACATTGGTTTGCGCAATCTCGACGTCGTGATGGGCCTGGAGAATCGCATCGTCTACGACGTCGTCGACGTCGTGGAAGGGTTCTGCCGGGTCAGGCAGGCCCTGATCAAGGACAAACGCTTCGAGGGGCTATATCTTCTGCCGGCGGCTCAGACCCGCGACAAGTCCGCCGTCAGTCCCCTGCAGATGAAGTCGGTCTGTGATGAACTCAAGACCGATTTCGACTTCGTTCTGGTCGATTGCCCGGCCGGAATAGAACAAGGCTTCCGCAACGCCGTGGCCGGCGCCGATCGGGCCATCATCATCACCACGCCCGAAGTGGCTTCCGTTCGCGACGCGGATCGCATCATCGGCCTGCTGGAGGCGGACGGGATGGCCGAACCCCAACTGGTTCTCAACCGCATCCGGCAGCAGATGGTCCGCCGAGGCGACATGATGGACACCGACGACGTCATCGAGATCCTGGCCATTGACCTCCTCGGGGTTGTCCCCGAAGATGAGGGCATCATCGTCAGCACCAACCGGGGTGAGCCGGCGGTCACCCTGCCCGGGTCCAGGGCGGGCCTGGCCTTCAGGAACATCGCTAGACGCATCCGCGGCGAAGTGGTTCCGTTCATGTCGCTCGAAGAGAACAACGGGCTTCTGGCCCGCCTGTCGAGAATGGTCAGGCTCAGTTCGGGGTAAAGGGTGACGCTGATGGCCATGGTCAACCAGGGGCCGAGCCAGGTACTGTCGAGCGTGTCGAGCAAGAACGTTGCCCGCGACCGCTTGAAAATAGTGCTAGTTCAAGACCGGGCGGAGGCGAACCGCGGCCTTCTGGAGAAACTCCGTGACGAACTTGTCGCCGTGGTCGCCAGATACGCCGACGTGGACGCCGACAAGGCCGAGGTCAGGGTTGCCCGGTTCGAAGGGCAGAGCGCTTTCCTGGTCCGCATTCCCGTGAGGAGCCTGAAGAGAGTCACCTGATGTTCTATCGCCGCCTCCTAAAGGACACGGACTTCACTCTACTCATCGCGGTGGTGCTCTTGCTGGGTCTGGGAGTTCTCATCCAGGCCAGCGCGACCACCAACATGCCCGTAGGGGGCGACCCCTGGTACTACACCAAGCGCCACGCCATATACGCGGTGATTGGCCTCGTGGCCATGTTCGGGACCATGGCCGTCGACTACCGTTCTTTCGCGCGCTGGTCAAAGTTCATCTACGCCGGCAACCTTCTCGTCCTAGTCGGAGTTCTCGTCGCCGGGACATCCTCGATGGGCGCGCAGCGGTGGCTCTTTATCGGGGGCCTGTCCCTTCAGCCCTCGGAGCTGGCCAAAGTGGCCATTATCCTGACCCTGGCGGCTCAGCTCAGCCGGCGTATCGACCGCCTGCAGCGTTGGATCGACCTCGCCCTGCCGTTCCTCCACGTGGGCCTGCCGGCCCTAATCATCCTGATCCAGCCCGACCTTGGCACGTCCTTGGTCTTTGCGGGCATCCTCCTGGGGATGCTGTTTATCGCCGGCGCGCGCTGGACTCACCTGGCAACGATTTACGGCAGCGCCCTGGCCACGGTCACCGCCTGGGTCATTCTTCACCTCAAGTTCGACGTCTGGATCCCGCTCAAGAGCTACCAGCTCAATCGCCTGATCGTCTTCGCCGACGCCAACATCGACCCCCTCGGCGCCGGCTACCACATCCGGCAGGCTCTCGTGGCCATCGGTTCCGGACGGCTCTTCGGCAAAGGTCTCTTCTCCGGAACACAGGGGCGACTGCACTTTCTACCCATGCAGCACACCGACTTTGTCTTCGCCGTTGTCGGCGAGGGCCTTGGCTTCGTTGGGGCCGTCGCCATCATCACCTTGTTCTTCATCATCATCTGGCGGGGCATTCGTATCGCGGCCGAGGCTAAGGACCCCTTCGGGACCCTGGTGGCCGCCGGCGTGGTCTCCATGCTCGCCTTTCACGTCCTGGTGAACATCGGCATGACCGTCGGCATCATGCCCATTGCCGGCATCCCGCTGCCCTTTATCAGTAACGGTGGAAGCGCCATGATCGCCAACTGTGTGGCCATAGGTCTCCTTCTGGGCATCCATTTCCGCCGTAGGAAAATCACCTTCTGATTGAGGGCCTGAGCGGCCCACCCGAACCGCCTGCCCGGCCGGCGGACTCCCCTGGTATAATGAGCTAAGAACGGATTCCCGTGCCCGACAAGGGGGACATAGCCATGCGCCCGAGCCGCGCCATCTCCCTGCTTCTGACCCTGGCCGTCATTTTCGCCGTCACCGGTCTTCTGGTGACTCTCGTCCCGGGTCGACCGGTCGAGGCGGCCGAATGGTCCGTCCGTGAGGTGGCTATCGACGCCACGGTCTTGCCCAACGGATGCCTGGCCGTCACGGAGACGAGAACCTTCGAGTTTCCGGAGCGGTTCCGCTGGGTCGAGGAATGGATCCCCCTCACCGGCAGCCGCGACATCACCGACGTCGCCGTGCGCGAGGGCGGGCCGGGCGGCACGTCCTTCACCGAGGCCCTCTCCGTCGTAAACGAGACTCCCGGCACGTTCACGGTCTCGCGGAGAAGCGGCACGATAGTCATTCGGTTCTGGTTCGAGCGGCGGGCCGGTCTCCGAACCTTCTCTCTCACCTATCTGGTCGTCGACGCGGTCACCGTCCACAATGACGTGGCCGAGCTCTACCGCAAATTCATCGGCGACGCTTGGGAAGTGGGTTGCGACAAGGTCACCATCAACGTGCGTCTTCCCGAGGGCGCCGCGGTCGACGAGATCAGGGCCTGGGGCCACGGACCTCTCCAGGGGCGGGTCACCATCGTCAACCCCACCCTCGTCCACTTTGAGGTCGAGAAGGTGCCGTCCGAGACCTTCGTCGAGGGCCGGATCACCTTCCCGGTCCAGTTGGTTCTGGCCTCCGAGAACTGGAGCGGCCGGGAGGCCCTCTCCGGCATCCTGGCCGAAGAAGGTCGCTGGGCCGTTCAGGCCAACCTCCGTCGCTCGGCCCTGCGGTTTGACGCCTATGCCGGCCTGCTACTGCTGCTGGCGGCGGCAATCTACGGTTGGTGGCTCATGGCCCGCTACGGGCGAGAGTATCGCCCGGCCGAGCGGCCGACCTACTATCGTGAGCTACCGGCCGATTACCCTCCGGCTGTGCTGGGCGTCCTGTGGAACTTCGGCGGGCCGTCCCCGGCCGACTTCGTGGCCACCATCCTGGACCTGGCCAGACGCGGCTTCATCCTCATCGAGGAAGTCCGAACCGAGAAGCACGGCTTTCTCGGTATCGGCGGAGGCGTGGACCGCGGCTACCGCATCTGGCGGCGCGACACGCCGCCGCGGGACGACACGCTGCTCCCGTATGAGGAGAACCTGCTCACGTTTATCCTGGGCACAAGCCTGCACACCCAAACCCCGGCCGTCTGTCCCCCGGGGACGACCGGCCCTCCGGTGCTTTTCGCCGAAATCGAGGCCTACGCGAAGAGAAGACCGTCCGTCTTTCGGACCTTCTACCAGGGCTGGGTGGAGGGCGTCAAGACGGAATCCCGGAAGTACGGCTTTATGGACGAAGCCAGCAAGAAGGGCCAACTCATCGCGGTTCTCTCGGGCGTCGGCCTCGTTGCCGTGGCGGTGGGGCTCTTCTTCCTGCGTCTCTTCATCACCGGAATCGCGGGGGCCATTTCCGGCGTGGGTCTGATGGTCCTAGTGGTCTTTCTCTCCCGGCGCAGCCAGGAGGGATGCAACCAGTATTGGCGCTGGCGGGGACTCCGTCACTTCCTCACCGACTTTTCCCGGTTGCGGGAGGCGGCCCCCCCGGCGTTGGTCCTCTGGGATCACTACCTCGTCTACGCCGCTAGCCTCGGCGTGGCCGCGGAAGTAATCCGTCAGTTGCCGATCGTCTACGGGGAAGAGGCCGTCCAGACAACCTTCGGCCACGGCTGGTTTGTCGCTTCGGCCGCGGCTTCCGGGCTTTCGGGCGAGTCTTTCGGTCAGAGCCTGACTCACAGCCTCGAGGGCCTGTCTTCCTTTACGGCGGCCCTAACCACCAGCCTCCAGGGTTCGGTCAGTTCGGCCACTGGCGCCGGCGGCGGATTCTCCGGCGGCGGCGGCGGAGGAGGCGGGGGTGGAGGAGGCGGGGGTGGAGGCGGCGGCGGAGGCGGGGGCAGCGCGGGAGGGTAGAACCGGACCCATCCGGGACAGAGCCGCCGGGCGTCCCCGTCCTGTTCGGGACAGAGCCGCCGCGCGTCCCCGTCCCGGAGAGTGCCTGTCCCGTCGGCTACGCGACCAGCGCTAGAAGCGAAGGCTACAGGATCATGTCCAGCCGCCCCGGCAGTATTGAGAATGCCACGTCGGTGCGCCCCGGCTGCTCGCCGTCAAGGTCGATCATCGCCGCCTGGGGCGAGCGCACGACAACCTCCTTGCCCCGATAAAAGCGTATCTTGGGATGGCCAACGTGACGCCCGCTGTAGACCTTGCCGATGTTCATGACCAGTTCAAGCTTCCCGAGGTTGCCCACAGTGACAACGTCGAACAGGCCGTCGTCCATAACCGCGTCGGGGGCGATGCGCATTCCGCCGCCGAAGTACTGGCCGTTGGCGACGATGACCATGCACATCCGACCCCGAATCGGTTCAGCACCGTCGATGACGATTTCCACATCTTTGTTGCGGTAGCCGGCCATGGTGGCCAAGGTGCCCCACAGGAAGGAAATCTTCCCCCCTAGGGCCTTGGTCGTGCGGTTGACCCGGGCCACCGTGTCACCGCCCAGGCCCAAGTCGCCGATGTTGATGAAGTGGCGGACGATCTTAGCCCCGGCGTGATCGGTGAACTTCGCCCGCCCGAGGTCCAGTTTCTTCGCTTCCCCGGCCCGGAGCCGCTCGATGGCCAGGTCCTCGTCCTTCGGCAGCCCCAGGGTCTTGATGAGGTCGCCGCCGGTGCCGCGATTGACGAGGCCAAGCCGCGCCCCGTCGCCCAGCCACTTCTCGCCATCGAAGAAGCCGTTGACCACTTCGTTGACCGTGCCGTCACCTCCGACGGCGACGATGGTCCGAAAGCCCTCCAGCAGAGCCTTCCTGGTTATCTCGGTGGCCTCGCCGGGTCTAGACGTGATCCGAACTTCGTGCTCCAACCCCGCCGCCTTGAGCTTGGCGGAGATGGAAGGCCAAGCCCTTCCCGTCGTCTTGTTGGCCGAGGCCGGGTTGACCACGGCCAGGACGGGCCTTGTCTCCTTCGGCATGCCTCTCTCCTCCCCATCAGGAGAACTCGTGCGCGCGCGTCCCCCCTAGCTCGGGTTTCCGGTCGCGCGTCCAGTCATTTCTCCTTCCGGCCGGGCGTCCCTTTGCCCGGGCCGGCGCGGGTGGGGTGTCGCGGCTCGGGGCGAACCGGGTCTCCGGGAACCGGAGGCTGGTCTGCGGAGTCGGGCTCGGACGACTGGCACGGGCAGCGGTTGCGCGGGCCAGTCTGGGTCACGCCCGAGTGCGCTCGTAGGCGAGTCCCCAACCTCGCTGGAACCCCGGCCACTCTGGGGGTCACCTCGATCAGAGTCTGCTTGACCTAAGGGGTAGAAGCTAGGATAATTGGCACTGGATGTCGATCTGGGGCGCTCAGTGCCAAGTTGACCCGATTATGGTCGTGTCCTGCGGGAAACACCGCAATGGGCCTCACACCTTCGCTGAACTCTCGATGGCTCAGTCTCGCTCGATGTCTGCGGCACCCCTGTCCTGAGGTTCCAGTGATCGGAGGTTGGCATACAGTGACATCTTCCCTGCCAGTGGCATCTCCCGGCAGTATTCATGCTGGTCGTCGGAGCGTTTTGCTGCAGCTGCTCGCCCCAATAAAGGCACTAGGCCGATGGGGTCGGAGCGCAGTATCCGCGTTGGGATTCGGCCCGCGCCCAATCGAGCCAGAACCGACCGAGTCTCACCCCTTTCTGTCGCACGGACCCATACGAAAGGTCACGGACGACCGCCTCGGTATAAGTCCCTTTGCGTTCAAAGTGTCGGAGGCCCTATGCTCGTCGGGTGCAAATGGTCAAGTCATCGCTCTTCACGGAGACTGGGGTACAGGCAAGACATCATGTGTGAACCTGGTGGAGTGGTACGTAGGTAACCCAAACGGAAACAACGATCGGTCCGTCCGGTTCATGGTCGTGAAACTGACACCTTGGTCCACGTCGGGTCGGCGAGACCTGGCAGACCGGTTCTTCAGCGAGATTGCCGCGAAGGTGGGAAACCGCCGCAAGGAGCTGGGCAATGCTTTCCTGGATCTCGGAGAGATCCTAGCTGCACAACTCGGACCGATCGGGCCTAAGCTCGTTAAGCAACTGAGGCACCGGATCAACTGCTGTGGCGCCCTCGATCCTATGGCGACTCTGCACGCGGAGATGGAACGGCAGAAACACTGGCGTCTCCTGGTCATTATCGATGACGTGGATCGGCTACCAGATGCGGAAATTAGGCGTCTCTTTGGCGTCATCGCTGCGCTGGCACACCTGCCCAACGTAACCTATCTGGTTGTCTTCGACCGGAGTGTTGTTGCACGTGCGCTCAGGAAAGTGCAGGCTACGATGTCCGGAGAGCAGTACCTCTCGAAGATCGTGCAGCAGTCATTCGACCTCCCCCAGCCCGGTCCGCGAGTGCTCTTACGTGAGTTCAAGCGATTGGTAGCTCCGTCGCTTGGGATCGCGCCCACGGACCCCCAGTTTCCGAGCGTCCTGGCTTCGGTCATGGGCGCATTCCTGGAGACCATGCGAGACGTGAAACGTCTCGCCAGCGCTATCAGGGTCGGTCTGAGCTTGGCTGGCGACGAGGTCAACCCCCTGGACTTCGCAGCGATTGAAGTCGTGCGGATGTTTGCCCCTGGGCTCTATGACTGCATCCGCTCAAACCCCGATCACTTTACTGGCGTTTCGGGTGATCCAGGCAATGAAAGGGGTCAGGAACTGCTACGGAAAGAGTGCACCAAGCTACTCAAGGGTGTCCATACCGAGGCTCTCTCCAAATTAGTCTTGTTCCTGTTCCCACGACTCCAGGGTGAGTCCGACCGCGCCTTGATACCCGAGTGGACGCGGGCATCAAGGCTGTGCAGTCCAGAGAAGTTTTCGTTCTACTTCAGGCTTGGCGTACCGGCAGGGGACGTGTCCAATGACGAGGTGCGCCAGATGCTCAAGCCTGGAACCGACCCCAAATCGCTTGAGCGGGGAGTAAGAAGACTCCTTGCGATTAAAAGCCCTGAGGGCGGTACGGCTGCCGGGGTGTTTCTGTTACGCGCACTGAGCTTCACAGCAGAAATTGCGGAAAGCAGTATTCCCCACATTCTGACGACTCTATTTGCGGTCGGGGATGACGTGTTGGCCGCCGAAGGCATGAACGACCAAGAGTCTGCTGGCGAGGCAGCTGACTGGCTTGTGGATCTCACGCTTGCCCTCCTCCAAAGGTTGAAAGACTCGAAAGGGAGATATGACGCGCTGAAGTCGGCCATTGAGGAGACCCAAGGAGTCACGACGGTCGGAATCACGCTCTGCGCGATAGCGGCGGTGAATGACACTCAGAGTCTGCTGAGCGGACGAGACCTAGCGTCATTGAAGACAGAGGCTGCAATCCGCATCCGCCAAGTTGCGAAGATGTGTAGGTTAGTCCAGAAACCTGGCTTGACCACGGTATTTCGCTTGTGGGAACTGTGGCATCAGCAAGGCCTTCGAGACTGGCTTCAGAACTTGGCGAGCGATGAATCGACTTGGCGTGACTTCCTCGGGGCGCTGCGGGATTCGATGCCTATCCCTGTCCGGGGGAATCCCGACTTCATACCCTTCGGCCCCGAGGATCTTGAGAGGTATCGCTCTGAAGCGGCCCCAGTTCTCTCCGCACAGGCGACGCCTGAGTTGGCTGGCGTACAGCATCAAGCTACGGTTGACAAGCGCGAGATGGCGGCCGGAGGAAGTCCTGAGGACTGAGCAAGGAACGGCCACTACCTGCAGGGGTCGGGGAGAAGAGTGGGGTCTCTGTAGGTATGGCACCGCGTGCCATTCAGGTGGCGATGCGAGATCGGCTTGCGCATGCTACCCCGCGTCTATTCATCCTTCTGCCGTAATGACCTAGTCCTGAACAAGCCTCATTCGCAGAGACAGCCGTCGGCCGAGCTTTCTCGGACCAGGGTGTCCGCGGGGGTTCCTATTTGCCCCGGAGGCGCCGTTTCCCTGGTAGCGGGGCAAGGTATGGATGGGCGGTGGAAGAAGCTACTTCGCGCCGGAGGACCGCGCAGGGCGGCAACCACGGGCGGAGGGTCGCCACCACGCAAGGTGGCCCCGGGCGGGTTGCGCCAAGCAGAGCGGCGCCGGAGCGAAAGTTCCGGAGGTGATGCGCGTGCGATGGGTTTGGGATCTCGAAACGGCTCCACCGGTGCCGGCCGGCCCGCCGGAGAACGTGGAGGTCCGGCTCATTCCGGTCCAGGGTATCAGTGTCGCGGCGGACATCATGGCCCAGACCTGGAAAGGCCTCCTGACCCGCGAGGAGGCCGTCGGCTTCCTGCGACGGGCCCGGGGCGCGACCTCTACCCAGCGAACCCTCCTACCCTTCGTCGCCTATCTCGAAGGACATCCAGCCGGCTCAGTCCTGGTCGTGGTCGGGGGCAAGACCGCCCAGCTCTACGGCGGGGTGCACGTCTTCGCCGAACACCGCCGCCGCGGCCTGGGCGCCGCCCTTCTCGGGGCCGCCCTTCGCCACACCCGGCGCCTGGGTCTTCACCATCTTTGGGTCGCCCGCGCCATATCCGACCCGCCGACACCCGACGACATCGCGGCCATGGCCCTTTACGATCGGACCGGCGGGGTCAGGCGACGCCCGCTGGTGGAGGTGGTTTACAGCCCCCAGTGCCCCTGGTCGGCGGAGTGGGTGGCCAACTGCCGGGAGGAACTGCGCGGCCTTGACGTCGAGACCCTGACCTACAACCTCTGGGACGAGCCCGAGAAAGCCTGGTCCCTGCTTCGCGGATCAGAGCTCTGGACCGGCAAACCCGGCGCCCTCAGGGAGAACGTCTTCGCCAGGGTCTTCGTCGACGGCGAGATGATCGGCGAGGGGGCGCCGCTACCCCCGGGCCTGGTGCGCGAGACGGTCGGCGCGGCCGGCGTCCCGTCTCTAGGCGCCGCCGCCGCGGGTGTCCCCTCGGATAGTCGGGCCCGGATGCCCCACTCCCGGGTGAGGCCACGCCTGGGTGACTACGCGAGGTGCCTGGCCGATCTCATCCTGGAACCTCTCTCCGCCTCGGGACCGGACGCGGCTCTTGACCTGTGCCTGACGCGTCACCCGTCGGGGTCGAGACCCGGCCTTCCGGCCGCCACGGCGGGGGCCGATCTGAAGAAACACTGGCTCGCTTCCCTCGGGCTGTCGGGCGGGTTCTTCGGGGTCGGCGCCCGGCGGGGAGAAAGCTACGCCGGGATCATGGAGGTCTATCCCCGCTCCGTGGCGGCCAGGGCCGGTTACGCCACCGGAACCTGGGGCGACAGCGCCAAGGTCCTGACCGTAGCCTGTGTCGAGGTGGCCCACGGAGAGGGCCGCGAGCCGCTCATGGAGTTTCTTCTTGAAGGGCTGCTTACCGAGTTGGCGCGGCGGGCCAGCCGCCCGGAGGCCGAGGCCGCGTCTTCCTGTGGCGCCGCGACTCTGGCGGGCTTCACCGATATCGAGGCCGTCGGCGTCTACGGCGATGGGGCCGGCTGCAACCCCTACTGGCTCTTCGACAAGTACGGTTTTGCCCGCCGGGAGGAACGCGTGCCCGGGGTCAGCGTGGTTTTGTCGAGGGCCCTGTAGAGGGCCTTGCGCAAGCGTTCGGGAGACAATCGAGGGCCGGCTCCTCCCGGAGCCGGCCCTCGCTCTCGCCACGCTTTCGCGGGCCGGGCTAGTTCCCCCGCGCCATCCTGGCCGCGGCTACCTCGTCCAGACCGGCCTCGGCCGCGGCTCCGGATAGCCCGGCCAAGTCCGCCTCCAGCGCGTCCCTGGATAGCCGCGCCTCGGCCGCCTCCGCCGCCACTGTCGGGGCTACCGCCTCCAGCGGCACATCTCCCGTGGGGGCCGGGTTGGCCAGGCGGCAGGTCCCCCCGGCGTAGCCGCGGAGGACGATCTCGTCACCCTCGCGGGCCAGAAAGTTCGTTGGGGCCACCTGAACCTTGCCCAGGGGAGAGTCGACCACGAAGGTCGGCACGCAGAAGCCGCTGGTGAAGCCGCGCAACTGCGACATGAGTTCCAGCCCCCGCTCCACCGGAGTCCAGAAATGGCTCGTGCCCTGGACGGTGTCACACTGGTAGAGGTAGTAGGGTCGGACGCGGATCTTGGCCAGCCCGTGGTAGAGTTCCCGGAGGGTCTCGATGTCGTCGTTGATCCCGTGCAGGAGCACGGTCTGGCCACCCAGGGGAATGCCGGCCCGGGTCAAGAGATCACAGGCCCGGGCAACCTCGGGAGTGATCTCCCTGGGGTGGTTGAAGTGAATGTTAATCCAGAGCGGGTGATAGCGCTCAAGCAGGTCACAGAGCTCCCGGGTCACGCGCTGGGGCATAGTCACCGGGATCCTCGTGCCGATGCGGAGGACCTCCACATGCGGGATGGCCCTGAGTTGCCCGAGAATGTCCCCGAGCCACGAGTCGCTGCCGATGAGCGGATCGCCGCCCGTGACTAGAACGTCCCGGATTTCCTCGTGGGCTCGCACGTAGGCGACGCAGGCCTGAAACTGCTTGTGAGTCAGGGCCCGGTCGACCTGGCCGACCACGCGGCGGCGCGTGCAGTGCCGGCAGAACATGGCGCACTGCATGGTGATCATGATAATGACCCGGTCGGGGTACTTGTGCACCAACCCGCGAACGGGGCTGTATTCATCCTCGTGCAAGGGGTCGCCCAGACCGGCGGGACTCGAAGTCAGTTCCGCCGCCGAGGGGATCGCCTGTCGCCGGATGGGGCAGTCGGGGTCCTCCGGATCCATGAGGGACGCGAAGTAGGGCGTCACCGTCCAACGGAACCGGGCCCCGGCGGCCTCGATATCGCCTTTCTCCTTCTCCGTGAGCCGGACGTATCGAGAAAGCTCCTCAGCGGTCTGAATGCGATGCGTCAGCTGCCATTGCCAGCGACTCGCTGAAAGCTCTGTGACTCGGCACGCCATGTGGCCCACCTCCCGGAAGCGGTGTCTTGAGCTAAGCCATAGCGGACTAGAGCCTCGTCGAGAATGGCCAGAATGAGCCCGCCGTAGTCCAGGCCAATGGCCCGACCCGCGAGGGCGAGGAAACTCCACTCCCGGGAGAGGCTGGGCAGAGGATTGATCTCTAAGAAGTAGGGTTGTCCGTCCGAGCCGAGCTTGAAGTCGACCCGGGCCACGTCGCGGCACTCGAAGACCCGAAAAGCCCGCAGGGCCAGATCCTCGATGCGGCGCGACAGACTCTCAGGGATGGAGGCGGGACACTCGGAGGCCTCCAGGTTGAGATGTTTCACTTCGTAGGAGTAGATGAACTCGCTCTCCGGATCGTCGCCGAGGGCGACCTCCGGAACCTGGCTGCCCGGGCGAACCGCCACTATTGGCAGCGGTCGAAGACGGTGGCCGTTACCGAGGAGCCCGATCGAGTACTCACGACCGGGCAGGTATTCCTCGACGAGGGCGGGCTGGCTATAGGTTTCGTGAATCCACTTCACCATGGTCTCGAGCTCCGAGAGACTCGTGACCTTGGACGAGAAGCGGATGCCCTTCGAGGATCCTTCGGCATTCGGCTTGACGAAGATGGGGAAGCCGACTCCTTCTAGGTCGGCGGGGATCGCGGCCCCCGGATCGACTTTGAACGAAGGCGCGGCCGGCAGGTTGGATCGGGCGACAAGAATCTTGGACCAGTTCTTGTCCAAGGCCAGGCCCAAGGTCAGTGGGTCGGAACCGGTGTAGGGGATGCCCAGATACTCGAGCATCGCCGGCACGAGGGACTCGCGGTTACGATCTCCCCAGCCTTCCGCCAGGTTGAAGACTACGTCGGGACGGGACCGTTCCAGGGTAGCAAAAAGACCCGCGTCGTAGGGGAGATGAACCACGCGGTGCCCACCGGACACAAGGGCCTCCGCAATCTCCTGGATGGTTTGCGGGTCGTCGTAATCAGCAGCCTCGTCCTCCACATTGCCTCTTCCCCACGGACAGTGGGTCTTGAGGTTGTAGGCTAAACCTACAGTTAAGGACATCTTGGCTTCAGATTCCCTTCTTTCCACAAGGGATTGGGGTCACAATCCGTGCGGTTGACCCCAGCGGCCGCTGCTAGCCCTTCTGAAGTTGTCGGCTACCCTGGCGCGATCCCTCCTAGCCTGGAACCCCCGTCTCTAGCGGAAGTCACGATAGACTACGGGAACTGGGCCGCGGTGGTTTCCATTTGATTTGGTATAAATAATAGTCGCGTGAGGCAAGGGTGTCAACGAAAAAAAATCGGGTCCGCGGAGTCTCCCGCAAGCCTTCTAGCTGGGCGTTCGAAGCGGTCCGCGAAACCATGGTAGGAAGACCGCTGGATTGGGCGAAACCCGGCTTCCGGATGGCAGGAAAGGAGTCCGGATCGTGCCAAGACGCTTTTCCACGGTTCTCTTCGACCTTGACGGCACCTTGCTCCACATCGACGTCGAGGCCTTTTTTCCGGACTATTTCGCTCTACTGGGCGCCGCGGTCAGCGGCTACATGGCACCCGAGAAGTTTATTCCACGCCTCATGCGGGCGACGGAGGCCATGATCTCCAATCGGGACCCCGCCACGAGTAATCGGGAGGTTTTCCTGGAAGTTTTTTTCGCCAACCTCGACACCCCGCGGGACGAACTCATGTCGGTCTTCGAGGCCTTTTACCGCACCGAGTTTTCAAAGCTGTCAAGACACGCCAGACCGGCCGCACGGGCGCGCGAAGTCGTGGAGACAGTCCTCGCCGGCGGGAGGAAGGCGGTCATCGCCACGTCTCCTGTCTTTCCGCGGCTGGCTGTCGAAGAGAGGCTACGGTGGGCGAATCTCGACGGACTGCCCTTCGCTCTCGTGACCACCTATGAGGATATGCATTTCTGCAAACCGCACCCGGAGTACTACGCCGAGATTCTCACCCGGCTCGGCCTCCTCCCGGGCGAGTGCCTGATGGTCGGGAACGACGTTGAAGAGGATCTCCCGGCTCAGGACGTCGGGATAGCCGCCTACCTGGCTGGCCCGGATGTAATCCACCGCGGCCGGCGCCCGCGAACTCCCGACTTTGAGGGTCCCTTGGAGGGACTGCTTTCCGTCCTCGACGACGGGGTCGCCTCGTAGCTTCCCGCGCGGACCACGCGCCGCCACGGCCTCTCCTCATAAACCGGACGGGCGGACTCATATACCTTCGCGAAAGACAAGTCTTGACCCGAAGGTAGGGGCTCTGGTGCCCGGAGCGACCGGTGTGACCCGCAGACCACGGCCGGCCCCGCCCTACGCTACTCAGGCGGGCTTCCGCCTGCGGTCGGGGCGACCCCGCCATGGTCGTCCGCTCGCCCGCCTGGCTACCGCCGTTTGGGAGTCGTCCTGGCTGACGCGTCAGGCCCTGGTGGCGGTCCTGCTGCTCCTGGTCGCCCTTGGCCTGGCCCGGGCGCCCTGGCCCTTCTTGGCCGGGATACGGGGACAGGTCCGCTACTACCTGAGCACCGACCTCGACCTCAGGGAAGCGGCCGAACTCGTCCTATCGTCCAGTCTGAAGGAGAGAGTTGCCGAGGGCTGGCGGGTCTTCCCCGAACTCTGGAACCGGCTCACCGGTCGGGACAAGGGCCAGACGCCGCTCGAAGCCACTTTCGTTCTCCCTGTCACCGGGACGATCACCTCCGTCTTCGGCTACCGGACCGACCCCGTCACCGGCGAGACCGCCTTTCACACGGGCATCGACATTGCCGCCGCCGAAGGGACACCCATCGTCGCCGCCCTAGGCGGGACGGTCCTGAGTGTGGAGGAGAACGAGTCCTACGGGAAGGTTGTCGAGGTCGACCACGGCCAGGCCGTGATCACGCTCTACGCCCACGCCAAGGACATCGCCGTGAAGGCGGGCGACACTGTAGAGCAGGGCGACACAATCGCCGTTGTTGGCCAGACCGGCAAGACAACCAGCCCCAACTGCCACTTCGAAGTCATCGTCAATGGCCAGCCTATCGATCCTCTCGGGATGAAGGGTCTGGCGTCCGCGCCGCGGTAGAAGGGAACCACCTCTCGCGGTAGAGGGCCACTCCGCGTGCGCCGCCGGGGGGCACTCCGCGTGCGCCACCGCGGGCCACCCCGCCGCCTTCCGCCATCTTCCGCCGTGCCTTGCGCCTGGGGTTGGGTTATAATGCTTTAGGGTGCGCCCCGGACTAGCCGGCCTTTTCTTCTAGTACGTCCCGGGGCCAACCCAAGAGGACCCGGAGGCGGTTCCCATCCCGGACGACGCCAGCGACTCCACCTTTCCCGTAGCCGACGACGTCCTCATGCGCGTCGCTCGTCCGGCTCGCTACCTGAACGGCGAACCGAACGCCATCCACAAAGCTCATGATCCGGACCTGGTCAAGTTCGTCCTGGCCTACCCCGACGTCTACGACGTAGGCATGTCCAATCTCGGTCTGCGCCTTCTCTACCACACCCTCAATGCCCGCGAAGACGCTCTTTGTGAGCGGGTCTTCTCTCCCTGGCCGGACATGGAGGCCGAGATGCGGCGTCTTGGCCTGAGGCTTTTCGCCCTGGAGTCCGGGCGGCCGGTGGCCGAGTTCGACTTTCTCGGGATCAGCCTGCAATACGAACTCACCTACACCAACGTTCTCAACCTCATCGACCTGGCCGGGCTGCCTCTCCTGGCCGCCGAGCGGAGCGACGGCGACCCTCTGGTTATCGGGGGTGGGCCGTGCGCCTTCAACCCCGAACCGCTGGCCCCGTTCTTCGACCTCTTTTTCCTCGGAGAGGCGGAGGAGGGCATCGGCGCCATCACCGACGCCTACCTTGCCTGGAGGGGTCGGGGTGGCGCCAGGATTGAGCTTCTCGAGCTTCTGGCCGGCCTGCCCGGTGTCTACGTCCCTTCGTTTTACGATGTCAGCTACGAGCCGCGCGGCCCGGTGACCGCGATCAGGCCGAACCGGCCGGCTGCCCCTGTCCGGGTCACCAAGCGGGTCGTGGCCGACTTGGGCCGCCAGCCCATCCCGTCGGCCCCGGTCGTGCCTCTCATCGAGGCGGTCCACGACCGCGCCGTCATCGAGGTCATGCGGGGGTGCGCGCGGGGTTGCCGGTTCTGCCAGGCCGGCATGATCTACCGGCCCGTCCGGGAGCGGGAGGGTGGTGAGGCCGTGGCCGCCGCCCGCCGCATCCTGGCCAGCACCGGATACGAAGAGGTATCCCTGACCTCCCTCTCGACCTGCGACTGGGGCCCCGTGGCCGGCGCTCTCCGGGATCTGGTCGCCGAGCACGGCGCCAGGGGAGTGGCGGTCTCTCTTCCTTCTCTGCGCACGGACACTTTTGCCGTGGAATTGGCGTCAAAGATACAGGAAGTTCGGAAGACCGGCCTGACCTTCGCGCCGGAGGCCGGGACGGCGCGTCTCCGGGCCGTCATCAACAAAGGGGTCACCCGCGAGAACCTTCTCCTGGCCGCCGGCGCCGCGTTTCGAGCCGGCTGGGATCGGCTGAAGCTCTACTACATGGTGGGCCTGCCGACCGAGACCGACACCGACCTCGAGGAAATCGGGGAAGAGGCGGCCGAGGTCCGACGGGTTTACGAGGCGAGAGGGGTGGGCAACATGGTAGCGCGCCGTCCCCTGGCCATGACCGTCAGCCTGGCAACCTTCATCCCCAAGGCCCACACGCCATTCCAGTGGGAGGCGCAGGTGGCGGTGGAGGAGGCCAAGCGCCGGCTGTTCCTGGTCCGGCAGGCCCTGACCGGGCACGCCGACGGTCCGGGCCGCTCGAAGCGGCGGCGCTGGTCCGGAGTGAAAGTTGACTGGCACAGCCCGGAGATGAGCCGGCTCGAAGCCGTCCTGGCCCGCGGCGACCGTCGGGTTCACTTGGCGATCCTCGAAGCCTGGAAGCTCGGGTCTCGTTTTGACGGCTGGAGCGAATCCTTTAACGGCGAGTTGTGGGATAAGGCCTTTCAGGTGGCCGGGATCGATCCGGGCTTCTACGCCAACCGGGAGAGGTCTCTGGATGAGGTCCTGCCCTGGAGCCACCTGTCGAGCGGAGTCGAGACCAGCTTCCTGGCTTCCGAGCTGGAGAGGGCCCGCGCCGGCGAGCCGACTCCCGACTGTCGTTGGTCGCCCTGCTCCGGCTGCGGGGTTTGCGAGGCCACCGGGGTGGAAAGCCGCCTCGCCCAAGTGGAGGCCCGGCCATGAGCCTTCCAGACGGAACAGCGCCGCCTCCGGCCGGCCCTGGTGGGACAGCGTCGCCTCCGGTTGGCGCCGGCAAGACTCCGACGCCTCCGACGACCAGGTGGCGGCTCAGGTTGTGCTACGCTAAGACCGGTCGGATGAGGTTCATCTCGCACCTCGACCTCATTCGCCTCTTTGAGCGGACCGCGCGTCGCGCGGGGCTGCCTCTGTCGATGAGCGAGGGCTACAGCCCGGCGCCGAGAATTGCCTATGGGTGGCCGCTGCCGGTTGGAATGTCGGGGCTCGGCGAATACGTTGACGTGGAGTTGGTCGCCCGCGTCGCCCCGGAGGCGGTGATGGCGTCTCTCAACCAGGTTTTGCCGGAGGGATTGGAGATCAAGGAAGCGCGCTACATCAGCCCTCACGGGCCCTCGGCGATGGCCGAGTTCAACACCGGCTCGTACATGGTCCAGCTTCCGGCCGAGGGACGGGAACTCTCTGAATGGCGCAAGGCTGTGGAAGGCCTTCTCGAAAGGTCGAAGCTGGAGGTTACCCGCGTCAAGGGGGCGCCAGGCGGTGATCAAGGGTCCACGTCCAAGGTGGTTGACGTTCGCCCTCTCATCCGGCGGGTGGAGGCGCGCGCGATCACCCCGGACGGCCAGGTGGCGATCTTCATGGAGTTGGAACTTGGCGGCAACGGCGCCGGCCGCCCCGATGAAGTGGCCGGTCTCATCCTGGGCGAAATCAGCGGCCAAGGCTCCGAGGCGGGCGACCATTCGCGGCAGAGTGGCCCCGAGGCGGGCGACCATTCGCGGCGCGGTGGCCCCGAGGCGGGCCGCCACCTCCGGCCTAACGGGATGGTGGCAGTGAGGTTGGGTTTCCGGCGGCAAGGGTGATCGACCGCCGACCCCGGTTCCGGGCAGGCCGCGCTGCCAGGGGCCGGACAAAACAAGGTTTAGGATTTCTTGAGTTCGGGCCACAGGCCCCTATTATGGGAGTGAAGAACGTGCAAAAAGAGATTTTGGTCAACGTTGAACCGGGTGAGACCCGGGTGGCCATCCTCGAAGATGGCGTGCTGGCGGAAGTCTACTACGAGCGCCCGACAGGTCAGCGGACTGTGGGCAGCATTTTCAAAGGCAAGGTCGAGAACGTCCTTCCCGGAATGCAGGCGGCCTTCGTCAACATCGGCCTGGAGCGGAACGCCTTCCTCTACGTCAACGATGCCCTACCGGCCAAGAACGCCGATGAGGAGGGCGATGGACAAGTCCGGGTCGAGCATAAGGACAAGGGCGGCAGGCTGACCATCGAGGACCTTCTCAAGCCCGGGCAGGAGGTCATGGCTCAGGTAGCCAAGGAGGCCATCGGAAGCAAGGGCGCCCGAGTCACCACCCACTGCTCCCTGCCGGGACGCTTCCTGGTCCTCATGCCAACTGTCGACTATGTCGGGGTCTCACGCCGCATCGACAGCGACCGCGAACGCGACCGGCTGCGCAAGATCGCCGAGCGCATCCGGCCCCAGAGCATGGGTCTTATCGTCCGGACGGTGGCTGAGGGTAAGGCCGAGCAGGAACTCGCGCAGGACGCGGACTTCCTGGCCCGCCTCTGGCGGAAGATCCAGGAGAAGAACCGCACCGGCCCCTCACCCCAACTCCTGCACAAGGACATGGGCCTCATCTACCGCATCATCCGGGATTCCTTCACCGAAGAGGTCAGCCGGTTCGTCATCGATTCCAAGCACGAGTACGAGAAGGTCCTGGAACTCCTTGACGACATCGCCCCGTCTCTGAAGAAGCGGGTCGAACTCTTCTGCTCCAGCGAACGGACGATCTTCGACCTCTACTCCCTCGAGCCCGAGATTGACAAGGCTCTCCGTCGCCGGGTCTGGCTGAAGAGCGGCGGCTATCTCGTTATCGACCGCACCGAGGCCCTGACGGCTATCGACGTCAACACCGGGAAGTACGTCGGCAGCATCGACCTCGCCGACACTGTCTTCCGCACCAACCTCGAAGCCGCTCGGGAAATCGCCCGTCAGCTCCGGCTGCGGGACATCGGCGGCATCATCATCGCCGACTTCATCGACATGGAGAGCGACAGCCACCAGCACAAGATTCTCAAGGCCCTGGAGGAGCACCTCCGCCGTGACCGGACCAGAACCTACGTCCTAGGCATCACCCAGCTCGGCCTGGTGGAGATCACCCGGAAGAAGGCCAAGCAATCCTTGGACGACGCTCTCCAGAAGGCCTGCCCCTACTGCGAAGGCAAGGGAAGGATCCTGTCCGAGGAGAGCATCTCGGCCAAGCTTCGCCGGGAGATCAAGGCCATGCTCCGCCGAAGTCCAGACGAGGCCATCCTGGCTGAAGTCCACCCCTCCGTGGCCGCTCTCCTCATCGGGGCCGGGGGCATCAACCTCCGGGCTCTCGAGAACGAGACCGGCAAGGCCATCTACGTCCGCGGTTCTGATCAGTGTCATCTAGAAAGCCTGGTCGTGCGGGCCATGGGGACACGCGAGGAGGTTGAAGCCAAGGCTCTGCCCGTCAGGCTTGGTCAGGTCCTCGAGGTCAAGGTGGAGGAGCCTCACGTCAGTAATCTCTGGGACGGTATCGCCCGGGTCGAGGGCTACGTCCTGGACGTGGAGGGTGGGGCCAAGCTGGTGGGCGAGAAGGTCCGCGTGGAGGTCACCAAGGTCCACCGCACCTACGCTAAGGCCAGGGTGGTCGAAGGGGTGGCGGGAGACTAGCGCCGCAAGGCCTCCACGGGCGTCACCGACGAGGCGGCCCAGGCCGGGTAGACGCCGAAGAGCAGACCGGTGGCCAAGGCTACCCCCACGGCCACCTCGACGGCCGTGAGGCTGATGGCCGACTCCAGCCCGAATCTGGTGAAAAGCCCCGCTCCCCAGAGGCCCATGGCCACGCCGGCTATGGCCCCGATCGCGCTAAGCAGGAATGCCTCCAGAAGGAACTGGGTCAGAAGGTCGCCCTGCTTGGCGCCGAGGGCCCTCCGCACCCCTATCTCCGCTGTCCGTTCGGTTACGGACACCAGCATGATGTTCATGATCCCGAGTCCGCCGACCAAGAGGGACACGGCGGCGATGCCCCCCAGGAGCAGGGTCATCACCCGGTTGGCCTTGTCGGCCTCCTTGACCAGCCGGTTGAGGTTGGTGATGGTGATGAGCTGTTTGCCGCTGGAGAGAGCCGGCGGGGTGTCGGAGGGAGGCGGCGGCTCGACGGGCGGAGACGCCCCCGGTCTGCCCGACCCGTCCCCGCCGGAAGGTACGGGGGTAGGGGCCGACTGGTCGAGGCCCAGGCGGCGGCGGAAGATCCGGCCCAACTGGACGAGAGCCAGGTCGGCGTCGGCGGAGGACTTCGCCTTGCACCAGATCTCTGTGACCGTCCGGGTCTCGGCGATCTGCAGGGCAGTCGTGTAGGGAATGAGGATCTTGTTGTCGATGCCCTCGCCGCTACCTTCGCCCTTACTCTCAAGGACGCCGACGATACGAAAGGTGTGGCCGGCCATGGTGAACGTCTGCCCGACCGGACTGCGCCCACGCATCAGGCTGACAGCCACGTTGTAACCGAGAACGGCCACCGGCGAGCGCTGCTCCACGTGAAGCTGTGTGAAGAAGTGACCGGAAACCAGGGCGTGGTCACGAATGGCCGGGAACTGCTCGTTGACCCCCACGAGTTGGGCCTCGCCCCGGGTCCGTCGCCACCGGATCGGCGACTTCGTCTCGACGACGGGAGTGGCCAGGGTCAGGCGGTCGACCTGATCCAGGATAGCCTGAGCCTCCTCGGGCCTGAACTTGATGGACGGGTCCTCGGCCCGGACGACCACGACGTTGGCCCCCAGGCTCTGGAACTGCCGCATAACCGCCTGGCGGGCGCCTTCGCCGACACCCATGAGGCTGACGACCGAAGCCACGCCTATGGCCACGCCGAGGGCGGTCAGGGCCGAACGCAAGGGTTTGGCCAGGATGGCGTGCCCGGCCATCTGGGCGCTGAAGGAGAAGCGAATCCAGACCGGTTTGGCCGCGGCGGAGAGAGGACCGATGGTTCTTCTCGCCGGCGTCGCCAGGCGACCGAAAAGACGGGTGGCGGGACGGCCGAGGCGTCCCAGAAGGCGCCCCACGGGGACAAACACGGGGGCGAGGGGCCTCCCCAGGCTTACGAGGAAACCACCAAAGCGGTCAAGCCCGCGGAGAACGGCAGTCAGGGCCGGAGGCGGCCAGCGGATGGGTTTGCCCTCGGCCAGCCAGCGGCCAAAGCGCCTGAAGGGCCGGGCGACGGTGGCGAAGGCCGTTCGCGCGGCGGTGAGGGCCGTTCGCGCGGCGGCGAGGGCTGCTCGCGGAGTGGCGAAGGTCGGCTTCTTCATGGTCCACCCGACCCAGATCCCGAGCCCGACCCTCCGGGCAGGAGGTTCTCACCCTCGATGGTCTGGCTGGGGAGGAGGTCGGCCGTGCTTCCGGTAATGACCAGGTCGCCTTCCTCAAGGCCGCTCTTCACTTCGGCCACCCGATCGTTCATGAGGCCCAGTTCGACCGGGACAACCTTGGTCACCCCATCGGGGAGGAGAAGCTCCACCTTGGCCTGGCCGTCTTCCTCGAAGATGGCCTCCAGGGGCACGAGCAGGATGCCCGTGCCGCTGCCGGCGTCGATGTGGGCGTTGGCCTGCATGCCGGGCCGGAGTTCCGGACCGCCCTCGACCTGGATGGTGACCTGGAACTGAGTGATCCCGCTCTCATCCTTGCCCATCATGCCGACGTACTCGACCGAGCCGCTGAAGATCCGGCCCGGAACAGCGTCGACCGTTACCTGGACAGGGGCCCCCGTCCGGACCAGGAGGATGTCGATGTCGTCGACCTGCACCCACATTCGCATGTTGGACGTGTTGAAGATGCTGCCGAACCACTGCCCAGGTTGAACGACCGTCCCGGGCTTGGCTTCGATGCTGGCCACAACGCCTTCCATGGTGGCCTTGATATCCAGCCCGTCAAGCTGGCCGACCATGTCGCGGAGTTCCGCCTCTTCCTGGCGGACCTGCTCAAGCATCACCAGGAGGGTCTCCCGGGCGTCCGCACCGGCCAGGGAGACCAGGGCGTCTCCGGTCTTGACCCGCTGCATCTCGTGGACCCAGACCTTGGTGGCGATGGCGTCCGCCCCGCTGAGAATCTGTTCCTCGCTGACGTAGCTCTCCACCTTGCCGAGGTAGCGGAAGAAGTTCACGGCCTCGACCATGGAGGGTTGCCCTCCCTGGGTGGGGCCGGGGATCATTCTGGACACGCCGACCTGGGCCAGCATGCCCGGCCGGATCAGTCCCGCGTTCTTGCCTTCAATAGTAACGTAGTAGACGAACTGGTAGCCCTGGGTCGCGGCGGTCTCGAAGGACGGGGCCAGGAGGTCGTTGAGGGTCGAACTGTCCTCGGGCACCGCGTCCGGATTGACGGCGACAACGGCGGCCTCAGTGAGCCCGTCGAACTGCGAAAACCTGAGAAGAATGCGAGTTCCCACGGAGACCTCGCCGACTTCGAGCGGGACCAGCTTGGCCAGGAGCTGAAAGCGGGAGTCGTCGACGACCCTGGCCACGATCTGCCCCTGTTTGAGTTCCTGACCCTCCCGGACGGACAGGCCCGTGACGCGACCGTCAATCGGAGCGCGCAGAGTGATGCCCCGCCCCGGATCGACCGTGTCCAGCTGGTCCGGGGAGACCCCGAGCATCCGGGCCAGGGCCAGCCTATCGGTCTCGAACTTCTGCCGCTTGCCTTTGATTTGCTCCCGCATCTCCGTGGCGTTCAGCCTGACCAGGACCTGACCAGGCATGACACTGTCGCCTTCCTTGACCAGGACCTCCTCCACGATGTAACTCGATGGGCCGGGAATGGGGCCGTTCGGACCGTAGCCCCCGGGGGCCTGAATGCCGCCGCCCTCGGCCGGGTCGAGTGTCCCGCCGGCGTCCACCCCCACGGTGATGTCCCCGCGGACTACCGGTTCGGTGGCATAGACGGGGCCGCCGGCAGCGTCCGCGGACGGGACAAGACGCTTGTAGGCGTAGAAGCCGCCGCCCAGGACAATGGCCAGAATAACGATCAGAGCCAGGACCCGCTGATTCATGATTAGTAGGCCTCCCGAACCTTCTTGGCCGCCTTACGGGCCGGCCTTGCTTCGACGGCTTCCTCGCTCTCGACCGCGCCGTCGAGAAGCCTGACAATCCGGCTCGCCCGCCGGGCGACGGACTCGTCGTGGCTGACCTGGACAATGGTCAAGCCCCGCTCGTGGTTTAACTGCTGGAAAATCGCCATCAGCGACTGGCCCGACCGGGAGTCGAGAGCGCCGGTGGGTTCGTCGGCCAGGACAACGGCCGGCTCGCCCACCAGGGCCCGGGCGATGGCCACCCGCTGTTGCTCGCCCCCGGACAGCTGAAGTGGGTAGTGGCGTCGCCGGTCGGCAAGGCCGACCGCCTCCAGGGCCGCCTGGGCCTTCTCGCGCCGCTCTCGGCCGCCGATGCCGCGGTAGACCAGGGGTAGCTCCACGTTGGCCTGGGCGTCGAGGTGGGCAAGGAGGTGAAAGGTCTGAAAGATGAAGCCGATGAAGCGGTTGCGGAGGTCGGACAAGTGGTTGTCGTCGAGTTCCTCCACGGTCTGACCGGCCAGGGAGTAGGTTCCGCTCGTCGGGAGGTCGAGACAGCCGATGATGTTGAGGAGCGTCGATTTCCCGCAGCCGGAGGGTCCCATGATCGACACGAACTCGCCCTTGTCCACGGACAAGTCGACGTCTCTCAGGGCGTCGATGCGAATCTGGCCGATGCGGTACTGCCGCGAGATGCCTCGCAGTTCCAGGAGCGCCACGACAGATCTACCTCTTAACCGGGGACCACGAGACGTTTAGACGAAACGGAAGGCCTCCGCGTTCCCGACACCCCGACGCCCGAGTCGCCCCGCCGGCCTTCTACGTCAAATGGCCACCTAGCTGCCGGTTTCCAAACCAAGGGAAGACAAATACGCCGTGGCCGGGGGGTATCCCTGCACGGTCCGGCGGGCGGCTGGGGGCGACACTTCGCCGCTGACGAGGGCAGCCATCCTACCTGCTGCTTTCACTCGTCCGACCTGACGCCCCCGACCGGCAAGGTCATACCGATCTGCTCGGCTTTCTTTCCCTTGGCCCGCGGGGCTCTCTTGTAGGTCACATTCACTTGCTGGGATGGTGGGTAGTCCACGCGTTTCCCGTCGAGTAGCTCGCGCACGGTGAGCAGTTGAAGGCGTGGATGCTTGCCCCAGGGGGACTCGTAGAAACCGGCTGAGGCCGCTTCTTTGCGCATCTCCCGAGTGGGTTCCTCAAGGCTTATCAGGACTCCGATCTCGGCCTTCTCGCGGTTCTCCACCCCGTACAAGTCGCGAACGTGAGCCGCCTGCGTGTGCCCGGCCTTCACCGAAAGGACGATCTGCTTCGTCTCGCCCGCACGACCCTCGTGGAAGTAGAGGCGGCCGTCGATCCCCTTATCCGCGCCTTTCCTCTCCTCAATCGGGCGGGCACCCACAAGCCCAAGGGCCCACCATTGAAACTGATAGGGGTCCTCGGCGGCAAGTGTCTTCGCGTCGGCCTCGGTGGTCGGTTCGCCGACGGTCTTGAACTCGGCCTTGCCTCCGAAAGCATCGTGGAGACGGGCCTTGATCAGGGAAATCGCCAGGTGGGTGATGTCGATCCCGATCCATTGCCGGCCCAGCCGCTGGGCCACGCTCACGGCCGTCCCGCAACCGCAGAACGGGTCCAACACAACGTCGCCCGGGTTGCTGGAGGCTTGAATAATGCGTTCAAGGAGGGCCTCCGGCTTCTGGGTGGGGTAGCCGAGGCGCTCGCCAGCTTGTGAGTTGATGGGCGGGATGTCGGTCCAGACGTCCTGCAGGGAGACACCCTTCGCTTCGTCCAGATAGACTCTGAGTCTGGGCCAGCCCCCTCGGGCGTTCGGCCAGTATATGCGGCCCTCAGCGTCTAGGCGATCGAGTTCGGTTGGAGGATACGCCCAGTGTCTACCCTTGGCGGTGACATCAAAACCTCGCCAGACCTCACCGGTCTCTCCGTATCGGACTCCCGCGCCGGTAAGGTTTTCGTCCTTCCATGGCCGGTCGCCACCCCGGCTGAACCTCTGGCGCACGTAGGCCTCGTCGTATCCTTGGTGACCTCCGCGCCAGAATCCGACGTCGGTTTTTCGATAAAAGAGGATGGTATCATGGATAGGACCGTACCTCTTAGCGCTGCTATGGGCGAAACGCGTGTAGCGCATCGGCCACCTTGCCGCCAGCTTCGACTGTCTCCTGATAGGCCTCAGCCGAGAACTGGTCCCATCTCCACGTGTCCTCGAAGGCCTTGATCTGCGCCTTGGAACGTGTGCCATTCTTCTCGTCGAAGAGGACGTTGTAGTCTTGGCTGCTATTGAACGGCGGGTCGAGATACACGAGGTCTACCGACTCGTCCTTGACGTGCCGCCGCAGGACATCTAGATTGTCGCCGTAGTAGAGATAGTTCACGCCGCCATCTCCCCCGACACCAAACCGGATCGCGCACCCCGTCGTCTGTCACCTGCGGGCCTTCCACGCGGCGCACGGAGAACCCTTCCAGACCTTCGGTCACGAAACGGACGCTGAGCCAATGTGACCTACGACAGGGCACCGAGGGCTACCGAGAAGAGGGCCGAGCAGATTGGGATGGGCATCATAAGCAAGCCCTCATAGGGAGACTCGACCCGTGCCGAATGTTTGTTCTTGTGGGGCGGAGCGATTGGCCGTAACATGTAGTCGATGAACTGAGCGCGGAGGAGGTGGCCGGCGGTGGCCAACGTCTTTGACGTGGCCAAGTACATACTTCAGAAGACCAACGCGATCTCCACGATGAAACTGCAGAAGCTCGTGTACTATGCTCAAGCGTGGTCCGTTGTCTGGGACAATCCGCCGGATGCCCCTCTGTTCCCCGAGCGCATCGAGGCTTGGAGCCTGGGTCCCGTAGTGCCGGAGTTGTTCGCTTGGCACAAGGGACACTTTTCCGTGGAGGCCGATGTCTTTCCCAATGGCGATGTCTCTCGACTCTCTAAGGACCAGAGGGAGACTATTGATTCGGCGCTGGACTTCTACGCCCACAGGACGGCACAATGGCTCAGTGATCTTAGCCACAGTGAGCCTCCATGGCGTGACGCCCGGGCTGGGATTCCAGAGGGTCAACGTGGGGGCGCGGAGATAACGCTGGAGAGCATGGCGGAGTACTATGGGAACCTCCCGGAGAGGTAAGGCGGCAAGAGCCGCGATCAGTCCTCCAATCGCACGCCCCCGCTTCGGGGCCGACCCAGAGAGCCACCGCAAGGAGAAGCCCAACTGGCAGGTGGGCACACTCGACCTTGGGGCACCGTGGACGTTCAAATCTCTCTCAAAGGATACTAAGCCAGACCGGCGGCCCAACGCACGGAACCAATAGCCACCTAGTGTCTGTGGAGAAGCTCATACCGGAAGCGCGTCAACGGCTAACCGACCAGCGGCGGTGGGAAGACCTAGAGGAACTTCTCTCTCTTTGCCTGACGGGGAAGGGCAGAGTATGGGGCATCCTGGTCGGCCACACTCTGAAACTTCTCTGGTATGACCCTCGACATGAGGTCTGTCCAGGCCTCCGCTAGGGCACTCTGGCCTACCGCCCCACGCCCTTCCTTGACAGTAAACAACGCCGCATGCTAGATTGGAGTGTTCCTATCAGCCCGGTTAGCGCCGGAGTCCTGGTGCACCGGGCTTGTTCTCGCGGAGGTAATCCTGGTGTACGCGATCATCGTGACTGGCGGCAAGCAGTTCAAGGTCTCCAAGGGCGACATCTTGAACGTGGAGAGGCTCACGGGGGCCGCAGGCGACAGCGTGGTCTTTGACCGCGTCCTGGCCGTGAAGAAGGACGACGGCGAAGTCCAAGTGGGTGACCCGGTGGTTAAGGGCGCCCAGGCCACGGGCAAGATCGTGACCGAGTTCAAGGCCAAGAAGATCATTGTTTTCAAGTACAAGAGCAAGGTGAACGAGCGCAAGAAGCGCGGTCACCGGCAGATTCAGACCAGGGTTCTTATCGAAGACATCATCGCCGGCGAGTAGTCTCCGACGCGACCGGCTGGGCAAGGAGGCGCTATTTTTGGCTCACAAGAAAGGTATGGGTAGCTCCCGCAACGGACGCGACAGCAATAGCCAGCGTCTCGGCGTGAAGAGTCACGACGGGCAGTTGGTGACGGCCGGCAGCATCATCGTCCGGCAGCGCGGGACCAGGGTAATTCCCGGTCAGAACGTGGGACGCGGCCGCGACGACACGCTCTTCGCGACGGCCGACGGCTTCGTCGCTTTCCAACGCCAGGGCCGGAACGGCCTGCGGGCGATAATTCGTCCGATTGAAGTGGCCATCGCGGGCGACATGGCGGGGCATCCGGCCAAGTAGGGGCCGCCTAAACCGCGTGGTGCGCACAGCAGCGGGGGGAACCTCCGGGTTCCCCTTTGACTTTCGCTGGAGAGGAATCCACTTTCCCCCGCCGAACGCCCTGGCACTATGCGGATTAGTCCGCCTCCCTGCCGAAGGGAGAGTGTCTCCCCTTGAAGTGGTTTGTCTGGCCGGAAGAGCGTGAACTGGCCCTGAGCGGTCTTGAGTTTACCCGGGCCATCCACTGGATCAGGCACGGGTTTCTGAATGACCTACAGGTTCTGAGCGGCTGGCTCCAGCTTGGCCGCCCCAAGGTGGCAGCCGAATACCTCGAACGAGTCCAATCAAGACTAGGCGAGTGGGCCGTCCTCGGCGATCCGGACCTGGAAGCCATTCTCCTTCTGGTCAAGGCTGAGGCCGAAGGAGTCGGGCTTGTCTTCCGGACCGAGGTCACTGGCCTGGGCGGACGCGACCGCGTCTCCACCGCTTCCTTCGTCGTGGCCTCTCTGGCGATGCTGCGGGCCGTCATCCGGATAGTCACGACCAGCGCCGCGGCTACGCGGCGGGACGCCCGCCCGGACCGGCTGGAAGCCACGCTCGGACTGACTGACGGACGCCTGGAACTCGGGGTTCGCCTCCCGGAACTCGACGGCTTCCGCGCCGCCGACTGGGCGCGGCTGGAGGATGAACCCCTCAAGACGGCGGGCTTCGTCCCCTGTGAGGTCGGCGGGATCGTCGGGATCGAGTGGCGACCGGGCGCCGTTCGCCCGGTTCGGTCGGAGCTGGCCCGCGTGGCGGAGGGCGCCCCTCCCTACCACAGCCTGGTCTTGGTCGCGGGCGGATACCAGGCCGCCGACGAAAAACTAAGCCGGGGATGATCTATCTATGTTCATCGATGAAGTCAGAATCAACGTCAAGGCCGGCAATGGTGGCTCAGGCATGATCACCTTCAGACGGGAGAAGTATGTCCCGCGCGGCGGACCGAGCGGTGGGGACGGCGGCCACGGGGGCAGCGTGATTCTGACGGCCACCCTGGGCCTGCGCACCCTCCTTGATTTCCGCTACAGGCAGCACTTTTTGGCCACGGACGGCGAACCGGGCGGCAGCAAGGACCAGGCCGGTCGCTCCGGCCCGGACCTGGTCGTATCGGTGCCCCAGGGAACCGTGGTCTGGGACGACAGTGACGGCCGACTTCTCGCGGACCTCACCACGGTCGGACAGCGGGTGGTCATCGCCCGGGGCGGTCGGGGCGGTCGGGGCAACGCGCGCTTCGCCACCTCCACCGAGAGAGCGCCGGACTTCGCCGAGAAGGGTGAGCCAGGTCCGGAACTGCACCTGCGGCTCGAACTCAAGCTCATCGCTGACGCCGGGCTTATCGGTCTGCCGAACGCGGGCAAGTCCACGTTTCTCGCCAAGGTCTCGGCCGCGCGGCCCAAGATCGCGGACTATCCCTTCACCACCCTGGCCCCCAACCTCGGCGTGGTCGCCGCACCCGGACGGGAAGGAGAATCGTTCGTCCTGGCCGACATCCCGGGCCTCATCAAAGGCGCGCACGCGGGAAGCGGCCTGGGCGACAAGTTTCTGAGGCACGTCGAGCGGACGTCGATTCTGGTCCACCTGGTGGACGTCTCGGCGGCCTCGGACCAGGACCCGGGGACGGCCTACGACGACATCAGGAACGAACTGGCCCTCTACGACCCCGGCCTGGCCGGACGCCCGGAGATCGTCGTGGCGACCAAGATGGACCTGCCCGGGGCCGAGGAAGGCGCTCTGCGTCTGGAGGGGCACATCGAGAAAGCGGGTGGAGCGGGTGGAGGGGGTCAGTTCTTTAGAGCCTCGCCGCTCACCGGCGCCGGGCTCACGCCGGTCCTGCACGCCGTGCTGGACGCCTTGGCCACCTCGGCGACGATAGGGTGGACGCCCGCGATTTCTCCCGGCGTTAATGAGCGGGAGGTTTTCGCGCCTTCATCCGCCGTCATCGGACCTAGAGGCCGGGTGCGGGAATTCACGATTTCCGTCGTGGACGGTGTTTTCGTGGTGAGTGGCGAAAGCGTGGAGCGGGCCGTAGTAATGACCGACCTCGCAAACTACAGCGCCGTGAGACGTCTGCGCTACATTCTCAAACGCCGCGGCGTGTCGCGGGCTCTTCGGGCCGCCGGCGCGCGCCCTGGCGCCCAGGTCCGGGTGGGCCAGTTCGAGTTCGACTTCGTCGAGTAGACCAGGAGTTGACCCCGAGCCGTGGTATCTAGACACGCATCAGGACACAGGGTGGTGCACGTTTGGTCTTGGGTGGCTACTTGACAAATGTTGGCCTCATGGGCGGCACTTTCGACCCCGTTCATCTGGCGCACCTCGTCATGGCCGAGGCGGCCCTTCAGCAGCACGGGCTCGATAAAGTCATCTTCGTGCCGACCGGACTACCACCGCACAAGCAGGGTAAGCCGATCACGCCGGCCGAGCATCGCTACAACCTGGTGGCCCTGGCCACGGCCACCAACCCGCGCTTTGAGGTCAGCCGCATCGAACTGGAGCGCGGGGGGCTCTCCTACACTGTCGATACCGTGGAGGAGATGCGGCGTCGCCTGCCCCCGGGGGCCGGCATCTTCTTCATTACCGGGACTGACGCCATTCTCCAGGTGGAGAGCTGGCACCGGCCGGAGCGGCTGTTCGAGCTCTGCCGGTTCATCGCCGCGCAAAGACCGGGCTACCCGCGTCAGTTGGCCCACGACGGCTTGAGGCGACTGGAACAAAGATACGGCCAGACCATCTTTGAAGTCGACTCTCCTGTCCTCGACATTTCCTCCAGCGATCTCCGTCGCCGCACCGCCGACGGGCGGTCGATAAAGTACCTTGTGCCCGAGGCGGTGGAGGCATATATTCAGAAGCACGGGCTCTACCGCCCGTAGCCAGGTTCCGCCGTTCACGGTCAGGGTTTTGGCGCGGGCGATCATCGGGCGGGAAATCCACTAGCGGGGTAAGGAGCGAGTATGTCCACTTGGCGGGGTAGCGCCCCTAAACGCGATGCTCGGTCACGGGCGGTGCCCCGGAACCGGCGAGGGCGTGCGTTTGCGCGCGCTCTGGCCATCACCGGCATCGTCGTCATCGCCTTAGTCTTCATTTCCGGCGTCGCCCTCTACGTGGTTCTGAACGGGTTGACCAATCCGGTCCACTTCGAGAGTCTGGCCAAGACCGTGCCCGGGGCGAGGGTGAACATCCTGGTCATGGGGCTCGACGCTCCGCTCGATTCCCATTATCACGCCCAGCCCAACTTCGACATCCACACGGCCTCCGGTTCGCGGACCGACACGATGATGCTCTTCAGCGTCGATCCCAAGACCAGCGAAGTCGGCATCCTGTCCCTGCCGCGCGATACCCGGACCATCATCGTCGGACGCGAGGACTACGGCTACGACAAGCTCGGCCACGCTCACGCTTACGGCGGCCCGGACATGACCGTGGCGACGATCTCCAATCTCCTGAGCGTGCCCATCCACTACTACGTCCGGGTCAACTCGGACGGAGTGGCCAAGATCATCGACAGGCTCGGCGGGGTCGAGATCTACGTCGAGCACGACATGCACTATCACGACCCTTACCAGAATCTGAACATCGATCTCCAGCAGGGCCTTCAGGTTCTGAACGGCGAACAGGCCGCGCAGTACATGCGCTACCGCTCCGACGGCAACGACATCACCCGTATCGAACGGCAGCAGAAGCTCATCACGGCCCTGAAGGAGCAGCTTTTCTCTCTGGGGACCATCACCAGGATCCCCTCTCTGATCGGCGAGGTTAGCGACGCCGTCGACACGAACATGACCGCGGGCGAGATGCTAACCTACGCGCGCATGGCCGCCAAGTTGAGCGACGTGGTCATCAAGACCGGCACCTTGCCGGGCGAGAACACGACGATAACCGACCCCGGTCGCGAGATGCTCTGGTACTGGCTCCCGCATTTTGACGAGGCCGCCCCCATGATCGACGAGATTCTCTGGGGCGTTGACTCTCGGGTCAACTCGAGCATAACCATCGAGGTCCAGAACGGGACGAGCGTGGCCGACCTGGGTTCCCGGTTTGCCGACGAGTTGAGGCGGCAAGGCTATAACGTGGTCGCGGTGGTTGACGCCGATCGACCGGACTACCAGGAGACCGAGGTCATCGACCGTTCGCGGGATGAGGACAAGCTGCGGAGGCTGTCGCAAGCCGTGCTCCGCTACGTGCCAGACGCGAATCTGGGGCGGGCTCGTCCACAGGCCGAACGGCCTGAGTTCACCATTATTCTGGGACAGGACTACGCGACTTTAGTCGCGACGGAGAGCGGCTATGGAGGGCGACCCTAGTTGCGCTGGCGCGCTCCGGGGCGTGATGGGAAGGTCGTGATGGGCCGTTGGAGGTTAGCCTGGATCTGGCTCTTCTGGCCACGCGAGCGGCTGAGGAACGCAAGGCCGAGAATGTCCTTCTGCTCGAACTCAAGGGTCTGACCGTCGTCGCCGACTACTTTCTCATCGCCGGCGGCGACTCCGCGCGCCAGGTTAAGGCTATCGCCGATCACGTCGACGAGACCCTGACCGAAGCCGGGCTCCGCCTCCTCCATCGTGAGGGCTGGCAGAACGCGAAGTGGGTTCTCCTCGACTTCGGCGGGATTATCTGCCATATCTTCAGCCGCGCCGATCGCGACTTCTACGGCCTTGAAAGGTTCTGGGGTGACGCGCCGAAACTCTGGCCGGCTCGCGCCGTGTCGGGAACCCCGGCTCGTGGCGAGGTCGGGCCCGCCGCGGACCGTCGCCTTGACTCGCCGCGAAGGCGTCTCGTATAATGAGCACGCGGCCCAAAGTGATGGGCCGTCGGCTTTCCAAAACTGAATAGTGGCAGGGTGAACAAAGGCGATGACCGGGAGCAGTAAGCTCTGGAGGCTTTCAGGAGAGAGCCGGGCGTGAGTGGGTGGAAACCGGCGGAAGCGAGGAGCTGAACTCGCCTGGGAGTGCGCCGGCGAACTTGAGTAACCAGTAGCCGGCGACGGTTGGCCACCGTTAGTGGGCTGAGAGTGGATCAAGCACATTTTGGTGGGGCCGTAGCTCAGCTGGGAGAGCGCGTGAATGGCATTCATGAGGCCGTGGGTTCGATCCCCATCGGCTCCACCAGTCTCCTTTTGCGCTTCGTCAAGTAGGGTGGTACCACGGGATGGCCTGGGGCCTCTCGTCCCTTGAGGACGGGAGGCTTTTTGCTGGCCCGCGGCTTGCGGGAGGCGAGAAAGACATGCAGCGCTACGATTTTCGAGAGATCGAGAAAAAATGGCACAAAGACTGGGAAACGCGGCGGGTCTTCGATGTCGACATGGTTTCCCGCCGGCCCAAGTACTACTGTCTGGTCATGTTTCCCTACCCGTCAGGCGAGGCCCACATGGGCCACTGCCGGGTCTACACTCTCGGCGACGTCATCACGCGCTACCGTCGGATGCACGGTTTCAACGTCCTCCATCCGATGGGCTGGGACGCCTTCGGACTTCCAGCCGAAAACGCCGCCATCCAGCGGCGTCAGCATCCCCGGGACTGGACCCTGGCCAACATAGCTCGGATCAAGAAGCAGTTTGACCTCCTCGGGCTGGGCTACGACTGGCGGCGGGAGGTCACGGCTTGCCTGCCGGACTACTATCGCTGGACTCAGTGGCTCTTTCTCCTGATGTACAGGCGCGGCCTGGCCTACAGGCGCAAGGCCCCCGTCAATTGGTGTCCGACGTGCGCCACGGTGCTGGCCAACGAACAGGTAGTCGCCGGCGTCTGCTGGCGCTGTGAGACCAAGGTCGAGAAAAAGGAACTCGAACAATGGTTCCTTCGCATCACCCAGTATGCCGACCGTCTGGTGGACGACCTCAAGCTCCTCGACGGCTGGCCGGAACGGGTCCGGATCATGCAGGAGAACTGGATCGGCCGCAGCCCGGGCGCCTACGTCGACTTCCCGCTGGCCGACGGCTCCCGCGAGAGGATCAAGGTCTTCACGACCCGGTCGGATACTCTCTACGGCGCGACCTACCTGGTCGTGGCCCCCGAACACCCGCTGGTCGCCAAGGCGGCCGTGGGGTCCGGTTACGGCGAGGAACTGCGGCGGTTCGTCGCGTGGGCCAGGAGCCTGTCGGAGATCGACCGGACCGGGAGCGAACAGGAGAAGGAAGGCCTCTTCACCGGGCTCTACTGCTTCAATGCGGCCACCGGTGAGAAAATTCCCGTCTGGACGGCCAACTACGTCCTGATGGAGTACGGGACCGGCGCGGTCATGGGCGTTCCGGCCCACGACCAACGAGACTTCGAGTTCGCGCGGAAATTCGGACTGCCCGTCCGAGTTGTCATTCAGGGGACCGGTGTGCCCAACGCGGCCAACCTCCAGGAGGCTTACCTCGGGCCGGGAACCATGATCCAGTCCGGTCCGTTCGAGGGGCTTCCCAGCGAGGAAGGAAAGACTCAAGTAGCGGCTTGGCTGGAGGGTGAAGGCCTGGGTCAGGTCACGACGGTCTACCGTCTCCGAGACTGGCTGATCTCCAGGCAGCGCTACTGGGGGGCGCCCATTCCTGTTGTCTACTGCGGGAAGTGCGGGATAGTGCCGGTCCCGGAGGACCGTCTGCCCGTGGAACTGCCCTACAATGTCGACTTCACCCCCGGCGCTTCCCCCCTGGCCAGATCCGAGGAGTTCGTCAAGACAACCTGTCCGACGTGTGGCGGGCCCGCCCGGCGCGAAACCGACACCATGGACACCTTCGTCGACTCCTCGTGGTACTACCTGCGCTACACGTCGCCCGGGGAGGATGGCCGCCCGTTCACGCCCGCGGCCGTCGACTACTGGATGCCCGTCGATCAGTACGTCGGTGGCATCGAGCACGCCGTGCTGCACCTCCTCTACTCGCGCTTCTTCACCAAGGTCCTCTACGACGAGGGTCTGGTCGGCTTCGTCGAACCCTTCACGAATCTCCTGGCCAACGGCATGGTGACTCTCAACGGTAAGGCCATGTCCAAGTCGAAGGGCAACATTGTCTCTCCCGACGAGATTGCCGTTAAGTACGGCGCGGACACGGCCCGGGTCTTTACTTTGTTCGCGGCCCCGCCGGAGAAGGAGTTCGACTGGACCGACACCGGCGTCCAGGGGGTTTCTCGCTTCCTCAAGCGGGTATGGAGCATCGTCTTCGAGTTGAAGGACTCGGCCGGCGGGGTGGGGCCGAGCCAGGCCGCCGGCGATGATCCGGCCCACGCCGCCGGGGACGACCCCAATCGGGCTTTGCTGCGCTCGGCGCACCGGATGCTCAAGAAGATCACCACCGACATCGACCATCACTTCGGTTTCAACACGGCCATCAGCGCGGCCATGGAGATGGTCAACGAACTCTACCGGTACCAGGGTGTCCTGCCCGAGGTCCAGCGCTCCCCGGGCGCGGTGCGCCAGGCCCTGGAACTGCTCGTATTGAGTTTGGCTCCCTTCGCCCCGCACCTGACCGAGGAGCTCTGGCGAGCCCTGGGGCATACCGGCAGCGTGCACGACGAGAAATGGCCTTCCTGGGATGAGAGCCTGGTTCGGGCGGACGAGGTCGAGGTGGGCATCCAGGTCAATGGCAAGCTGCGCGACCGGATAATGGTCGCCGCCGGAACGTCCGAGGCCGCCCTGGGGGAAATCGCCCTGGGCCAGGAACGGATTCGCGCCTCGGTCGAGGGCAAGACCATCGTCAAGGTCGTGGCCGTTGCCGACCGTCTGGTGAACATTGTCGTGAAGTAAGGCCGCGGATCGCGCGGACCGCCAATCTTCATCGCAGGGCGGAGGCCGCGGTTGGTTGAATGACCCGCCCCCAGTCAAGACCGGCTGGGGGTGTTTGCTTTGGCGGCCCGGAGTCGCGAGGAGCGTTTGGTCATCCTGCTGCTCGTGGGGTTGGCCTTGGCCGCCGGCGGTCTTCTCTGGTGGCGGAGTCAGGCGCCGGGTCTCAACCCGGGCTGGGAAGCCCCAGGGGTGGGGCAGGCCGGGGCCGGCCCCGTGGAAGGTCAGGGCGCGCTAGGCTTGGACCAAGCGATCTCGGGCCCCGACCCGGCCGGCGGGGCCTCCTCCGGCTTGGCGACCGCGAACGTGGTGGTCCATGTGGCCGGGGCGGTCGCCCGTCCGGGAGTCTACTCCCTGCCTCCGGGCAGCCGAATGGTCGACGCGGTCACGGCCGCGGGCGGCGCGACGGCGGCCGCGGACCCCAACGCCGTGAACCTGGCTCGGCTCATCGCGGACGGCGAGCGGCTCTATCTTCCGACCCGCGAGGAAGTCAGAAAGAGGAACGCCGGCGCCGCCGCGGGAGACGCCGGCTCGGGAACGAGTTGGGATCCCTGGCCCGAGCCGTCCGGGGGAGTTGAAGCGGGAGGCCCGGGCGACGGAGCGGCGGGAGGCGCCGCGGGTATCGGGGGCGGTCCGGTCAATCTGAACACGGCCACGGCGTCCGAGCTTGACGGCCTCCCGGGCATCGGACCCACGCTCGCGGCTCGTATCATCCAGTATCGCACCGAGAACGGGCCGTTCAACGCTTCGGAGGAGCTTCTAAACGTGTCGGGCATAGGGACCAAGAAGTTCGACGAACTCAAGGACTTGGTCACCGTGCGTTGAGGGGTCGCTCTGTCCCTGCTTAGGCGAAGGCCAGCCAGACGTATACTCCGGTGAGGGCGGCCAGGGTGGCCACGACCGGCCAGTACTCGCGGTACAGGCCAGTCACGGTGACCTGGAAAAACTGGCTGGAGAGCACCTGGCAAAGATGGATCGGGGAGATGAAGTAGGCCAGAAACCCCGCCCCGTAGAGAACGGTGGCCACGGTGGCGATGTGCCCGGCGGGCGCGAGAGACAGGAGAGCCGGGAAGGAGATGCCTATCGTCACCGTGGGCTCGCCGGCGACGTAGCCGATGAGGAGCGGTAAGGCGACAATGAGAACCCACGCCGGCAGACCGGACTGAACGAGCCAGTCTACCAGCGCGGCGGCGGTCCCGGAGTCGCGCATGACCTGACCGAAAACCATCACGCTGGCCATCGTGAGCACGATGCTCCACTGGATGCCGGCCCAGGCCGCCGGCAGTCCGCCCAGGCGGAAGTCCGCGTGACCTCGCGAGAGAAACAGGGCCAGAACGAGCCCCAGCCCGACCGCGGCGTAGAGCGGCACGCGCAGCGGCCCGATGCCGATAGACAGGCCAACCCCCACGATGAGAGGCGAAACCGACCGCAACAGGGGCCGCAAAGCCGTCGCGCGAGTGCGGTCGTCCGAGGCGGCCGCGGCCTCGGCGGCTGCTTGACCGGCCGGCCCGACAGGCGAGACGGCCGGGGTCGCCGCTGTATTCGCCAAGCGCCCGGGGCGCCTGAGTAGGGTGAGATACCCTACCAGCAGCATGGCCGCGGCGAACGGAGACTGTCCCAGAATGACCCGGCCGAGGGGCACGCCCGAGAGGCGGCTGACCAGGATTACCGATGGGGCGAAGGGGGCCACGTAGAACCAGGCGTGACGAAAGACCAGGTTCACTGCGGCCTTGCCGGCCCGGGTCAGGCTCAGGCGATCCCCGAGCCCGTCGACCATTGGAGCGGAGAGGATGGCCCCGCCAAGAACCGGCAGGGTCCCGATGAGCGACGGAACGGCCATGATGGCCAATCTGGCCCCGCCCAGGACGGAAGTGATCGAGCGGACCATGGTATCAAGGAGGCCAAACCGCTTGAGGACGCCGGCCAGGGAGGTGATCACGGCCACGTCGAGCACGAGCTCCACGGCCTGGCGCTGGGTGAGACCGCGGGCTACCATGCGGGCAAATTCGGCCGGTGATAGACCCGAGAAGAGGGCCAGGACAACGGTGCCGGCGAGCAGAGCCAACCCGATCCCACTGCGGCGGCCGACAAGGATAAGGATAGCGGCGAAAGCCAGGAGGAGGCCGACAAGCTGCATGCGGTGAGCGCTCCCTCAGACCAGACGGATACGAGTAGTGGGCCCCGAGCAGGCGGGTAGTTTCGTTGACCGCCGGTCGATTCCTGCAGCTAGGAGGCGTTCTTGTGTCGAGGCGGCCCCTGCTCCACCTGACCTTGGCTCATGTGGCCGGAGTGGCGGCCGGCCACATTCTTCGCCCGCCTCCGATCGGACCCCTGGTCCTCGGGCTTGTCGCCCTGGGACTGGCGGCCTACGGCGACCGCGGCGATCGCCCGCGGGGAGTTTTCGCGTCGGCGGCAGCCGCGCGAGTTCGCCGGGGCTTGGGGTCCCTGAATCGATCCGGACTCGCCGTGTTCGTGGCGGTCTTTTGCGCCGGCGCCTTCCTGGCCGGACTGGCCTGGCAGCGTCTCGGGCCGGGCCCGGACGTGGCCGGCGTGCCCGGGCGAACCGGCGGCCTAACGGCTTCCTCACCGGCGCGGTGGGCGAGTCTCCTGGGACACGTCGTTTCGGATCCGAGGCCCACCGAGACGGGCTATCGCTTCTTTCTCCGAGCGCGGGCGGCCGGGCGGTACTGGCGCAAGGGAGAAATGCTCTATGTGGGCGTTCTGGACGCGGCGGGTGATGCGGCCGCTTCGGCGGAGGCGGCCGGTGAGGCGCCCGGTGAGGCGCCCGGAACGGACGTGCCCGGCGAGGCGCCCCCGGTTGCGGCGGGCGATCTCGTCCGAGTCACCGGTTTCCTTTCCCGCCCGCGCCCACCCGGAAACCCCGGGGAGTTTGACTTCCCGCGCTACCTGGCCACCCGCGGAGCACGCTACTCCATGACCGTCCAGGGCGGGCCGCTTCTGGAAGGACGTCCCCGGACGGGCGGGTTGGCCTCCCTCTGCCGCCAGGCCCGCGACGGCCTCCTCCGGGCGATGGATGAGGCCCTTCCTCCCGAGCAGGCCTCGCTCCTGGGCGGGCTCCTCTTCGGTGACACGAGCCGCTTGCCCGAGGACACGGCCCGCGACTTCCGGCGGTCGGGAGTCTACCACATCCTGGCCGTCTCCGGCTCCAACGTGGCCTTCATCGCCGGAGGGTTCTGGATGGTCGGCCGGCCGCTACTGCGTCTTACGGGGATGTCCGGGTCGGCCGCGGAGAGGCGTCTCTGGCCGGCCACGGCGGTTGTCCTCGTAGCCTACGCCGTCATGTCCGGTTTGGGGGCTTCGGTGACCAGGGCCACGGTCATGGCCGAGGCCGGTCTGGTCTACCTCTGGCTTGGGCGCCGCCGGGACGTTTGGGGTCCAATCTGCCTGGCCGTTCTGGTGATGACCGCGCGGCAGCCCCTCATCATTCTAGATGTCGGCTTTCAGCTCTCCTTCGCCGCCACCCTCGGCATTCTCGGCCTGTATCCGCCGCTTAGCCGGTGGGCCGAGCGGTCCTGGCTTCCCGGTCTTCTGGCCCGCCTGCCCGGCCGTTTCGGCGGCCCGGTCACGGTCGTGGCCAGGGCCGCCCTGGTCAGCCTGGCCGCCCAGGCGGCCGTCTCGCCGGTTCTCATCACCCACTTCGGCGAGTTCTCGCTGGCCGGCCTTCTGGCCAACATTGTGGTTGTCCCGCTCTCAGGAGCGGCCGTGACCCTCGGCCTCGCCGCCGCGATCGCCGCCCTCCTGGGCCCGGTCGGGCATCTTGTCGCCGGGCCGCTCTTTGGGGTCACGTCTATCATTCTCAGGGCCACCGCCGGGGTCGCCCACCTCCTGGCCGGGGTTCCCTTCGCTTCCGTCATTGTCGGTTCGCCCCCGCTCTGGTTCTCCGTTGTCTACTACGCCTCGGGTCTTTGGATCCTGCGCGGGACGGCCACCGGCCGGGCCTGGCGACGACTGCTTCTCGTCCTTCTCATGGCGGCGACATTCCTGGTGGGTGGGCTGACGGCGGGGGCCGTGGCCGCGGCCGGCGGATGGGAGGCGGCCGAGGTGACCTTCCTCGACGTGGGCCAGGGCGACGCCGTCTTCATCCGGCTGCCTGACGGCTACACCATCCTCGTCGACGGCGGCCCGGCCGGGGCCGGCGACCGGATCCTCTGTCCCTATCTGCGGCATCAGGGTATTGCCCGCGTCGATACGGTGATCGTGAGTCACGTTCACGACGATCACGTCGGCGGTCTGGCCGAGCTTCTCGCGGATCGCGGCCTCGCCGTCGGGGAGGTTGTCCTGGCCCGGGGCGCCGGTCAATCATCTCCGGCCGCGGCCTTCCTGGAGGCCGCCGCCCTCCGCCGCATTCCCGTCCGCGAAGTGGCGGCCGGGGATCGCCTGGCCGCGTCTGACGGACGAGTCTGGGTTGAGGTTCTCTGGCCTTGGGCCGCGGACCCGATCTCACGGGCCTCCCCCGCCACGGACGACGAGACCTCCGCCCGCGAGAACGACCGCAGCCTGGTCCTCCGCCTCCAAGCGGGCGGGGTGACCATCCTTCTCCCGGGCGACCTCGAGTCGACGGGGGAGAAGACGCTCCTGGCCGGCCGTCAACCGCCCTTATCCCAGTCTGACCTAGGCAGCCTGGTTCTGAAGGTCGCCCACCACGGAAGCGCCTACGCCACGGGCCCCGCTTTCCTCTCGTCCGTGCGACCCGCCCTGGCCGTGGTCAGCGTGGGCCGCAACGTCTTCGGCCACCCGTCGCCCGAGACGCTGGCCCGTCTGGCCGCCTCCGGCGCCGCCATCCTCACCACCAAGACCGACGGGGCCGTGACCCTTACCCTGAGAGGCGGCCGCGCCGGGGTCACGTCCTTTCGTTCCGGCCGGAATCTCGTTCTGCCGGCTTCCGGGGCATCCCTCCCGTCCGGCGGCGCGTCCCGCCCGGGAGCCGGCGGGGAAGGCTTCTCGCCCGTCGAACAACCCGCGGCGAGGGCCGCGCTTTACGCGGGCTTTACCCGGGACGGGACACAATCTGACCAGGAGTGGACGCCGTGCGCCTGCTCATCATCGAAGATCAGCGAGAACTGGCCGAGACGCTGGCCCGGGCCCTGGGAGGGCAGGGCTTCGCCGTCGATCTGGCCTTCTGTGGCCAGGACGGGGAGTTCAAGGCCGGGCTGGCCGCCTACGACGTTGTCATTCTCGACCTGGGCCTTCCGGACATAGACGGGATCGAGGTTTGCCGTCGCCTGCGGGCCTCGGGCTGCGGTTCGGCCATCCTCATGCTCACGGCCAGGGATCGGATCGGAGATCGGGTCCTGGGTCTGGATGCCGGGGCCGACGACTACTTGGTCAAGCCCTTTGCCCTCGAAGAACTCGCGGCCCGCATCCGAGCCCTGCTGCGGCGGGGAGTCGCCGCCCGGGAACCTACCCTGCGCGTCGGGCGCCTGGTCCTTGACCCCGCCGGTCTGGCGGCCAGCTTCGACGGTCGGCCGCTGATCTTGACCGTCCGAGAGTTCGCCGTTTTGGAGTATCTGGCTCGTCGGAGTCCGGCCGTCGTTTCTTCGGAGGACCTCCTCGAGCACGTCTGGGATGACCAGTGCAATCCCTTCACCAACACCATCAGGGTCCACCTGGCCAACCTCCGGCGGAAGCTCCGCGAGGTGGCCGGGGAGGCTGTCATCGAGACCGTCGTCGGAAAGGGGTACCGCTTGTGCGCCCGCTGAAACGACCGCTCGCCTCCGGGCGGCACGGGGTCAAGACCCGGCTGGCGATTTCCTACGGTCTGGTCGTGCTGGTCACCGGGTTCGTGTTGGTGGCCGCTCTTGGGGTCGGACTGATGGTGAGCCTCGCTCTCCGCCCACCCCTCGGCACCTTCTGGCCGGGGGTCGTCTTCGTCCAGGGGCTCGAGCCCGTCCCGGGAGACGGCGACTCGGCCACCGGCGTGGCCATCTACTCCACCCGGCTCCTCACGCCAAGTCAACTCGATCGCTTGTGGACGGCGGCGGTCTCGCGGAGGGTCGCCCTCTTCGGTGGGTTGGCCCTGACCGTGGTTCTCCTCACGGCTCTGGCTACAAGCTACGTCCTGGCCAGGAAGGTGGCCAGGCCCCTGACCGACATGGCCGAGATGGCTCACCAGATGTCTGTCGCCAATCTCGGGCAGCGGATGGTCCCGCCCGACCCGGATGACGAACTCGGCCAGTTGGCGAAGGCCTTCAACCAGATGCTTGACCGACTCCAGGTGGCCTTTGACGACCTGGAGCAGTTGACGTCCCACGCCTCCCATGAGCTCAGGACCTCCCTGGCCGTCATCAAGACCCATCTGGAACTCGGCCTGTCCCAGGACGCGGGCGAGCTTCGCCGTGAAGTCAAGGCGGCCTTGGCCGCCGCCGATCGTCTGGGCCTCTGGACGGGCGACGTCCTGTCGCTTTCCTCCCGCAGTCTGTCCGAACCCCCGGGGACCGTTGATCTGGCTCTCCTGACGGCCGAGGCCGTCGACGAGTATAGCCGGCCCGGACGGATTCTGTCCCTGGACATCCCGGCCATCGGCGTCCCGACGGCCCGCGGGCACGAGACCTGGCTCAGGCGGGCCCTGGCCAATCTCCTGGACAACGCCTTCAAGCACGGCCCACCCGACGGCCCGGTCGAGGTCAGAGTGGCGCGGCGTTTCGATGCGGTCATCGCCTCGGTCACCGATCACGGGCCCGGTATCCCCGAAGTCGACCAGGACAGAATCTGGGAGCGATGCTACCGGGGCGACGGCGTCGTTTCGAAGGCCGAAAACGGCCGCGGTCTCGGACTGTCTCTGGTGAGGCAAGCGGCCGAGGCGGCCGGCGGCACGGTCTGGCTCCACAGCCGGGTGGGGGAAGGCAGCACCTTCAGCCTTTCGATCCCGCTGGCGGACGCCAGGCCCGCATCTGGGCCCTGAGGGCGACGCCCGACCCGCTCTTTAGCCCGCGTTTATGGGTCAGGCCGTAAGCTGAGTCCGAGGAAGGAGGAGTCGTGTTGTTTGACATCATTCGGCGCGCCTTTCGCAATCTTGTTAGGGTTCCGGGCCGGACCCTGCTCCTGATCGTGGTTCTCGGGGCCATCGTCGGTCTGGCCGTAACGGGCCTGGCCGTCCAGGCCGGGGCCCAACTCGGTCTGGCCGACGCCAAGCGGAACATGGGCAACGAAGTCCGGCTCATGCCCAACTTCACCGCCGCCAGGCGGGCGGTCCTGGGGGGCCAGTCCATGCCCGACATTCCCGGGGTCCCGGAGTCGCTGGTGGACAGCCTGGCCGCGTCCGGGTACGTGACCCAGACCGACCGGGCCGTCACCGCCATGGCTACCTCGCCTGATCTCACGCCTGTCAGCGACGAGAGCGGCAGCGGCTCGCTTGGCCCCCGCCTACGCGCGGGGTTGCTGGATGGCTTTCAGGTAAGCGGAAACTCCCTTCCCGGCGAGGTCTTGACTTCGGGGCGGAGTGAGAGGGTGCTGGCTAAGGGTCGCCTCTACACAGCCGAAGAAGTCGCGTCCGGGGCCGCCGTGGCGGTCATCGACGAGTCCCTGGCCGAGAAAAACGGCCTGGACCTTGGCGGTAGCTTCACTCTCGAAAGCCTGGATGGCTTGAGCAGCGAGACTTTCACCATTATCGGCCTCACGAGCGATGTGACCCCGCCCGAGGGGGAGATGACCTTCTCCAGCGGTGCGATCTCCGGCGGTGGGATGGGGATGCGCTTCAGCCTGTTCGGATCATCAAACCAACTTCTGGTCCCCTACACCGCGGCTCAGCGTCTCAGAGGTCAGGCGGGCGAGCTCTCGACCGCCGTCTTCTACCTCGATGATCCCGGCCACCTAGGCGCCTTCCGGAGCGAGGCCGAGAGCGCCGGCATTGACTCGGAGAAGTACATGCTGGTGGCCGACGACGCCCAGGCCCAGGCCGCCGCCGCTCCGTTTGAGGCCCTGGAGGGCTTCACCCGGGTCGGGGTCGTGGCTCTGGTTATCGTCGGGGCCTTGGTGGTCATTCTGCTGATGAGCCTGGTGACCCGGGAACGCAAGCTGGAGATCGGCGTGCTGCGCGCCCTGGGGGCCAGTCGCGGAAGCGTGGCGGCCCAGTTCGTGATCGAGACGGCCACAGTCTGCCTTGTGGCCCTGCTCATAGGTGGTCTCATCGGAGGCTTCGCCGCTCAGGGTTCGGCTGAACGCCTCCTGGAGCGCGAGGTGGCGGCCATGGAGCGCGGCCCGGCCGGCCGGACGGCGGTGTTGCCGGGGGGTATCTCCATCATTGGAGGACCGGCGCCCACCGGCGACGAGGCCGCGGCGCCGGACATCAGCGTGCGCTTTGGCTGGCGGCAAGTAGCGACAATCCTCGGCATCGGACTGGTTCTGGCCACCTCGGGCAGTGCCGCCGCGGTCTACTGGGGAATGAAGATGGAACCGGCCAGCATCCTGACGTCGCGGAACTAGGAGGCGGACTGGAGTGGAGACAAAACGCGCGAACACGAACGAAAAGGCTCTCCTCGAGCTGGAGGAGGTCGCCTATGCCTACCGGACGCCGGGACAGCCGGTCACGGCCATTCGGCGGGCGACGGGACGGTTTGAAGCCGGGCGGTTCTACGCTCTGACCGGACGGTCGGGTAGCGGCAAGTCGACTCTGCTCGCCCTCATGGCCGGCCTCGACCTTCCGACCGGCGGGGAGATTCGTTTCGAAGGCGCCTCCCTGAGCCGGATCAATCGCGACGCCTACCGCCGCCGCAAGGTTGGCCTGGTCTTTCAGGCCTTTCACCTTCTGCCCCAACTCACGGCGGCCGAGAACGTTACCCTGGCCGGAGAGATATCGGGCTGGCCCAGGCGGGGAAGAACGGAGCGGGCCATGGGTCTTCTCGGGCGGGTGGGGATCGACGCCGTTACCGCCCGGCGCCGGAGCCTGCTTCTCAGTGGCGGCGAGCAGCAGCGGGTGGCCATCGCCCGGGCCCTGGCCCCCGAGCCCCGCCTGGTCCTGGCCGACGAGCCGACCGGCAACCTCGATCAGGAGACGGGCGAGGGCATTATCGGTCTTCTGGGCGAGCTAGCCCACCGCGAGGGCTGCTGCGTGATCGTGGCCAGCCACTCTCGGATGGTGGCCGGGCGGGCGGATGAGGTCTGGAACATCAAGGACGGACACCTGCTGCCATCGACCCTGGGCGCCGGGCCGCCCGAGACGGCGGACGGCGAAGAATAGACGGCCCCACGAGGAGTAGACGGCCCGGCCAGGAGCGAGGAGTAGGCGGGGGCTCTGTAGAAATCGACCAGGGCCCGGGTCGGGCGCCAGAGAGCCCCGGACCCGGGCCCAATCTCTCTCTTCACGCCGGAGGTTCCCGTTGAGAAGCGCCGAGGCCGCCCTCGCCAACCTGGAGGCCCCCGATCCAGGCGTATTAGCCCGAGTCTTCATCATTTACGGGGAGGAACCGTACTACCAGAGGCGGCTCGCGCGGGCCATCCGGCGGCACGTCCTGGACCCGGCTTTCGAGGCCTTTAACTACACCTTCCTGGAGCACCAGGCGGCCACCGCCGGCGCGGTCCGGGAGGTCGTCCTCACGCCGCCGATGATGGCCAGCCGTCGCCTGGTCGTCGTTCGCGACCCGGCCGAACTCCTGTCGGCCAGGTCGGGGAGGAAGCCGGAGGCAGAGGGCGAGGATGGGGAGAACGGGTCGGAAGAGGGTCCGACCGCGCTCCCCGCTGCGGATGCGGGGGACTCACCCGACGCTCCGCCCCTCACGGCGAGCGAACTCGTCAAGAACTGGTGCGCGCTTCTTCCGGAGGTCTTCCAGGAGGTCTGTCTCGTTGTCACGCTCGGCTGGGACCTCGGCGACGGGCACGCCCTCCTCAAGACGGCGACCAAGCTCGATCCCCCGGCCGACGTCATCCGCTGTCTTCCGGCCACGCCGAGATCGGCCGAAACCTGGGTGCGGAAGATGGCCTCTGAACTCGGCGCCGAGATCGACTCCGACGCTTCGCGGGCCCTCGTTCTGCGCTCGGGCTCCGATCTCGTTCTCCTCGAAGGGGAGATCAAGAAGCTTCTGAGCTACGTGGGGTCGCGGTCACGGGTTACGGCCGAGGATGTCCTGGAAGCCGCCACTCCGTCGGCCGAGGCCTCCGTCTTTGAACTGGTCGACCACATCGGGAGCCGTCACCCCTATCAGGCCGTGGCCAAGCTGAGGCGCCTTCTTGAGCAAGGCGAGGCCCCCCTCCGGCTCATGGCCATGGTCGTGCGCCAGGTGAGGCTGGTTTTCATTACCCGGGAGATGCTCGCCTCGGGCGCCCCGATGCGCGACATCGAGGGACGGCTCGGTCTTCCCACCTGGGTCGCCCGCAGCTATCTGGCTCAGGCCCGCAACTTCGACCGCCCGCAATTGGCGCGGATGATGAGGAGTCTGGCCGACATGGATCTCGCCATCAAGACCGGCCGACAAGACGCGGCAACGGCCCTGGAACTCTTTGTCCTTCGATGCGGGTAGTTGTCACAGGCCAGGCGGCCAGGCGGCCGCCGGCAGCGCGGCCGCGACCAAGCCCTGGCCCCTTAAACCTCGCCCGCGAGCTTCATCTTGAGACGTCGCGCCAGCCGCGACTTCTTCCTGGCCGCGGTGTTGGCGTGGATGACCTTCTTGCCCGCGGCCTGATCCAGGGCCGTGGTCACCACCTCGAAGAACTTCGCGGCTTCGGTCGGGTCGTGGTCGAGGAGTTCGTTGAAGTTTCGCACCAGGGTCCGGAAGCCTGCCTTGACCGAGGCGTTTCTCTGGCCCACGATCTGTGACGTTCTGGCCCGCTTGACGGCCGACTTGATCTTCGCCATCGTCATCCCCCTCTGTTGGTCGCCATGGCCGGTGGGAGAAATCGGCCCGCGACCTTGTTGTCCTGTATACTTCCCTCCCATGGCCGGTCTTCCCTGGTTCCTTTTTGGGGCATAAGGGTGCCGGGGCCGCGGGAAAGCTACCTTTCGCCCAAGTTCCAGGGATAGGAGGTGACGCGTGTGCGTGGCTCTTCCTGGCTGGGGGTGGTGGTCCGGTTCGTTGTCTCCGCCCTGGTTCTCATGTTCCTGGGGGCCGTGCTGCCCGGATTCAGGGTGGCCGGCTTCGTCAACGCCCTGGTTGCCGCCGTGGCCATCGCCGCTATCGGCTACATCATCGAGGCCATCCTAGGGGATCGCATCTCACCCCAGAGCCGCGGTGTCGTCGGGTTTATCACCGCCGCCGTGGTTATCTACGTGGCCCAGTTTTTCGTGCCGACTATGCGAGTGACGATTCTCGGGGCCCTGCTCGCGTCTTTAGTCATCGGCATTATTGATGCCGTCGTGCCGACAGAGTTGAGGTAAGCATCAGGTGTCGGCCGGGCCGTGCCCGCGGGCGATGTCCACTACGCTCCTGGGCCCTAGAGTCGGGACCGGTCGGCTTGAGGCCCCCGTCCTCACGGACGTGGGGCCTCTTACCTTCTTCCGGGCCGGCGTCTGGATGAACAGTAACTCCCACCGCGCATATACCTAAGACTGGTTCGCTCGGAGAACCACCGGGCGGACCGATTGCGCGCCGGTCCGAGAAGACGCGCGCCGGTCCAAGGGAGGCATCGGCCTTGACCCTCTCCAGACGCCAACGGAGGCAGCGAATTGCCTACCGCTGGATCGCCCTTGGCGCCATGGCCCTGATCGCTCTTTGCTGTGTCCTCCCGGCCGGGGCACTCATCCGGCCGGACGGGGCCGCCGCCCGCTACCTTCTCTCCAGCCAGAACTGCCGAACCGTGCTGCGCCAGGCCATCCCGCTCCTCGGCGTTCATCTTGAGGGTCCCGCGCCGGCCGAGGTCACCGACTCGGCCGAGGCCAACGGAGTGGGCGGTTTTGTGGGCTTTGTCTTCGGCGCTCTGACCGGGGTGTCGCTGGGTGAGCCGGCCTCCTTTCTCACCGCCAACCTACCCCTGGCGAGGTCGACCTACGCCGGGGCTATCCTGGCCTCCGGCCGTGAGGCCGCCGCGGGTGACGGACAACCCGGAAATGGGGGAGACCTCGCCCCCGGCTCGTCCTGGCCTGGCTCAGACCCCGGGAGTGGTTCCAACCCCGGCAGTGGCGCCGGCGTCGGGTCGGGCCTGCCGGGCGACGGCGTCGCCGAGGAAGGAAACGCCCAGCTCTACCTCTACGGCGGCCGCGACCCCATCATCGCCATCGTTCACACTCACGGCTCGGAGAGCTTTCTTCCGGCCGTGGAGGCTTTGGCCCGGGCCAGGGATCCCGGAGTCGACGTCTCTACCCTGGAGGCATTCACCGACGACACTTCGACCAACATGCTCCGGGTGGGCGAGGAGTTGGCCCGCTACCTATCCACGACCTACGGTATACCGGTTGTCCAGTCTCGCCGCCTCCATGACGCGCAGGCCGACGGCTTTCGTCTCGGGGCCTACGAGCGGTCCCTCGAAACCATGACCGAGATCCTGCGACGCCACCCGACAGTGAAAGTCATGATCGACCTTCACCGGGACGCGCCGCCGCGTGACAAAACCACGGCCATCGTCAAGGGTGTGTCGACCGCGACCATTTACACCATTGTCGGCACCGATCGCCTTCTGGACAATCCATACTGGCAGGCCAACTACGATTTTGCTCGCCGCCTGGTGGCCACGATGGAGCAGGACCACCCCGGCCTGTCCCGGGGCATTCTTGTCCGCGACGAGCGCTACAATCAGCACGTCATGAAGCGGACCATTCTCCTGGAGGTGGGGGGGCAGGAGAATACCCTGGAGGAGGTCTTCGCCGCCGTGCGCGATCTCGGAGACGTCCTGGACCAGATCGTGGCCGAAGGGTTTGATCCACCCTGACAAACGGCCGGTCCACCTTGACAAAGGCCCCGGCTAGGTGGTATTTTCGGACCAGAAGTTAGCACTCTCACCCAGGGAGTGCTAACGGGCGCGAGAAGGGGGCGGAGGGTGTGACCACCCCCGTGCTCACCGACAGACAACGCCGCATCCTTCGGGCCATTGTCGAAGACTATGTCGCCACAGCGGAACCGGTCGGCTCGAGGACCATTTCCCGCCACCATCTCCCTGAGGCCAGCCCGGCCACGATCCGCAACGACATGGCCGACCTCGAGGAACTCGGCTTTCTCGAGCAGCCGCACACCTCGGCCGGGCGCGTTCCGTCCGACGTTGGCTACCGCTACTACGTTGACGAGGTCCTTGAGGAGGTTCCCGTCCCCGAGGCCCAGGTTCGCCTGATCGAGCAGGTCCTCGGGGCCAAGATGCGCCAAGTGGAGGCCTTGGTCCAGACCACGTTGCGCCTCCTCTCCGAGACGTCGAGTCTCATTTCCATCGTCCTTGGCCCGCAGCTCCTCCCGGCTTCGCTGGTGAGGATCGAGATTGCCCATGTCGGCGGCGACCGGGCCCTCCTGGCTCTCGTCTCCGACGCCGGGTTTGTTGAGACCAAGCTGATTGAGTTACCGCCTTCGCTGGGCCCGTCCGGTCTGGGGCGGATGACGGAATTGATCAACAGCCACCTGGAGGGCCGCACCTGGGAGCAGGTCAACCGTCCCGGCGTGCTCCGCGATATGAGGAGGGAACTCCACGGTTATGAGACCTTGCTCGACGAGACGATCGAGTTTCTTCACTGGAGTCTGGAGCCTCTGGTTACGGCCAGAGTCTACGTGCATGGGCTAGCCAGGCTCCTGGATTTGCCCGAGTTTCAGGACCTCGCGCGGACCAAGGCGATTCTCGGACTGCTCGACCGTGAGCGGACCGTGTCTGACCTTCTCACCCAGCGCCTGGGCCTCCAAGGAGTCACCGTCACCATCGGCCGGGAGAACAAGCGCGCGGAGATGGTCGACTGCAGCCTGGTCTCGGCGCCGTTCCACGTGGGTGGGCGGCCGGTGGGCGGGGTGGCTGTGCTCGGACCCAAGCGCATGGCCTACGGTCAAGTCCTGCCGCTCGTGGATCTGGTCGCGGCCAGCCTGGACGATCTCGTCGGGCGTCTGGCCTAGGATTCTGGCACAAGGAGGGAACGCGCAGCTTGACGACCGTGAAACAGGTATCCAGCTCGGCCGAAGTGGACGAAAAGCTGGCCGCTCTCTTGACCAACGCCAACGCCGTCCAGGCCATCGCCTCGTCCGTGGAGGGCACTCTGGGCTCCAAGGGCCTGGACGCCATGCTGGTCGATCGGTATGGTGACGTGGTCATCACCAACGACGGCATTACCATCCTGTCCAAGATCGAGACGACCCACCCCGCCGCGCGCATGGTCATCGGCATCGCCAAGGCCCAGGAAGAAGAGGTCGGCGACGGGACGACGACGGCTACGATTATGGCCGGCGCCCTCCTCGGGGAGGGCGTGGCCCACGTGGTCAAGGGAGTGCCGGTGGCCCGCGTCATCGAGGGTGTTCGCCTTGGACTGGCCCGGGCCCGTGAAGCTTTGGAGAGCCTATCCACTCCGATCCAGGGCGCCGACGACCCCCTTCTTCGCAAGGTGGCCTTCGTCGCCGGCCGCGAGCATGAGGACATCGCCGATCTGGTGGTCGCCGCGGCCAGGATGGTCGGGACGGAGAAGCTCAAGGAGCGGCACTGGAAGCTTCTCGACACCGTCGTGGCCCAGGTCGGCGCGGACAACGAGGTTTTCATGGGCGTCATCGTCGACAAGGAACGCCTCAACCAGCAGATGCCGCGGGAAGTCGAAAACGCGCGAGTTCTTGTCGTCGACGATGCCCTCGAACCCGAGGAGATCGAAGAGGAAGCTCTTGGCACCGAAGCCGGGTTCCAGCGATCCCTGGAACTGAAGCGCGAGTTCCGCGACAATCTCGGCAAGCTGACCGGCCTCGGCGTGAACGTGGTTGTCATCGATCGCGGCGTGGACGACGCGGCCGAGGAGGTCTTGACCGACGCCGGGGTGATGGTTCTGCGTCGCGTTTCTTCCCGCGAGGTGAGGCGGGTCGCCGAACACACCGGGGCCCGGCCGGTCAAGCGCACGGCCCTGCGCCGCGAGCCGGCCGACCTCGCCCGCTACCTCGGCTTCGCCCAGCGCGTCTACGAGGATGAGAAGCTGGAACACGTCAGGTTCCTCGGCGGGGCCGGGAAACCCATGGCCACGGTCCTGGTCGGGGCGGCCACCGCGGAAGTCGTCGACGAACGCGAGCGTATCGCCAAGGACGCGGCGGCGGCCGTGCAGGCGGCCATCCGCGGGGGCGTGGTTCCTGGTGGCGGGGCGGCGGAACTGGCCGCGGCCCGCCGGCTGGAAGACACCCGTCGCTCTATCCGGGGCATGGCCGGGTACGGGGTCGACTGTGTCATCGAAGCTCTCCGGCGACCCCTGGCCCAGATTGTAGCCAACGCCGGCTACAACCCCCTGGAGAAGGTCGGCGACGTCCTGGCCGCCCAGACCGAGTCGGGAAATGACGCCCTGGGCGTTGACTGCGACACGGGCGAGGTGGCCGACATGCGGAAGCTGGGCATCCTCGATCCCACCCAGGTCAAGACCTACGCCTTGAAGGCCGCCGGCGAGATCGCCGAGGCCATCCTCCGCATCAATACGATTATCAAGAAGCGTGAGGAGGATGGCGGCCACGGCGGAGGCTCGGGCGGCGGCTCGGGCGGCGGAGGCGGCTCGGGCGGCTCGGGCGGCGGGGGCGGTCGGCCGTGAGCATCTTCGCTCCGGAACTCAGGGCCCAGTTCATCGAGGTGGCCAAGGTGAAGGGTCTTCCCTACCTTCGCGAACTTGCCCCCTTTAAAGCCCGTGACGGCGAGTTGGCCTTCATTCTGGTGGGTTCGGTTGCCAGTGGACTCTGCGCTCCAAACTCCGACATCGACATCGCCGTGATCGGCGACTCCGCGACGGCTGAAGCTCTGAACAAGGATCCGGTCTGGGGCCAGCTCTTCCCCGGCGGGCGCGGGGGTGCGGCCAGGGTCGACGGCGTTCCGCTTCAGTTCTACTTCATCGCTTACGATGTCATCGAAGCGGGCCTGGGTGATCTGCGGGACAGCTACTTCTATCAGTATGGAAGCCCGGTCATCCTCCACGACCCCCAAGGACGCTACGCCCAGCTTCAGGCGGCTCTTGAGGCGGCGCGCCCGAAGCTTCGCCGGCAGCGCCTCGAAGGCAAGCTGGACATGCTCAGGCGGCGCTACGCCGACCTTGAAACGAGCCTACGCTACCGGGACCTGATGAGCGCGACCTGGATCGGGCTTGAGCTCATCACTCTGGGCATCAAAGTTGCGGCTCTCCTCGACGACGTGCCTTTTGACCCCCGAAAGCGACTCTTTCTGACCGGCTTGGCCGGACGCCTGGGCTATCAGCTCGAGGGAAGCTTCCGTCAACTCGTCGCCGGTCTGGCCGAACTCTCAGAACTGCGTCTTGATTCAAACCCGGGGAATTTCCGCTTCCCGGTCCGGATAGCGTCTGTGATCCAGGTTCTCTCGGAAGAGGCGCGCGGCCAGGGGTTCAGAGTCGAACTGGATCGGCCGGACCCTAGGTGCGCCGAGGGCTGAAGCAGCGGGCTCGGGTGGGTTAGGAGGCAGCCGCCGTGGCGGCTAAGCGCGACTACTACGAGGTTCTTGGCCTTGACCGTGGAACCGCGGAGGACGAGATCAAGAAAGCTTATCGCTCCCTGGCGCGCAAGTACCACCCGGACCACAATCCCGGGGATCCACAGGCCGAGGAGCGGTTTAAGGAGATAGGCGAGGCCTACGAGATTCTCAAGGATCCGCAAAAGAGGGCGGCCTACGACCGCTTTGGCCATGCCGCCGTCGGACGAGGTTCCGGAGGACAGGGCCGGCCGGGGGGGCCGGGTGGCCCCTTTGGACAGGGCGAGTGGTCCGGCGACCTTGGAGGCTTCACCGGCTTCGGCGACATCTTCGACATGCTCTTCGGCGGAGGCGGTCTGGGGCGCCAGCGCCAGCGCGGTCCGGAGCAGGGAGCCGACCTTCGTTATGACCTTGAGATGTCCCTGGAGGAGGCCGCGACAGGCCTGGAGCGGGAACTCGACGTTCCCCGCATCGTCGACTGCCCCATCTGCGGCGGCTCGGGATCCAGGCCCGGCACCAAGCCGGAGCGCTGCTCCGAGTGTGGCGGCTCGGGCCAGGTGAGAAGCGTGCGGCGAACCCCGCTTGGTCAGATGGTCACCAGCGGCCCCTGTCCGCGTTGCGAGGGACGTGGGCGGATCATCACCGATCCCTGCCGCGACTGCGACGGCCTGGGCAAGGTTCGCCGGAACCACCACATTGTTCTCACCGTGCCGGGCGGCGTCGACACCGGGACCAGGATGCGTATCGCCGAGGCCGGCCAACCCGGGATCGTGGGTGGTCCTCCCGGCGACCTCTACGTCTACGTCACCGTCCGGCCGCACAAGCTCTTCCAGCGCGACGGGGCCGACCTCTACCTCGACCACAGGATAGGCTTCGCCCAGGCGGCCCTGGGGGCGGAGATCACCGTGCCCACCCTCGACGGGGAGACCGTTCTCAAAGTTCCGTCCGGAACCCAGACCGGCACGCGCCTTCGCCTGAGGGGCAAGGGCCTGCCTCACCTGCGCCGGGGTGGCCTGGGCGATCTCCTCGTTCGCGTCTCGGTCGAGGTCCCGACGCGCCTGTCGAGCCGGGAGAGGGAACTTCTCGCCGCCTTCGCCGTCGAGCGCGGCGAAAGTGTCGCCGTGGGCGAGGGGCTGCTGAAGAGAGTCCGCGACGCCTTCGGAGGCGGCGAGAGAGGCGGACGGTAAAGGCGGGCGCCGGAGGCCTACAGCCCGTAGAGCTCCCCGAACTTTCTCTTGATGTAGCCCAGGTACGGTCCGGTCGTCAGGGGGCGGCCGGTGGCCCGCTCCACGAGTTCCCGCGGCCCGTACTTGTGCCCGTGGGCGTGGACCTTGCGGCCCATCCACTCCCGGAGCGGGGCGAACTCCCCGCGGGCGAAGCCGGCCTCCAAGTCCGGAATTTCGCGGACAGCCTCCTCGTATAGCTGCAGGCACGACACGTGCCCCACGGTGTAGCTGGCGAAGCAGGCCCCGAACCCGCCCGTCCAGTGGATGTCCTGCAGGACTCCGACCAGATCGTCCGGAGGAGTTATCCCCAGGTAGTCCCGGAACTTTGCCCGCCAGGCTTCGGCCAGGTCTTTGAGACTGAGTTCTCCGTCGAAGACGGCCTTCTCCAGCTCAAATCTGATCATAACGTGCAGGTTGTAGGTCACTTCATCCGCGTCCACCCGAATGAAAGATGGCTGGACCTTGTTCACCGCCCGGTAGAAACTCTCCGTCGAAACCCCGCCAAGCTGGGCGGGAAAGATGGCCCTAAGACGCGGGAGAAAGAACTCCCAGAACCCGCGTGAGCGGCCGACGACGTTCTCCCAGAGAAGCGATTGCGACTCGTGGAGGCCGGCCGAGGCCCCGTCACCCAGAACCGACTGCTGGAAGCGCGTCGGCAGCCCCTGCTCGTAAAGACCATGCCCCGCCTCGTGCAGGCTGGCGAAGAGAGACGTGACCAGAAAGTCTTCGTCGACCTTGGTCGTGATGCGGGCGTCGTCCGGCGAAAAGCTGGTGGTAAAAGGATGGACCGATAGATCAAGGCGTCCGCGCGTCTCCAGGTCGAAGCCGATGGCCCTGGCCGCCTCCCGCGAGGCCGTCATCTGCGGCTCGCACGGGTAGCGCAGGCGGGTGGGTCCGTCGTCGACCGCGCCGGTCCTGGCGAAAATGGCCTTGCAGAGCGGGACGAGAGTTGTCCGGAGCTCGTCGAAGACACCCTCGATCTCGGCGATCTTCATCCCCGGCTCGAAATTGTCGAGGAGGGCGTCGAGAGGGTGGTCCCGCCAGCCGATCACGTCCGTGACCTCGCGCATCAGCCCGTAGATGCGTTCCAGGGCCGGCAGGAAGACTTTGTAATCCTTGGCCTCGCGGGCCTGAAGCCAGGCGGCGAAGCCCTCGGTGTTGGCCCGGGAGAGCCGGACGACCAGGTCGGGCGGGAGTCTGGTCGCTTTCTCGTATCCCCGTCGGGTCACGCGGATGGTGCCGGCCTCGTCGGAGTCGTAGGGCAGGGAGGCTTCGTGGGCCCGAAGATCCTCCAGGAGCTTCCCGACCTCCGGACTGGTGAACTTCTCGTGAGCCACCTTGCCCAGGACGGCCATGTGGTTGCCTCGGGCCGCGGCCCCGGCCTTGGGCATCATCGTCTGCTGGTCCCAGTGGAGCAGGGAGGCGGCTCGCCTCAGGCCGACGACCTCGGCTAGGAGTTCCTCGAGCCGGCCGTATTTTTCGCTGCCGGAAGACAACCGGAACTACCTCGCTTTCCCGTACCCTGGCTCTCCGAACCAGCGATCCCCGAACTAGAGTCCGTAGATATCCGTGAACTTGCGCTTGATGTAAGCGAGATACGGTCCGGCCACGAGCGGCCGGCCGGCGACGCGCCGCAGGAGTTCCTGGGGCGCGAACTTGGCCGCGTGGACGTGGAGGTTACCTTTCATCCAGTCGCGCAGAGTGTCGAAGTCGCCGCGAGCGAACCTCGCGGGCAGGTCGGGGAAGGCCTTGAGGGCCTCGTCGTAGAGCTGGATCGAGGCCAGGTTACCGATGGTGTAGCTTGTGAACATGGCCCCGAAGCCCGAGGACCAGTGAATGTCCTGCAAGATTCCGGTGACATCGTCCGCCGGCGTGATCCCGAGATAGTCCTTGAACTTGGCGTGCCAGGCCTCGGCGAGATCCTTGACCTCGACCTCTCTGTCGAAGACGGCCTTCTCCAGCTCGAACCGGATCATGATGTGGAGGTTGTAGGTGACCTCATCGGCCTCGACCCGGATGAGAGAGGGCATGACCTTGTTCACGGCCCGGTAGACACTCTCCGGAGTGGCCCCGGCGAACTGGGCCGGGAAGTGAGTCACGAGACGCGGGAAAAAGAACTGCCAGAACTCCCGCGACCGGCCGACAACGTTCTCCCACAGGCGCGATTGCGATTCGTGCAGGCCGCCCGACGCTCCCTCGCCGAGCACCGACTGGCTGAACTTGTCCGGGACGCCCTGGGCGTACAGGCCGTGTCCGGCCTCGTGGAGGCAGGCAAAGAGCGACTGGCCGAGATAGTTCTCCCGGACCCGGGTCGTGATGCGGGCGTCATTCATGTCGATATCAATGGTGTAGGGGTGGACGGAGAGGTCCATCCGTCCCCGGGTCTCGAGATCGTAGCCCACGGTCTTCACGGCCTCGCGGCCCAGGGCAAGCTGCTGGTCTCGGTCGAATGCCTGGTGAAGAACGGAGTTGTCTACGGCGCCGGCCTTGGCCGCGATGGCCTTGGCCAGCGGGACGAGAGAGGCCCGGAGCTCGGCGAAAAGGGGCTCGACGTCGGCGATCTTCATATCCGGCTCGAACTGGTCGAGAAGAACGTCCATGGGGTGGTCCTGGTAGCCGGCGGCCTCGCAGATTTCCCGCGAGACCGCGACAATCTCCTCCAGGGCGGGGCGGAAAACCTTGAAATCGTTGGCCTCCCGGGCGGCCATCCAAACACCGTAGCCCTGAGTCCCGGCGCGGGAGAGCCGCACGATGAGATCCGGCGGTATCCTGGTCAGCTTCTTGTACTCCCGACGGGCGACGCGGATGTTGCTGGCCTCGTCCGAGTCATAGGGCAGAGAAGCCTCGTAGTCCCGGAGTTCCTCAAGAAGTCCCCCGACCTCAGGGCTGGTGAAACGCTCGTGCCTCAGCCGGCTGAGCAAGGCCATTTGGTTCGACCGGGCCGTCGCTCCTCCCGGGGGCATCATCACCTGCTGATCCCAAAAGAGCACATAGCGAGCCCCCTGAAGGTTCCTCACTTCGGCGAGAAGCTCGACAAGGCGGGCGTACTTGGGGTTCTCCGGCGCCCCCGTGTCTTGTCTCGGCATCATGCATCCTCCTCTGTCGCGGCGCGCAAACCGGCCCCGCGTGAACCGACGCTGCGCGAACCGGCCGCCCGCAAACAGGCGGCGTGCCCGCGGCCTAGCCGCCGGACTAGAGGTTAGCCGCTAACCCCTACGCCTCCTGCGTCGCCACCAGAGTCGTCAGCCATTCGTCCAGGAGCCAGCGGTAGGGACTGCAGACGAGGCGGCCCCGGCTGAGTTCCAGGGCACAGCCGCCCCCGCACAGGGGCAAGACCGGACAGCGGCGGCAAGTTGGGTTGGTGAAGGGATTGGCCCGAAGCCAGCGCGAGGCGGCCGCCGAGCCCGGGTGAAGGCCGGTCGAAACATGCCCGACGGCCCATTCGGGTCGGTCAAGGATCCGAGGGCAGCGGTGGATAGCGCCGTCCGGACCGATGGCGAAGGATCTTTCCCGCCGGTAAGTGCAGCCGAACGACCTCTTGGGGAGGCCGACGTTGATGCGAGCCGCATTTGCGACTCCATAGCGGGCCAGGCCGTCCAGTTGAAGCCGGCCGAAGTCCTGCGGGCCAAGTTCGCGCCGGGGGTCGGCCCCCTGGCGGACACGGCCGATCCGAAACTTCACCCTCTCTCCAAGACCGCCCTCGGCCAGAAGATCGCAGACGTCCCAGGCCCTTTCCCGGTTGGCCAGGTCGACCATGGTCTGGACGATGACCTCCAGGTGCTCGGAGGCGGGGTCAAGATTGGCCCAGATGGTGTCGAACGTGGCGCCCCCTCCCGTCCGAGGGCGGCGGGCGTCGTGGGTTTCAGGTCGGCCGTCGACGGCGATGACGACCGACCCGAGCCCCGCCTCGGCCATCCGGCGGGAAACCTCGGGTGTGAGCAGGTAGCCGTTGGTGAACATGTGGGCCTCGAAAGCGACGCCGTGGTTCTCGGCCTCGCCCCGCAGCTTGGTCGTGAGTTCCTCGACCAGGGCCGCGGCAAGAAGAGGCTCGCCCCCGAACCAGTGGACGGCGAAGGAGCGAGTGCCGGGGAGGGCCAATTGCCCGGCCGCGAACCGGACGACCTGTTCGGCCACCTCGGCCGTCATGATCGCCGCGCCCGCCGGCGGGCGCTCGTGGTCCTCAAAGCAGTAGCGGCAGCGGAGATTGCAGCCGAGGGTCGGTGAAATGTTGAGGAAAAGGTCGGCGACCTGGTGCCGCTCGGCCGAAAACTCGTCCTCGAGGGTGGTCAGTTCATCGTGGCCGACCTCGACCAGGAGGCCCGCTTCCAAAAGGGCTTGGCGGCCTTCGGGATCGATCTTGCCCGGATCGGGCGGACGGACTTGGCGGCCGGTGGGCGGTGAGGGGAGAAAAGCGGGTTTCGCGCCGTCGGATGCCGCGGCCGCGTCCGGTTCCAGGAGGAGCGGCAGGGCCCGCCGGCCCGAGAAGGCCACGATCTGTCCGCCGGGCGCGGCGACGAAACGGGCGTAACGGGACCAGCGGTAGCGCTCAGGCGCGGCCACTTGAACTCGCCTCCTCCGCCATCGCCGGCAGGCCTGCCTTGGGTTCATTCGACCCCGGCCAGCGGTCGTGCAGGCGCAGGACTTCGCTGAGCACATTCACGTACGGACTGCACTCGGGCCGGCCACGCTCCAGCCAGCGCGAGGGGCAACCGCCTCCGCACAGGGGCAGGAACCGACACTCCCGGCACGCGGACATCCGCAAAGGATCGGCCGACATCCAGGCTTGCAGGACGGGACCGAAGGTGAGCGGCCGGCCAACGCGCCCGACCGACTTTTCCTTGGCCCCCGCCTGCTCCAAACACCGCTGGAAGTCGCCGTCGGGGTCGACCATGACCAGGCTCAGGTGCTGGCCCATGCAGCCGAAGGTCGGCTGGGGGTAGAGATCGTCGAGACCGGTGACCGGGAGTCCGGCGTCCAGACGTTCGCGCAGGCAGCCGAGGTACCAGGAGAAGAACCCGGACATGCCCATGCAGGCTTCGGCCGCGCTCTGGCAGACGCCGGGGGAATCGCAGATGGGCCGGACGAGGACGTGGCAGCGCTGAGCCAGGCCGAGATCGAGAAGGGTGTCGTAGAGACGCCAACACTCGTCGCGGTTCTCGCTGTCCACTCCGACCCTTAGGGCGATCTCCAGGTCGGACGGAGCGGCCAGCAGGTTTCGGACGATGGTGTCATAGCTCCCACCGCCCCCGACGCGTGGCCGCCTCCGGTCGTGGACCTCCCGCCGGCCGTCGAGATTGACCTGGGCAAGCGTGACCCCGCTGTCCCGCAGCATCCGGGCCACCTCGGGGGTCAGGAGCAAGCCGTTAGTCAGTATCTTGGCGGAGTAGGAGACACCCCGGGCCCGGGTCTCGGCCGTGAGCCATTGCCCGATGTCTTGGATAATGGGCTGGGCCATCAGGGGTTCGCCCCCGTACCAGGTCACGGTCAGGGAGTGGACGGTCTTGAGACGCCCGGCGATCAAGCTCTTGAGTTCGTCCACCACCCGCGGGCTCATGATACCCGGCCGGCGAGCCGTCTCAAAGCAGTAGACGCAGGCGAAGTTGCAGTCCATCGTCGGCGCCAGGATGAGGTCGAGCCTGTCGGTGGCGAAACAGGAGCGGGATCGCTCGAAGCGGTACTCCTCGATTTCATCCACGCCGTCGGGCACGGTGAAGTGTCCCTCGAGGAACTGGGCCTGGACATCCGGTGGAGCCAGGTTGGGGTCGCCGGATTCGGGATCTAGGTAGCGACGGTAGAAGTCGGGTTCGAGGCCGACCAGGGCGCAAGTGCAGGGATTGAAGAGGAGGAGCTCGCCCTTATCCGACGGGACGGTCAGGTTGTAGCGGGAGAGACGCATGGAGACCACCTTTCCTTCCCACGTCCAGGCAAGGCACACAGACCAGACCGGACCGATCTGGTCCGGTCTGGCGTGGCGCGCCGGCTACATGCATAGGAAGGTAAGGCAGATGACAGGCACAAAGAGAGGGCAGTGGGTGGTCTTCGAAACGCGACGCACTTTCCAGGTCACGGAGTACACCCCCTTCCCTTCCGCGCGGAACCGTAGAACTCAGGGCAGCAGAGCGTACAGATGTCGCCTCCCCGAGGAAACATTCAAAAACCGGCCGGCATTGGCGAAAGATGGCGCCCCGTTGGGTCAATTATGCTTGGTAGGGTTCACCCAGTCAAGCCACAACCTGGCCTGACTTCCGCTTTCTGGACATTGCAGGAATTGTGGCTGGATAGGGCGGCGGCGGGCCGGGCGGACCCGCCGCTTCACGGGAAGCACCTCCCCTCGGGCGAGGATGGTCTACCGGGCAAAACCGAGCCGGACCGGACGAGGCCCGGCCCGACTCGGACGATTATCAGGTGCGGCGAGGCGCCAGCGCTAGACGCAGTACCGGAACTTGCACATGCCGTGTTCGTTGCTTATCAAACGACCGGCTTTCTCGGCGGGCTTAACCTTCCAGTTCACGGAGGGGCACCTCCCTTCGGGCGAGGTAACCGGCATTGGCGGAAGATGCGTCCGGTTGGATCAATTATGACCTGGTAGGCGTCGCCGAGTCAATCCAGCGCCTACCTGGTCTGCCTCTTTCTGGTTGGGCGGGAGCGAGGAAGCTGTCAACTTGACGCCGACCGCAGGACACGAGCCTTCCCCGGGTAAACCTAGTCCGGCGAAGGAGGCTGCAACTGGTTGCGCTGGCTAGAAGTGAAGGTCACCGTCGCCGCGGAGGCGGTTGAGGCGGTCGGTGAGAGACTTCTGACACTTGGAGCCCGAGGCTTTTGGACCGTGGGCGTTGGCCCGGTCCGGGCTCTCGTTTCCTACTTCCCCTGCCTGGATGAGGGCGGCGGCGGGCCGGGCGGACCTGTCGGGCCGGACGGCTCCAGCGGTCCCGTCGCCGTCCTTTCGGTCTTTCTCGCTCGACTCCAGGAGTGGGGCCTTGATCCGGGTCCAGCCGAGGTGTCCACCCGGGCGGTAGACGAGGTCGAATGGCGCGACCAGTGGAAGGCATTCTTCCACCCGATCCGGGTGGGGAGGCGCCTGATCATTCACCCGCCATGGGAGAAGCCGGTCGGGCAGCGGCCCGGGGTGGAGGCCGTCGAGCGCCGGATCGGCGATTTGTCCATTGTCATCGACCCCGGTCAGGCCTTCGGTACCGGTGACCACGCCACCACCCGCGGGGCGGTCGAACTGGTCGAGGCCACGCTGGACGCCAGGGAAGGCCAGGGTCGGGTCTCGTCGGCCGTCGACCTTGGTACGGGCAGCGGCATCCTGGCCATCGTCGCGGCGAAACTCGGGGTGCCGAGAGTGGTGGCCGTCGACAACGATCCCGTGGCCACCGTGGCCGCCCGCGCCAACGTGGCCGCCAACGGGCTTGCCGGCCGGGTCGAAGTCGTCGACGGAAACCTTGAAGACGTCCTGGGGACGGACGGAGGGAAGGCCCCAGGGGTCGAGCGGCGCGAGCGCCCCGACCTGATCATGGCCAACCTGACCACCGACCTCATCGTGTCCACACTGCCGATGATGGCGACCGCTCTCAGGCCGGGCGGGGTCATCGTGGCCGCGGGCGTCTCCTCCGGAGAAGGCGAGGACCGGGTGATGGAGATGGCCCGTTCGGTCGGGCTGGCTGAGATCGATCGCCGATCGGCGGAGAACTGGGTCTCCTTCGCCTTCACGAAGGCCCCGGGTCGTTCCCCCCGGGGGGACCGCGCCCCGTGCGGCCTCGCTCGCGGCGACCCGGCCGCGCCCGGCCTCGCCGGCCGTGGTGGAACCGCTCGCGGGCGCCCACGGGCCGTCTTCTACACCCTTGGCTGTAAGGCCAACCTCTACGACACGGCCGGGATGATGGGCCAACTGCGCCAGGATGGCTGGGAGATCGTTGCCGGCCAGGAGGAGCGACCGGACGGTGAGGCCCACGACCTCTACGTGGTCAACTCCTGCGCCGTGACGGCCCGGGCCGAGAGCAAGACAGGCCAACTGGTCCGGCGCCTCAGACGCGAGCACCCCGGGGTCCTAGTGGCCCTGGTCGGCTGCTACCCCGAGGTCCAGCGGGCGGACCTCCGGCGGCGTCGAAAGAAGGGCGCGGCCGGGAAGGAGGGTGCCGCCGGGGGCGAAGGCGCGGCCGAGAAGGAGGGTGCCTTGTGCGGCGCCGATCTGGTCTTGGGCACCTCCGACCGCCACCTCTTGCCCCAACTCCTTCGCCGGCGAGGATTTGAAAGCGGGCCGCCCGTTGAGCGGCGGTCTGGGGCCGAACCCGTCCCCCTCGACCTTGTCGCCGGCGCGTTCGCCGGTGAGCGAACCCGGGCCACCCTCAAGGTCCAGGACGGCTGCGAGCAGTTTTGCTCGTACTGTGTTATCCCTTACGCTCGCGGGCCAAGCCGGAGCCGCCCGGCGGGAGAGGTGCTGGAGGAGGCGAGCCGACTCGTCCAGGCCGGCTTTCGGGAGATCGTGGTCACCGGCATCCACCTCGGGGCCTGGGGAAGCGACTTGCCGGCCGGTCGCCCCCGCCTGGCCGATCTCATCCGCGACCTTGCCGCCGTTACGGGGATCGGGCGCGTCCGCCTGAGTTCCATCGAGCCCCTGGAAGTCGGCGACGACCTCATCGATCTCCTGGCCCGAAACCCGCGAGTCTGCCGCCACCTGCACGTTCCTTTGCAGAGCGGCTCCGACAGAATCCTGGCCTCGATGAACCGCCACTACACCGCGGCCGGCTACCTCGATCTGGTCGAAAGGGTGCGGTCCGCCGTCCCGCTTGTCGGCCTGACCACCGACGTTATGGTCGGCTTCCCGGGCGAGACCGACGAGGACTTCCGAGCCACCCTGAACGTGATCCGCCGAGCCGGCTTTGCGCGACTCCATGTCTTCCGCTTCTCCCGCCGTCCCGGAACGCCGGCCGCCGACATGCCCGACCAGGTTACTCCGGCGGTGAAGAAGGCCAGAAGCGAGGAACTGATCCGCCTCGGCCGGCAGCTCGGGCGAGATTTCCGGGAGAGTCTGGTGGGGCTGACTCTGGAGGTGCTGGTGGAGGAGGTAAGGCGGTCCGGACGACGGTGCCTCTCCGACGAGACGGATCTTCGCGCCGGCGGCAGAACCGGTCTGGTAGCCGAGGGATTGACCGACAATTACGCTCGGGTGGTTATACGCGCGGTCGGCGGAGCGCACGGACCGGCCGGAGCTTCCGGGCTGGCCGGAGCTTCCGGGCTCGAGCCGAACGACCTGGTCAAGGTCTTTCTGGAGAAGGCGACCTCGGAGGGACTCCTGGGTCGCCCAGAACCGCCAACCCCCGCTCGATCATTTCCGGCTGGGGGTCGATGAGCGGCCCCGGAAACTCGCCGGGCCGGTAGAAACCGGCGGCCTGGATCTCGACGTCTCTGGGCCTGAGCCTCGCGGCGACGGGCGCGCTCGGGCGGCAGAGCAGGGTCAGGTCAACTCGGGGCAGGTCGCGGTCGATCCGCACATCGAGCACGCAGATGACTCGCGCGTCAAGACCCACCTCCTCGCGCAGTTCGCGGACGATGGCCGCCTCCGGCTGCTCTCCCCCTTTGACCCAGCCGCTGGGCAGACCCCAGGGATAGTCGTTGCGGTAGGAGTGCCGGAGAAGGAGGACCCGGCCGTCGCTGTCGACGACCACGCCATTGACTCCGAGCAAGAACTTGCGGTTCATCAGCCAGAGGGCGACGAACTGCATCCCGCGGGTCAGGGGCAGGACTCTCCACAGCCAGAGCAGGAAGCGTTTCACAGCCAATACCTCGCTTTCTCCGTATCTCTAGCGGCCGGTCTCGCCGAGGAGTGAAGCCATCTCGCGGGCCAGCACGAGGGCGACGGTCTTGGCCTTCCCTGGGTTGCGCAACCTCGCGGCCATCGGTCGCGGAATGACGATGTGTCCCGGCCGGCTGTAGATACCCCAATGCGAGACGGGTGGGACGACCACGCCGAGACGGTCGTAGCCGCCGGCGGGCCCGGGCCGGGACCTCAGGAGACCAAGAATCCGCTCCATCCGGCCCAGGATGAGCTCGCCGAGGTCGTAGTCCTCGTCCAGGACGAAGACTTCGGCGGAAAGGAGGTTCGGAGGTGGACCCGGTGTCGTGGCCATGAGGCGCTGGTGGACCAGGTACGGCCCAACGGCAACGGCGATGTCCCGCCCCGGGCGGATCGACTCCCAGAGGTAGGTTCTAGCCGCCTCGTGGTCGTGAGCCCGGGCCCCGAGTTCGGGGGGCAAGGGAACGAGGCGGCCGGACACGGCCGGAATGACCTCGGGCGGGACGCTCAGGAGCAGCCGGAAGGTGAACGGCGGAGGGCGGTCGGAGAAGACGGGGTACCACAGGTTGTGGGCGGTCAGTTCGGACGCCTCCGGCGTGACCCCTTCCGAGAGGCGGCCCCGGTAGTGGAAGCGCAACTCGCGCTGCTCCGGAGCGAACTCGGGCGGGTTCAGCGACTCGAGGGCGGGGTTGAGCAGGAATGCGGTCGTGGCTGAGTTTGCCCCCCCGCTGGGCGCCGGGGCGAATTTCGCCCTTCCCCTGACCTCAAGCTCGCCTGCCCCGCGGCCAAGAGTAAGGGTGAGATCATAGTGACTGATCTCGGGCACGCTCCCCATCCTCCCCTCGGCTGGGCCTCTCCGCTGATTCTACCACCAGACCCGGCCAGACCGGCCTCGACGCCGACACGTTCCTTCGGCAGGGCTTCCGGCCACCCTAGCGAACAGCCTACCCATTCGTCGGAGGTTGCCGAGGTGTGTCTAGGAGGGGGTAGCCATGTCGGGTTTCAACTGGCCTATCGCGATATACGACTTCTTGGGCATCCTGGTGCCCGGACTTGGTTTGGGGGCGGTCTTGTCCTTTGCCCTGCCGTCTCTGCCGCGTCTCTACGTGGCCTACCCCGTCCCGATGCTGCTACTGGCTTTTGTCGCCGGACACGTCGTCCAGGGTCTATCGAAATGCGCCTACCACCTGCTCGGTCACGTCTGGCCGGAGAAGACCTTCTGGGAGGCTTCCGACGAGACTTTGAAGCTGGAGGTTCTGGGCCGGCTGGCGATAGCCTATGGGCCGGGTCTCCAGTGCGAAGTTCTGATCCCGAGCGAGGACACCAAGGACGAGAAGAGGAGAAACCTCTGCTACTCCCTGGTCTGGGATCGGATGGACAACGAGCGCCTCTTCACCGCCCTGGCCGACTTCAGCCGCGCGTCGGGACTTCTGGCTCTGCTCTTCGCCGGCCTGTCAGTCTACCTTTGGGGAGCCGGACCATGGACCTTGCCCCAGGGGTTGACCGGCCTCTCTCTCGGGCTGATCCTTTTCGCCCTTTTCACCACCCGCAGTCGCTTTTTCAGGAAGCACGCGGACTCGACCGTCTACTACGGCTTCCTGGCTTACGCGGCAGTCATGGCCGGCCCAGTCGCGCCCCGGCCTGCGAATCTCTCCGGCCCGGGGGCCTGAGCGCCGGTATCGCGGACCGTGGGGCCGAACCAGGGCGGCTCGCCTTGGGTGTCGGTCTCTCCGCCCCCGGCAGGAATTGCGTCGATTGGAAGCGAAGCCATTCCTTGGCACACCGACCACTTTGCGCCACTTTATTCCAACCCAACAAGGCCATTGACCACGCGAAGCACCGTTGACCCAGGACTTCCGGGAGTGATGACGGTCGTCAGGCGCCAGCTACGCCTAGCCCAGGACCGGGACACGGGGGTCCACCACCTCAGGAGCCGCTTCTTCCGGCTACGCTATGCCTATGCCCGCTCGGCCGAGTCTCGGGCGGTCGGAGACGCCAGCCAGGACTACCTGGTTATGGACTGGAGCGGCAGCACTCTCGTCTTTGCTCTGTGCGATGGGGTCAGCCAGTCCTTCTTCGGCGGTCTGGCGGCCCGCTACTTGGGCGACGGGCTGGTCGACTGGTTGGCCGAGTTGGTGATCGTTCCAACCGACGAGGCGGCTCTGGCGGCGAGTCTGGGCCGTCACCTTGGGGCCATGACCGCGCGGGGCACTCTGCTCGTGCGGCGGCAAGAGTTGCCCGCGGGACCATCCCTTCTCCTGGATGTTCTTGAGGAGAAGAGGGCCCGGGGCAGCGAGAGCACGTTCGTCGGGGTCCGGATCGACATCCCCGGCCCGGAGCTCCCGGCCGGGCGGCTACTTATGTGCTGGATGGGCGATTCGCGTCTGCGGCTGTGGAGTCCTGGAGCCGGAGCGGCGGAGGCCGAGGTGGAGTTGGCCGGTCTCCTGGGAGACACGTTCATCACTCACGAGCGTTGGTCCACACGGTCGGGGGTTGTCGGAGACCGGCCCCACGCGAGAATCCTGCCCCTCCGGGATCAGACCGGGTCGCCGCGGGTAGTGCGTTGTATGACCTACTCGGACGGGCTGGCCTCGCTCGACGGACTCGCTACTCCACCGTCGGACGCCGCTCTGCTCGGGCTCATCGCGGAGTCCCAGGAAGATCCGGCGAGCGACGACATCTCGTTTCTGGAAGTAGGGCTCCGGTGACTTCGGAGTCTTTCAGAGAGGGTGGTCCCGTGGAGCGGGTCACGGTCAGTGTCTCGCGCAGGGGCGATAGTAACTCCCGCGACCTTGAGGTGCCCGCGGACCTTCAGGCCGGGAGGTTGGCGGGCCTCATCGGTCTTGCCCTGGGTTGGGAAGCCGGTGGGGACGGCAAGGCGACCACCTACGTCATCGAGGCCCACCCTCCCGGGCGGCTCCTCCAGCCCGAGGAGACCTTGGCCGACGCCGGCGCCTGGGATGGCGCCGGGCTGGTCCTCGGCACCGTGGATAATCTGTCCCGGCCAGGTTCGCCGGGAGCGGAGACCATCCGCCTTTCCACGGCCCCGGGCCTGCCCGACGGGCCCGTGGCCGGTTGGCAGTCGTTGGATCTCGATTTCTCGGCCGGACCGGCGCCGGCCAAGCCGAGCCGGGACAAGAGCGCCAAGGGCTTCGTCTGGAAGCGCGTCGACGAGTAACGAGCCACCTGGCAGGAGAGGAAGGGAAACGTGGCCTACGAGACGCTGGCTACGAGCCGGACCCCGGCCCTGATCATCTACCTTCTCGACATCAGTGCGTCGATGTCCCAGCCGATGGGCGCCGCGAGCCGGATCGGCGTGGTCACCGAGGCCCTGGCGGCGTCCTTTCGACAGATGGTCTTTCGCTCCACCAAGGGTAGCCGGATCTCGCCCCGCTACCGCATTGCTCTCTACGCCTACAGCGATCACGTCTACGATCTCCTGGACGGGGTCAAGACTGTTGACCAGGTCGCCGCCCTCGGGGTCCCGCAACTCAGTCCGCAGCGGATGACCAATACCTTCGCCGCGTTTTCCCAAGCCGAGAAGCTACTTCATGAGGAGTTGCCCCGGATAGGCGATTGCCCGGCGCCGCTGGTCTGCCACATGACAGACGGCGAGTACAACGGAAACGATCCGGAGCCCGTCGCCCAGCGAATCATGGCTATGGCTGTCCGAGACGGTCGGGTGCTCGTGGAGAACATCTTCCTTTCGGACAAGATCCTGGGTCGCACAGTCACCGATCCAACTCGCTGGACGGGAGTTCTGCCTTCGACCGAGCTCCAGGGCAAGTACCCCCAGAAGCTGCGGGCCATGTCGTCACCCCTCCCCGCCAGCTACAGAGGGATGATGGAGGAGTTCGACATTCACCTGGCCGAGGGCGCCCTGATGCTCCTTCCCGGGACGAGCCCGGAACTGGTGGCCCTTGGCTTTCAGATGGCGGCGGCGACGCCGGTGCGTTAGGCCGATGTTGTGTTACCGGGATTCGCCGCATCCCGGACCATAGGAGGTGGAAGCAGTGGCTCGGATCAAAGTAACACCGGAACAAGTACGGCAGGTCGCAACCCAGTTCAAGCAGGCGTCGCAGCAGAGTCTGGAGATCGTCAACAATCTCAACCGCACCATGAGCTCCTTGCAGCCCGAATGGGAAGGCATGACCCAGCAGCGTTTCTACACGGAGTATGAGCAGTGGCGTTCGTCCATGAACCAGTTCGTGCAACTGCTCAACAGTATCGCCCAGCAGCTGGACGCCATCGCCGAGAGGTTCGCCAGCGTCGACTCGCAGGGCTAGAGCGATACCCGGGAGCGAGACGATGTCATCCAGACCGGTCTTCCAGCGCTCGCCGCGCCTGCACCCGGCGTATCCGGCCGGGGAAGCGGAGATTCCCGGCATCCCGGCCGCTCCCAGCCCGCCGGCCACTTCTCTGGTAACGGTTCTCTTGCCCCTGGGCGGCACGGTCATCGCTCTGGCCATCGCGGTCATCGTCGGGTCGATGGCCGGATCGAGCGGTTTGCTTCTGTCCATGGCCATTTCCATGCCGCTGATGATCACCAGCTACGTTGTCTCCTACGTCAACTATGCCACCCAGCGCCGAAGCTACAAACGAACCTGCAAGGAGCGGGAGACACGCTACAGGGCGATCCTGGAGGAGCTACGCCGGAGCCTGGAGGAAGTGCGTTCGCGGCTACGGGCGGATCTGTGCGGCAACGACCCGGGACCCGGTGAGTGTCTGGCCCGCTGCCAGCAGCTGGATCGCAGGCTCTGGGAGAGGTCACCCCTGGACCAGGACTTCCTCTCTCTGCGTCTCGGACTCGGGCAAAGGCCCTTCCCGGTGAGATTCAAGACTCCCAAGCCCCGCGATGCCTTCGACGTCGACCCCCTTCTCCGGGCGGCTCAGGCGCTGGCCGTCGACTTCTCGTTCTCCTCCGACGTCCCCGTGGTTCTGCCGTTGCGCACCGCCGGAGCTGTCGGGTTGGTGGGTCCCCGTTCCGCCACGATCGAGGCCGTCCGTGGTCTGACGCTGCAACTGGCCACCCATCACTCCCCGGACGAGGTCAGGGTCGGGGCCCTTTTCCCCGCCGGCGAGGAGTGTCACTGGTCATGGATGAGGTGGCTTCCGCACACGCGGACGGAGGACGGTAGCCGGCGTCTTCTGGCCTCCGAGAAGGACTCCGCCCACCGGCTTCTCGTGGACCTGGGCGACAGGCTCGGGCAGCGCCTGCGACTCCGCGACTCCCACGGTCAGGTCGGGGGGCCGGCCATCGTCCTCATCCTGGCCGACGGCGCTCTGGTCGGTAGCGAGCCGGTGCTTCGCCGCTTGCTTGAGGAGGGCCCGCAAGCCCAGGCGTATCCGGTCTTTCTGGCCGATCGCATGGAATCTCTGCCCAAGGGGTGCACGACCATCGTGGTCGTCGGAGAGCCGCGCGGACGCCTGATCCGGACAGCTGAAGCCCTATCCGAGGTGGCCTTCGTTCCAGACGAGGTGCCCCTGGAAGCGGCGGATCGCCTGGCCAGGACCCTGGCTCCCGTACTGCTCAAGAAGGTGGCCGAGGCCGGGGAGCTCCCGAACAAGGTCACGCTTCTGGGTCTCCTGGGTGTGGGTCGGGTCGAGGAGCTCGATGTCCGGTCGCGGTGGGCGGCCAGCGAGCCGTCCGAGTCCCTGGCCGCTCCCATCGGCCAGCGAACCGGCGATGAGGTACTGGCCCTTGATCTTCACGAACGGGCGCACGGTCCGCACGGACTCGTGGCCGGGACCACCGGTTCCGGCAAGAGCGAACTCCTGCAGTCGCTCATCGCGTCTTGCGCCGTGAGGTTCCACCCGCACGATGTCGCCTTTCTCCTCGTTGACTTTAAGGGCGGAGGCATGGCCGACGCCTTCCGGGAGCTGCCCCACTTGGTGGGGGCCATCACCAACCTCGACGGTAACCTTGCCCAGCGAGCCTTGGCGGCCATGAGAGGCGAGCTTCGACGGCGCCAGGTTCTCTTCGCTCGTAGCGGGGTCAACGACATCTCCGATTATCAGCGTCGTCAGAAACGGGGGCAAACTCTCGATCCTCTGCCCCATCTGATCATCGTCGTCGATGAATTCGCCGAGATGGCCAAGGCTCAACCGGCGTTCTTGGACGAGCTCGTGAGCGTGGCTCGCGTCGGACGCAGCCTGGGGGTCCACCTGATCCTGGCCACCCAGAAGCCCGCCGGCGTGATAAGCGAGCAGATCTGGAGTAATGCCCGGTTCCGTGTCTGTCTCCGGGTCGAGCAGGCCCCGGACAGTCAGGAGGTCCTGAAGCGGCCGGATGCCGCTCTCCTGGCCCGGATCGGTGGTCGAGGCTACCTCCAGGTCGGGAACAACGAGGTCTTTGAACTCTTTCAGGCCGCCTGGGCGGGTGCGCCCTACGCGCCGGAAAGCGAGGCGGCTGGGACCAAGGATGCCATCCTGGAAGTGGCCCTGGATGGGAGCAAACGGGTCCTAGGCGAGCGACCCAAATCACCGGAAGGACAGCCAAGCCTGACCCAACTTCAAGCCCTGGTCCGCTACCTGGCCGAGGTTGCCGAGCGGGACGGTGTCCGGCGCTTGCCGGGGCCGTGGCTTGCCCCGCTGCCACACGTCGTAGAACTTCGGGCGGTGCTGGACGACGGAGGGGTCCGGGATGGCGGAGGCTGGGACGGGAAGACCTGGAGGCCCGCCGTGGGCTGGGTTGCCCCGGTCGTCGGACTGGTCGACAATCCCGGGCAGCAGTCCCAGGGGCCGTTGGCTCTCGACCTCGGAAGAGAAGGACACCTGGCTGTCTACGGCGGGCCGGGCGCCGGCAAGACTACATTCATCCAGACCCTGGTCGTGTCCCTGGCTATGGGCCATTCGCCTGAAGACGTTAGCATCTACCTCCTCGATTTCGGCGGCCGGCTCCTGTCCGCGTTCGAGGCCCTGCCGCATGTCGGCGGGGTCGTCCAGAGCGATGAGGGGGAGCGGTTGTCGAGGCTCCTGCGTCTTTTGCTCCGCGAGCTCGAAGACCGCAAGGAACGGTTCGCGCGGGCCGGGGTGACCACCCTCGTCGCCTACCGCGCCACCACCGGCGAAAAGCTGCCGGCCATCGTGATCGCACTCGACAACTATGCCGGGCTTGCCGGCCAGTACCCCGACGCTGAGGACTCGCTGGCCCAGTTGGCCCGGGAAGGCGGTAACTTTGGGCTTCACTTGGTTGTCACGGCCAACGGTCCAACCTCGGTCAGGGTAAAGATAGCCGGCAACATCAGCCTCACTGTTGCCCTCCAGTTGGTGGAACCAGGCGACTACGGCCTGGCCGTCGGCCGGACCGAGGGGCTCATCCCGGCGCCGACCCCCGGGCGCGGGTTGGTCAAGGGGACGCCTCCCCTGGAGTTCCAAACGGCCCTGCCTGTCCTCGGGGAGGGTGAGGCTGCCCGGACGGCCGCTCTCCGCAAGCTAGCCTTGGCCATGGCCGAGGCCTGGTCGGGGCCGCGAGCCACGCCCATCCCTGTCCTGCCGGATATGGTTCTTCTGAAGGACCTCGTTCCCCCCGGCCAGGCCTGGAGTGTCGCTCAGAAGGACGGAAGCCTGAGCGTGCCGATCGGAATCGACGTTGAGGAACTAACGACCGTGACCGTTGATCTCCGCGACGGCCCGCACTTCCTGATCGCCGGTCCGGGCCAGAGCGGGAAAACCACCCTCCTCCAGTCGTGGCTCCTGGCCCTGGCCGAGACCTACTCCCCGGCCGATCTGCGCCTCTACCTGGTCGATTTTCGGCGAGCCGGGCTAGCCGACCTCCAGTCCCTGCCGCACGTCCGGGCCCTGGCCCTGGACGAGGAGAGCCTCGGGAAGGCCCTCGATGAGATCATCGCGGAGTTGGGCCGGCGCCGGGAGCCCGCGTCTTCAGGCGGCGAGGCGGGTCCGGTCTCCCAACTTCCCGCGCTCGTGCTGGCCATCGACGATTTCTTCACCGTCCGCGACCTGGCTCAAGCGGAGATCAAGGATAGGCTGGAGCAGATCGTGCGCCGGGAGAGGGGTCTGGGTGTCCATCTCCTTCTGACCGGGGCCACAAGCGACGTCAGCGCCTCCTGGGACGGGTGGGTCAAGAGTCTTCGGGAAATGCAGACCGGATTCTGCCTGGGCTCCAGTGACAACGCCGACCTCAATCTCTTTAACCTCCGCGTTCCCCTGGAGAAGGCCAATCGGCCCCTTCCGGCGGGAGTGGGTTACCTCGCCCGGCGGGGCAAGTACCGGATAGTCAAGGTGGGTATGGCGCCGAAGCCGAGGGAATGGGCCGATCTGATCAGGCGACGGGAAGCGCCGGCTTAGAGTGCCCCGGATAATGGTTCGGCCGGACGGCTTGGATGCCCTGGCGGGCGAACTCACCCGCGCGGGGGAGGGTTTGCGAATCATGGGTCGTCTTCTCCTGAGCGCTCTCGATCTGCTCGACTGGGACGTGAGCCGGCGAGCCGAGATCGAAGCCCAGGGGAAAGCCGTGCTCCGGCAGGCGGACCTCCTCTCGGCCCGCGCCGGGGAGATGTCCGGGCGCCTGTCGCGGGCGGCAAGGCTTTTCGACGGAGCGGATGCGCTGGGGGCCGCCGGTCTAGCCAGCGCGGTCCGGGACAACCCGGTCGAGTGATGATCCGCGAGACGGAGAACGGCAGGGGATAGATATGGAAGCACCGCGGGAAGGGCCACGGTTCGTGTGGCCGGTCGCCAGGAGTACCCCGGTGACGGGCCGCTTCGGCGAGAGGGGTCCTGCGTGGCCAAACTCGCAGCACTTTGGCATGGACTTCGGCTGCATCGCCGAGACTCCCGTACAGGCCATGGCCGACGGCCACGTCGCGAGCGTGTACATGGACACTAACGGCGCCAACACGGTCGTCCTTGAGCACGCGGGTGGCTGGAAGTCGTACTACGTCCACCTGTTAAAGAAGCCCAACCTCCCGGTGGGTCTGTGGGTCGTGAGCGGGCAGGTCATCGCGCTCTCGGGAGCCACGGGCAAAGGAGTGACCGGCCCACACCTTCACGTGGAGGTGAAAGATCCCAGCGGACAGATATACGACATCGGGAAGCTCTTCGGGGACACCGGCGGCGGGGTGGCTGCGGTCTCCGGGGTCGCGTCAGCCGCGTCGGCTACCTTGACCGGGTCGAAAGCGGTCCGCATCCTGGTAAACCCCGAGAGACTCCGAGCCTTTGCGGCCGAGATGCACACCGGGGCCGACGCGCTGCGGCACCGTCGCCACGACGTCCAGCGAGCCCTGCACTCCCTCGATTGGGAGGTTCGCCAGCGGGAAGGACTTGAGAGCCAGACCACCGACGCCCTCCGCCGAGCCGACGTTCTCGCCGGCGCCCTTGGGGACAAGGCCGCGCGTCTCCAAGACAGGATCCAGGCCTTCGTGGCCGCCGATTCTCAGGGGGCCAGGGTCTTTCAGGATCTTGGCCGCCACTCGACACTCCTGCCGCTGCCCAGGCGGCTGGCCAGACCCGGTCGGAGGGACCAGAGCCAGGCCGACGCCGGCGGCTCGCCGGTCGGTCCGGACATCCCGGACGTGGATGGCCCGAAGTCAATCGAAACCATCGTCGGGTCAGCCGCGAGTGTGCTCAAACCTATTGACTGGGTGGCCGACTCAAAGCGGGCCAGGGAGCAGTTCCTGGAAGCCTTGGACCATGTCGGGAGGCTTCTCGATCAGACCCTGGGCGACGACGGGCACGGCAAGGTCCTGCGGGGTCTCGGCCACTCGGTCCTGGGTGGAGGGGCCGCCCTGGCCAAGTGGCTGGACGGCATTGCCGACATCCTCCTGGCCAACAAGGCTCGCCTCTGGCTCACAAACCAGATTACGACCGGCGAGATGACGCGGGCGGCCGTGGAAACGCTCGTTCCCATCCCGTTCCTCAACCAGCGTGTGGGCCAATGGGCCGAGGAGAACATGCCGCCATGGCAGAGAAACGGTCACTTCATTGACAAGGCTATCAGCGAGTGAGAGCGCGACCCGAGCCCTAGGCGGGGAGACCGGGCTCGGTGAGGATGGGGGAGGTGATCGGGCTTGGCTTTTCAGCCCTCGGTCGGGCAGCAGTTGAGCATCGATAACGCGACCTACCACTTTACTGTCCATCCGTCGGCCCCGGGGATGCCCTACGGGCAACAGGGACGGAAGGCGACTGTCTTCCAACTCGCCAGCGGAAGCGAGCGGCGAGCCCTCAAGGTCTTCACGCCCCGTTTCCGGGAGCCCCGGCTGGTCGGCATCGCCGACCGGCTGGCCAAGTACGCCGCTTTGGCGGGCCTCACAGTCTGCCGCCGGAGTGTCCTGACCGCGCGGCGGCACGGGGGGCTCCTGCGGGAGCATCCCGACCTGACCTACGCCGTCCTCATGCCCTGGATCGAGGGTCCCTCCTGGACGGAGGTCATGCTCAGCCGGCGGTCGCTGACCCCTGGCCAGAGTCTTGAGCTGGCCCGAGGGTTGGCCGAAATCCTCGTCGGACTGGAGGAACAGGGACTGGCCCATGGAGATCTGTCGGGCGGAAACGTCCTCCTTCCCGCCCTGGCGGAACGGGCGACGGGCCACCCCACGCCGGTCGAACTCGTCGACGTCGAGGAGATGTACGGGTCCGAAATGGAGCGCCCCACCGACCTGCCCGGAGGCTCCCTGGGCTACGCGCATCGCGGAACACCCTCGGGCCTCTGGGGACCGGAGGCCGATCGGTTCAGCGGATCCATTCTTCTGGCCGAGATGCTGGGGTGGTGCGACGCTGACGTTCGCGCCGGCGCCTGGGGCGAGGGCTACTTTGAGCCCCAGTGGATGCAGATGGACGGGAAAGCCTATGATCTCCTGGTCAAGAGTCTGGAGAACAGATGGGGCGGGCGTCTGGCCACCCTCCTGGAGAGAGCCTGGCGTTCGGACGTTCTCAGGGACTGCGCCACCTTCAGTGAGTGGCTCGTGGCTCTCCCGGACACGTCCCCCCGGCCTGCCGCCGTTGCGGCGCACCCGGCTGTTCCGGCTGTCTCGCCGGTCACCTCGTCCGGACGGGCGGCCCCGCCCCCCCAGGCTCTGCCGCCGGCCCCGGTCGCGACCCCCAAGGGGGCGGCGCCCTCCCCCACCCCCTACAGCTTCGTCCCGATCGGCGTCGAGGTCCTTTGCCCGGAGTGCGATGGTCGCAATGCCGCCGACGAGATCTACTGCCAGACGTGCGGCTTTCAGTTGTGTGAGGATCGCCCCTGCGGCCGCTGTGCGGCCGCGATGCCAATCAAGGCTCACTACTGCCCCCAGTGTGGGCGCAGAGCCGTCTAAAGGAGACCGACAGCCATGACCGGACTCAATCGCTGCCCGAGAGCGCGCTGCGCGAAGGTCTTAGGGTCCGGAGTCAGGTTTTGCGCCTACTGCGGGCAGAGAGTTGTCCCGGTCCGGCGGCGGTCGCTCCTGCCCGTAGCCGCGGTGGCGGCAGCCATTGTGCTCACTCTGGGCGTCTGGGCCGTTGCGCACTCGAGGGAGCCCCAGCCCGCCGATGCGCCTGCGACCACCTCGACCACTCCGGAAGGATCGGCCACTGTCCCGCAGACGACGGCCCCCCCGAGCCAGACGGCCTCCTCCTCGACACCGGCGCCTAAGCCCAATCCGATCATCGTCGCCTCAGATCACCCCTATGCCAACAGTCTCTCCAAGACCTGGATGATCGAACGTCCTTCGGCCCAGGAGATGAGGCTGCATTTCACCAAGGTCGGGGTCGGGACCGGCGACACCCTCGTTGTGACCGACAAGGCGGGAGTGGCCGCCGTGAACTTCGGACAGGGCACGACAGGCGCTTTCTACACCGACTGGGTGACCGGTGACGCCATGGCCGTTGTCATCAGAAGCGACAGCGCGGGCACCGGATGGGGGTTTGCCGTCGACAAGGTCGAGACTCGCTCCTACGCTCCGGCGGCCGGTTCCCTGCCCGAGACCCTCCATCCCTACGCCGACAATAGCCGGTTTTCCTGGACTGTGGCGCGCCCATCGGCCAAGAACGTCCGGGTGCATTTTGCCCGCCTCGAGCTGGGCCCCGGTGACTACCTGGCGATCAGGAACTCCAGCGGGACTCTCCTAAAGATGTACGAGAAGACTACGCAATCCGACTTCTGGACCGCCTGGTTTCCGGCCAACTCGCTCGCCCTCGAGTTCGTGACCAACTACGGGGATTGCCGCTACGGTTTCAAGATCGACAAGGTGGAGACGCAGTAGAAGTTGCTCCCGGGTGAAGGCGGCTTCGGCCGACGCCCCGCGTGTTCCCCCGACGGTCGAGGCCGCCGCGGTCTTCCGGGTCGACCTCTTCGCGGTCGTGGCAAGCTCGGACCAGCCGGTCGCGGCGAACTGGCTCCCGGTCTTTCCCAGGACCGACGCCCCCCTCATGGCCGAGATGCTTGACCTGTACGGCAGCACCCTTCGCGTCAGGCCGGGGTCATACGCCGTGCTGCTCCGCCGCGGCGCCGGGGACGAGGGCTGGTTCATCACCATCGTCGCGAGAGAGGGCAAGCCGCGCGTGGTTGCTGTTCGGGGCGGCCGGGTGGTCGTCTGGACCCCCGGCGAGCCGGGTGAGGAGCGCCGGCAAGTCCGCCACGCTGACCGGGGACGACGACATCGAGATCGCCCTAGAAGCCGGGGAGAACTTCGCTCTGGTCAACGGCACGAAGATGTGGTTCGCCGGGAGGAACGTCTACACCGCGCGTCGCTCGGCAACGGGGATACGGGCGGCTCTGTTCACCCCGGCCATCACGATGTGTCTCAAGTACCGGGTCTACTGCCCGGCGCCGGGCGAGTTCATCTTCGTGCGTGGCGCCCCGGGCGTACCCCGCGAGGTCCTGGAGGCTCTGGGCTACCTGCGGCCGCGCCGCAGCCAGGGGGGTTCCCCGGGCGTCCCGGCCCTGGTCCTGGCCAACGGTATCCCCGTGGCCGGGGAGGTGGTGGAGGAGAACGGCGTGAGCTACGTGCCGGCCCTCGCCTTCGCCCACGCTTGCCGGGGTCAGGTTGGGCCGGACTGCGGGCTGCCTCCCGAGGAGTGCTCCATTCTATCCGGCTGACTCGCTCAACCGAGATGGGAACTGAGCCCGACGCCGGCCCGCGATAGGAGGAGCGAACCGGCGCCCAAACACGACAGACCTTGATGATGGCGATCGCCTGCCGGAGGAATCTCCAGTTTCTGTCGAAACCACTCCTCAAGAACTGGAAGAGGAGGGTTCTACATGGTAAGAAAGTACGTTAAGCGCCCGGCGTTCAAGGCCATCCTCGCCATCGTGATCATCGGCCTTCTCGCCACCATCTCCGCGGCTCCCGCCTCAGCTTGGACCGTTCCACCCGCTCCCACGCTGGTGAACGTGAACCCCAACGGCAACGAGGGCGACTGGCTCATCGGCGCCTTCCCACCCAACTACAGCACCTCTAAGCCGGTCATCGTCTTCGTTCAGGGGCTTCACGGCTCGGCCGGCAACTGGTGGGGACCCACGATGTACTACGGCAACAACGACATGTACGCCTACGCCTACAATAACGGTTACCGTACGGCCTTCGTCCAGTTCCGCGACGCCGACGGCAACGCCGGGTCGATGTGGCTGAATGGTTCGGTCCTAAAGCAGCAAATCCAGTTGATCTGCCAGTACTTCGGGGTGACGAAAGTTAACATTGTGGCTCACTCCAAGGGCGGGATCGACAGCCAGTCGGCCATTGTTCACTACGGGGCCTACCCCTACGTTCAAAACGTCTTCACCCTGGCCTCGCCCCACCGCGGCTCGGAGTTGGCCGACCTCTGCTATAGCTGGTGGTCCTGGTGGCTGGCTGCCCTCCTGGGCCAGCGGGACGACGGGACCTACGCGATGCAGACAAGCTACATGAACTACTTCCGGTCGCTCACCGACGGCCGGGCGGAAGACGCTAACATTCGCTACTACCTCGGCTCCGGCACCGACTGGGGCCCGTGGTTCTCGGCCATGTGGTACGGCGGAAACTACCTCTGGTTCACGGACGACAGCGACGGCGTGGTCTGCCACTACAGCGCCCTCGGCTTGCCGAACGGAACCCCGGTCTTCACCTTGAGTTCGGCCAACCATGACAACATCCGGATGGGCTCCAAGAGCTGGAGCTACATGGCCCCCTACCTGAACGCCTACCGGACGACTACCCTCAGCGCCACGGCCGTCTCGGACAGCGTTGCTGACGCTAAGTTGCCGGTCGACGCGTCTGTCAGCACCTTCGTCCGCGGCGGACCGGTCGAGGGGACCGCACGTCAGGACTTCGCCGTGGAGAGCGGGAATAACAGCCTCACCGTGAGTTGTCTTGTGGGCACTACGGCCACAACCGGCGTGCTCATCGCTCCCGACGGGGTCCGCTCGCCCCTGGTCGCATCCCTGAATCCGAGCCTCTACGGCGGTGATGCCGAAGCGGCGGCCGAAGTGTTCCGCGGCGCCCGGGCCATCGGCGTCTCCGTCGCTAATCCTGTCGCCGGCCAGTGGACTCTGGAGCTGACCGCGCCGGCGCCAGACGCCTACCTGGCCGTCGTGGGCTTCGATGGCGGGGCCGGCATCCGGCTTGCTCGGGACACTGAGAGCGTCTACGGTCCGGGCGACTGGATCCACCTCCGTCTTGAGACATCCGGCGGAGATGGCGCCGCTCTGACCGATCTATCCGTAGACGGGGTGGTCGTGGCCACCTCGCCCGAGCGTGGGCTCGCCGGCTCGACCCCGGACTACGGTCTTGTCTCCCGGCTTGGGCTCAAGCTCGTGCCCGATTCCACGGGTGTCTACGAGGCCGCGTTCAAGCTCCCCGGCCGCGAGGGCCTCTACAACCTGACCCTCGACCTGACCGGTCGTCAGGCCGACGGGACGGTCTTCAACCGGACCCTCATTCTGTCGAAGCTGGTCCTGAAGCCGGAGCACCGCAACGTTGATGGGCTCAGAGCCCTCAGCGAGGAGTAGGAAAAGGGCGGGGGGCGCACCTGGGGCCCCCGCTGCACGCGAGGCCAGGCGGCGCCCGAGGCCCGCTTCCCGTCGGGAAGCGGGCCTCGGTATCTCCACCGCCGGCGCGTTTGGGTCGGCCCGGCACGGAGGTCGGTGCTAGTTGAGGTTGGGCGACCTAACCTTCAGGGAGACGGACCTGGTGTAGAGGAAAGGCCACAAACTCCCAGTATTACCTTGTCTTGTTGGGGACAACGGCGAGGGGAGGTGAGCCAGAGAGTGGAAAACATCAGCAACGACGTGGTCATGTTCTTGCAGTCCGTGTGCCAGGGCCTATGCACGACAGAATGTCTGTGGCTGTGCGCCAGTCGTCCGACCAATACTACAATCCCGGATCACAATGCCAACCAGACCATTCGCGGTTAGGCGACCAGAGTCCTGAGTGTTTACGATGTCCTCCCGCGCCGCGGCCACCCGCCGCGGCGCGATTGTCAGGGCGCCAAGTCGCGGGACCGAGCCGCCGCCTCCCCGGCCAGCCAGCCCGTGCTGAAGGCGGCCTGCAGGTTGTAGCCGCCGCTTAGGCCATCGACATCGAGCATCTCGCCGGCGAGGAAGAGACCGGGTACCAGGCGAGATGCCATGGAGCGCGGATCCACCTCACGGACGCTGACGCCGCCCGCGGTCACCATGGCTTCTTCAATGGGCCTCGGCCGGGCCAGGGTCAGGCGCAGTTCAAAAAGGTAGGCTGCCAGGCGATCCCGCACCGCCCTGGGTAGCTGCCCGGCTCGGCCTCTCGGATCGGCGCCCGCCTCGCCGTCCCCGAGTTCGGCCGCGCCCGCCTCGGCGCACAGGACCTTGGCCAGCGAGGCCGGCCACCAACCCTCAAAGAGGTTTCTGACCAGGCGCCGGGGGTTCTCACGGATCCGGTCCTCCAAGCGGTTCCGCCAGGCCTCCGGCGGAGTCTCGGGGTCGAGCCGGATACCGATGACCACTTCCCCGGGATAGGCTTCGCCGGCCACGACGGCCTGGCGCGAAACATTGAGGACGGCGGGCCCCGAAAGGCCGAAGTGGGTGAAGAGAACGTCTTCCTGGCTTTGGTCCCAGACCCGGCCGCCGGCGTGGACATAGACCGCGGCCCCGCGGAGGGCGACGCCGGGCACCAGGCCCGGCCAGGTCTCCCTGGTCTCCAGGGCCACGAGGGCGGGGCGCGGGGGAATGACCGTGTGGCCCATTTCCCTGGCCCAGCGGTAGCCGTCGCCGGTTGTCCCGGTGGAGGGGTAGGTTACGCCACCCGAGGCCAGGATAACCCGGGCCGCCCGCCAGGAGCGTCCGTCGGCCGCCGAGATAGTGAAGGCGTCGCCACCCTGGCGCGCGCCGCCGCCCGGACAGGCGCCGCCGCCCAGGCGCACGCTGTCGACCGGCGTGCCGGTGTGGATGGTGGCCCCGGCTTTGCGGGCCGCTCGCTCCAGGGCCGCCACCACCGCCGTGGCCCCGCCGTCTGTGGGAAAGACCCGGCCCTGGTCCTCGACCCTGGTCTCCACCCCCTCTTCCGCGAGCAGGGCCCGGACCTCGTCGCTACCAAACCGGGTGAAGGCGCTGTAGAGAAACTTCCCGTTTCCGGGAAACGAACTGACAAGGTGGGGGATGTCGCCGGCGTTGGTGAGGTTGCAGCGTCCGCCCCCGGACAGGAGAATCTTGGTCCCCAGTCGGGAGTTCCGCTCGACAAGGGTGGCGGGCACGCCGGCCCGGCCGCCGGCAATCGCCGCCAAGAGCCCCGCCGCCCCGCCGCCCACGATGAGGATGTCCACCGTTCTCACCTGGGAACGACCAGCCCTCATGCCGTCCCACCTCCAATGAATGCCGCTTCTACCAGGTCAAGGACTATGATAGGAGGGCTTCACCCTCCGGACAACGAATCTGAGCCTCCGCAACTAGCCTCTCCGACGCGAACCGGCAACCGCCGGCCTGGGAACGGCGCTCTCACTTGCTCTCTGGCGGCCTCTGCTTCGCCTCGGACCCTGGACGGTCCTCGTAGGCCTGCTGCCGACGCCGGCCTACTTCGCATTGCTCAACGGGCGCCCCGGAAGAGGGCAGACCCTGGGTAGTCGCATTTGGGTCGGGGACCGTCCCTAGGAAGGTTATGGAGCCGGCCCTGGGGAAAAATGCGTCGCATGGCTAGGGAGGTGGACGCGCCGATGTTGTCAGACGCGGAACTCGAACGCCTCATGACTGACCTCGAATCCGATCGGGTGGAACGAAAGGCCAGTCTCAGCGATCCCAAGATCGTCCGAGAGAGAACATATGCGCACTTGCCAATGACCTGCCGGAGCGGCGTTGCCTCAAAGGTCACCCAGTCGCCGTTATCAAGGTCATGCCGGCCCTGGCCCCACCGGTGGCCTTCAAGGGCCGGGTCTACGTAAGCGTGGGGCCGACACGCCAAGTTGCCACCCGGGAAGAGGAACGGCGTCTTGCCGAAAGGCGGCGAGCTCAAGACCTGCCCTTCGACCATCTTCCGGCGGTCGGGGCTTCTCTGGAGGACCTGGACCTTGACCTCTTCAAGCGGGAGTACCTGCCCAACGCGGTTGCCCAGGACGTTCTTGCGGGGAATGCTCGCAGCTTGGAGGACCAACTGCGTGCGCTTAGGTTCAGCGATCAGCGCGTGACTCCGAGCCACGCGGCTCTACTGGTCTTCGGCAAGGATCCGCAGGCGTGGCTACCAGGAGCGTACGTCCAGTTCATCCGGCTGGACGGGGATCGCCTGACCGATCCCGTCAAGGACCAGAAGGTAGTAGCGGGTTCGCTGGACGCGCTCATCCGGCGACTCGAGGAGGTTTTCCAGGCCCACATCTTGGTCGCCGCTGACGTAACCGGTTCGGTAACCGAGCAGCGCTACCCGGAGTACCCTCTGGTGGCCCTCCAACAGGTGTACCGCAACGCGCTTTGCCATCGGACCTACGAGGGGACGAACGCCCCCGTCCGCGTAACTTGGTACAATAGCCGGATAGAGATTCATAGCCCGGGCGGCCTATACGGAGTAGTGAACCCTGAGAACATCCTGACCGGCGCGACCGACTATCGAAACCCCCTCCTCGCGGAGGCCATGAAGGTCCTCGGTTTCGTGCAGCGTTTCGGTCTAGGACTACCGCTGGCCCGCCAGGAGCTTGAGAAGAACGGGAACCCTCCTCTTGAGTTCAGCTTCCAGCCCTCAAGTGTGCTGGTCACGATCTGGAGGCGGCCATCGTGAAGACCCTCGTGCTCTTCAACAACAAAGGAGGCGTCGGGAAGACTACTCTGGCCTATCATCTGGCCTGGATGTTCGCTGACCTTGGGCTCAGGGTTGTGGCCGTTGACCTTGACCCTCAGGCCAATCTCACCTCCATGTTCGTGGATGAGGACCGGCTGGAAGAGTTGTGGCCGGACGACGATCATGATCAGACAATCTACGGAGCCGTCAAGCCCCTTATCGACGGGATCGGCGATGTGCGCTCTCCTCACGTTGAAGTGCTGGCTGACAATCTAGCCCTCGTCGTGGGCGATCTCGCCCTCTCTCGTTTTGAGGATGAGCTTAGCTCCCAATGGCCGGCGTGCCTGGACCGCCAGGCCCGGGCCTTCCGCGTTATCTCAGCCTTCCACCGAATAACGGGATTGGCGGCCGACGCGCTCGGGGCCGACCTGGCCTTGATCGACGTGGGCCCCAATCTGGGCGCCATCAACCGGGCGGCGCTCATCGCGGCCGAGCACGTTCTCATCCCGCTGACGCCAGATCTTTTCTCCCTGCAGGGTCTCAGAAACCTTGGCCCCACGCTGACGGCGTGGCGAGACGGGTGGGCGGAACGTCTCAGCCGCAACCCTGTAGCGTCCCTGGCCCTGCCGGCGCCGGGAATGGAACCCTGCGGATACGTAATCCAGCAGCACTCGGTTCGTCTGGACCGGCCGGTACGAGCCTACGGGCGCTGGATGGCCAGGATACCCAACGTGTACAGACAGGCCGTGCTGGGACAAACCCAACCAGGGGGACCTCCGCTGCCAAGCGACGACACGAACTGCCTGGCGACCATAAAGCACTACCGTAGTCTTATGGCCATGGCCATGGAAGCCCGGAAACCGGTGTTCCATCTCAGATCCGGCGATGGGGCCATAGGTTCGCATGCCGACGCGGCCCAGGAAGCCTACTGGGACTTCCGCCGTTTGGCGGAGAAGACCGCGGAACGGTGCGCAATTGCCCTTCCGGCTCAGCTTCTCCCGCCGCTACCAGAGCCACCCGCTTGACGCCGCCCGGGCCAGCGGCCCAGGCATTCCCCACCTCACGGCTAACATTCGACAGATACTGGGAGGAGTAGGCCATCCTGGCGGCAAATGGTAGGGTCCGGTCGCAAAGACAGGCTAACGGAGGCAGCCAATGAACACTCGAAGCAACCCACCTTACTCCACGCCCGTCGGCGCCACGCTGTGGGCCAAGGGTCTGCTGGTGACGTCCCTCGTACTGGCCGTCGTGGCAACCGTGTCGGGGCTCTTCCAGATGGAGCTGATCTCCCGGGCCGGGACCACGGGCATCACCGCCGTGGAGGCGGCCGCGAACGACTCCAGGCAGCAGGTCATCGGCCTTCTTCAGATCGGGCTCTGGTTAGGGACGGGTGTAGCCTTCCTGATCTGGCTTCATCGCGCGCACAGGAATCTTCCGGCCCTCGGTGGCCGCCAGCTTAAGTACACGCCTGGCTGGGCGGTGGGGTGGTTCTTTGTCCCGTTTCTCAATTTGGTGCGCCCTCTCCAGGTTATGACCGAGGTCTGGCATGGCAGCGATCCGGCCGGCCTTGAGCGGGACGAGGGTCCCGATGGGCCGGTCCTCCGGAACCAGCTTGGAGCGCCGGCGCTTGTCAGCGTTTGGTGGGGGCTCTTTCTGGTCTCCAACCTCCTCGGGAACTTCGCCGCGCGGATGGCCCTCACTCCCAATCAAACCCTCGATCAGCTCCAATTCATGAGCGGCCTCATGGCTCTCTCCGACGCGTTGGACATTCCCGGTGCGCTGGCGGCCATAGGCCTCATCACTCGCGTCACGAGCATGCAGGGTGAGAGAAGCGACCGAGTTGGACACAGAAGCGCCGAGACACCGGCCGCTTCAGCGGACAACCCGGCTCGGGTAGGCTAGGAGAGCCTAGAGACGGCCGGTGAGCAGCGTCTGGACCGCGCTGCCATAGCCCACGTCTAACCACTCCACGCTGGTCACCAGCCTCGCGTGCCCCGGGAGGTTCCTGCCGCGTTTCCAGCGCCGCCGCTCGCCGATCCGCACCGACGCCGAGACGGGACCGCATCTTGCCGGCCGCCGGTCGCCGCGAGGACGCGAGAGCAGGTTTGACGCCCCCGGAACAGAAGTACCCAACCAATTCTTGGTCTTTCGCCTTCCTTTGTATCACCGGCTTGCGGAGAGAGCCGCAAGCCGCAGGCAAGAGCTATTGGGGGCCAACCAGATGCGGAAAACAAGGTTTCTCGTAGGAGTTGTGCTGACGGCTGTTCTCGTCACAGCTTTCTTCTCTTCAGGGCAAGTCTCCGCTTACGCGGCGCCTGACGTCACAGACGGGTCCCTCAGCGACTGGGTAGCGATTCCCAACCACATTCCGGATCCCATCGGGGACGTCTCAGGCGCCGGCCAGTACGACCTGGTCAAGCTCTGGGTCGCCAATGACTCAACCTACCTGTATGTACGGTGGGACATCAAGCTTGCCGCTCAAAACACGACCATCACCAGCGCAGCCTACGGGCTGGCCCTCAACACCAATGGGGTCGCCGGCGCGGATGCCGTTGCCTGGGCCTCCTTCGACTCCAAGGGCAATCTGACAATTTCCGTGGAGAACCCAATCGACACCGTCACCCAGTTGCCTACGTCGAGCATCTGGGGTGGGCAGGTCAACACGGGAGTAACTCACGTGGTGGCTTCGGTGGAAGCCAAGTTCCCCCTGAGCAATCTGGGGGTAACCTCCACCAGCGTGGTCCCGGTGTGGGGAGAATCGCATCCCAGTCCCAGCCTGAAATCCAACGTCAAGGACATCGTCCCCAACTCGGGTACGATGATTCTCGATCTGGGCACCGGACTCTGGGCGCCGGATGGAAGCGTGCCGGGTCTGATCGACATCTCCAAGCGGGTCGATCAGGCCACGGTGGCCGGCAGCGGTGTAGTGACCTACACGATCGACCTCGTAAACGTGGGCGGGTCTGCGGCTACGGTTCCCAGCCTCGTTGACGAACTGCCGTCCGGGTTCATCTACGTCACGGGTAGCTCGTTGGGCATAACGACGGTCGACCCCACGATAACGACCCCCTCGGGCGTGACCACCCTCACTTGGACTCTGGCCGTGGCCATTAACCCCGGCGTCACGCGGAGCCAGAGCTTTCGGGCCACCGTGCCGAACACTCTCGGCACCTACTACGATAACGCCAGCTACCAAATCGGGACCGCTCCGACGGAAACCGGAGACACCGCCCCGGTGACGGTCAATCACTCGAACCAGGCGCCGGCGCTGGCCTCCATCAGCGGCCAGTCCGGGGCCGAGGGTAGCGCCGTGAGTCTGGCGACCTCGGGCTCCGACCCCGACGCGGGTGACACCCTCACTTACTCCGTCACCGGACAACCGGCGGGCTTGTCCATCAACTCCTCGACGGGCCTCATCTCGGGGACCATCGGGTACCAGGCCTTCGAGGACCAGCCGGTGGGTGGGCACTACCACGTTTCCGTCACCGTGACCGACAACCACGGCGCGAGCGCCACCCAGACCTTTGACTTCACCGTGAGCGACACCAACCGGGCGCCGACCCTGGCCGCCATCAGTAGCCAGTCCGGGGCCGAGGGCGACGTTGTGAGCCTAGCGACCTCGGGCTCGGACCCCGACCCAGAAGACACAATCGCCTACTCCATCTCCGGCCAGCCCACGAGTCTGTCCATCAACCCCTCGACGGGTCTGATTTCGGGGACCATCGGATACCAGGCCTTCGAGGACCAGCCGGTTGGCGGGCACTATCACGTTTCTGTCACCGTAAACGATAACCACGGCGCGAGCGCCAGTCGGACCTTTGACTGGACCGTGACCGACACCAACCGGCCGCCGGCCTACACCGTGGCGGCCGAAAACACTTCCCAGACCATCGCCGAGGGCGCGGGACTGGCGGCCCTGGCCGCCACCGACCCCGACAGCGACCCGCTCAGCTACAGCCTGACCAGCGGCAGCCTACCGACCGGCCTCACCCTTAACGCCGACGGAACCTTCAGCGGCGCGGCCGCCTACACCGCGGCGGAAGGCGGGAGCCCGGCCGGGAGCTACTCGGCCACCATCGCCGTCTCCGACGGCAAGGGCGGCACGGATACCACGACCCTGGCCATGACCGTAACCGACACCAACCGGGCCCCGGCCTACACGGGGGCGGCCGCGAACACATCCCAGACCATCGCCGAAGGCGCGGGACTGGCGGCCCTCGTGGCCGCGGACCCGGATAGCGACCCGCTCAGCTACAGCCTGACCAGCGGGGCCTTGCCGAGCGGCCTTACCCTTAACGCCGACGGCACCTTCAGCGGCACGGCCGCCTATACCGCCGCCGGCAGCTACTCGGCGACCATCACCGTCTCCGACGGCAAGGGCGGCACGGACACGACCACGCTGGCGATGACCGTGACCGACACCAACCGGCCGCCGGCCTACACGGGTGCGGCGACCAACACCTCCCAGACCATCGCCGAAGGCGCTGGTCTGGCGGCTCTCGTAGCCACCGACCCTGACGCGGACCCGCTCAGTTACAGTCTGACCAGCGGGGCCTTGCCGAGCGGCCTCACCCTCAACGCCGACGGCACCTTCAGCGGCACCGCCGACTATGACGCCGCCGCTGGCGGAAGCCCGGCGGGGTCGTACAGCGCCACCATCACCGTCTCCGACGGCAAGGGCGGCACGGATACCACGACCTTGGCCGTTACTGTCACCGACACCAACCGCCCACCGGCCTACACCGGCGCGGCCGAGAACACTTCCCAGACCATCGCCGAAGGCGCTGGTCTGGCGGCTCTCGTAGCCACCGACCCCGACAGCGACCCGCTGAGCTACAGCCTGACCAGCGGGGCCTTGCCGAGCGGCCTCACCCTCAACGCCGATGGCACCTTCAGCGGCACGGCCGACTATGACGCCGCCGCGGGCGGAAGCCCGGCCGGGAGCTACTCGGCCACCATCACCGTCTCCGACGGCAAGGGCGGCACGGATACCACGACCCTGGCCATGACCGTAACCGACACCAACCAGCCGCCGGCCTACACCGTGGCGGTCACGAACACTTCCCAGACCATCGCCGAAGGCGCTGGTCTGGCGGCTCTCGTAGCCACCGACCCTGACGCGGACCCGCTCAGCTACAGCCTGACCAGCGGCAGTCTACCGACCGGCCTCACCCTTAACGCCGACGGAACCTTCAGCGGCACGGCCGCCTACACCGCGGCGGAAGGCGGGAGCCCGGCCGGCAGCTACTCGGCCACGATCACCGTCTCCGACGGCAAGGGCGGCACCGATACCACGACCCTGGCCATGACCGTGACGGACACCAACCGCCCGCCGGCCTACACGGGGGCGGCCGCCAATACTTCCCAGACCATCGCCGAAGGCGCGGGGCTGGCGGCGCTCGTAGCCGCGGACCCGGATAGCGACCCGCTCAGCTACAGCCTGACGAGCGGCGCCCTACCCACCGGCCTCACCCTCAACGCCGACGGCACCTTCAGCGGCACGGCCAGCTACACCGCCGCCGGCAGCTACT